>Ga0172369_10003777_pt1 | contig 19683 bp, 18 predicted proteins | sample LakKiv25m_FD_114539 | JGI IMG/M metagenome (GOLD analysis project Ga0172369, IMG submission 114539) | Freshwater microbial communities from Kabuno Bay, South-Kivu, Congo - kab_022012_11.25m | ecosystem: Environmental > Aquatic > Freshwater > Lake | place: Democratic Republic of the Congo...
AACTCCTGCGCGTCGATGAGCCGCCCCGCCCGGTCCCGCCGGAACACCAGACGGTACTTGTCCATCACGCTCTCGCGCGTCGTGTTCTTCGGCTCGTCGAAACGGTCCCGGATGACCTTCAGCGCCAGGTCGTAGCTCGGCAGCACGAACACGCTCATCACCATGCCCCGCGCGCCCGGTGCCACGACGAAACGATCGTCCGTCGCCGACAGGTGCCGCTGCAGGTCGCGGTACATCTCCGTCTTGCCGTGCCGGTGGTAGCCCACCGAGATGTACAGCTCCGCCAGACGCTTGCGCGGCATCAGCGACTTCAGGAAGTGTACGAGGTCGTACGGCCGGTCCGTGCGCACGTGGAAGTACGAGCGCGCGAAGCTGAACACGATGCTGATGTCGTCCTCGTCGAAGAGCGCCGCGTCCACGTACGCCCCGCGCGCTCCGTGCTCCAGCGCCAGCGTCACCGGCACCGTCTGCGCGCCCGAGAAGAGCCGCCCGACCAGGTACGCCCCCTTGTTGCGGTAGAAGGGCGAGCGCAGCATCTCCGCATGCTGCACCGTGCGCAGCGCGCCGGGCCGGCGGCGCAGCACCGCCTCCAGACGTTCCGCGATGCGCGCGGCGTCGCGGCGCAGGTCCTCCCACGGCGCGCCCGTCGGCACGTCCTCCAGAATGCGCTCGAACAGCGCCGCGTTCGACGGCGCACGCTCGAGGCTCCCGTGGGACGCGCGCACCGGCGGCGTCGGCGGAGTCTCGAAGTCCGTGTCCACGAACTCCACCGACTCGTCCACGCCCACCGTCGTGAAGATGCGCCGCGTGATCGAGTTGAAGAACGTCTCGGCGATCTCCCAGTCGTCGCGCGCCGCGATGCGTCCCGAGTAGACCGCCTTGATGGCCGACCAGAGCGTGCGGTCCTCGACCCGCGCCTCCAGCGCCGCGCGCACGCCCGCGACCGCCGGCCGCACGCACCGGTCGTACAGCTCGAGGCGCTCGGAGGCGTCGCGCGCCAGGCCGTGCCAGTCGCGCGCGCCGAAGCGGGCCGGGGCGCGCTCGGTGATCGCGCGGAAGTCGTGCTGCAGCAGGTCGAACGCGCGCACGATCTCGTCGGCGCCCACGTTCGCGAGTCGGCTGTCGGTGAGTCGCGGCGCGGCCGGCATGGGGCCTCCGGGGAGGAGAGTAACGGGCGCCGGCGGAGGGCGCACGTCGCAAGGACGGGTAGGATGGGCAGACCGTCCCGCGCGGCACTGCATTCGAATCGAGCACTGCGATGGCCGCGCGGGGCGGCTGCCCGTCCGCCGGAAGCGGCCGGTCGAGGAATCTCCGGTCCACCGGTGGCGCGGGACGGGCAGCCGACCGCGTTCACCGCCCAGACTCGAACGATCGCAGAGGCGCGGTCGGTCTGCCCATCCTACCGGATGCGGCCTCGTCGCCCCGGAATCGTTGGGCGGCCGCATCCACGTTGCTCCGCGCCCCCCGCCGCGCCGTCAGGCCCCGGAGAGGACCACGTGCGCCCGGCGGATCTCGTCGCGGAACGCGTCGGGCAGACGCGCCCAGTCGAGCACGTCGGAGAGGATCGGGAGCGCGCTCTCGCGCAGCGCGGCGCGTACGAGCGCGGTGGCCGGGGACGGGCGGTCGGGGTGGACCGGGTCGAGCACGACGAGATCCAGGTCGCTGCCGGCGTGCGCCCCGCCCGTCACGCGGCTGCCATAGGCCCAGACCTGCGCCCCCGGTGCGTGCCGCGCAAGGATGTCCCGCACCATCGCGAGATAGCGCGGGGCGAGGTCAAGCGCCGGCATCCGATGCCCCTGCGCGCAGGGCGGCCTCGAGCCGCCGCGCGTCCTCGACGAACCCGGGCAGCAGGGCCAGCGTCTCCTCGGCGAATCCCTCGCCGTAGTCGTGCGCGGTGCTGTTGCGGTTGTCGCGGTATCGGAACCAGCGCTCCACCTCGTCGGGCTGGAGCAGCCCGTGCCGGGCGCCGAGGCGGAAGACATCCTTCCAGGGAAGCTCGTCGACAGAGCGCGGCACCGCGACGAATCGCCTCAGCGCCTTGCGCAGCAGCTTCGCCGAGGTTTCCAGGGTCAGCTCGAAGCCCTTCACCGTCGCGTTGCGGAAGACCTCGTGCTCGGTGCCGCCGGGCGAGGACCTGCGCAGCAGCTCCAGCGAGCACTCCAGCGTCGCCAGACAGCGGGCGAGATGTTGCGTCTGCAGCACCACTGCTTCCCCTTGCGCCCGTTCGCCGTGCGCACGGCCGCGATCCGGAGCAGGAGAATAGCCCCGCGGGGGCGGTCGGACAAGCGGCCGCGCGCGGTTGCCGGACCGCCCCGCGCGTCCGGCGGCGGATGCCCGAAGCGGGCCCGCAGGTGACCGGGGGCGAGAGCCGCCCGGCGCTTGACAGCCCGCCGCGCGGGTGCTCCGATGCCCGGCGCAATCGCGAAAGGCGGGCACATGCGCTCGGGCTGGGTCGCGCTGGCTTTCGTCGTCGCGGCGGGCGCCGCGCCGCCGAAGCTCCTCGCCGCGGAGCCGCGCGTCCGGGTCGCCCTCGCCGGATTCTCCGTCGGCGACGGCGTGGGCGACAAGACCGGCGCGATGGTCGAAGAGCTGCTCCTCAACGCCCTCCACCGCACGCGCCGCATCGACGTCGTGGGGCGCAGCGACATCGCCGGGCTCATCGGCTTCGAGCGCCAGAAGCAGCTCGCCGGGTGCGCCGGAGAGATGGCGTGCGCCGCGGAAATCGCCGGCGCGCTCGGGGTGCGCTACCTCGGCAACGCGAGCGTCGGACGGCTCGGCCAGGCCATCGTCGTCAGCTTCAAGATCATCGAGGTCGCCACCGCGCGCGTGCTCGTGCGGACCGAGGGCAGAGCCGCTTCCGACGACGCGCTGTCCGCGGCCATCGACGGCGTCGCCGCGGACGCCGTGGCGGGCTGCGAGAGCGAGGGCTGCGTGCGCGAGCCCCAGGGCCCGGCGCAGGCAGCATCGCCTGCGGGCCCCGCCGCAATCGCCGCATCGGCGCCACCACCGACTCCCGCGCCCGCACCGTCTCTTCCCCAATCCCCGCCCGCGGCACGGACGGCAAACGCTTCGCCCGAGGCGCGCGACCCGGCTCTCCCCCCCGGCCCCCCTCTCGTTTCGGACAAGGACAAGAGCGTCCGAAACGCGAGGGGGGTGATCGCGAATGCCCCGAGTCCGGCCCCGGCGGACGCTCCGACGGGTCTGCTGGGCGATCTGGCGCGGCTCGTGGACGCGGCCCCGAGTCCGGCCCAGGCGGATGCCGCGGGCGCCCGGGACGACGAAGGCGACCTCGTCTCTGCGGATGAAACATCGGACCCGGACGCGTCCGGCGTGGCGTCGCACGACGAGGCGGTGCCGGCTCCGGCAGCTTCCGCGGTGCCGGACTGGACGGCCGACACCCGGCCCGAGCCGGTCCCGCGTCCGGCACCGCGCTGGCGCACACTGGCCTGGACGCTCGTCGTCCTGGGCCTCGCCGCGACGGCCGGGGCGAGTTTCCTCGGACTCCAGGCCAGATCCATCACCGACGCGGACCACATCACCGGCGGGGAAGCCGGGTTTCACTCCATCACTCAGGTGGAGGCCGACCGCGAAGGCAAGCTCGGCACCGCGGCCAACGTGCTCTTCGGTGTCGGAGCCGCGGCGGGCCTTGCCGGCGGCATCGTCTTCACCGTCGACTGAGCGCGCGCGGGAGCCGTGCTCCGGGGGAGTACCGCGGAATGAGAGCCACATCGACGCTGGCCGCCCTTTTCGTGCTGGTCGCCGGGTGCAAGGAGTCCGATCCGACGGTCGGATACTATCGGTGCCGTGCGGCCACGGATTGCCTCGCCGGCTACTGCTGCGGATCGAACGGGTACTGCCTCAAGGACTGCGCGTCCCAGAGCAACGTCGAGAGCTGCCGGGGCGACGCCGAGTGCGGCGCGGGCCAGTTCTGCGGCGCGGACAGCGTCTGCGCCGTCTGCTCGGCGACCGATTCCGACCGCTGCGGCGACGGAGCTTCGCCGGCCGGTTGCGTCCGGTGCTCCGGGCAGACTCCCTACAGCCCGGCCGCGAAGGATGCGTCGACAGCCGCCCTCGTGGAGATCAGCGCCTTCAAGAAGAAGGTCGACGAACGGCTCGTCGACGGCACCGCCACCGAGCTCGACTACCGCCAGCGCGCCGGACTCAGCGACAACCCCTCCGCAGCCGCCGTGGCCGATGTGTCCCGTGTCGGCAACAGCCAGATCGAGCTTCTGGCGGACGAGCAGGCTTTCGCGCTGCTGGAGGAAAAGGGTGTCTATCCCGGGCGCTCCCAGGCGCGTCTGCTCCCGCTCATGAAGACGCTCGACGAGCAGATCGACGCAGGCATGGGGCCCGAGTCCCGCCGCGGTGCCGCCGCGCTCAAGGTGAACAACGCTCTCCTGAAGCTCCAGATCGTCCTGTCGCGGGCCGGGGTCTTCCTGAAGGAGTTCGGAGCCACCGACCAGGCCGGTATCATCGAGGGCCTTCTCCCCAAGCGCCTTCACCGCCGCGCCGGCGACAAGCCCCCCGCCGACGAGACTCCGGCCCCCGCCGAGGCGCAGCCTGCCGATGCCGGCGTGAAAGAGGGCGCAGCCAACGGTACCCCGGCGAAGGAGTCCGTGGCCAAGGACTCCGGAGTCAAGGAAGCCGGCCCCAAGGAAGTCGCTCCCAAGGACGGGCCGTAGGCGGCGGGTCGGCTCTCCCCCCCGGCCCCCCTCTCCTTTCGCTCCGCTCGTTCCTCGCTCCGCGAAAGGCGAGGGGGGAGCCCGCTGGCACGCCCTCGCGCCAGCGCTATAGGATGGGGCGGATGATCGAGGACTGGGACGAGCTGCGGGTGGCGATTTCGAGAGCGGGCTTGTCCGCGCCGCAGCGCGAGGCCGACGCCCTGTGGGCGGCCTTCGTGCGCCTCGCCGCCCGGATTCCCCACGTGGCGTCGATGGCGAACCGGATCCGTGGGGCGCCCATCCGCGATCGGCTCGTGGCTGTCTCCTTCGTGGCGCAGACGCTTGCGCCCTGGGACTGGCTCGGCGAGCTGCGCCCCGCGCGGCGCGAGCTGCGCGAAGCGCTCGACGAGTTGAAGGTCGCCACCGATCCGCTTCGCGCCGGCACGCTCGCGAACGCGCTGCTTCCGTCGTCCGGAGACGACACACGGCTGCACATCTTCGGCAGGAACTGCATCGACCATGCGCTGACCCTGGTGCGGGCCGAGTGCGCCGCGTCCACGCTCCGCGTCATCGGAACGTTGTGCGACACGGGCATCCATCTCGTGGGGCGCACCTACGGCAAGTTCATGCCATCGGGGGACAAGGCGCGCGAGAACAGGATCCAGGACGCGCGGGGTGCCTACCTGCACGCGTTCCACGGCTATGCGCGGGCTGCCCGCGAGGTCAACCGGACGCTGGGCGAGCAGGTCTTCCTCCACCTCGATTCTCCGCTGGGAGAGTGAGCCATGCACCTGCGGAGCCTGACGGTCAGCAACATCCGCTCGATCCGCCAACTGACCATCGGCCTCGCCGACGGACAGGGCCGGCCGATCCGCCGCAAGGTGCTCGCGGGCCCGAACGGCTGCGGCAAGACGACCGTGCTGGATGCGGTGACGCACTTGTTCGGCCTGCTCGACGATCGTCTCGGTGCCTCGCTGCTCGGTGCCGACGCTCTGCCTTCCGGTGCTGGCCCCCTGCGCGGGATGATCGAGGCGGACCTCGTGCCGCAGCCGGCCCGTCCCGCCGAACACGGGAATGTGGTCGCCTCGGTTCCTCGGACAGCCCGCACCGAACAGGAGGAGCTTGAGGACCAGCGTCAGCCGACCGTCGCACTCCTGGGAGGCGCGGACAGGACGGCGTATTCAGCCGAAACCTGGTCCGCGCTGGGCAAGCTTCACAACCTGGCCTCGCTGGTGCGCAACTCGGTCGGGGCTCCCTGCCTTCTGCTCCCTGCGGACCGCGGCACGCTGCGGGTTCCGCCGGGCTTGCAGGTCCAGACCTTGAAGCGCCTGGTCCCGGCGCACGAATCGCTTCGGACCGCAAGGGAACGGTTCGACACCGTGGCGGTACTCCTGCACCTTGCCCGCATCGCGCCCGGTCAGTTCGATCCCGATGGCCGCGTGGAACGCCTCTGGTCGGTCGTGGGCGAGTACTTCCCGGAGCTGCCGCAGCCGGAGCGCGCACCCGCGCTGGTGCCGCTGTACTCGTTCCGCGGATCGCGGCCGCTGCGCGCCGACGAGCTGAGTTCCGGTCAAGGAGCGCTGTTGCTGATGCTCGGCGAGGTCGCGTTGCGCGATCCGGCGGACGGCATCGTGCTCATCGACGAGGTCGAACAGCATCTGCACCCGCGCTGGGCGACACGCGTTCTGGAAGCCCTCGGCGCGCTCAGTCCGAGCACCCAGTTCATCGTGACGACCCACAGCCCGGTGGTGTACGGCTCGGTGCCCGAGGAAGACCGGATGCTCCTCGCTCCGTGGGACTAGCGATGGCAGACGAACCGACGGACTACGGCTCCATCCTCGCCCGCGACTTCGGGGTGCCTTCGAGGCCCGTCGCCGCCCGCAGCGAGGTCGCGAGGCGCTTTCGCGAGTGGATGGGGAGCCAGCCCGATTCCGCCGGATGGCGGGCCGCGTTCAGCGAGGAGCCGGTCTCCCGCGGGGCACTGCTGGACATTGTCGGCGTGCCCGTGCCGTTCCCCGAGGCCATGGGAGAAGGCCGGGCGTTCGCGGCGTTCATCGACCGTCAGCCGGACGCGAAGTGGGAGCACGAAGCCACCTATGTCTTCGTCGCTCAGGATGGAACCGGACCGATTCACGAGCTCGTCCATCGCATGCCGCCGGCAGGGGGCCCGGGCGCGGAGGTGTCGTTCGCGCCGCTCGGGTCGAATGCGTGACCACGCGGATCGTCATCTGGTGCGGCACCTTCGACGCTGGCGACGGCATCGGCGAGAGTCCGGATTTCCTCCAATGTCGCGCCGATGTCGCACTCGTGCTCGACGCTGCCGCTGCCCGCGGTGTTCCCGCCGAGCACGTGTTCGTGCTTGCGCCGCGAGTACTGGTACCCACGGAGAGGGTCGGCTTCGTCGGGGCGGCGACCCTCGACGGCCTGCGCACCGTGGCCGCCGACATCCGAAAGCGTGCGCAGGCGGAGGACCTTCTCGTCTTCGTTGCCACCAACCACGCGAGCCCCGAGGGACTTGCGACGCGACAGCGCGAACGGTTTCCGCCGCGCCCCCCGCACGATCCTGCCCATGTCTCGTGCGAGCTGCTGCGCGAGGTTCTCGACGGCGTAGCGGGAACGCAGGTGACGGTGTTTGCAGTCTGCTTTGCGGGTCAGTTCCTCTCTCTCGGAACGAAAGCACGTACGGTCTTCGCGGTGTGCGACGAATCCACGGTGGTGAAGTCACCCGTGTATCCGGACCCGCCGCAGGGCCCGCACTACGTCACCCCGTTTGTCGAGGCCATGGTCGGGCGTTGGGCCGGGCTCGCCGGGCCGCCCGTGTCATTCGAGGAGGCGTTCGCCCTCGTCACGCAGAGCCCTTTTCGCGACCTGGACAACGACAGCGGCGAGCCGCTGGTTCCCCTGCGCAGTCCGTAGGGTCGCCTCCGGCCTCCGCTTTTCACCGTGCGCCGTCCCTCGGACTTCCTCCCCGCGGCGCCTACTCCTGGAGCACCAGGTGCTCGCCGGCGCGGGAGTGAAGGCGCACGCACGACGACGCCGGAGGAGGGTTCTCCAGGACCGCGTCGAGCGCCAGCCGCTCGGCCTCGAACGGACCGCCACCGGCCGCGTCGGCATGGATCCAGACGATGCGGTCGGCGCCGCACGCACCGCCGTCGCCCGGCGGGCCGTCGCCGAGCGAGGTCACGCGCACCGCGCAGTCCAGCGACAGGTCCGGCACCTTCAGCACGAGGTCGTGCGCGGCGCCGGAATCGGAGTAGTCGGCGCGGACGGTGGCGGCATGCGGCGTGCCCCCCGTCTCGTCCGCGGCTTCCTTCGCGAGCGGGAACCCGGCCTCGCACTCCGGAAACGCATAGAGCGTCCCGGCGAAGGTGCCCGCCGGTCCAGAGCACGCCCATGCCAAGAGCACCACCGTCGCGAGCGGACGCATCAGTTGCCCCCGTTTCCGGCCGCGACGGCCAGCACCACCATGACGACGCCGGAGGCGACCAGCCCCAGCCCGGCGCTCAGGGCCCAACTGCTCCGGACCAGGTGCAGATTGTCAAAGGACTCGTCGACCATGCCGTGGGCCTGGTACACGGTCCGCAGCACATAGGTTCCAAGGACGCCGTCCGGATTGGACAGCGCGAGCGAGATCTTCCCGGCCTTGCGTACGTCGGACAGCCTTTCGCCGTCCATGTTGCACATGAAAGCCTGGCCAGGACACCACCCGAGGCCCCCTTCGACGAAGGTCGTCGGACATCCTTGGATATCCACCGCGAGGGCCGGCAGCGAGGTCGCCGCCGCGTCCTTCCCGTTGCGGGCACAGAGCTCGATCGTGAGACTCGGACGAGGGAAGTGGAGCTGGACCGCGCGAGGCGGCCTCGCGGATTCCTCGGGCAGCGCACTCTGCAGTGCCTCGGACCACGCCTTCTGGCGCATATGGGTCAGCGACCCTTCCCGGTCCTCGGCGACGACGAGGCCGAGGTCGATTTTCGCGTCCCGGCTGTCGCCGCTCACGCGGTACTCGCCGGGCATCACGAACACGCGCCCTTCGGGCGTGCGGCTCTGCGATCCCGCCAGCAGCCGCACAGACCATGCCCCCGACCCCGCCTGCGTGCCGCAGGCCGGCAGGAGCACCAGGATCCCGAACCATGCGATCGCGCGCATCAGAGCGCCCACACCGCGGAAATGCGGGCTCCGAAGGAGGGCCCGATGTCCGTGTCCCCGATGAGATCGTTGTACGTTTCGAAGGTGAACCAGCGGAGGAACTGGAGCCGCACGGACACGAAGCTCATGGGGATGCCGCCGCCGCGGCGGGCCGGCGGCGTCATGGTGCCCGTGCTCGCCGGCGCCGCGTAGGTGGTGCTGGAATACGCTAAGAGCCCCGAGCTGCTCGTGAGCGCCACCTCGACGGATACCGGGAAGCAGTTGCGCCAGACGGTCGCGCGCACCGAGCCCTGCGCCGCGGCGTAGGCGGGGGCGAGCTCGCTCCAGGCGAACACGGTCGAGGCCGGGAGCACGACGCCACCTCGCGCGAGCGCCGAGAGCGACACCTCGACGGTGTCCTCCCAGCCGGTGTCCTCGTTGAGGACGAACTGCGCGAGGCCGATCTGGACGAAGGCGTCCTGCAGCAGCGTGCCGACGTCGAAGCCCGCGCCGACGAACAGGTGGGACGGCGTCACGTGGACCGACCCCGACTCCGAGACGCCCTCGCCCTTGGGGAAGAGGTTGAGCGCGCCGCCGTACTCGACGACCGGCCTCTGCAGCGGGGCGAGTTCGTCGCCGCCGCGCGGCACGTAGCGCAGCCTCGCGAGCCGGTGGACGAACTTGTTCTGCAGCGCATAGGCGGGCGCGTCGGAGTTGACGCCCGCGAGCAGAGTGCTCGTGTAGAGGAGCGACGATCGCTTCAAGGCGAGCCGGCGCAGCGGATGCGCGCTGCTGTACGACAGCGCGTTGACGCCGAAGCTGCTGCGTGCCGCGTTGAACTGCTGCCAGCCGGGGACGCCGCGGCCCTCTTCGGCTTTTCCGTAGGCGGTGAACGCCAGAATCTGGAACCCGTACTCGACGCGGGTCTCGGTTGCCGGCGTCGCGATGGCGCCCCAGTGCAGCGCGGGGCCCAGCGCCAATTCGGCTCGAGCCGGCACCGCATGGGTCGCACACGCGAGGGCCGCCACGGCCGCCGACGTCGCGACACCCCGCCGCGGATCTCCGCGGCGATCCCTTGGCCTCTTCATCGGATCCCGCTCCCTGCGCAGGCTTCACGCCACCCCCGCGGCGGCGACGGCTTGCGGCTGCGGCCAGCATCCCATCCGCGGGAGGGCGGCGCAAGGTCTCGATCGGCAGGAAGGCGTCCGGGGCGACCGGATCAGCGCAGCCGATCACCCCCCTCGCGTTTCGGACGCACTTGTTTTCGTCCGAAACGAGAGGGGGGACGGGGGGGAGAGCCGCTTTTTGGCGTATCTTCCGGCCCGAGCGGGCGCGCGGCGCCCCCCGGAGGCCATCATGGAAGCGGCAGCGGAGAAGAAGGCGGCGCAGGTGTCCGAGGACTTCGAGGCGAAGGACGGCACGCGGTTGCACCACGCGGCGCTGGTGCCCGAGGCGGCGCGCGCCGCCGTGGCGATCATCCACGGGTACGGCGACCACGGAGGCCGCTACCGCCACGTCATGGAGGCGCTCGCCGCGGCCGGCTTCGCCGCGCACGCCGTCGACTACCGCGGCCACGGACTCGCCGGCGGACGCCGCGCGTTCGTCGCCCGCTTCGACGACTACCTCGCCGACCTGGAGTCCTTCCTCGCCCGCGTCCAGGCCCGCTCGCCCGACCTGCCCCTGTTCGTCGTCGGCCACTCGCAGGGCGCGCTCATCTCCAGCCTCTACGCCACCGGCCCCGGCGGCGCGCGCATCGCCGGCCTCGTCCTGAGCAACCCCTACGTGCGCCTGCGCATCGTGCCCAACGCGTTCCAGCTCTTCCAGGCCAACGTGGTCGGGGCCATCATCCCGTTCCTGCCCGTGAAGAATCCCATCACCTCGTCCATGCTCACCCGCGACGCGAAGATGCAGCAGTGGACCGACGCCGACCCGCTCTACCTGCACGTCGTCACCCCCCGCTGGTTCACCGAGTCCAACGCCGCACGTCAGAGGCTGGAGCAGGAGGCGAAGCTCGTGAAGGTCCCGCTGCTCGTGCTCGTCGGCACCGCGGATCCCATCGCGCACCCGGACGGCGCCCGCCTCGTGTTCGAGACCGCCGGCTCCGCCGACAAGCGCATCGAGAACTACACCGGCATGCTGCACGAGATCTTCAACGAGACCGGCCGCGAGAAGCCCATCGGCGACATGGTGACGTGGCTGTCCGAGCACGCCGGGAACGTGCGGGCCGCCTGATGCGCGGCGGCGGGATGAATCGGGTGCAGCTCATGCCGCGTGCGACGGGCTGCGGGACGGCCGCGACGCCCTCACCCCCAGCCCCTCTCCACACGGGCCACGGACGCACTGCTTCTTCGTGCGCACAGCGGCCCGGTGGAGAGGGGAGGGCTGCCGCGCCTGGAACCGGCGCCTGGCGTCGGATATCGCGGGCAATTCTCCCCCTCTCCACCGGGCCGCAACAACCGTGGGACGGGTCTCTGCCGTCGTGGCCCGTGTGGAGAGGGGGTCGGGGGGTGAGGGCCGCCGGCCGGTCCCGACGCGGTGCGACCTGCACGCGAACGAGTCCTTTTTCATCCTTCATCCTCCATCTTTCATCCTTGCTCCTGGCGGCCGCGGCCTGCGCGACTCCGCCCCGCGCCCAGCCGCGCCTGCCGGGTCCCTACGGCGAGGCGCTGGCCGCCGCCACGCGCGAGGCCGCCGTCTACGAGGGCCTGGACCCGCGCCTCTACCTGTACGCCACGTGCGAGACCGCGGCTTTCCGCGCCGCCCGTACGCGCGAGCTGGCGCGCATGTTCCAGGTACCCGAGTCGGAAGCCGACGCGCGTGCGGCGTCGCTCACGGCGCCCGCGGCCGGCCCGGTGTTCCTCGTCGCGCTGCACTCGGAGGTGCCGGGCGCGGCGGATCTGCGCAGTCCCGACGCGCCCTGGACCGTGCGGCTGCGCGGCGCGCAGGGAAGCCTCGCCCCCGAGTCGATGGAGCCGCTGGAACCGCTGGACGCCACCGTGCGCGCGTTGTACCCCTACGTGGACCGCTTCTTCGCCGTCTACCGCGTGGCGTTTGCGCCCTCCGCGGGCGACGGACCGCTCGCGCTCGTCGTGGCGGGCCCCGGCGGCGGGGCGACGCTCTCCTTCTGAGCGCGGGCGGCGGAGGCTTGGATGGCAGACGGCGCCGGCACGCGGTGGACTGCGGTGCGCTCGGCGCTCGTGCCCTTCTTCCTGTCGGCCGCGTTCGCCGTGCTCGAAACGGCTGCGATTTCGCTCGTGCTCGTGCACTCCGGATTGCGCGTGCTGCCTCTGCTGTACGTGGCCACAGCGTTGCTTTCCGGGCCCGCCGCGGCGCTCGCGCTGACGCGGGGGCGGGCGCGCGCGCTGCCACCGGCCGAAACCGTCGCGTGGATCGTCGTCTTCGGAGCGCTCGCCGCCGCCGATCGGCCGGGCGCGGGCGCCGTGGCGGCGCTGCCGGCGCTCGCGCTGTACGTGGCGGCGAACGTCGGCGCGGCGAGGCTGTGGGCGCGCCTGCTGGCGCTGCGCGAGCAGGCCGGCGACACGCTCGGACGATTCGCCTCGCCGACGGGGCTCGTCGCCGGCGGCTCGATCGCGGCGCTCGCGGGGCCGGCGCTGGGCGCGTCGGGACTCGTGCCGGCCGGCTGCGCGCTGCTGGCGGCCGCGCTGGGCACCGGACTGCGCACGGATGAGACGACGTCTCGAAAAGCGACCCGCGCTCCGGTGCATCCTCCGGGGCGAACGGATCTGGAAGAGGCGATTGCGGCCGTCGCCGTGGTGATGGGCGCCCTGGGCGCGGCGGCGGACTACGTGTTCCGCGCCGCGGCGCTGCGGGCGTCGGCGCACGGACCGCCGATGCTCGTGGTGTTCGGATGGGCCGCGGCGGCGACGGGCGCGCTGGCGATTGCGGTGCGGGCGGGACCCGTGGCGGGCGTGCTGCGGCGGGGAGGGCTGTTCGCGGTGCTGCTTTCGGCACCCGTGGCGGCGCTCGCGGCGGCGGTCGCCGCGGTGACGGGCGCGCTGGTGCCCGCGGCGGCGCTGCGGGTGGTGCAGGGCGCGGCCGCGCTGCCGCCGGGGCGCGGAGGGCTGAGGCTCGCCACCGCGCCGCTGGCGGATTCGGCGCGGCGCCGGTCCGACTGGCAGGTCGCGACCATGGCGGTTCCCGCCGGCTGGGCGCTGGGCGGGCTGCTGCTGCTCTTCGGAGGCAGCGCGAACGCGGCGGCCGTCGGCTACGCGGCGGCGGGCGCGGCGCTGGTGCCGCTGCTGCGAAAGCGCTACCTCGCGGCCCTGGGCGAGAGGCTCAACTCGGGCGTCGGCGAGGAGCCGCCGGATCTGCACAACGCGTCGAGCCGCCGCATGCTCGCGCTGCAGCTCGCCTCTCCGGAGGAGGGCCGCGTGCTCACGGCGCTGGCGCTGCTGGCGCGCGACCCGCACGCGGACATGGACGGCGTTCTGGACCGGCTGCTGTCGCACGCCTCGGAGCGGGTGAGGACGGAAGCGGCGCGTCTGGCCGGCGAGCGGGGCTGCAGCGGGTGCGCGGGCAGCCTCGTGCAGCACGCGCTGCTGGATCGCGGCGCGGCGCGCCAGGCGGCCGTCTTCGCGGTGGCGCGGGTGCGGCCGTACACGGCGGCGAGACTCCTGGAGCCGCTTCTGACCGATGCCGACTTCGCCATCCGCACGTCGGCGGTGTCGGCGCTGCTCCCCCTGGATCCGACGGGCGCGGCGGGGAAGGCGCTGGAGTCGATTCTCGCGGAGGGACGCACGGGTCCGCCCGAGAGGCGCGCGCAGGTCGCGCGGCTGCTGGGGCGGCTGGGCGCGGGGATGCACGCGCGCCGGCTGCGGGACTTCCTGCGCGACGAGGACGTGTCGGTGCGGCGGGCCGCATGCGAGGCGGCCGGCGAGTCGGCGGACATGGAACTCGTGGACGAACTGATCGAGCGTCTGCGCGCACACGAGACGCGCCCGGCCGCGCGCGCCGCGCTGATTCGCTGCGGCGATGCGATCTCCGACCGGCTGGAAACGCTGCTCTCGAATCGGGCGGAGCCGGACCTTCGCACGCGCGTGCCGAGAATCCTGCGCGGCATCGCGACGCCGCGGGCGCTGGGCATCGCGCTGGGGGCGGGAGGCGACGACGACCCGCTCACGGCCTATCGCCTGAGCGTGGCCGCCGACGCCATCGCGGCCCGCCGCCCCGGCATCGCGGTGGATGCCGAGCGGGTGCACGCCGCGGCGAGCCGGCGGCTCGACGCGTGCGAGGCACTGGCGCCGACGGCGGACGATCTCACAGCGGCCCTGGGGATGCAGCACTTGCTCGTGCGCGCGGTACACGGGCGCGTGGACCAGCACCTGGAAGGCGCGGTGCGGCTCTCGGCGCTCGTGTGTCCGCGGCGGCCGCTGCTCAACGCCTACAACCGGCTGGTGTTCGGGGACGAGGCGACGCGGCCGCTGGCGCTGGAGCTGCTCGGCCAGACGCTGGAGCCGCCGCTGGGGCCGAGGCTGCTGGAGCAGTTGGCGCAACGGCATCGGGGTGCGCCCGACGACGGCCGTGCGTCGCAGGCGCCGGCGCGGCTGCGCGAGCTTTCGCACAGCGGCGACGCGCTGCTGGCGGCGCTCGCTTCGGCGACGGTGCGGCGGCTGGCCGGATCGGAGACGGCTTCGTCGTTCATCCTTCATCCTTCATCCTTCATCCTTGATCCTTCGTGCTTCATCCCTGGCGAAGTCGCCGTGAGCGGCGCCGAGTGGGACGAGCTGCTGCGCGAGCCGCCGGAGCCGCGCGAGGAGGGGCCCGTGGGTCCTGCCGTCGTGGAGAAGATCCTGTTCCTGCAGGGCGTGGACATCTTCGCCGACTCGGACGTGGACGACCTGTCGGCGCTGGCGCAGCAGGTGCGCGAACGGACGCTGGCGGCGGGCGAGGTCGTCTACCATCGGGACGATCCCGGAGACGCGCTGTTCGTGGTGGTGGAGGGGCGCGTGTCGATCGAGAAGGACGGGCGGCGCATCGTGGAGCTGGGGCCGCGCCAGTCGTTCGGCGAGACGTCGCTGCTGGACGGGCTGCCGCGCCCAGCCACCGCGCGCGCCGTGACGGACGTGCGCCTGCTGGCGCTGGAGCGCGCCGACTTCATGGACATGGTGAGCGACCGGGTCGAGCTGCTCAGAGGCATCTTCACGGCGGTGACGAAGCACCTGCGCAGCCTCATCGAGGTGAGCGCGGCGGGGCGAATCACGAACCCGACGCTGACGCCGATTTCGATTCGGCCGGCGGGGCGGTAGGCTTCCGTCCGAGAGCCGGGCATAATCAGGACGGGCTGCGAGGATGGTGCCGATGGCGACGGAAAGCCGGGTTCGGAGGGGCACGCGGAAGAGGACCCGGGTCGGGGCGCACCCCCTCGCGAAGCCCCAGTTCACGGCCGTCGTGTACCCCGGCGAGAACACGCGGGAATGGGTCGCGCACTGCCTCGAACTCGACATCGTCACGCAGGGCGGCACGCCGCGCGAGGCGGTCCGGATGCTGGCCGACGCGCTGGACACGGTCGCACGCGAGAACCTCCGCAGCGGGCGCGCGTTCCTGTGGGAGTTCCGCCCCGCGCCCGCGGAAGCCTGGGCGATGCTCGACGCAGCGGTCCCCATGGGTATGTTCGCGCTCGGGCCCCTGCGGCCCCCGCGCCGCTCGCACACGCGGTTCCCCGTCCTCAGCCCCGAGATTGCCTCCTGGAGCCTGGGGAACGCCGGCCGCCGGGACTCCCGTGCCGGCAAGGCTCGCTGACATCGCCCGCAGTGCGAGTACGTTCGGTCTCGAAGTCCGAAGGCCCGGTGCCGGATCTCACTGGATCGTCACCGACGGGCATCGCGTCTAGCCCGTGCCCGCACATCGCGGCCTCAAGACGGAGATCGACGACGTGTGCATCCGGGGCCTCTGTCGCGCATTCGGGCTGGATCTCGCTGCGTTCAAGAAGGCCATGTAGGAACGCGGGCGGCTACGGGTTCCTCGCGGCGAGCCACTCCACCAGCGCGCCGCCGTCCACCCTGCCGCGGCCCAGCACCGCCGCGAGCACCTGCTCGGCGTTCATTCCCCGCCCGAACATCGCCACCGCACGCGCGACGGCGCCGTCGCCTCCGGCGTCGACCATCCACCGCACCATGGCCGCGCTCTGGGCATAGGCGAGCCCCGCGTCGTCGCGCCCGTCGAAGGCCTGGAACGAGTCGTCGAGCGACGCGAAGGGAATCCACGTGCGGTTGCGCACCATGTCCGACCACCGCGCGCGCACGGGCCTGCCGGTTTCTCCCGCGAACACGGTCGCGAGGCCCTCGTGGAACCAGGTCGGCAGCGCCGGCCCGGCGGCGCGGAGCTGCGCGTGCAGCGTCTCGTGGCGCACGGTGCGCGCGTCGGGCGACTCGGCGCCCGCGCGCCCCACGAGCCGCAGCGCGCCGTCGTACACGGCCTCGGACCAGCTCCGCACGCAGGTGACCGCCAGCAGCTCCTCGTGGCCCGGGTACACGAACACCGACAGCCTCGGGCGTCGCGGCGTCCCCGTGGTGCGCGCGGCGTCGTCGAGCGCTGCCTCCACCGAGCGCGCGAGCTGGCGTGCACGCGATTCGTCCATCACCTCCCGGGACCACGCCACCGACACGCCGTGCTGCTCGAGCGACGGCCAGCCGGCCTGGATGTCGCGCTGCACCTCCAGCAGAGCCTTTGCACGCGAAACGGCCGGAAGTTTCTCGCCCCGCGTCAGATACGTGTCCAGCGCCGCGATCGCGGGCTCGGGCGAAACGTCGAACCGCGCCCGCTGCGCGAACACGAAGGCCGGGGCCGGCTCGTCGGGGGCCAGGCGATAGGCACGCCGCGCCGCGTCATCGGCCTCCGCCTCCCGGCCTCGCGCGATTTCGACCTGGAAGAGCTTCATCCAGAGCGCGGGGTCGGTGTCCGCGGAGGCGCGCAGGTCGCGCGCGGCGCTGTCCGAATACGAAGCCGGTTCGAGTGCGAGCAGAGCGATGGCCCGTTGCGCGGGATTCAATCCGATCGCGCCGCGCCCCGCTCGCATCGCAGCGCTCGCCCAGCGGACCCGCAGCGAGGACGCCTCGCTCAGTGCGCGAAGCCTTCGATTCGCCTGCTCCGCGACGAAGCGGCCGGGCGTGAAGTGGACGACGTACGACTCCGACGCTCCGTCGGAGAGACAGAAACGGTCGGACGTGGGCGGCAGGGGGCGGGCCGCCGGGACGGGAGGGGCCGGGGCTTCGGAGCCGGCATCGGGCGGGGAGGACACGGCGATGGCGGGTTGCGGCGCAATCGGCACGGCAGGCGGCGCGGCCTGCGGCTCGACCGCGGCGCGCCGGGCGAGCAGCCACCCGGCGGCAGCGGCGAACAAGGCGACGGCGAGTGCGCGACGCACGCCCGAGAGTAACCGCGCTGCCGCCGGGCGCGTCAAGGGAAGAAGCATGAAGTCGGCGGCCCGGGGCCGCGCAAGGGCTCGAATCGGCTACTGTCCATCCGCCGCCCCGTGCGCGGAGTGCATCGATGAACGCCTACGACCGGACCCGCGTGCATGCCGACCTGCTCGGGCATCCGTTCCGTTTCGCGACGGCGCACGGGCTCTTCTCCGCCGACCGGGTGGACGACGGAACGCGCCTACTGCTGGAGCACCTTCCGCCCGGGGAGCCTCGCTCCGTCCTCGACCTGGGCTGCGGATACGGCGCCCTCGGACTTCCCGTCGCGGCTCGACACCCGGATGCGTCGGTGCTGCTCGCGGATCGAGACCTTCTCGCCGTGGAGTATTCGAAGCGCAACGCGGCCGAGCACGGGCTCGCGAACGCGGCAGCGCGGGGCAGCCTCGGGCTGCGGGACGCGGGGCCCGGGCCGTTCGACTGGGTGCTGTGCAACGTCCCGGCGCGCATCGGGGCGCCGGCCGTCGCGTACATTCTCCGCGCGGGTGCGGCGCGTCTTCGCGAGGGCGGGTCGCTGCGCGTCGTCGTGCTGCATGCCCTGGCCGAGTCGGTGGAGTCCGCGGGGTTGGGGGCGACGGCGGTCGCCCGCGGCGCCAGGCACGTCGTCTACGAGGTCGGGCCGCGCAGGCAGGAGCCGGAGGACCACGAGGCGATCTACCGGCACGACGAGGTGACGGTGGACGGGCGCGTGCTGGAGCGTCCCGCCGATATGTCGGAGGATCCGTCGCACCTGCGCGACGCGCTGCCGCTTCTGACGACATGCCTGCCGCGCACGCCGCGCGGTCCCGCGCTCGTGTGGCGGGGCGGGTACGGGGCCGTCGCGCTGGCCCTGGCGGCCGCGGGCGGGCATGTCGAAGCGGCCGATCGCGACCTGCTGGCGACGACGTTCACGCGCAGAAACGCCGCGCGCGCCGGGCTTTCGGTTTCGACGCGCGAGGCGCCCTTTCTGGACAGTGCCCTTGGCGAGGCCGAGACGTTCGCGCACATCGTCGGCGAGACGCCGCTTGCCGCGGGGGACGCTGCGGCCGCGTCGGAAATGGCCTGCGTGCGGGCGAATCTGGCGCCGGGCGGCGAGGCGCTGTGGCTGGCACACGGGCGCGTGCCGGCGGGTGCGCCGCCCCGAATCGCCGTGCTCGCCTCCCGCGGCGGATGGAGCGTGCTGCGTCTGCGACGATGAGATTGCGTCGCATCGTCGATGACGAAGACCCGCACCAGGAGCCCGGCACGGAAGTGCCGGGGTCGGCGATAGCGCCGGGGTCGGCGACGCGCCTGCACAGCCATGTGCTCCTGGTACGACACCACGGCGTCGTCGAGCATCGACAGCGCCGGGGTCGGCGACGCGCCTGCACAACCATGCCCTGGAACTTCCGTGGCGGGCCGCTTCGATCAGGCTCCGTCCCGGGATTCCGAAGGCGCCGCACGAGGAGTCCGCTCGGACCATCCTTCCGCGTGCAGCGACCAGCGTCCGTGCATCGTCGCGCAGCGACGCGCGACCTCGGGCAGGGCCGCGCAGAGCCGGTCCAGCAGCGCGTCCGGGAAGTTGAGAAGGAACAGCCCGCTTCCGTTGAGCCTGTTGCGCCGGTATTCCAAGGGGGTCGTGACGAGGTCGAGGGTCGCGCCGGGCGCCAGCCGTTCGCGCAGGGCTCCGACCATGGTGCGCGGCCGGGTCCACGACTTCACGGGATACCAGACCAGAATCGTCGCCGCGGGACACGCACGGTGCGCCGCTTCGGTCGCGTCGACGACGCGCGTCCACTCGGCTTTCTCCGCATACGACGGGTCGATCAGGACGATCGTCGTCCCGGAGGCGCCCGAAAGTGCGGTCTGGACGCCATCGAATCCGTCCTCGGGGTGGACGGCGACACGCGGGTCGTCGCCGAACAGGCGTCCGAGTCCGGCGCAGGACTCCGGATTCGTCTCGAAGAGCACGAGCCGCGAACCCGCCGGCAGAAGGCGCGCGGCGAGCAGCGGCGAGCCGGGGCAACGCAGCGGCCGATCCGCGCCGCGGTTGTGTTCCTGCACGGCGCGCCACCAGTCGGCGAATGCAGGTCCTTCCGGCACGCCGCTTCGCCACAGTCGCCACAGTCCCTCGGTCCATTCGCCCGTGGGGCGCAGCGGGTGCAGTCCCGCGCCGGCGTGCGAGTCGACATACAGCACCGGACCGCGCGCGACTGCGTGCTCGATCACGGCGCAGAGGACGAGGTGCTTGAACACGTCCGCTGCGTTGCCCGCGTGGAACGAGTGGTCGTAGCCGAACTCACTGCCAGCCGGGAGGGGCATGGTGCTTCATCCTTCAGCATTCACGGGTGCAGCTCTTGTCAGATCCGACTCCATGGGGGGCGGCCGCAGCCCTCACCCCCCGACCCCCTCTCCACACGGGCCGCGATACGCAACGCTCGATCCTGCGTGGTTGCGGCCCGGTGGAGAGGGGGAGAAGAGCGCGTCAAATCGTGCGACTGGGG
>Ga0172369_10003778_pt1 | contig 19681 bp, 11 predicted proteins | sample LakKiv25m_FD_114539 | JGI IMG/M metagenome (GOLD analysis project Ga0172369, IMG submission 114539) | Freshwater microbial communities from Kabuno Bay, South-Kivu, Congo - kab_022012_11.25m | ecosystem: Environmental > Aquatic > Freshwater > Lake | place: Democratic Republic of the Congo...
ATTTCTATGCACACAATTAGTTATTAAATCAACCACTTGCATTCCCAAAAATAGTGTATGCAACTTGCATACTATGCTCAAGCTGATTTATCATAAGCGTATTATTCCTCTACTCAATCATCACCTTTTTTATACTGCTGTTGTTATTATTAAGTATTTGCAAATAATAAACGCCTGCTGCAAGTGACTGTACGTCTAGTTTTGTCAATAATGTTAACACGTTTTGTGTTATTATTTTTTTACCGTACACATCAAACAGTGTTAATGAAGTCCTGCCGCTTAGCTTATCAAACACTATATTTAACTGGCCTTTCGCAGGATTAGGGTAAACCGTAAAAGTATTATCATCAACACTCTCATTTATTCCGACACTGTTAATGATATGACAGGATGAAGTATCGGTGCAGCCATTTTGTGTAACAATTACGGCATAACTACCGTTCACAGTTGCAGTGTATGAAATACCTGTTGCGCCCGGAATAATAGAAGAAGTACTGCAATTGTACCATTGATAAGTATCGCTTGTAGCGGCAGTTAATGTTAACATACTAACCACTACAGAAGTATCGACAGAAGCTACAGTTACAATAAATAAGCAACTATCTTGATTACCGTAAACATCATTAAAGAAATAGGTAACGGTTGTCAGGCCGGGATTAAATGTTTCGTTGCTTGCATCGCCTGATCCGCTGCCTATGGTAGCTCCGGATAATACGTATGTTATAGTTACAACACCGGGACAATTGTCAGTAACATTTGTTGGCAGAATACTTATTGAAGAACCTTCGCAAGTAGTAATATCAGAAGGACAGATAAAAGTAGGAGCAGCCGTGTCAACAACAGTAATGTTGAATGAGCAGCTTACCGAGTTCGATAGCTGATCAGTGGCAGTATAAGTTTCAACTGTAGTACCAACGGGGAATGTATATCCACTTGGATGCCCTGCTGTTAGTGTTGTTGTAGTTATTCCACTCGACCATGTAATAATCACTTGTCCATTACTTGATTGAACACTCGCAGTTGTTGTTCCTCCTGTTACGCCACCTGTATAGGATGAGCCGCCTGCACCGCCGCCACCGGGAGCGCCGCAACCGCCATTGTAGCCGGCAGCGCCACCTGCACCACCGCCATTATATCCGCCGCCGCCACCGCCACCTTTACCGGTGACACCATTAGCATAAGGCGGTACAGGATACGTAGTACCCCCTCCATTTCCACCTTGTCCCAATGAACCATTTCCTCCTGCAGTACCCGATTGATTGCCGCTACCGCCAGGACCACCGGTGCCATTTGCATATCCTCCGGTACCAAAACCAGGCCCACCACCACCGCTGGTACCGGTACCACCATCAATATTGCTTCCGCCTCCGCTTCCATCACCCCCATTGCTTGGAACACCTGGACTGCATATCTGATTAAGCGCACCGCCCCCGCCGCCTCCACCACCGGCAGCAACTAATACACGGTCGGTTAAATTGGTACCACCTACACGTATATCGCTTGCTCCTCCACCTGTTCCACCATTGGCACCAAAGCCAGTTCCTGTACCACCACCACCATTCCATCCGTTTTGCCCTCCAACATAAATATTTATTGTTTGACCGGGGGTTACCACAAGTGAACCCTGTGATCTACCTCCCAAGCCACCAACACCGCCTAGAGTACTCCAGTAGCCACCATCAAAATTACCTTGAATTCCATTGGCTCCCTGAGCACCATAAGCATCAATGGATATAGAAGTAACTCCCACAGGCACTGTCCATGTTTGCATAGCCCCTGTATAATTAAACGTTGCTGAAGTTGTCCCACAAGGATTTGTTCCAACAGGCGGTGTGAAATTAACCACTGCTCCGCAGATTCCCGGATCGTTATTTACCGTAATATCTGAAGGGCAGACAATCTGTGGGCATTGCGCCGATGATACCTGAGCAATACTTATTAAAACTATTGCAAATAAAAAGGTTTTTAAAGTGTACGTTTTTTTCATGATAAGTTTATTATTGATTACTAAGTTAAGGATAGAAACAAGGCATGATTTGACAAATGTATAAAAAATAATCATTAATTCATTCGGAGAGTAAATTTTTCTTCATTATCTCCAAAAAAACATACCTATGAATTATATAGACACACTAACTATTATTTTGATATCAGAAAATGCAAAAAACTATACTGTTAACATTTTTTAAATGTCATTAGCAATATTACGTATAAAATAAGGGTGCAAATTTGCTATCTTGCAATGCTATTTGCAAATATAGTTCAAATACCAAAATCAACAAATCTATGAACAAACGACTTCTAATTTCATTCTTAACATTATGGCTTGTTTCATCCGTATGTTTTTTGCAATCAGTCATTGCTCAACCGGGCTGCCCGAGTATTGAAGCAGGTAGCCCCGTTACGTTGGATTGTGTAACACCATGTACCAATCTTACAGCAACCGCTTTAGCAACGGGAGCTACAACATCCTATAGTGTGTCTTCCATTCCTTATGCACCACCTTATCCGTATAATTCAGGCACTCCAATACTTGTAAACATTGATGATACATGGGGAACAGCTATCAGTTTGCCTTTTAACTTTTGTTATTACGGAAACATGTATAATCAGGTTGTACCTGGATCAAACGGGGTAATATCATTTGATTTGAGTTATTCAGGTGGTTATTGCCCTTGGATGTATTCAGCTACCTGCCCGTCTTCAGCATTGCCTTTAAATTCTATTTATGGTGTTTATCACGATATCGATCCATCTGTTTCGGGCAATATGTATTACGCAATTCTGGGAAATTATCCTTGCCGGACATTTGTTGTAAGTTGGAATCAGGTAGCGATGTATAGCTGCAATTATATGATTGCCACTCATCAGATTGTGCTTTACGAAAGCACCAATGTGATTGAAGTTTATATTGAAAATAAACCCCTTTGTTCCTCATGGAATAGTGGTAATGCATTGGTTGGAATACAAGATGCAAGCGGAACTATTGGTTTAACGCCTCCCGGTAGAAACACGTCCCAATGGACAGCTACAAACGAAGCATGGCGATTCACACCGAATGGTGCGCCAAATTACGCCATATCGTGGTATGCAGGAGGAACATTAATTGACACAGGTGCCACTGTCAATGTTTGCCCTATATCAAGCACTACTTATACCGCTCAATGCATCTATTCCAATTGCGACGGAACCACTATTACAGTTAGTGACAATGTTGATGTTACTGTAAATAACTCAATTGGGCTAACTATTAACCCTCAAAATCAAACGGTATGTCAGGGAAATGCGGCAACTATTATCGCAAGCAGCACAAATCCACTGACCACCTATTTATGGAGTAATGGAGACACAAACGACACTATTACCGTTAACCCCACCGGCACCCAAGTATATACCGTTACCGCGACAGCCCCTGGTTGTACAACCATTTCAACGGCAACTGTCAATGCATTGAGCCCAATTCCTATTGAGGCAGGTGCCGACACTAGTATTTGCAGCGGGAACAGCACTCAACTAAATGCAAGCGGAGGTTTGCTTTACACATGGACACCTGCAATAGGACTTAGCAGCACTTCGATTTCAAACCCTCTAGCAAACCCATCAAGTACAACAACCTATTATGTTACATCTGCAGTGCCTGTTGGAAATGTAATAGCTAATGGAAATTTTGAGGCCGGTAATTCAGGTTTTTCGTCTGGCTATATTTATACTCCACCGCCCAACACAACTGAAGCTCAGTATTGGGTTTCAGTGAATGCATCACTATGGAACGGAGGAATGTCTGCTTGTACAGACCATACCAGTGGAAGCGGTAATTATATGATGGTAAATGGAGCAGGAGTGCCCGGCACTAGTGTTTGGTGTCAAACCATCAGTGTAACTCCTAATACTGATTATGATTTTTCTGCATGGGCTACAAGTCTTTATCCTAACTCACCGGCTATCCTTCAATTTTCAATCAATGGAGTTTTACTAGGATCATCTTTTACCTTACCTTCTACTCCTTGCTTGTGGACACAATTTTTTAATACTTGGAATTCAGGAACTAATACAAGCGCAAATATTTGCATCGTAAATCAAAATACTATGATTGGTGGCAATGATTTTGCTTTGGATGATCTTACCTTCTCTCCCTTGTGTTCAAGCACTGATTCTGTAACGGTTACCGTTACACCTCCTTTGAATGTTTCAATAAATCCTATTGATACTGCCATTTGTCAAGGCAGCAGCATGAATTTAATTGCCAGTGGCGCATCTGCATTTGTTTGGGATAATGGGTCATCTGTAAATCCACTTACAGTCAATCCTACTTCTACAACAACTTATAGTGTTGTTGGAACTACTTCGGGGTGTTCAGGAAGCTCGTCCGTTGTTGTAACGGTGAGTCCAACAATGACTGCACCAACAGTAATTAACAATCAGGTAAGTTGTTTTGGATTAACAGATGGAAGCGCAACAGTTACTCCTACCGGTGGTATTGGCAATTACAACTACCAATGGTTACCGATTGGAGGAACTTCTGCTACAGCCAGCAATTTGCCTTTGGGAACTTATACTGTTACTGTTACGGACTCAATTGGATGTACAGCAACCGCTTCTGTTATAATCACTCAACCAACGGCTATTGCAGGTACCTTAGCCCCTGTAGATGAACATTGCCCAGCCAGTTGCGATGGACAAATAACATCCTCTATTAGTGGAGGAACTCCACCCCTTGCTTACTTGTGGAGTAATGGAGCAACAACGGCAACAATAACTGATTTATGCAGTGGAAACTACGTTGTGACTGTTACTGATGCAAATAATTGTCAATTTATAAATAACTCTACGATTACAAACTCGTCATCTATTAATGCATCTTTCACTTCAGATGGTGTTTGGGGCGTTGTTCCATACACAATAAATCTCACATACAATGGTTCTGTTGCAAGCACTTATCAGTGGAATTTTGGTGATGGCAGCCCCATTGACAATTCACAGAATCCTTCGCATACCTATACCATTTTGGGAGTTTACACAGTAACTTTAATTGTAACAACCGGCTCCCCTGACTTTTGCACTGACACTATTACAATGCTAATCACTGTTGAAGAAACATCTATGATTGAGATTCCAAACGTATTCACTCCTAATGGTGATGGGTTCAATGATGTATTTACAGTTAAATCAAAAGGTTTAGCTACTATTGATGGTATTATATTTAACCGTTGGGGAAAACAAATTGGTAAATGGAATACTGTTGATGGTGGATGGGACGGTAAAAATATGAACGACGGAAAAGATGCCTCTGATGGAGTCTATTTTTACGTAATTAATGCTGCAGGCAAGGATAAAGTTGAGTATAAGTATACCGGTAGTATTACGCTTATTAGATAACTCACAAGCCAATAGTGAAAAATTGTTGTTAATTTCATACTTTGTAATTAATAATTTGTATAGATTTGTGTATTATTTCTTAATTGCCTAATTTATGAAAAATATAATTTGCGTTTTAACACTAGCCGTAAGTTTCATTTTTAGCCCTTCCATTCATGCAAAAAAAGTAGATGTAATTACAGCCCAAACGGTAGCTAAAAATTGTTATTACGAAAAAATAAATGTGGAAGGCAAACGATCAATTCAAGATTTTATAGTTAATGAAAGTATTACTATTTCTAACCAAGCAGAACCTGTTTACTATGTTTTCAATATTAACTCCGAAGGTTTTGTAATTGTTTCTGCTGATGATATTGTACTTCCCATTATCGGATATTCAACGGAGCATATTTACACTAAAGAAAATCAACCCGAAAACTTTAAGTCATGGATGAAACATTACGAAAATGAAATTTTGTATGCTCGAGAAATGAAAGTAAGCGCTAATCAAGAAATTCAAGATCTGTGGTCGTATTATTTAACAGCACCATTTGTTCCTAACACGGAGACAAAAGATTCAAAAGTAATTACACCTCTCCTAACATCCACATGGGATCAAAACGCACTCTATAACGAATTATGCCCTACTGATGGTGCAGGTCCTGGCGGACATGCCTATGCAGGTTGTGTGGCAACATCAATGGCCCAGGTAATGTTTTACTATAGGTTTCCCGCTACAGGACAAGGAAGTCATTCCTACTACTCGCCTTATGGAAGTTTGTCTGTAAACCCGGGAACGACAACCTATAACTGGAATGGAATGCAAAATTCATTAAGTGCATCCAACTTAGATGTTGCAAAGCTCATTTACCATTGTGGAGTTACAGTTGACATGTACTACTCTGCATCAGGTTCCGGAGCCAATATGAATGATGCCTTAAATGCATTAGTATCCCATTTTCGATATTCCAATACTATGACTCTTAGAAATCGCAGCATATATACTTCTAACAACTGGATTGCTTTGCTAAAAACCGAATTAGATGCTAAACGGCCAACGATATATAGTGGGGATGATACCGGTGGAGCAGGTGGTCATGCATGGGTTTGTGATGGTTATGATATTTCGAATAACTTCCACATGAATTGGGGATGGAGCGGTTACTACAATGGTTATTTTACGCTAACAAATTTGAATCCTGGTTCTTATAATTTTAATAATCAACAGAGTGCAATAGTAAACATTTACCCTTTTAGTGGCTATCCTTCATTTTGCACGGGACAAACAACCATCACCACAGGCGCCGGAACAATCGTTGATGGTAGCGGCCCTTCTGACTATCATAATAATTCGGATTGTAGTTGGTTAATAAGTCCAACCGGTTCACCTTCTTCTATTCATTTAAGCTTTGATAATTTCTCGACTCAATCAACAAGTGATGTTGTAACGGTATATAATGGCGGCACAATATCAGATCCTGTACTTGGTACTTTTTCAGGATCAAGCTTGCCCCCATCGATAAGCTCAACAGGTCCACAGATGCTTGTAAAATTCACAAGCAATGTATCCACTACTTCATCAGGATGGATGGCCTCCTACAACAGCACTTTCCCTTTGCTATGCAATTCACTGACAACCTTAACTGCAGCCAGCGGAAATTTCTCAGATGGCAGCGGTGCTTCCAACTACAACAACAACACTAATTGCAAATGGAGAATTATGCCTCCGGGAGCTACTTCTATTGTTTTATCGTTTTCAGCTTTCAACACCGAATCAAACGCTGACTATGTAAAAATATATGACGCAAGTGTTACGCCATCGGTATTACTTGCTACCTATTCGGGTAATAGCATTCCTGCTAGCGTTACTTGTCCAAGCAATTATATGTTGATTGTTTTTACTTCCAATGCAAGCACGACAGCTGCAGGATGGGATGCATTTTATAATTCTACAACAGGTATTGAAGATAATGAACTTGCCTCAACTTTAAATGTTTTTCCAAATCCAACCGAAAACAATTTCATTCTTTCTTTTACAAGCAGTAGTGCTCAGAATATTACTATTGATATGACTTCGGTTACAGGACAAAAAATTATGGGGGAAAACTTAAATAAGTTCACAGGGAGTTTTAACAAAACTATTGATGTTAGCGGAATAGCAAAAGGAATTTATTTTCTCCGTATTGTTACTGAAAAGGGAATGTCGAATCAAAAGATAATTGTAGAATAAATGCTTAATTTACCTTTAACTTTGCACCAATCTTAAGCGTAGCTTTTTCAGTCATTTTATTCATCTCGCAAATCTTTTTAACTGAAGTGTTATTTTTTCTGGCAATATTATAAAGCGTATCTCCTTTTTTTACTGTATAATATTTTGGAGCCGTAGCTTTATTGTTGAAAACATTATTGTTTCCACGAACGCCAGAATTGTAAAGTGGGTTAGCGGAAGACTTCTTATCCAATGTAGAATTAGTATAAATTTTTGAATTATTTGCCGTGATATTATTGTTGGATAATGTTTGATTATTAATTTTCGTATTATTTAAGTTGTTGTTGTAATTGGCTGATGTATATTTTGTAATAGAGTCCGAAGAAGACTTGGTAAAATCGATAAAATCAAAAGGGTTTATGGCAACATCATGATACCTTGTTTCGAAATGCAAATGAAAAGCGAAAGAGCGACCGGTGCTTCCGCCATACCCGATAACATCACCCGCCTTAACATCTTGGTCAGAGAATACTAAACGCCTAGACAAATGGGCATAATAGGTTTCCAGTCCATTACGATGACGAATAATAACAAGATTTCCATAGCCGCCCTTATTGTATTGAGAATATCTCACTCTTCCATCATAAGCAGCTACTACCGGCTGACCTTTTTTTAATTCAATGTCAACACCTTGATGCCTTCCGGTAAAAACGCCAAAAATTCGTCCATACACAGGTACATGAGGTGTTTCCAATGTGTCTTCAAACCTTAATTTATATTCATAAGGCGAGAAACCTTTTTCACCAAAATACGAATAAATCTGTTCTTTATTCCAATATTTTGTATAGATTGTACTCGTATCAGCAAAAACTAAAGTATCTTTTAATGGTTTATAATAAGCCCATGTATTGTTAGAATAGAGAATTACTTTATTCGAATTAAAGTCAAGCGTATCAAGAACAAAGAAAGGTCTTTGTTTTTGTGCTTGTACACTATTTGAAGTTAAAAATATCAAAAGCCCCAAAAAAGATAATTTAATTTTCATCTATCGTTGTTTTCGTTGGCCTATATAGTAAAATTCATCAATTTATCTGAAGAACCCTGCTACACTATGTAATTGGTAAAAATCTATTTAAAGACAAAGATAAGATAATATTATTAATAACCAACCATCCTAAGAAGCTTGTAAATATAGACTTTTAAAGCTATAATCGTTTGTATCGCCAATTATATTTGAGTTATAGCAATATGTTAAAAAACCATAAAACCGAATTTTACTTTAAATCAATTTCAACAATTTTGCCCGGGTCGGTTTCTAAATTAATATTTCTTTTATATGATATTAATACGTTATTATTAAACCAGAAATCAATTCCTGATTCGGAAAAACAAGAACTGCCACAAGTATAGTTTACCGGTACATCAAAATACTGATGCTTGCATAGTTTATCGTTATCAATTTCAATCACATGAATTCTACCACCTCCAACAAATGTGTTTTGATCAATATTTACAAACATCATCTTGGTTTCGTTTGGTGACCAACAAATATTCGAAAAACCTTCAGAAGGCTCATCCATATTCAGCAGAACTGACTTTTTTTTAGTGGTAAAATCATATAACTGTAAATCACTCCAAACATAAATCAGATATTTACTATCTGGCGAAATACCTAATAGACCTGATGGGCAGGAAAGTGCACTATCAATCTCCGCCGGCATTTTAATCCACTTCCCATTTTCATCTGCTACTTTATAATAAAAGCAGGATGCTTCACTACCTGTTTCAACAAGTTGGTATTTTTGCTGCGCATTTGTTTTATTTGAATAAAATGCCAATAATACAACTAGAAATACTAAACTTCGAAACATCAAAATATTGGTTTTTTTTTGCAAAGATAGTAATCTCATACATCAGATAGAACTTACTAATTACCTCTTCACTTTAATCCCTTTTCGTTCTAATGCTTTCCTATTGGATAAAATGCGCAGGAACCAAAAGATTCTTCTTTCTTGATAGAATTCTTGAGTATCGGGTATCTGACGCTTTACTGAATTATAAAAATAGAAGAATAGCGATAATGTTTTGCTTCCATTGCTTTGCTTGTTATAATAAAAAACGGGGAAAAGACTTCGCTCAATATTGCCCTCCTTTTTTACATTAGCATAAATCAAATATAAGAAACGTGTTTCGTAATCCTTATTATTCCAACGATCCCAATAAAATGTTTTCCACAATATATTACTCGATTTCTTAATACCCAAATAATTTTTATACACAAATAACTCCAAACAAAAACGGTAGATTTCTTCATCCTTCTTTTTCGAATGATAGTAAATAGGTTGAATTGAGAAATATTGTATAGCAGGCGTTTTCTTATACCAAACTATTGGTACAAGATGGAAGTAGCCAAATTCGGGTCCTTTTTTATAGTTGCAAAGGGGCCATATTAGATTAAAAGACGAAGTGGAATCCTGCTTCTGATACCTAAATAAAAAATATAGAATATCAAAACGCTTTAATTTAAATTTATCGTTTGAATAGTAATTTATCAGCGGGAAAAATAAGATACGATGTTCGCTATCATGATGGATATTCCAAAACAAAGGAGTCATTACAGAGTGTCTGTTATCAGAAGATACATCCAATGATTTACCGAATGAGCATAACGGGAAAAATGTAAAAGATTTATAATAAGCATTGTTCATGCTCCAGAAAAGAGGAAAAATAATCCGATTATTTTTAAACTTGTCTTTATAAGACCAGTACAATGGAAATACAACATTTGAATGAGTTGCTTCTTTATCAATCGTATCGGTTCTATTCCAAAAAATAGGAAATAAAATATTAATTGTTCGTTTATAGTTTTTAATATGCCAGAAGAATGGAGTGATAATGCTGTAGTTTTTTGATTGATCCATACTGCCTCCTGCCGAAAACAATGGGAAAAAAGTAAAAGATTTCGAATACTTATTCTCGAAATTCCAAATCAAGGGGAAGAAAACACGATAGTTATCGCCAGCATATTTTCCTGACCAGTACAATGGGAAAAGCACCTTCTTTTTAAATACATTCTTACCAATAGTGTCAGTCATGCTCCACCAAAGAGGAAACAACGTAGTGCTTGTTCCTAATTGGTTTTTGAAATACCAAAACAAAGGAGCAATAATAACATGATCATTAATCTTGTTTTTAGAATGCTTGTATGAAATCAATGGAAAAAACGTAAAAGATTTAAACCGATAGTTATCAAAATTCCAAAGTATCGGAAATAAAATCAGGCTGTTTTTGTTTGCGCTTTTATAGTGCCAGAAAAGAGGAAACAGAACATTGGAGCGTTTTACATTTTCGCCTATACCGTTTTTATTGTTCCAAAATAAAGGGAAAACAGTATTCAGGTGACCATTTGGACGATTGAAATGCCAGAAGAAAGGTGTAATTGCAAAATGCGAATGTTTATCATCTAACGAATGTCCCTTTGAAAAGAATGGCATAAACGTAAATGATTCAGCGTTTTTATTTTTAAAACTCCAAATAAACGGGAATAAAATGTGATTGTTTATTTTGTTGTCTTTAAATGACCAGTAGATTGGGAAAAAAGTATTTAGCCTTCGTTCTGCTTTTTTAAAGTGCCAGATAAATGGAGTTATTCCAACATGATTTCGTATGCTATTAGATGAATGGCCAACAGAAAACAAGGGGAAAAAAGTAAATGATTGGTATTTATTTTTTTCACTCTTCCAAAGAAAAGGGAAAATTACCTGATAGCTTCTGTAATAATTCCTGAACGACCAATAAAAAGGAAATAAAGTAGTTTTATAAACTACTGACTCTCCTGTTCCTTTTTTTGTGTTCCAAAACAATGGAAACAGGGTATTGGAATACTCCTCTCCTTCTTTAAAATGATAAAATAATGGTGCAACAACTAAATGGTTTCGCGAACCCGACTGTGATTTACCTAACGATAACAATGGAATGATACTAAATGATTTGTAGTGGCTGTTTTTCAATTTCCAAATGATTGGAAAGATTACTTGATTATTTCTGGTGTTGTCTTTGAACGACCACAACAACGGAAACAATGAATTAAAATGTTTTACATTATCATCCTGTTTTATTTTTGAATTCAAAAACAAAGGGAAAAACATGTTTAAATAGCCACTTTTAAACTTAAAATGCCAGAATAATGGTGTGACAACAAGGTGTTTTCGTAAACTGTCTGCCGAAAGTCCTTTTGAATAGAAAGGCATGAATGTAAAGGATGAATAGTGCCTGCTTTTAAAACTCCAAATAAGTGGAAACACAACCTGATTGTTTTTGTGTATGTCCTTATACATCCATAGTACAGGGAAGAAAGTGCTAGAATATTTTAATTCGTCCCCTTTACCATTTTTTGTATTCCACCATAACGGGAATAAGGTATTGGAATAACCATCAGCATTCTCGAAGTGCCAGAACAAAGGGGTAAATGTAAAGCGCTTAGTAACTCCATCAGCCGATGAAGCTGTTGAGAAAAATGGGAAGAAAGTAAAGGAACGCATGTCATTTTCCTTTGAGCTCCAAATAAAAGGGAACAATATTTTTCTGTCCGAATCTTTTGATTTAAACGACCAGTAAATCGGAAAAACAACATTCGATGTTTTTGCAAATTCACCAGTTCCATTCTGTCTGTTATACCATAGTGGAAATAGAATATTCGTTGTCGAACTATTCGATTTGAAATGCCAGAACAAAGGGCTTACAACTAAATGTTTATTTAATTGGTCTGTTGAACTACCAACCGAAAATAAAGGCGGAACAGTAAATGAATGATTAAATTTATTCCGGAAACTCCATGCCAGCGGAAAAAGTACTTTGTTATTGTGGAATTGATTCTTTGAAGACCAGTAGAGCGGGAAAATAACATTTGACTTAGTCGCAGAATCCCCTTTACCAATCGTTTGATTCCACCAAAGAGGAAATAATGTTCGGGTGGTTTTTTGTTGATGTTGAAATTGCCAATAGAGCGGAAAAAAAACAAGATGCGATTTATCTTGCAATCGGTCGTTTCTATACCAAAAAAAGAAAAAGAAATTGTTCTGAACATAAAGTCCGTCGTTTGAGCGCGACATCTCCAAGAAATTAATTTCCGGAGCGAGTTCTAAAAAACTTACCGAATGTGCATTTGTTTTTTTATTATTACTGAAATGTAAAAGTGACGGATAATAGAATGAGAACAAACGCAAATCACGACGGGTTGTGCTGCTGTCACTAAAATAAAAAGGAATTAATCTGGATTGCTTACGCGAATCTTTATAATCATGATAATCGCGAAAGAATGGGAAAATTAATTGTAAATCTTTTTCATCTTTTGACTTTGTTCGCTTGAGTATGGGCCAAAAATCAATATTCTTATCTCGCGTAAAACCAAGATCCAAAGCCATCTCATTCTTGGTTGTATCCTTTTGAGCAGATGCAAAAGAAATGATCATGAAAAAAAGAAGAAAGAAAGAAAATAATCTAATGGTATAACTCATAATCTGCTTTACAACCTAATGTAATTAATACGCATCATTTATAAAAGCAAATTTAATTAATTTAATTTATAAGAAAACACTTCATTTCTTTATAAAATCTTTGACCTTTGTGTCATCGCGGTACTATTTTTCGTTTTTCCAAATTCAAAATAATTTGTACTTTAGTGGCTCATTTCATTAAAAAAACACAAATCATGTCAGAAGAAATCTTATCCCGTTTCCTACGCTACATTAAAATAGATACGCAATCAGATGATGCATCAGAAACCTATCCAAGCACAACAAAACAATTTGACCTTGCAAAGGTTTTAAAAGCAGAACTCGAAGAGCTTGGCCTGGTTGATGTTTCACTTGATGAACATTGTTATATCATGGCAACATTACCTGCCAATACCAATAAAAAAATTCCTGTCATTGGTTTTATTGCACACATGGATACAAGCCCTGATATGTCGGGAGCTAATATCAATCCTCAGATAATCAAGAATTATGACGGAAAAGATATCGTGTTAAACAAAGAAAATAATCTGTTTCTATCAATTGCCGATTTTCCCGAATTACCACACTACAAAGGGCAAACACTCATCACCACTGATGGTACCACCTTGCTTGGAGCAGATGATAAAGCAGGCATCACCGAAATTATGCACGCTATAGATTATTTAGTGAAGCATCCCGAAATCAAACACGGAACAATCAAAGTGGGCTTCACTCCTGACGAAGAAATTGGTCGCGGTGTAGATAAATTCGATGTACAAAAGTTCGGAGCACAATACGCTTACACCATGGATGGTGGCGGAGTTGGTGAACTCGAATACGAGAACTTCAATGCTGCACATGCAAAAATAACTATTCAGGGACGCAACATTCATCCCGGTTACGCCAAAGATAAAATGATAAATGCGATGCTGATTGCAATGGAACTAAATGGACTGCTTCCTGTGAACGAACGACCTGAATTCACTACCGATTACGAAGGTTTTTATCATCTGATAAAAATGGAAGGAAGTGTAGAGAATGCTTCTATCCAATACATCATCCGCGATCACGACAGAAAGAAGTTCGAAGCCAAAAAAGAACTTATCAAAGCCACTGCTGATTTTATCAATCGTAAATACCGCGAAAACACTGCTACTCTTGAATTAAAAGACCAGTATTTCAATATGCGCGAAATGGTTGAACCCGTGTATCATATTGTAGCTATTGCGGAAAAAGCCATGGAAGAATTAGACATTAAACCATTGGTTGTTCCCATACGCGGCGGCACCGATGGCGCGCGCCTTTCGTATATGGGTCTCCCCTGCCCAAACATTTTTGCAGGCGGACACAACTTCCATGGAAAAATGGAATACGTGCCATTGGAATCTATGCAAAAAGCAACCGATGTTATTCTGAAAATTGTGGAGCTGTACGAAAAACAGTAAGTTTTTTAACCACAACCGCACACACCTCACCCCCGCTGGTAACAGGACAAAGTTATGGGCTGGTTTAATCTTTATACCAAACAACATTTTGATATACAATTTTTGCAAATAATATTATGTTATTTTTAATGTTTTATTTTTATAATCTAATTCAAGAATTAATTCTTTTTTATTACTTTGTTCCACATATTTTAAGATAAATTCTCTTTCATTTTTGCCAAAATTAAATTGATAATATTCAGTGCTATTATTAATGCTTTTTCGAACTGTCGCAATAAATGAAGGCTGATTATATAAATTTACTGTGATATTCGGTTTTCCCTTGGAACAGAAATTTATTTTATTTAATTTGGAATAAAAACATGTTTTAATGGTTATTTTTCCATATTTTTTTAATGAAGGACCAATCGTAAAAGAAAATTTCATATTTTCATTTTCCATAGCAAGACATAAATATTTATTAATTTACAAGATTAAAAGTATTTTTTACCTCTTTATAATTATTCCAATTTAAATTTGGATTTGCAATACGTGCTGAAGGAGGAATTGTAACTATTTTAAAAATCAACGATGAACTAGGAGCGGTTATAGAAGAAGTTCCATCAACATTTGCAATATAAACCCAAACAGCTTTTATATCAGGAAAAACTTCGATATAATATGATATGTTTGATACAGCGCATGGTAATGCAAACCAACCACCTAATACATTGTCATAAAGGTAGACCTGTACACCACCATCCAAATTCATTGAAAAATTTTGATAATCATACCATTTTTCTGTACTACCACCAGACCAATCCCAAGAATATACTGTGAAATTGTATGTTTGCACAGTATTAATATTTGAACCTTTAGTAACATAATTGCTATCATCATCTTTTTTGCAAGCATTAAATGTTATTGTAAGAATAGTCAATGTGAGTAAAAATTTTTTCATTTTTTTTAAAATTAAAGTTTTTTCCTACTCGTAAGGCTTTTCAGTTACGCCCCGTTTTTTATTGTGGGTTCTGGTCTCCACATCATTTTTATAGTTTGTATATAAAAAAACAGCGTGGCCTAATTGCCCACCGCTGTTGAGGTCCGTCCAAGAACCTGATAAACGAGTAAAGCAACGACCACGCTTTCACGCGGCGTCTTGCTTACTATCCCGTTTATCATTAAAAATTTGGACGTTTTCAACAACAGAATTCGGCTAAACGCTATATTTTTATTTTTTGTTTTTACATAGTTGGTATACGTTTTTTTTATTGCAATCTGTAAAAATAACAATATTTTAAATATATTGCATTTTATTTTTTTTGTTTATTGAAATTAACAAACCCCACTAACCTACCTTTTATTAAATTTGTATTTCAACCCACCATTCCATAACACATCAACCTACCAAGGTTCATAATCACTTCAACGTGCTGATAGCGCAAACCTAATCTCGCCAGCGGCGAGACAGAGCGCAGGCCGGAGCAAATCAGCGAGCCGGCGCTAGCTGTGAATGATAAATTTTGTGAATTTTCATCAAAGAAGTTTACTCGCTTTGATTGACAAATTCCAAAATTTATCAGAGCGCGTTGAAGCATTGATTTGTCTAGCCCTTTTTGTAACTTTTTGTGGCAATGACAAAAAGTTTGAATAAATTTTTTTAGCACTTTTGCCTGTCCCGCCAAAAGGGTTAATACTTGTGCCTTTTTACTTTCTCAAAACCACCTCATCCTCCGCAACACAATAACAACAATCGTCGGCACAAGCAAGGATGCCGCTACAACACAATAAAACGCAACAGGGCTTTCCTCCAGGAAGTTGGGTACATTCATACCAAAAAGACCTGAGAATATTGAAGGAATCATAACACAAAGTGTGATAACCGTTAAACGCTTCATCACTATATTCAGGTTGTTCGATATCACCGAAGCAAAGGCATCCATCATTCCTGTTAAAATGTCACTGTGTATTGTCGCAGTTTCAATCGCCTGTTTGTAATCAATCTGTACGTCTTCCAGCACCTCCTGATCAATCATATTAATGTCAATCAACTTTGAGCGTTGTAATTTATTCATCAAAAAATCATTTGATCGCAAGGAAGTTACAAAATAGACCAAACTTTTTTGAATCTTCAATAAATTATTGAGTTGGCTATTTTCAATTGATTTGCGAATATCATGCTCTATTTGATTGGTCCGACGTATTATAATTTTCATAAATCGCAGATAATACGAAGCTGATAAATTAAAAATTAATAAAACAAAACTATAGGAGTCTTCAATGTTTATGCCCTTTACATTCCCCTCTAAAATATCATTCACTAATTCATTTTCCTGATTACAAATAGTAATAATAGTGTTTTGCGATATCAAAATACCAAGCGGCACGGTGCTGAACGACATTTCCTCTTTGGAAGTATAAACCGGAATTCGAATAAGTATCATTAACCAGCGTCCATCAATCTCCATACGGGAACGTTCGTCAACATCAAGAATATCCTCGATAAATTCATCAGGAAGATGATACTCTTTTTTTAATTTATCTATCTCAAGAATAGTTGGATTAGTAACATTCACCCAACAATTTTTTGTGTAATATGGAATTTCCTCCACTCCTCCATTTTGTTTTTTATAAATCGCTAACATAAATTTCTTTTTTTAGAACTATTAATACTTTGAACAATTGATGTTCTATTGTTACAAGTAACTTCGCTTTGGAAGCAAATAAATAGTAATAAAAAAAAATTTCACTAACATAGAATTAAGTAGTGTTCGAAAATAAATTTTAGATAAGTCCGTTAAAAACATAAGCACCTCCTTTATTGCGATAACAGAGTGCTTACAACAAAAAATGCAGCAGTACCCGGCTAAGGCAGAATGATTAATTTACAGTTTCTCGCAGGTCCGTCGTCCATTTTGTTGTTCCTATTATGATTGAATTGCAAAAGTAAATTAATTTTTAAATAAAGCAAACTTAAAAATGCTATTTTACCATAGCAGGGTGTTATTTTGCGCTTTGGTGTTTTGATGGCCAAAAAAAAATCCTACTTTTGCAAAAAATCAATTCCCATGTTTGAAAATTTATCCGAAAAATTCGACCGTGCGTTTAAAATACTCAAGGGACAAGGTTATATAACTGAAATCAATGTAGCTGAGTCACTGAAAGAGATTCGTAAAGCCCTCCTTGATGCCGACGTTAACTTTAAAATTGCCAAACAATTTACCGAACAGGTAAAAGAAAAAGCCTTGGGACAAAACGTTCTTACAGCAGTTTCGCCCGGACAATTAATGGTTAAGATTATGCATGATGAACTGGCTTTGCTGATGGGTGGTCAGATGAATGATATCAATCTGAAAGCAAATCCAACCACTATTTTAATTGCAGGATTGCAGGGCTCTGGAAAGACAACATTTTCGGGCAAACTCGCTAATTATCTCAAAACAAAAAAAGGCCGTAATCCATTATTGGTCGCCTGCGACGTATATCGTCCGGCAGCTATCAATCAACTAAAAGTACTGGGTGAACAAATAAGCGTAAATGTATTTACTGAAGAGGATAGCAAAGACCCTGTAAGCATTGCAAAACATGCCATTGCTTTCGCTAAGGAACATGACCATACAGTTGTAATCATTGATACAGCAGGTCGATTAGCGATAGATGAAGAAATGATGAACGAAATTGCCGCTATCAAAAAAACGGTAAACCCACACGAAACCCTTTTTGTTGTTGACTCCATGACAGGTCAGGATGCAGTAAACACAGCCAAAGCATTTAACGACCGTTTGGATTTCGATGGGGTTGTGCTTACAAAATTAGATGGCGATACCCGTGGTGGTGCTGCATTAAGTATTCGCTCGGTTGTCAACAAGCCAATTAAATTTGTTGGTGTTGGAGAAAAGCTGGATGCCATTGATGTATTTTACCCGGAGCGTATGGCTGATCGTATTCTGGGAATGGGTGATATTGTTTCGCTTGTAGAACGTGCTCAGGAAAACTACGATGAAGAGGAGGCAAAAAAACTGCAGAAAAAAATTGCAAAGAACACATTTAGTTTTAACGATTTCCTTTCGCAATTGCAGCAGATTAAAAAGATGGGAAACATCAAGGACTTGGTTGGAATGATTCCCGGCATGGGAAAAGCACTAAAGGACGTTGATATTAAAGATGATGCTTTTAAAGGAATTGAAGCTATTATTTATTCGATGACACCGTTTGAACGCGAGAACCCGGTTGTTCTCAATGGCAGTCGTCGTAAGCGAATTGCAATTGGTAGCGGTACAACTATTCAGGAAGTAAATAAACTGGTCAAACAATTTGATGACACTCGCCGAATGATGAAAATGATGTCGGGCGATAAAAAGAATATGATGCGCATGATGCGTCAACAACAGTCAAAAAGGCGATAACGAAATACATTATACAATGAACTTACTTGATGGAAAAAAAATTTCGGACGAAATAAAAATCGAAATTGTTGCTGAAGTAAAACAGATGATTGAAAACAATGAAAAACTTCCACACTTGGCGGCAATTCTTGTTGGTGAAGACCCCGCCAGCGTAACTTATGTAGCAGCCAAAGAGAAAGACTGCAAAGAAGTTGGATTTATTTCTTCGATTTACAAACAACCTGAAAATATCAAAGAAAAAGCTCTTCTTGAGATAGTAGAGTTTTTGAATAACGATGATGAAATAGATGGATTTATTGTACAGTTACCTTTACCCAAACATATTAACGTAAATAAAATTATTGAGAGCATTTCACCAAACAAAGATGTGGATGGATTTCATCCTGTAAACGTTGGTAGAATGGCTTTAGGAATGCCTGCATTTATTTCTGCAACGCCAAACGGAATTATTGAATTAATAAAAAGATATCCTATTGAAACCGAAGGGAAACATTGTGTTGTGCTTGGACGCAGCAATATTGTTGGCTCCCCCATGAGCATACTCATGGCCAAAAATGCTGTACCGGGAAATTGTACAGTTACTTTGTGCCACAGTAAAACAAAAAACCTGAAAGAAATTTGTTTACAAGCTGACATCCTTATAGTAGCCATCGGAAAATCAGGTTTTGTTACTAAAGATATGGTTAAAGAAGGTGCTGTGGTTATTGATGTTGGTATTCACAGGGTGACTTCTACCGAAACAAAATCGGGTTTTAAACTTAGTGGCGATGTGTGTTTTGATGAGGTGGCTCC
>Ga0172369_10003779_pt1 | contig 19679 bp, 8 predicted proteins | sample LakKiv25m_FD_114539 | JGI IMG/M metagenome (GOLD analysis project Ga0172369, IMG submission 114539) | Freshwater microbial communities from Kabuno Bay, South-Kivu, Congo - kab_022012_11.25m | ecosystem: Environmental > Aquatic > Freshwater > Lake | place: Democratic Republic of the Congo...
CCATATCCAGGAAGATCGATCAGATAGAAAGAATTATTTATAAGAAATATATTAACTTCACGCGTTCGACCAGGAAGAGCGCTTATTCTAGCCAAACTTTTATCTTTCGTGAGAGAGTTAATAGTGGAAGATTTTCCAACATTCGAACGCCCAATAAAGGCGATCTGTGGCTTTCCATCATCCAGAGTTTCATCTTCTTCAACGACTCCCTTAACAAATTTTGCAGAAGTTATATTCATGTGAACACCATATCAGAAACGAGACTTTATAGCGATATTACTTCTCCATGTTCTTTTTCTCTTCCTTCCCATTCAAAAACACTCTCATGTCTGGAACGATTTGAACTTTTACAGGTCCTGCTCCCATATCTAGACTCATTTCAAAAAACTTTTGAGGAAGTTTTGATATAGCTTCAAAAAGTTTTTGACGAGCGTGAGCAATATCTTCCTCAGCTTTCATTTTTAATTCAATAAGTTTTACATAACTAGGATCTTTTTTTAGATCTCTTAATTCCTCTTCTTCATATTCCTTGAATTGAGCTTTAGTTTCTTTATAAGCTTTTTTTAATTGTACATATCTTTCGGTGTCGATTTTTTCTTCGCCTTTAATCTCTTTTTTGACATCTTTTAAGTTCAATTTTAGTTTTTCGATATCCTGTAATATAAGCGAAATTTGATCCTGAATCATAGTGATAAATGAGTTATGAAGTGCGGAGATGATACCAGTTCAAATATATTATGTATAGCAACATTCACCAAAATACAGATGACTAAACATCAGATATATTGAGACGATATTTTTTTACTTCGTAATTGGTCCAGAATAAGAAACTGTAACCTCAACAAGCTTAGAATAATCAGTGCCGTATCCCCATATAGAAGCAGCTAAATAATCATTGCCAGTAACTTTTGCAAAGTAATTAAATTGATTTATTTCATTACTTTGTTCTGTCACATTCCAAGGCGTTTTTGCTAAAGCAGCTTTATAATAATCTTGTACAGTTTGAAGAGAGTCAGTTGTTTTTATATTAATATCCAATGCCATATAATCATCTGATCCATTATTTTGAGAGCTTGTAATTTTACCATTTGGATAAAGCAATTCAGCAGGAAGTCCTTTCGGAGCATCTATGGATTTTATTTTATTAAAATTGTCTAATTCTGCCTTTACTTGCTGTTCCACCATTCCATTAATAATTGCAGAGGCAGCTTCTTCGTCAGTTTTTGCAGTCTGAGCTTTTTGCACAGTTTTTATAAGATCAGATACTTGATTTTTTTCTTCAGTGGTGGCGCCAGGAATAGCTGAAATGCCGCATCCAGTAATTAATAATGCCACGGCACTAAGTAGTGCGATAACTGTCATAATTCTTTTCATATTAATGAGGTTATAAATACTAAGAAAATAGTATTCCAACAAAAAACAAAATTCAACAGGATTGACATTTTCTAATAAAACAGTACCGTATAAAAACAAATTTAAATTTAATTGAAATATTATGGCAATTGGAAAACTCGGGGCAATAGGCGCAATTACTGCCCATTTATTAACTGCTCAGCCAGCTTTCGCAGAAGATCAGGGGAAACAGGATACTCATGAAGTAAAAGGGGATTCAAGAGTTGCAGATGGACAAAAATCGACACATGAAAAAGCTAATTCGTCTTTGCATGTAGCACCAGTTATAGAGGGGATGATTTCAATGGGTGGAGTAGTGGGAGCAGCTCATAATCCAGGAGTTGTTTCAAAAATTGATGTAGCGGCAGGTGCTCACATGGCAGAAAATGGAAGTCGTCACTCAGGAAGTGTATTGGGAGGAGTGTCTTATTTAAGAGCTGGAGAGGAAAATGAAGTATGTTTAGAAGGAACTGGAGTTTACCAGCTTAATCTTAGGAACCCACAACATTTATCTTTATATTTCTCAGCAATAGTTGGAGGTTGTGTTGAAATCGGGCCGAAGGGAACACATGTAATACCTTTAACAGGTGGAGGATTCGGAATAGTAATTGATGACACTATAACGTTGGGAGTTGTTGCCGAAGGAAACCCTGCAAATACGGAAACTGGTGCAAAAGTGCTAGGCGGAATTGGCATAAAATTTCCACTAAAAAGTTCTCACTAAAATATTAAATCTCAGCGCTCAATTCGGCTTTAAATTGATCTTTTCCTCGTTATTTTGGGTTAATTATTTCCCATAATATAAAAATGAATGCTAATCCATTCTAATTTTCAATGTAAGCTTTCTAAGTTTTTTATCTGTATCTATTCCTCTTGCAGCATGTGGAGTCATAGGTAAAATAATCATAATTTCCCCTTTACTGATTGGTCTCCATAAATCAGGTCTACTTGTTAGTTGTTTACCTTCTCTTTTAGGATGATCTATTGCACCACTTAGAGTAGCAGATCCTTTTGTATTTAAACCAATCTCTTCAAATTGATCAGACAAAACTACTTGGATGTCAGTATTTTCAATATGAATCTCTGAAGTAGCTCCATCATGACCTTTCCCAGGCTTTGTTTTGACTTCTTCGGCATAGACATCTCTGCCAATAACTTCATATTCACAAGGTCCAAGATTATCTAAATCAGCAGTTAACAAAAATTCAAAAGCTGCTTCAAATCTAGGTCTTAGTCTAGGATGTAATACGGCAAGTAGGGCATGTTTATTCGATCTTAATTCGTCAAAATTTAAAACAAGAGTTTCTGCAGAAGAAAGTAAGGAGGAATCATCAACATGGCGTAGAATGCCCAAGCTGGAAGCTCTTACAGATTTAGCAAATCTTTCTGCAACTTGTGGATATTCGTTATGAACATCTATAATTCTAGCTCTAAAATCTTCTCTCATAAAGAATTGGCTATCTTCTATGATCGCCAACATTTGTTCTGGAGTAACATCATAATGTCCTCTACATACTAATCTATATAAATGAACCAAATCATCAATTGAAACATTTGGATTATCTAAGTACTGACGAACAATATTATATCCACCCCTTATATATCCTTCTTGAAGTTTTTCTATGGGCATTTTAACCAAATCCTGAATAACTTGTGGCCACTGTTTAATATCTTCTTCTCCAATACGTCCTTCAGATAAATATAATTGAAGAGTTCTTATTGTTAGATATAATTTAGTTTGATCTTCTTCAAGTATAATTCTTGAATAGAAATCTCTTAGATTAATGGCCTTAGAACGAGCAACTGCACGTGGATTAACTTCCCCAATAATTGCATTTCTATCATCATTGCCTCGCTCCAAAAATCTTAAAGAAACAGGATCGTTTTTTGCACTTTTAACCAACTCTGCATAAGAATGAGTATAGATTGACTGTTCATTATCAATTACGCCAGCACCCCAACTTAAAGCAGTTCCATCATAATGGATTAACCAATCTAGGCCTTTAGGTTGATCACCAGGATTAAACACAACAGACATATTGCCTCCATGTTCACTAGAAATGTCATGATCAAAGATTTCTGTGTTTCGTTCAACAGCTTCTGTGTCATTCATGCTCATGCTTGCATCAGAATAGAAAAGTCTTTTCCATCTAATTTCAAAAGAAAACCCATCAGATAATGTTATAACCTCAGTTTTAATATTTTTTCGTTCTCTTTTTACAACTGGAAGTTTTTTTAATACATCTTCCATAGTTTCATCGCCTTCCATAGAGTGAAAGCCCAAAGTGAATCCTTTCTCACGTTTATCAGAATAACTTTCTCTGAAAATTTGAATTAGATTCATTACATATTCCAAGCTTCCATCAGGTGATAATTTTGCAGCATGAAATTTATCAAGACTAACTCTGAAGTCAACATTGGAACCGTGAGGATTTTTTGAAAATTCTTCATACATCTTTGCCAAGAGTTCTCTGGCTTTTTCAGGGCTTTTAGCCCAATAACCACTAGTTGTAAAAAAAATCTTATCTGCTTTAGCCTCTCTGGCGATTTTATACATAAATTCTTTACGCAAGAAAGGTTCTCCACCACCGGCAACAACTAATTCTCCAACATTAGCATCTTCAAGAAACTGTATAAGCCTATCGGATCCATCGCCATCAGTAATAGTATTTTCCTTACCATAAGGAGCATCTTTTGCCGGAGAAGAAAAAAAACAACAATCACATCCTACTGGACAAAATTTAGTAGGCCAGACACATACAAAACTTTTACCATCGTAATTTTCTTTACCTGGAACCCTTACGGTATCTAGAGCCAACTGTCTAAATAATCTAGGATTTCTAAAGACAGCACTTGCTAAAAGTGAATCTTCATCAACTTTCTCATGGACCTCGTCTCTCAAATTTAATACCAAAGTTTGTAAATGAGATTCTATGTCATCAACACGTGGCTCCAAAAGAGGAGCATGCATGACAGCTGGGTTATCTTGTATTTCTGTAGGCCACAAACGCGTAGCTTGGTGCAATGCCATATTAATAGAATTATAATTACAGGGCATGTATTGTACCAGAAAAAGCAGCCTTGTCAAGCGCCATGAAAAAGAACAATTTTTGTAGTTATATGTGAATTAAAAAGCCTCACATAAGCCACAGTTTATATCTAAGGTGACATCTTGAAAGAAGTTCGACAAATACTATTACAGTTAAATTACGATGATTAAATTTATTGGAAGTTTTTATTTGAATATATCTTTGACGTTATTCCATCCATATATTACTGGATGTTCACTCTCGATCCTGGAATAAATCCTTCTTTTCAAGTCGCTTTCTGGTAATTTAGAAGCTTTTCGTGGACGTTCATTAACAAAGAAATCTTCAAAAGCCTTTTTATCTTGTGGAGACCATGTGTCAAAATAACGAGAAGCTTTTATGGAAGAATCCATGAACGCTACAATTAGTATATTTAATGGAGTCATTGCATCTCCTCTAAATCCACTTGTAGGGCCGGCCAATATCTCTTTCATGAATCTCAATGTTTTTTCAGGATCAGAATCAAAAGCCGCACAAAGTATATCTCTGACCGCTGGACGATCCTGAAAACGAATTTGTATGCTTTTGAGCATAGTAACCTTTGGCATATCTCTTAATACATGATCATGCGATCGGTCGACGGCAATTGCTAAAAGTCTATTTGCTACAGGATGGCTTGCTAATTTTTCAAGTAATTCGAATACTACATGTGGTCGCTCTTGTGCGATTGCATCTAGTTTTTCGATGGCTTCATTACAAACAGGCAACGATAGCGGTTCTGTGGTAGCAAGGGCAAGAAGCCTATCTATTTCTGATGATGAACAAGTTTTAGGGTTTATTGAACCTATTTTTTTTGCCTCAGTATCTCTTTTTGCTTGTTCAAGGGAAATGAGTTTTTGTAAAATTTCATTAACTCGCGAAACACTACTAAACGATCGTAATTTCGTAATAGTTTCAATAGGATGACTTTTATATAAAATATCTATAATTTTATTCAGGTCATCATCCTGTAAGCCGAAACATTTATCAAGATGTTGCAGCATCAACACAGGAATACAAATGGCAACTTTCTCAACTAGCTCATGATACCAATTAGCAGTTTTTAATTCTGAAAAGGCTTGTGCTGTTACGGCATTTTTATCTTTCTGTGCCCCTTCCTGAGTAAAAATTCCTAGTATTGATAACCTAACATCATCACGGTTTATATTAGTAGGTTTTTTTATTTCATCCCATTCTGCTTTTGTGCCAGTAAATCTAGTAATGGATAAGACAGCGTCTGCAAGTTTTTGCTCAGCCTTTCTTTGTTTAGCGGCGGCTTTTTCTGCGGCTTTTTCTGCAGCTTCTCTTTGTTGAGTTTCAACTTTTTCTGCAGCTTCCCTTCGTTGAGTTTCGGCTTTTTCTGCGGCTTCCCTTCGTTGAGTTTCAGCTTTCTCTGCAGCTTCTCTTCGTTTTGCAGCTTCAAGTCGATCAGCTTCTCTTTGACGGTCAGTTTCTACGCGTTGACGCTCAGCAGCTTCTTTTAGTTGAGCAGCGAGTAATTGATTAGCCTTCCTCTGCCGCTCAGCAGCTTCTTTTAAATCTTGTTGAATCTTTCTTAATCTTTCCCTAAGTTTTGTTATAATCCCTCCTATCTCAACAGAAAGTTGAGTTGTGATTTCAGATTCAGAGTTTTTTGCAGCTATATCTAGTGTTAATTCAGTGACCTCAGGATTCAAAGTGTTAGGATCTATAATAATCTTTTCTGATTTAAAAATCCCGGTAGATTTATTGGCTCTGCCACGAATTTCCTGAGACATAGTTCTTATAGTAAATTCTACTTCTGGGGTTGCAAATCCATCAGCATCCAACATTTCTGCAAATATCCTAAATGCTATTTTATTGTCAGGTGTAAGGCTTAAGTTCTCATGTTTTGCAGATATTTCTTTTGTCATCTATAAAATTATGAATAATTATTTTAGTTTAGCTTTTTCAGCAACATCTTTTACAGATATAGCCCATGGCTGTAATTTATATTTTTCAAAAGCTTTTAAAGCATCTTCGTGATTTATTTTGGCAGCCTTGAGGGCTATTTGCTCAGCCCACGGATAAAATTCGAATAATTCTATGTATTTAAAAAATGCTTCGGGGTCTTTTTCTGCAGCAATTTCAACTGCAGTAGGTGAATCAGGATTTTTTTCTATATCTTTAAACTTACTTAATATCAACTCAGGAATAACGTTAGCGATTTTCATGAGTAATTCCTTGTACCATTCGGCGGATTTTAGTTCCATCAAGGCTCTATAGCATCTAGATTCATTATTCTTGCCAACCATTTCTAAAAATTTTTGTTGAACGATTTCGTGATTTATGTTTTTTGGATTTTTTATTGTCTTCCATCCATCCTCGACGTCTCTATCATAGCGTTCATTATTATCATGGGCATCAGTGCATCTTTTACAGTCACACCTATCACAAGTTAATGAATCCCAGTCGACTTGAGCACGTTGATAATATTTAAAAACATCGTCCAATGCTCTCTCGATTATTCTTTTATGCTCCCTTTTTTCATTAGCTTCTCTTTGTAGCTTGTCATGGTCTTGTTTTCTTTGTGTGTCAACGGCTTGTCTCTGTTTATCAGCATCAGCTTTTAATCTCAATTGTAGTTGTTTAACTCTACCTCTTAATCCTTCCATAATTTTGCTTATATTTACAAAAATTTGAGTTTCAGTTGTGGTCTCAGCATCTTTAACGGATATATCTACGGCAAATTCATTAACATCTCCATCAAGAGCAGGAATATCTACAATAATATCCTCTGATTCGAAAATCCCAGTTATTCTATCAGCTTTACCACGGATTTCTTGGGACATTGTTCTTATGATAAATTCAACTTCTGGCACTGCAAGTAGTACATCAGGGTCGTTATCGAATAATGCTGCATCTATTTTAAATGCAACTTTTTTGTCATCTACTAGTCTCAGATTGTCATATTTTGCTACTATTTCTTTTGTCATCTCTATAAAATGTCACGGATAATAGTTGGAATTAAAGGATGTCTTTTTAATAACGAAATTAATGCTGCATGGTTATTCGGAGCGGCTTTATGGATTTCTTTTCTGGTTTCGAGGGCGTCTTGTTTAGTCTGAGCTTTTTCTGCGCCTTTTTTTAATGCTTGAAAAACGACACCATTGCTAATTCCATATTCTAGAGCCAAAGACGCAATAGAAAAGCAATACTGCGGAGATCCGGAAATATTTCCGTTATCAATAACTTCTATTATCATCTCAATTATTCTTTGTTTTACAGGAGCCAGTTCTGCTCTATCAAAAATTTTTCTTTTGATAAGCATTTGTGGTGATTTCTTAATTAATTTTTTAATTAATTTAAGTCCAGTTTCTATATCATTTTCTCTTATGTAATCGATGGAAAGTTTATAATCAAAATCTTCTGATGACTTTATTTCAGATCTGAGCACCTCTCGTAACTTTGGAAGAATAGGAGTGAATGCCGGTTCAGTTTGTATTTTTTTAGAGAATTCAGGATGTTTCTCTAATAATTCTATAAGCCTTCTTGTGGCATCTTCTAGCAATTGATGAGCTGCAAGATATTTTGCTAAGGAGAAAGCTGTTTCACTGTTAGATGGATCCATTCTTAAGGCGGAATTAGTTGTCTCAATAGCTTTCACCATATGGATATCTCTATCTTGAGTTTCTCCTCGTTGTTCATGGACTGTTGCTCTTGCGTAATAGAGTTGTGAAAGAGTCATGGTAATCTTGATTTTCAAAGGTAAATCATTGTCACCGACAAAGTCTAACGCTTCTAATAAATCTTTTTCTGCCTCATCTGGTCTTTCAAGAATTATGTAACATATTGCTCTGCGATAATATGTCTCAAAATTTGTAGGATCTCTTTTTGCAGCATCGTCGAAATAGGGGACAGCTTTCTCTACTTTTCCCATCTCGAATAATTTTATTCCATTTCTTAAACTCTCATCGGCTCGGATTTTTTCAGGATTCAAGTCTCTTTCTTTTTGTTCTTGTGCAGCTAAAACTAAAGCTTCCCTATATTGAGCAATAGCTTCTACAATTTGAGTGCCTTTTTCTCCTAACATCGCAACTAAAGATTCTCTATGCAAACCAATAGCCTCTATAATTTCAGTACCTTTTTGATTTAAGACTAATGCTGCAGCTTGTATTGTTCCGTTAATTTCTTGTAAATCATCATCGATGTCTTCAAGGTCATCATCAATTTCAGCAAGTCCATCCTCAATTTTTTGGGCTGCTTCAGCTAAATCTCCTCTTATCCCATCAAGAGTGCCATTAATTTCACCCAATGAATCCCCAATATTTCCCAATCTTGCCAATTGATCTCTTTGTAGTCCAATGCCTTCCAATGCCGTAGCCAACTGTCCAAATCTAGTTCGCTGAGCGTCATCCATTCTAGTGATTACTTCTACTCCTAATAATTTTTGTAATGCCAAAGATGCAGCAGTGTTGTCGGCAGTTTCCATAGTAGCAGTGCGGATATCTTCTCGTTGTACAAGTGCAACATTGCTGTTTCTCAAAAGTCCTGCAGTGTCTCTTCTGATTGCACCTCTATCAAATCCGGCAACTTCCATTAGTCTTGCCATCAACGATGTATTATCAGATGTGCGTCCAGTATGCCTTTCTATCAGTTCTCTCTGATCATTTGCATCTCTTGTAAGTGATACTATCTCTCTAGCGCTTACCGCAGTGTCTCCGGTGACTTCAAGAATACCTTCTTCAACTCTAAGAGATCTTCTTTGTGTTGCCAACGACATCTCTTGTGTATCAAGAGATCTCCTTCCGGTTTCTGAAATGTCTGCTAAATGTTGAGTGCCAATTTCTTGAAGATGTGCAATATCGGCTCTTTGACGGTTTCCTGCAGCTAATTGATCATTAACGTCTCTAATTCCATATTGTATTCCCTCAGTTCCATGTCTATATTCTTGAAATCTTCTCATCAACTCATGATGAACATTAGGAACTATGTGTCGATTACTCGCAACGGCTGGCAACGATGACATCTGAACTATAGGGACATGTAGTGCTCTTCTTATTTTCGCGAGGAACCTTCTCTCTTCTGCAGACAATTTTTCTTCCATTTTTAAATCTACTCTCATTACCATTCCACTTCGAAGAATCCCAGATTTCCATTCAGGTAAATCTTTTAGAACCTCTTCTTCCCCTATATCTCTCGGAATAACTCCTCTTAATACAAGGGCAAGTGCTTCTGTTTCATCAACAGCTCCGCTACTTATAAGAGTTTTTAGACTTTTCCGATCGGAAGAAATTCCTCTCGATTCATCTCCGGATTCTCGGATCGCACCAACTTGATCTTCAGATCCTTCTCTGAAAGCTTCCAGCATTCTATCAAGTCTTTCTCTTGTATGAAATTGTGATTCGGCAATTTCTCTTCTGAGAGCCTCTGTCTGAAAATCCATAGCTTGCCTTGTCTGTTGACTTTCTTGGACTAGTCGTCCGGTTTGATCGGCTAGAGCTCTTCTTGTTTGATGGGTCTCTTCGACTAATTGTCCGGCTTTTGCATTTCCTTCTGAACCGACTTCGGCAAGAGTGTCTAATTGACGACCTTGAGCTTTTGCAAGAACATTACCTCTCATAGTTTCAACAATAACTTGCTCTGTAGGAGATAACATTGGTCTATAAGGAACTCCGTAAGCAAATGCTTTAGCCAAACCTTCCATTGTGCCGTCTTTTTTCTCTGTCATCTAAATTTGTATAAAGGAACAAATTTTATTGATTTACGCAAGAAATGTCAATCTTATGACATGGGGGTTTTTATATGTATAATAAAAAGGCTCACGTAAGCCATAATTTATCTCTGGGGTGAGTTATGGGGTTCGAACCCATGACCCTTGGGACCACAACCCAATGCTCTGCCAGCTGAGCTAAACTCACCATAGTCCTTTTAAGGCCCACCAATTCTATAAGCAATATACAAAAAACTCAAGAACTTTTAACTATAAAAATAAAAACTGATTTTTGCTCTGGGTCTCGGTGGTTCTCAGGGCAAAAAACTCCTTATTCTTTTCGAAAGCGAAGAAAACATTTTTCAAAAAGTTTCCATTAACAAAAAAAAACTCTCCCCACTTGGGGGAGAGCATCTGTTAGCTTAGGTGTACCAACGCCCTAGAAAAGCCAAGCCTTAAGTATCCTAACCCAACTCGATTTGCAAAAACTATTCTACTCGTATAAGGAAAAAAATCAAGTGATTTTATATTGATTATTTAATGGACCTGTGGAAGCTGCCTATAATTTCCTGTGATTGCCAATCACTTCATCTGAAGATGGTGCAGCAGGTTCTGGTTCCGGACGTGGATATGGATTAATTCTTTCTGTAGGCTTTGGTCCTGGCTTTGGCATTGGAGGAATACCCTCCTCTTTTTCAACTGCTTGTCCAGCTCTTTCCATGGCATCAAAAGCCTTTTGTTTAGCCAAGTTTGCTGCTTCCAGAGAGCTTCTAGCAGATACAGTGGCTGAATCAACTATTGCTAAAGCTTTTTTGATTTTTGAATATCTTTCACTCCAGAAATTATCCCAAGTAGCTCCTGGTTTATATCCAGCTCTTTCAGCTTTTTTTATAATATCTTGTTCTTGGAATAAAATTTCTTCTCTCAGTTTTTCAACATCTTTAACAATCAAAGCTACATCATTAGCAGCCTCTCTTGTGGCTTCATATGCTTCACGTAATTCCTTTTCATCTACAGATTTTTCTGCAACATCTGCTGCATTATTACCAAGTCCGGCAATTCTTCTAGCTTCTGCAGAAAGGGCTTTAGACTGTTTTGCCAATTCTTCAACTTTCTCAGCTTTTTCTAGAGCTTTATCAGCCTTCTCATCTTTGTCGTCCTCAGTTGATTCTACGCCTGCATTATCCCAACTAATAAAGTTTCCATTTGCTTTAAGTAAACTATAACCAGCAGCAGTCAATGCTACCCATCGTAATTTTCCCCAGAATTGCGCAGACCATTCGCGAGAGAAACGATAGTTATCAATAGTTCCTAGAGCAGTAACATTCCCATTAATTCTTGTAAGAGCTGCATTAACAACTGCCGGATCTGGAGGAGTAGCTGCTAGTGCAGTTTCAAGATCTCCCATATTTGACCTTAGTTCTCTCATGGCAGTCATAACTCTTGTGCCGTTTGCTCTGTTTCTTTCCATCGAAAACCTCAAAGTGTCACTGCAGAAAGTATTCATGTCTACAAACAATCCATTAATTAATCGTCCTCTCATGCTGGCAATATTTGGATCTACAGAAGCGTCAACGCGAGCATATCTAGTAGATAAATTTGTTGGAGCGGCAGTGCCAAGTCCAAACCATCTTCTGAACCACAAAGGCATCGCTCCGTGATACCACTGATAATTCATATTAAACATTTCTCGAACTTCAGTGAAAGCTTCTTTATTACTTCTAATATTTACATCTCTTTGCTCAATTCCAGGAATAGCTCTATATTTGTAATGAGCATATCCAAAACCAACAAGTGAAGCAGCTGCAACTACAGTTTGGAACACTCCAATAGAATTTCCTCCAACGAATTTCCCAAACTGATCTAGTCCAAGAAGTCCCATAAATCCATAGCTTCCCATTTTTACAATATTCCCATCTTTCAAAACTCCCATGTTTTCTCCACGCTTGATCATGTCTGCACTTTCTACTCCGGCAACTGCCAACATTTCTGGAGTAACTCTGCCGGCTTTTTTCAAATTTTCGAAAGTTTCATAACTTCTTTTTATAGAAGTAGAGAATGCAGCAAGTTCTGCTCTGGCAGCAGGAGATAGTCTTACAAGTCCTGTATATTTGCCTTTTTCAGCAACAAATTCTCCATCTCTTACAGATATTTTAAATCCATTTTTATTAAGAGCATCCAAAGCATCTACCAAATTTTTTCCTGATGTTACAGAAAATTCATTAGTAGCCGCATTGCGTTCGATTCCAGGAGTAGATCTAAATTCAAGATTTGGAGTAAGCCCACGAATAGCTAATACATCTGTTTTACTGCTACTCAATATGTGCATAACTACAGGTTCAGTTGTAGCAAGAGTAAGAAGTTCTGCTTCAGTTAATTCCGTAGTAAGTGCAGAAATGCGATTTACTTCACCCATTATTCTTCGAACTTCTGCAGCAGGTCTTCCTTCAAAAAAATCTGGATTCAAATTAAATCTTTGTGTGAATACACGATATTCTTGGATAGCAGCAGCTTTTGCTGCAGGAGTATCAGTTGCTGGAATATAATCAGTTACTCCAATATTTCTTACAAATAAATCAGGATTTTTGTCTTCAAGTGCCATCCTGTGTTTGTCTGTGATTCCTTTGTGAAGTGGCTCCATAACTGGTTTAGCCACACGTCCTCCTGCACGAAGAGCCATAATTGTTACAAAGTTTCTACCAACTTCAGTCCATGGATCTATGTCAGACCAATCGTCATGATTTAGAACCATTCTTTCTGCAACTCCAAGTCCAGTAAATGTACCAGTTTCAGTAGCAAGTTTTCCTGCGTAATCGAGAGCTTTTGCACCTCTAGAAGCAAATGCATATGTAGGATTGAAACTCTTATCCAAGAATGAATTGAATAAAACTTTCTGTCCGATTGTTTTTCCAACTAATTTATCTCCGGCCATTCTAGACCATGCGAAACTGCCGGCCTCAATAGACATAAACATCAATGCATTCATCGCAAAATCTTTTCCGAAATTCTTAAATGTAATTTTATTTCCATGAAGTAATGGATCCATTACATTCATACCAACTGTGAATCCAGCAGTTCTTGCTCCGAATCTTGCCAAGTCGATAGCAATACTTCCATTTTCAGCCATTCTTGCGAGTCTTGTTGAACGGCTTATCAAAGCCAAATCAGCAGCTCCTTCGAATGCCATTCCAACTGTAGCACTTACTAATACTACGATGGCCTGAATAACTAATTCTCTAGTCAAAAATCTCATTGTTTCATCTGACAAATCTGATCCGATTCCTTCCATATTTGTTAAGCTTTTTGAAAGTTCCAAGTCCAAACCTTTTAAGCTTCCATTTTTTTCTCTTCCTTCAAGTTTTTCAAAAACCATATTATCAACTTCGGCATTGATTTTTGATTTCACAAGCATTGCAGCCAACTTGTTTATCAAGTCTGGATTTGCAAGAAGTTGACCTTTTGCTGTTTCAAAATTTTCAGGAGTAATTTCAACTGTCCCAGCCTTTGTGCCGACAAGCATATTTCTTAAAGAGTCGGGGTCGTTTTCTAACATGTCGACAATCATAGCTTTTGCCTTTGATTGATAACTATAAGATTCAACTTTATATTTCTTTTCTAATGCTGCTTTTTTATCTGCAACTAATGCTTCTTCTGCAGCCATTTCTCCTTTTAATGCAGATTTGTAATAGAGTTTTGCAACTTCATCGTGTTCTACGTTTTCTCCGCGGAATGAGTCGGCAATATCTTTATATTCCTGTTTTCTTACGTCATCGTCGGCTAATGCTGATAAATTCTTTGAAGTTTCAAGTGAAAGCACCTTATTCCATAGAGCTCCTTTCTGAGAATCTTCAGGAACAGATGGCAAATTATCAGTTTTTACAAATATAGCAGTTTCAGTTTCAGAAATCCTTTGGTGCTCCTTTTTCAAAGCGTCACTTATAGGATTGAAATATTTTCTACGGTCATCTTCATCTTTATAGAACAAAGTTTTAGCTACAAAAGATAGTTTCCCGAGAGCTTCAAGTGAACGATTTTTTAAAACAATAATCGCATACTTCAATCCCTCAGCAATCTCTTGATCTTCCTGCACATTTTTTTCTTTTTTTATAGCAACAACTTTCTTTATAAACATCTCAAGTAGGGGATATGCCTTATCAGTTTCGCCGGCTAGAACAAGTTTATGAGCATCAAGAATAATAATTTTTGCCGCTATATAAGGATCACGATCTGATTTTTCCGGATCTTTTAAATCTTTGTCTAAAGCTTCTTGGACTTTAGCAATTTTTTCGATTTCGAATTGTTTGATCAAAGCTTTGTAAACTTCTCTCAATGTTTCCATAGAGATATTTTCTTCGATTTTTACATCGCCTTTGTCATCTATGTTGAAATATTTCCCGTTCAATCTTTTTAAGATACTATATTCAGGTAATTCGCTTACATGAGCCAATTTTATCTCTTTATTTAGGTCTTTTATTTGAGTCAGCATTACTTCTTTAGAACTTGAAATCATCAATTCTTCAATCTTATCTCCATATAGGTTTTCATGTTTTGGAACTGTTTGGTCACGATCAAGACTCAAAAATTCTCCACTTTCTAATTCTTGGAAGGTGTACCATTTTGCTTGTTCTTTAAATTTAACTTTTTGTTGAATGATATCTACTTCAGAAACTGTCATAGCATTCTCATCTGAATTTGCTAGACGTGTTGCATATTCAGTAACCCTTCTGAATTTTCCTCCGACTTTATATCCAGAAGCACGAGTAGATTTTTCGGATAGGGAATAGAGTTCAGCCAAAAATTGCTTTCCTCCAGCCTTAATCTCAGGATCCATTCCGTCTAAAGTTTTTGTAAATGAATCAGTCAAAAATTTATAAACCTTAGGATCGGCAGGAATTTCTTTTGGATTTGATTCAACATTCGCAAGTACACTCTGAATGATTTTTCCAAGTTCATCATTGAACTCTTCTGGAGATAAAAAAGACTTATCTCTTTCCAAATTTTTTGCAGCATCAGTAATTTCTTTAGCAGTTTTAAATGGACCTTTTTCCATTGTGTCTTCTGCTCTATATTCTGGTGTACGACTCAATTCATCTAATTGTTCTGCGAGATATTGAGCTGCGGCAATACTTCTTTTTTTCTCTACATCAAGCCTTAATTCTTGTAGGCGTTCTTTTGTTTTTAATGCTTCTGCATCACGTGGATTCTCAAGTAATTTTTTGTTTATTAAGTCCATTACGGCATTATATTGCTGAGAAACTCTCTCGGCATCTTTTTCCGGCAAGACTCCCTTTAAATTTTCTTGAAGATTTTCTCCTTTAGGTGCCATCTTAAGATATTTTTAATAAACAGAAATATTGGACTTACTTCTTGTATTTGTCATAACCTTTTCCAGCGCTCGGAGTATTTGGAACAGTATCTTCCGGTGGTTCGTCATCATTCCACCAAGCTCCAACTCTTCTTATTTGTCTATCTCCCCACTGCCAATTCTTAGCAATCCATTCTCTAGCAGTTTGTGGATCTTTGAATACTCTTTCAGGATGTTGGAAAAGATCTCTGATAATGTATTCTTCAATAGCTTTATCTACATCTTGTTCTTGTTCTCCTCTGAATTTTCTTGTTGCAACTTCAGCAGAAATTTGGTCAGTTACTTGCCAAAGTTTACATGCAGGTTTTCTTGTACGAGGATCTTTGTATATAGAGAATAATCCAGCATCTCTTCCTGCATCAAAGGCAGGATTTGCTAGAGCTTCAGGAGAAGGATCTTTTGATAAATAATTTTCAAGAGCTCCAGGTTTCAAATTCTCTCCATATTCACTTTCGATTCTTCTAAATACTTTTCTTACATTTTCAGCGACGGCCAAGTCCAATTCAGTATATCCTTCGCCAGGTTTTCCTCTAAGTGCTAAATCATGTTTTATAGGAGGACGATTATCAGCTACATCAATGGTGTCTGTAAGCGCAGCTGCACTGGTTTTATATGTGTCGAAATCATCAATTCCATAACCTGTAGGAGTAGGAACGTCCTCTGGATGATCGAATTTTTTATCAGAAACGGCCTCTCTCACATATTTCAAATAATTGTATACAAGATAAGGCTCACGTTTTACCGGGTCAGCTGGAAGTTTTTCTCCAGATCTTATGTCATCAAGAGCTCGTGTATCTAAATAACTTGTGAAATAAGCGAAGACTTTCATTTGATTTTCAACAGTTTTATGGCCTCCAGACGTGAAATCTGATGATGTGTGTTCTGCGTAAAGATCACGTTCCAGTCCTTGGCGATTTCTAGCGTATACATCACTCTTTGCATTAGCTTCTCTGATAGGAGCTAAAACAGCATAATCAAATTCATGTTTCTTCCAGTTGTCATCATGTCTACTCAACTTAGCAGTAACATTTTTTAGATTTGCAGTTACTATAGCCAAAGCTGAATCCTTAACTTTTTCAGCATCTTTCAAGTTAGTAATTTTTGGATCAAGCATTGCTCTGCGAATATTTTGGAAAACCTCATATTTAGTTACAGCAATAGTTGATTTAGCTAAGTTATTTCCAATACTTCCAGTCAAAGCTCCAAGTGTAACGCCATATTCAGCAAGAGATTCAGCGAAATTCTTCACGAAACTTTGAGGTGCGTCATCAATAGCTTTTTCAAGTTCAGCGATTGTTTTATTTAGTTCAAGATCTTTATCGTTTTCTAGACATTCAATATAAATTTTTCCGAAATCTGCATCTTGAACAATGACTTTTTCTTTAGCAGGATCAATTTTAAATGTGCCACCTTCATATTTTACAGGAACAGCTCCGGCTCCTGCTATTTCCAATTGGAATGTAGCCGCACTTGGATTTACGCTAGTAATATCCAACTTGTTGCTCTTTGCAAATGCATTGAATATTTTAGTGTTTTTATCTGATAGGAATGCATTCATTAATACAAATTTCTCTGGATTAGCTTTCATTGCAGCTTCATTTATGTCCATCTTAAATCCAACTTGTTGGACAGAAACTGTAAGAGTTTTTCCGTCAGTAGTAGAAATAATTGCTTTAACTGGAGCTTCCTTAGTAACTCCAAAAGCAGGCATCGAAGCAATCTTCATGTCTGCAGTCCATACTGACCCATCAAATGTAGGTTTCCCATATTTAGAATCAAGATGACTCATTAATTCTTCCATTCTTCCTTTTACTTTGTCTGAAGCTTTTTTCACTCCTTCAAGTCCAAGATTCCCACCTTCAGTAGAAATTTCTGCAACAGGAGTTCTTTTTCCAGCTTGTTCATCAGTTTTAAATTCGTTTGCGAAATAAACCTGATATTTTTTATGAGTAGCGTCATATAAAAACACTACAGGATATCCCATAATTGTTCCCTTCATTCCACCTGAAAGAGCCTTGTCTGGAGCCTCAACTGTAAATCCAATAGGGTATTCTTTAAACCCATCGAATGCCTTACGTAAGTCTCTTTTAGCCAATTCTCCGATCTTTAAATAATCAAGAGTTGAACCCCATTCAGAAGAAGCTGGATTTACAAATGCACCCATGCCGGCAAATATATGTCTTACCTTTGCTTCTTTCAAAAGAGGATCTTTCATAGCATCTGAAAAACTCATATTAGTATCTCTACCAAGTGTTTCAGGATAAGCAGCTTCGATAACCAACATCAATTTATATAATTGTCTTCCAACTCGAATATATTCTCTTTGTTTTGTAGATAGACGTTTATTGATATTTCCTTCATTGTCGTCTTGATCACCAATTCCCAAATCAAAATATCCAACATTTGCAAGTCCAGGGAAGATTTGTGGGAATTGATTTGGATGAACAAATCTGATTCCACCTTCTTTATTTGCTTTTTGATATTCATTGTAAAGGTCAGTAACTTTTACTTCAGACATTCTTGCGGCAATGTCATAATCCAAATCAACAGCCTCTTTTAGATGTAACTGTTGAGCAATTTTTGGAATTGCTTCCATTGGAGTACCGGCAACTTCATCATCTCCACGTTTCATTCCAGACATTTTTAGAACATCATATCCGGCATTCTTTGCAAAGATATAACCGGTATATCCAGCGACTCCATAAATAGCCCATTTTTTCCAATCAATTCCTTCATGTCCTCCTGCGCCGTGTTCTCCATGTCCACCACCTCCACCAAATAGAGCGTTAAAAGATTTATAAACTGCCCAGATTCCTACCGCATACAAACCAGCAGTTGCATAATCTCCTTCTTTAATAGACTTTGTAAATTTATTGAAGTTATCTCTTACTACGTCTATAGCTTTTTGAGTAACAGGCTCTCCATCCATCTTTCTTTGCTTATCAAGTGCGGATAATTGAGCATCATCTCTTCCAAGAATATTTTGTTTTACTCCCATGAAAAACCCAACCGCAGTAGCATAAGCATCTGCAAAACCAGAATCACCTCTGATAGTTTTGATATCATTGATGTGTCTTTCTGGACTCTTGAACCACTCTGCAGTTTGTGGATTTTTTAAGCTAGGATTTTTTGCAGGATCAAGTCCATCTCTAAGCATGCAGAATACTTTAACGTAGAATGGAGTATCTACTGCGATTCCAAGTTTACTCCACTCGTTATATGCTCTGTTAATACCTTCTAAATCAGCTGCTCTCCATTGGTTAGCATCAACTTTGTAATGTTCTCTAGTTACTTCTCTTTTGACTGTGTCGATACTATTTCCAAATTTTTCCATTTCTTTCTCAGCTTGTTTAGAGAAATCACTATTTGGTATTTTAGATTCCAAATTTCCAACATCTCTTTTTGTAAGATCAGGAAGAACTTGAGTACGTTCTAGTTCAGATCGAACTCCAACTCTGCCCTTAACTCCGTCGATATTTAGTAGTGGTCTAAGTTTTTCTAATTCAGCGAAAGCTTCATTAGCCAAGACATCTCCGGCCTTAACTTTTGAAGGATCGATAGCGATAGCCTCTACTAATTTATCGAACTTAGGATTTTTTGCAGGATCTTTTGCGGCAAGAGCCATTAATTCTACGGATACAGATTTTCCGGCAAAAACATTAGAAACATTTCTAGAAATTTCATTCCAGAAAATTGCTCTGTATTCATATCCTGCAAATTCAAGATCTTTTTCTGTTCCAGCGTCGTCTGAATATTTCAAAATAAGTCTGTCGCTTTTTCTTACGATTTTATTTACATCTACTTTTGAAAAATCAACTTTAGAATTAGCCAATGCTTGCTTCAAATATTCAGCATATGGATTATTACCACTTAATCCAGCCTTTAAAGTATCTAAATATTCAACTCCTTCAATTTTTAAATCTTTTGCTTTTGGAAGAGTGCTGATCTTTGCAGCATCTTCTTTTGTTGTTAATGGAACATTGTTATAAGAATCATTTCCAGAAGGATCCTTGTCCTTAGTCCATCTGACAGTAACTCCAGGAACTCCGTTTACATTTTGAAATTTTACCCACATGTAGTCTGGTAAAGCTCTTGTATCTCCGCCATGTCTGTTTACATCAACTCTGATTTCACATGGATCTTCTTTAGGTCCACTTGCAGAAGATGATCCTCTGTCAAAAGC
>Ga0172369_10003789_pt1 | contig 19661 bp, 18 predicted proteins | sample LakKiv25m_FD_114539 | JGI IMG/M metagenome (GOLD analysis project Ga0172369, IMG submission 114539) | Freshwater microbial communities from Kabuno Bay, South-Kivu, Congo - kab_022012_11.25m | ecosystem: Environmental > Aquatic > Freshwater > Lake | place: Democratic Republic of the Congo...
ATAAAATCGAAGAGAAAATGATCGGCATGCTTCAGCAGATGAATTCGGTCTCAACACCGATAAGTGAATAAAATAATGCAAAAGCTTGTTTATCAATAGTTAAATTAGTGCGAAACTTGAGTTCATAATTACCTTTGAAGTTTATACATTTCATCAAAATACTTTTTAAATGCTTCAAGTCCTTCAAGAAGAGTTGTTTTTGGATTATACTCTAATTTTAATGTTGCTTTTTTAATATCCGCGAATGTTTGGTCAACATCACCAATTTGTTTAAGTTGTTGTTCCAATTGTACTTTTTTATTCAGTACTTGTTCGATAGTTTCAACTAGATTACTTAATGAAATAGTGTTATGGTTTCCTAAGTTAAATATTTCAAATCCTTTTCCAGAATATAACATTGCTTTTATAATTCCATGCACAATATCATCAATAAAGGTATAATCCCTAAAAGTCTTCCCATCTCCAAAGAAAGGTATGGGCTTGTTATCATATGTTAGTTTAAAAAATTTATAAATAGCTAAATCAGGGCGTTGACCAGGCCCATATACTGTAAAAAATCGAAGTGCTAAAGTATCAATGCCATACAAATATGAATAGGTTTGACATAATTTCTCAGCTGCAATTTTTGAAGCAGCATAAGGACTGATAGGTTGTAAATCAAAGTCGTCCTCGTGCCATGGAACGTTTGGATTACTACCATAAACACTGCTTGAGGAAGCAAAAACAAATTTTTGTATTCTATTTTTTTTTGCCAACTCTAACATACTAAGTGTCCCGAAAACATTGGTGCGAAAATATTTATCAGGTTCAAGAATACTGGGCCTTACCCCGGCTTTAGCAGCTAAATGGATTATAACGTCAAACTTTTTACTTACTAGTTTTTTTTTTATTTGGAAAGTGTTCGTAATATCTAATTCAATGAAATTAAAGGCAGGGTTCATTTTATGTTCTGCAATATTGTGTTCTTTTATATATCGAGGATAAAAAGGATCGAAATTATCAACTCCTAAAACGTTATGACCTTGAGAAAGCAATTTATTAATAAGGTTACTTCCAATAAAACCAGCTGCACCCGAAACTAATATCTCCATTTATCTGGTAGTTATAGTCATTTCAAATGGCATCAGTCGACCTCCTGCCTTTGATGTATCATCTAATTCTGATAATGAAAAGGATAATCTTGAAAGGAATTTATCATTTTCTCTAAAATTCTTAAATAGTGGGACAGCAGCGCATGTGCCAGGGTCCCATCGAACACAAATCGTGTTTCTATTATTAGTTAAAAGTATTGTACCATCAGTTGCCCCTAAACTAGTAGTGCTTGATACCATTGAAGACACAGCTGCACCGTGATCAAAATTACTATTAACGCTAAAGTTTTCGGCAATATTTCCACCTACCTTACAACTAATTACAACAACGTCATTCATAAAATCCGGCAAAAAGGTTAAAGTGCCAACTCGAATAACTCCTAACGGTTTTTCGAATTCAATAAACTCATATCTAAAACGAATATTTTCCTGAAACAAATCAATTATAATAACTTTTCTTAAACTACCGGTTTCCATCGGAATATCCGCAGTTATTATCAATTGCGATTCATTTTCTTCAATTATTGGGTTTATCCATTCCAAATCCGTAATTCGCTTTCTTTTACCAGGTATTTCAACTAAAACACCTCCTGTATAATAATCAGCAGCATATTGAATGGATGAAAAATGGCCTTGATCAATGGTGCCAATTACAGGAATAAAATTTTGTGATTTAAAAGATAATCTTTTTACTATAAGACCACGACGGGCGTTCAAGATTATCTGAATATTAGTCGTATTTACAGTTAAATAAATTCCTTCACTATCCTTTTCAACTCTATATTTTTCTTTGGCTATATTTGTGGTTTTAGCACCAGTGTGTTTCACGTTAATATTTTCAACTAAGTGCAAATCTACTAGAAGCTTCTCAATGCTGTTTGTGGCCTCCTGCCAACGATCAATCGAGATATGCGTCCGTAAATCACTCGCCCAAAGTTCACATAATTGCCTCCAATCATCCGGATTTTCATTGAACGAATTAATGTAATATTGAACAATCCTGTGACAGCAGGTATTGATCCATAAATTGTCTCTGCCCGTTATAGCCCAGCGATTGACATTGTATTTTGGTTGTTTTTTTACCGGTATCGGATGAGCAATTGACGAAAGCCTAGATGCGCTTTTAACCTTCTTGTGATTAATATAATTTATAGCTTCAGTTGGACTTACCCACACAAGCTTAAACTTTTCAACTAGATCTAGACATACCATTTCCAATCGGGCCCATTCATCATTATGTTTTAACTCTGACTCGGTTGTAAATCGGCCGGGTCTATAGTTGAATATTTCGGTATCATTGGTATAGATAGGCAGCAGAGTTTCTCCCAATGTAATTTTTTTCTCAATGTACGATAAATAGTCTGTGATTGAAATATCTCTATGGATCACTCTCTGAAGCCGTTGAAATAATATTGTGTCAGACCATAGAATGCTTAAAATATTATCCTTGATTCCTATTGCATGGGTCGGTGTGGCAGAAAGTGGTAATTTTTCCATCTCCAAAGCCAGCCTAATATTGTCCCTATCCATGATAAACCCTTCATATCCGACTTCTGAATAAACATCAACCATACTTGAGGAGAATGCCATCTCATTAACAAGTGCGATCTTGGGTTTGATGCCTAATAAACGATTATATGCCTCAATTCCAAGTCGTTGATTCCAAGTATTTACCTCGTATGGGACCAAAGGGCCAATAAGTTGTGACCAACCGCTTCCGATTAACTCGCACCTTTGTTCTTTCAAAAGAGAGCGAAATTTTTTCACCCACTCTGCATCTAGTTTATTAATTTGCTCTAATGTCCAGCCTGTTACTTCTATTCCTGTTTTAATTCCGGTTTTCTCTATTAAATGAAGCAGCGGCCAATAACACCTTTTTATAACTGCATTTCTCTCAGCAATAGGTATTGATGAAAAGGCAAGATTTAAATGAAAAATTAATAATCCTTGTATTTTCATTATTATTCTAATACGGATGCAATTTTTTCAGCTAGATTGTTTGCTCCATTTACGGATAATTTTGAAATTGCGTTTTGCGAAATAGATATGGCTAATTTTTCATTTTCCATCAAATAGATTAAATCCTTTACTGCTGTTTCATCATTCTTTGAAATAATTGCTACATTTTCTTTTTCTAAAGCCAATAATTCAGTGTCATCTTTTCCATTATATGGAGAGAAGACAACGGTGGGAATTCCATATTGCAACAATTCAAACAATGCAACTCCAAAAACAGTGATCGCATAATTGCAATTTACAATTAGGGCGTCTAGATTTTCAACTGATTTGTGTAATACCCATTTTAAACGAGGGTTTGCAGGAAGATTTGGGTCAGTGGCAAAAGGTCCTTGTACCCAATGTATTTCTAAATTTCCTGAAAGTTGGTTGTCTATTTTCGTTGGAAGTTCTTTCCCTAATCCAGTAAGATCGCTGCCCCCAGTTAATACTAATAACTTTTTTCCATTATCCCAGCTGGCATGTTTAAGTCGCTTTTGAATTAAATATGTATTCCAACCATAGAATACCGATCCTGGTTTATTCGCAACGACACCAGGTGGTTTATAGAAGGAGGGAACCCATGTCAGATCAAGTTTGTTAGTGAAAACTGATAGACTATCAACTCCCACTAAATAAATATGTTTTTTAGACACTCTGCAAAGCAGGTCTTCAAGGTCTTGATTAATGAATTTTGGATGCAAGTCGAATACAAGAACTTTTGGCAGCTCAATATTTACAACCATCAACAACTCGGAAGAAAAATCTTTGTTTTCCGAAACAAAATTAAAGTCAAAACCTTCTAATTCAGAAGATTTGATAAACTCTCCAAATATAAGGAAATGAATATTCATAACCCCCATTCTATTCAGAGCCTGAGCTAAAGCAAGCATTCTTTTTAAATGACCAAGGCCAATTGTTGCTCCGGTATTGCAAACAATTAAAACTCCAAGTTCATAGTTCATTTAATTTTAACTTTCAAAAAACTAGGCGAACAATTTTTGAATCATGAATGCTTCAGCAAAGAAAAAACCACTTTCCGATCCTCTTACTTTTGCCAAAGCCCGTAAAACTTCTGGTGATCTAGGGTGAGGGTCAGGTCTTGCCTCTCCTTTGTATGCTTGCATAGCAGAAATTTTCCCTTCAACATCGCCCTCCAATAAAGAAACATAAAAATTTGGTTCCCACTGAACTGGCCTTAAGTAACCCGTACTAGATGGAACTTCACCACAATATATTGGGATATGTGAATTAATGCCAGGTCTTGTTGCAACCACTGCAGCTTCGTGACAATAGCGATGATCAATGTTTGTGCAATATCTATGATGAGTGAAAATAGCATTCGGTTTTACCTTTTCCAGTATACTCTCAAACCAGTGAATAAGTTCTAAAAGTGAATGTTTATCTATTTCATTATCCGAAAACTCTCCAAGATAAATGTCTTTTTTTAGAACACCCAGTAAATTCAATGCGTTAGAACAGTCTTCTCGTAGATTTTCCAACTCACCCAAGAAATTACGTCCAATTTTGCTATTTTTTCGTCGTGAAAAAACACCCGTATTCGGAATAGCAACACTAACTTGGCACCCTTCCCTAACAAGCCTCTTTATTGTTCCGCCAGCGGAAAGCGTTTCATCATCTGGATGAGCAAAAAAAGTAAGGATTTTTTTATACTCCATGTATTGGACTAATTATCTGTTAATTGTAATGGAAACATCTGCAACAATAGAATCCGTTCTTAATGCAGGCCGTCTAAACTCAATCCTAAATTTACCAAAATCGATGTATGCGTGGGGATACCCACTTGCATCAAGCATCCTGATATGATCAAATAAGTTTTCAAGAGTCCCTACATTTTTATTGATCTCACTTTGAGTTGGTTTTCTTCTTTTAAATATGACAACCTCACCAACTTGCGGCACTGGTCTAGGTTGGGTGGTCACAATTTCACCAATCATTTCTGCCACCGACTCGGATACCCTTAAAAATATTTCTTCGGCAAGACCATAAAGAGACATTTTGCGCTTCATATAAATAGGGCCTTCATCAATATATTCAGACATCTTTAGTGCAGTAATATAAGTGTCCTTGTGGCCTTTATTAATAAGGTTCTGTATTGGACTCCCTCCTCTTCCATAGGGCAGGTCTGTTTCATGAAAACAAATACATTCGTATTTTTCAGTTATCACTTTCGGTACTTTTTCAGACCAGTGTGGAAAAAAAATATATTTTGGATTTATTTTATCTAAAAATACTATTGTAAGTTTAGTTGGGTCATCTATTAAATACCACTTGCCTGGAAGTTTTGATATTTCATTATGAAATTTTGAAATATTCCAAGGTCTTATCGTAGCTATTACATAAACAGGTTTACTCATGATTTAAAATATAAGGTTTATTTACCCGAATTCATTGAGTCCCACGTTGAACGAATCTCTTTCAAAGGTCTTAATCCATCTGATGGATCAGCACGCCAAAGTCTATCAGGTAGTTCTGAAGGAACAGGTTCTTTGACTCCATTACCATCAGCAACAAACCCTTTTTTTACCTCCTTAATAACCTTAGAAATTTGATCTGGCAACCAGCAATGTCCTGCACTAAATTCTTCTCCTTTCCCATCAAGGTCGAGATGAAATTCGATTATCCTTGCGCCCCATCGATGAATCGCCCGATGAATAACGGCAGATTCAACCGTATGATCAGACCACCCCACTTCGCATCCGGTTTCTTTCCTGATTGTTTCAATAGCAGCAAGGTTGGCTTCTGCATATGGTGTGGGATAAGCTGAGGTACAATGAAGCAGTATGGGCGCTTTGCAACCATATTTCTCGAGTATTTCAACTGCTTGCTTTATTTCGCAAATTGTTGCCATTCCAGTCGCAAGGACCACGGGTTTGCCTGTCTTAGCGCAAGCTGCAAGCAAATCATTCCAGAGCAGTTCATAGGATGCAATTTTATAAAACGAAACATATGGCTCCAATTCAGAAACAGCATCCAAGTAAAATGGTGTGCAGGAAAATTCGATGCCTTTATCAACACAGCGTTGCGCAAGTTTAGGTATAAATTTCACTGGCAACTCCCATTCCTTACGTTTACGGTGCTTCTCGGAGCGTTCCAGAATTTCAGGCGAAAAAAGTTGATCAATTTTAAACAGTTGGAATTTGACCGCACTACAACCTGAACTAGCAGCCGAATCAATAAAATCTATAGACCGTGCTAAATCACGGTGATGGTTGCTCGAAACCTCAGCAATAAATTTAATCATTGGGAAACCTCCACTTGAATGCAATTCAGAGCTTTTTGTACATTTTTTAAAACTTCATCAAGGTGATCTCCAGAAATAATCACATAACCGAATCTATCAGTATGCATTCGAATCTTTGGTTGTCTATCCCCCTGGCTACGAAAAAACCCATAGGAGAGTAAACCAGGCGTTTGATTTAATTTTTCTTCTCCCACTATGCTTTTAATTGTACCTTCTGGTGGAAACCAATATCGAATTGCTGTTGCTCTTTGATATCTTGGCAATAGTTGAGAAGGGGTCACGATTTCTCCCAAAGAAAAGGATATAACTGCATCCACCAAGCTGACTCCCGTTGCTGCTGGAATTTGATGCGTTGCAAACCAGCCGCCTGAAATTCGTGCAGCAAGTTCAATAATATATGGTTTTCCTGTTTCGTCAATAACAATGTCCCCTTTGATAATCCCAGAGTTAATTCCAAGTGCAGCAGCTCCACGAATAATTAAATTGTCAATGGTCTCTTTAGTCATTAAATCAAGTGGGGCTGGAATTGTTCCTCCATCCTCGATAATATTGGGTCTAAATTGTGCAAGTCGAGCATAATTTCTTTCAGCAATAGCAGGCGTAAAACACTTTCCCTCCAAAATAAATGATTCCGTCGAGAGTTGCATCCCCGAAATATACTCATCAATGATTAGCCGCCCAGAATCACCCCATCGCCTTGATTCTTCAAATGCCCATTCACTATCAACTCCACTACTAATCAATAAAACGCCTCTTGCACCCCGTCCATCAACTGGTTTTAGGACAAAATCCTTATTTGGATGCTCTTGGATAACATTATTCAAATCTTCTAGGGTATCAATCCGTTTAAACCAAGGGGAGGAAACTCCTTGATAAACAAACCTCTCCTTCATTAATAGTTTATCAGCAACTAACTTTGCTGAATCAAGACTAATAGAGACAAGTCCAATTGAATTAGCCACCCGGGCAACAGTATAAGGAACATCATTGGCAATGGTCATTACACCATTTAATGGATGTATTTTATGGAACTTAACGGCCTCAATCTCTGTAGCCTCCGCATCGCGAGAAGATACAAGAATTTTATAATCTGCATAAGCAAATCCAGGTGCTTCCGGATTCATATCGGTTCCTACAACTAAAAGACCACGCTGTTTTGCTGCAACATATGCTGGAACCTGTTCAATACCAGCCCCAACGATCATTAATGTTTTAGCCAAAATACATTCCTCCATTCAGATTTATGGTTTGACCAGTTATATAACTTGCTTCTTTTGTGCAAAGAAATGCAACCACATTCGCAATCTCATCCTTTGTCGCAATTCTTCCAATGGGAATGTTTACAACTTTCTTCTTTCCTTCTTCGGTCTGAAGCTCATTTGATGCCATGTCAGTAGCAACTAGCCCTGGAGATACTGCATTAACAGTTATTCCAAAACTACTATAAATTTTGGCCAGAGATTTGGTCAAGCCAATAAGTCCTGCCTTTGAAACAGCGTAATGAACCTGATTTATTCCTCCCCATTGACCTCCTATTGACACGATATTGACAATGCGTCCCCATTTTGCTTCCTTCATATGAGGCAGGACTGCCTGGCTAAGAATAAATGGACCTTTCAGATTAATTGCCATCATTTTATCCCAATCATCTTCTGATATTGAATGAAAGGGCTTTTCTTGGGCAATTGCGCCATTGTTGACCAATATCGATACCTGACCAAATTCATGATTGACCTTGGTTAATCCTTGTTCAATACTGGTTTTGTCTTCATTGTCAATCCTGACAGGTATTGCTACACCATTTTGTCGTTTAATTTCATCAGCAAGCTCACATGCCTGTGCTACATTATTCTTATAACCGATTGCAACAAAGGATCCTTTTGCAGCAAGTTGAAGAGTAATTTGTCTGCCAATTCCTCTGCAGCCGCCTGTCACTAAGCTGATTTGATTTTTCAATCTCATGAGATGATTGTTTTAAAAATTAAATTTCTCTTGATTTCTTTCTTTTCAAGACACATTTTACGGCATCGGCAATGTGGGATGCTGTCAAATGGTACTTTTCTGAGAGATCCTCAGGCTCACCTGACTCTCCAAATGTGTCATTTACTCCAATAAACTCCATTGGACATGGAATATTTTTTACAAGAGACTCAGCAACTGCAGATCCGAGCCCACCAATGACATTATGATCTTCACAGGTCACAAATGCACCTGTCTCCACGGCGCATTTTGACAGAAGGTCCGAATCTATCGGCTTTATTGTCGACATGTTAACCACTCTAGCTGAGATACCATCTGTTAATAATAAATCAGAGGCATGAACTGCCCTTGCAACTTCAACGCCACAAGCAACAATTGTCACTTCTTTTCCTTCTTTAATAATACATCCTTTCCCAATTTCAAAGTGATAATTTTCTGGTATAACCCGTGGTGCCGGGCTTCTTCCAGTCCGCATATAAACCGGTCCCTGATATTTTATAATTGCTTCAGTAGCTAATTCTACTTCAAAAGAATCTGCCGGCGAAAGAACAACCAGTCCAGGAATTGCCCTGAAAGCGGCAAGATCTTCAAGTGTTTGAGCAGATCCCCCGTCTGGTCCGACGTCCAAACCAGGATGACTGGCAACGACTTTTACATTACGCCGGCAGTATGCAATTGATAGTCTGATTTGTTCATATGCACGCAGACTAAAAACACCGAAAGTAGTCACAACTGGTATAAGACCAGTACTAGCTATCCCTGAAGCTGCAGCGAACATGTTCTGTTCAGCAATGCCGAACTGGAAGAATCTTTCGGGAAACTTTTTCCTGAAGTGGTGAGCACCTGTTCCACCAGCTACATCAGCATCCAACACAACTAAATCCGGATACTTTGAAGCTAATTTTGTTAAAGCCTTACCAAAGGATTCTCTGAGCGAATCACCTGATGAGCTAATCAGAGAAGGAGATTGATCTTTCATCATAATATATTCCAAAAAGTTCCATTTAAATAATTTTGAATTTGCTCTTCATTGGCTCCCAGGTTTTTAAGGGCTTCATTAAATTGCTCACTCGTGATTTTTACACTTCCATGCCATTCAGGTTTATTTTCCATAAATGACACACCTTTCCCTTTAATTGTATGGGCAATTATAACACTTGGTATTCCAAAAGTATTTTTTGCTTTATTAACTGAATTCTCTATCGCATTTATATCATGACCATCAATATCCTGGACATCCCAGTTAAAACTTTTCCATTTATCGGATAGTGGTTCAAGTTGCATGATGTTTGAGTTCAGGTCATCACTTTGCATTTTATTATAATCCACAAAAACACACATATTATCAAGCTTAAAATGACCAGCGGACATGGCCGCTTCCCAAACTTCTCCTTCCTGCATTTCGCCATCGCCAATGATGACAAAAACCTTGGAATTGATCTCCTGAAATCTCAATCCCAATGCAATTCCGACTGCGACGGAAATTCCCTGCCCAAGGGAACCTGTACTTGTCTCTACCCAGGGTGTGGTTAGTACATGAGGATGACCCTGCAATGGGCTGTTGATTTTTCTTAACATTGTTGAATTGTTAGGGGCAATGAGTCCTGTTCTCCCTGCTGCTGCATAAACTGTTGCAACTGAGTGACCCTTGGAAAGCACCAACCTGTTCCTATCTTTGTTTTGGCAACTTTGTCTCTTATAAGTTAATTCATTTCCCCAGAGATATGCTATCATATCTGCACATGATAGAACTCCGCCAGGATGACCGGATTTTGCGTGATATAACAGGGCAAGTGCGTCTCTTCTGAGCAAATTTGCAAAATTATTATTTCTGTGTTCTCTCATTTTAGAAGTAATTACATTTACATCAAATTTATATTTGCATAGCATACGCTATCCATAAATTTTTGAGTATGATGACCTAAATACAGATTATATTTAGGGTTGATAGTGAATATATTTTGCGGAATCCGCCACAAATCATCTGGCAAATGATAAGCTGAAATCGCTAATTTGGGTGATTGTTTTTGAATAATTGATTTAGCACCTTCTATTGCTTGTATCTCTGAACCTTCTATATCAAGTTTGAGAAATCCGATTGGTTCATCCTCCATAAAGCAATCTAATGAAATAGCTTCAATTGAATATGTTTTTATATTTTTTTTAAGAGAAATCATTGATTCAGTATCATGTGTTCCCTGACTAAAATGTAAAATAGTGTTTTCACTCCATAATGCTTTGCAGATAGGGATAATTTTGTTCACGGTATTCTTTTGTAGCTTAACAAGTTTAGCATAGTTTGCCTGGTCACATTCAAAACATAATATTTTACACTTTTTACTTAGGTATTTGAAGAATTGTTTTGCAGAATCCCCATCATATGCTCCTCCATCTATAATAATATCATTTGACGATGGAAGAACTTTCGGATGAAAGTATTGTTCATAATCAGAGATAAGCAGATGATTGGGGTCTAGTGTACATCGGAAAGCAATTAATGAATAAAAAACTCTTCGGCTTAAATCATCAGAAAACAATTTCGCAGTTTCAATAATTTCTTCATATGATTGAGAAAACACTTTGCTGTCAAAGTGCCCTTTCCACCTATTAAAATCTTCACAAAACCCCAAGTAAGTAGCCTCGCATTTTTTATTTTTTAGTTTTTTAGCAATTTCAATTGCCCAATCACTTGCAATTAAGATTTTATCTGATGACTCAACTTCGTCAGGTATGACGATCTTAATCCCTTGAAAATAAGTGCCAGACTTATTAGAATTTGAATCAATAAAATTTTTAATTGTTAATCTTGGATAATTTTTGGTCAGGAATTGAAACGTAGCATAACCTGAAGATCCTGTACCATAAACGAAGACTTCCGTTAGGCTATCGAGATAGTTTTGAATTTTAAATTCATGAGTAGAAAGTAAATTATTAAATGCATCAATAAAGGTATTTATTCTCATAATAGAATGAATTCTTTTTAAAAGAATTGTTAAAAGGATAAAAAATAAATCTCTGAGAATTTAAATTGTATAATTTCTATGTTCTCTGTTAAATTTAAATATGTTCAATTATAATTTCTTCGCTATTATAAAAGTATTACTTCCTACAGGATCATCCTCATAAAAAATAGTCCCTTGCTTGATTCCAATGATCTTTACGATTTTAAAAAATTCTCCAACAATATCTTTAATCTCATCCAATGAAAATTCTTTTATATGAGCCGATTCAATGGGTACATTTCCAAGACAGTTTTGAGGTGTACTCAAACAAAGATTTCCATTTGGTTTTAAAACCCGATGAATTTCTTTAAGTAAATTAGCTGGGGCTACATGCTCAACAATTTCAAATGCAACGACGGAATCGATGGAATTATCTTTGAAAGGTAGGTTTAAAATATCTGCCAATAAGTAATCGACCCCTTTCGAATGGTAATGGTTATTTGCCAAGTCAATAATCTCCGGATCATTATCGATGCCTGTTACGGATTGGGAAACTGATTTTAGAATTTTCGTACCGTATCCACTGCCACAGGCAAGATCGAGGATATTAGCAGATCCTTGCAGAAATTTTGATCCCAACTCATAATGGAAGATTGATTGATCACCGGTTTTAATTGCCTTTGATGGATTAACCTCAATTCGATGGGTATATGGGGTGTTTTTAAATTGTTCTCTGATTGAAAACAGGTAATCCTTTGAATATTTTTTCATTTCAGGCTCACAAATCATGCTTGTGTATTCAGAAGATCTTGACATGTAGTATTTCGGATGGATATAATATTTTGCTTCAATGAAATTGATAAAGGAATGCATTTTTCGTAACGCTCCAACACGATAAATATCGCTTGTGAACAAAGCAGGAAAATTATCTGGGAATCTTATAGAATCGATATTGAGTTTCCTGGCGGTTTGTAAGTTTTCGAAAGCATTTTCTATATCAATACAAAAATTAATCCCGTTGACTCTTAAAACATAATCATCATCATTTAAAATTTTTGTTACTTCGATCATTCTCGCTAAAGGATTGGCATCGTAACCATAAAAAGTCTTAATTACTTCTTTCCCAAAAAAGTCTTGTAGAAATTCAAGCCCTCCTCTATCAAATTCAGGGGCAATTAACCAAATATTTTCAATTTCTTTTCCAAAATAATCTATTAGCTCTTTGATAGTATGATAAAGTAGTTGCTTTCCATTCAAAAGATCCATACAACGATCCTTCCCTCCCGACCAAGATCTTGAGCTTGCTTGAACGATTATTGATATATTTTTCATGCTTTGCCGTTTCTTCTTGCAAAAAGTACTATTTCACTTCCAATACCAAGTTGGGCAAATGTTGAAAAACATTTTCCAGTAATTGATGAGATCCACTCATATTTATTGCTTTCTCAAAATTCATTCCTTTAGTATGACATACACGTCTTAAAACATCTTACCCAATATAGTTATCCCCCATAAGCAAGAACATATCAACCTGGAAGGTAGATTCTTTGTGTAACACTTCGAAACCACATCTCTCCACTAGATATGTAAGTGATTCGAAATTAAAATAGTTTATGTGATGCGGGGGTGCTAGTCACCAGGGTGAGAATCCAAGATGATCATGAAGTATTAACCGAAGAGGACTAAAGTCGTTTGGGAAAACTATACAATCTATCCCATTTTCATTCAGTTTATCATGAATTAACTTTAATAATACCAATGGATCAGGTATATGCTCCAATACTTCACCCATGTTTATTGCATCGAACATGCCCAAATGTGGAGCGGTTTCTTTTGAAAAAAAATATTTTCAATATGCAGACCTAAATTGCGGCTATGTTCTGTCGCCTCAAAAGAAGGTTCGACACCTAAAACCTCCCAACCTCGGATTTCCCGCTTAGAAGAAAAAATCCAGGTCCTGAGCCAATATCAAGAATACGACGTTGAGTTGGAGATAAATATCGCTCTAACACTTCATAACGTTGAGAATATACCATATTCCACCATTCAAGATCCTCTTGATAGCGTTGAAAAAAAGTGGTTTTTCCTTGGTGTAATAATCATGCATATGCGTATGTTCCAATTCTTCTTCAGTTGGGATCGGAAATATGTGTTTGAATCTGCAGTATTGGCATTCAATAACATCAAATCCATTAACAGTGGCCACAAGGGATCCTTTGTGAATGTATTCCATTTTAGGTTAAATTTTTACCTATTATTTTTCTTCAATATGAGTTGGTAGTGATTTGGAATGTTCATTTATTGATCAAATGCTCGCCATGCCTCAAACATAAATTCTGCACGCTGCCAATCTTCCTGGCTATCTATATCCTGTACTTGATATCTGGGCAGGATCAATGGCATCGCTGCATCTGAAAAAGCTGAAACTTCATGTAAAACAGCATCTGTTCTCGCCCAATAGAACTGACCAGCATCGTGATAAGCAGGCTGCAAATCCTGGGATCGTGTTTTGTAATGCTCTGGTTGAAACATAGTAATCCTTTCGTTTTTGTCAACCTTGATGGCACGCTGAATCGGAAACGGGAAGGTCGTTACAGTGAACACAATCTGACAATCATTTTTTTGAATTAATTCCAGCCCTTTAATAAGATCTGTGGATTTAATGAATGGAGCTGTTGCATAAATTGTGCAAACGAATTCAATCACGCCCCTATTTTTATTTGTCCATTCAACCGCATGTTTAACAACTGCGCTCGTACCAACAAAATCATCGGATAACTTTGCCGGCCTAATGAAGGGGACTTCGGCACCCCAAGTTTTTGCCACCGCTGCAATATCATCGTTATCTGTTGAAACAATGATGTGGTCAAATAAGCCAGATTCTTTAGCTGCGTTTATTGACCATGCAATCATAGGTTTTCCACAGAAAGGTTTTATATTTTTCAACGGAATTCGTTTACTTCCACCTCGTGCCGGGATAATTGCTATTTTAAGCATAAAACTCATTAATAGTCTCTATTACAAATGCTTGTTCTTCCTTTGTAAGTGTCGGATACATCGGCAAACTAAGGCAATCTGCATAATAATTTTCGGCATTAGGAAAATCACCTTCTTTCCATCCAAACTGCCTGTAATAAGGCATCAGATGAACAGGAATGTAATGTACCTGTGGAATAATATTCTTTTCTCTTAGATAGTTTAACAAATTTTTACGCTTTTTGATTTCAATAATATACAAGTGGTAGGCGTGGCCATCGACAACACCCGATTGTCCTTTGATAAATGATTTACCCTCAAATGCTTTTTGGTAAACTTCTGCAATTTGTTTTCTCCTCTGTATTCCAGCATCTGCTCTTTTTAATTGGCTTAGGCCTAATGCTGCCTGCATATCGGTTAAACGATAATTGTATCCCAGTTCTTGCATTTCATAATACCACACACCATGATCGTTCTGCTTCAAGGCAGCATTCTGCTGAATGCCATGGGTTCGCAAATTTATAATTCTTTCGTAAAGGGCTTTGTTATTTGTGGTGATCATTCCACCTTCACCGCACGCAATATGCTTAACGGGGTGGAAGGAGAAAATAGCTAAATCAGCATAATTACCGTTTCCACAATTCTGTTTTATCGCGCTTTTATCAGTAAAATGTCCTCCGGGGGCATGACAGGCATCTTCAATAATCCACAGACCATACTCATCAGCTAACCCTCTGAACGCTTCAAGGTTTACTGCCCTCCCTGAAAAATCAACCGGAATAATTCCTTGATATGTTCCTTTGGGTGAAACTGTGAGCAATGATTTTACTTTTTCAATGTCAAGCAAATAAGTGGTGGGATCAATATCTGCAAAAACCACCTCTCCACCACAATAGCGCACACAATTTGCAGAAGCCGCGAATGTGATAGGTGTTGTGATGACTTTTTGACCTGGCAATACATTCAGCGCCATTGTGCTTAAATGCAGCGCTGCTGTGCCATTTGCCATGGCTATTGCATATTTACATCCTATGTAACCAGCAAAAGCATCCTCGAATTCTTTGATCGTTGGACCTTGCGTTAAAAAGTCAGATTTTAGCACATCAACAACAGCCTGTATGTCCTCATTTGTTATACACTGGCGGCCGTATGGGATACGTTTCATAAAACTGGCGAAAAATTTTTATCGACATGAATTTTTATCAATTCTCTCAACGTATCAACCGTTTCCCATTTATCATTTGTGCCCGAGTTATATTTGAATCCTTTAGGAACTTCCCATCCTTTAAAGTGTGTCATGTATTTCATTTTTGGTACATCTGAAGGAAGTATTGCATAATACTTATCGAACTCGATCGTGTTGTAAGAATCACTTTCGGTTATCATCTCTTCATGAAGTTTCTCTCCGGGCCTGATTCCAATATCCTCCAGAATGGCATTCGGAGCGATTGCTTGTGCCACCGTTGTAATTTTGTATGAGGGTAGTTTCGGAACAAATATTTCACGCCCCAAAGCATTTTCTATTGCCCACAGAACCATATTGACACTTGTTTCGAGTGAAATATTGAAGCGAGTCATATCTTTATGAGTTATCGGTAGAGCATGACCATTCTTTGCTTTTTGTAAAAAAAATGGGATAACTGATCCTCGTGAGCCCATCACATTGCCATAACGTACAACTGAAAATCTAAGATCTCGAAATCCCTTCATGTTATTAGCCGCGATAAATAATTTATCAGAAACAAGTTTAGTTGCTCCATATAGATTAATTGGGGCAGCAGCTTTGTCAGTGGAGAGGGCCACAACTACTTTTATGTTGGATGAAATAGCGGCATCAATCACATTTTGTGCGCCAAAAATATTTGTTTTAATAAATTCATCAGGATTATATTCAGCAGCAGGGACCTGTTTAAGAGCAGCGGCATGAATAATCACGTCTATACCCTCAATTGCTCGTTTTAATCTTGCATTATCTCTGACATCCCCAATAAAAAACCTTAACTGTGAAAACTTTTCTCGAGGATATAGTTGAGCCATTTCAAATTGTTTCAATTCGTCGCGTGAGAAAATTACTAAACGCTTTACTTCAGGATACTTTTTAAAGATAACCTCTGTGAATTTTTTCCCAAAGGAACCCGTACCACCTGTGATGAGGATAGATTTATTAGATAACATGTTGTAACTCCAATTTAAGTAAATAGCTTGTCAATGCTTTCCTATTTATACCTCTTGAGGTCTCATTATCTTGAATCGTAAATTTTAGTATTTGTCCAGGTGTGTCAAGTAAGAAATTATTTCCAAATTCTGATGCGAGCGAAATAGAAAATGTATATTCACCAAATGCTAATACATTTTTATTAATTTTACATTTAAAGCAATTCAAACCAATATTTAAACTATCTAAACAGTTTGGGAGATAATCATAAGTATCGGATTCTATGATTAATTCTTGTTGAGAATTTCTAATAGCCATGTATCCGTAAGTATTTGGAATTGCTTTTTTACATAGAATTGATAAATATATAAATATATCTTCGGAAATATCGAATTGTTGTCGTTTATTGTCGTCCTTATCTGTTATTTCTGCTTTTACTATTTGAACCTCTTTCTCATCCAGATGATCTTTTATAAAAACATTAGTTAATCCAGTATTTATATTCATTAATAAATACCGATCAATGGTTTCTTTACTTGTTCCGGCAAATGTCATCTCACCATTATTTAGCAAAATACTGGTTGAACATAGTTGCTTTATTGCTGATAAATTATGACTTACAAACAGTACCGTCCTTCCTTCACCTTTGCTCACTTCTCCCATCTTACTCAAACACTTTTTCTGGAACTCTACATCGCCTACCGCCAGTACTTCATCAACAATCATTATATCACTTTCCAAATGAGCTGCAACGGCAAATGCTAAGCGCACATACATCCCACTACTATAACGTTTAACAGGTGTATCTAAAAATTTTTCTATTCCTGAAAAATCGACAATTTCATCAAATTTTTGCTTTATTTCTTTCCGAGTCATGCCAAGAATGGCTCCATTAAGATAAATATTTTCACGACCAGACAATTCAGGATGAAAACCAGTTCCCACTTCCAAAAGGCTAGCGACCCTTCCAGTTATCATTACACGGCCAGTTGTTGGTTCTGTAATCCGACTAAGAATTTTCAGCAAGGTACTTTTCCCGGCTCCATTACGGCCAATTATTCCCACACTTGCTCCTTGTTTGATATCAATGTTAATTTCTTTTAACGCCCAGAATTCTTCCAAATCTACACCTGCAATTAACTGGCCGCCATTTAACATATATTTGCTTTTACTCACAATTTGTTTAGTCTTATTGGATATTATATCACGTAAAGCAGTGTACCTTTCACGTGTTTCGTGCCCAATTATATAACTTTTTCCTAAATTTTCAATGTGAATAACAATATCACTCATAACAAAGATTTATAATTAGATATAGTCGGCAAATGCTTTCTCAATTTTCCTAAAATGCCATATAGAATATGTCATAGTGAGTACAATTACGAATAGAGAAAGAATAAATCCCGGTAAATATATTTTACTTCCTCCTCCTAGGATACACCACCTAAAGCCGTCAATTACTCCAACCATGGGATTTAAAGAGTATAGTAGTTTCCATTTTTCAGGAATGTTACTACTGCTGAATCCAACCGGTGAAATGTATAAACCCATCTGTACAATAAATGGGACAATGTATCTAAAATCACGAAATTTAACATTCATTGTTGTGAGCCATAACCCTGTACCAAAAGAGGCCAGGAAAGCTATAAATATAAAGAATGGCATAAATAAAATATTCCATGATGGTAAATACTGGTAATAAATCATTAAACCAATCATAATTATAAAAGAGATTAGGAAGTCGATAAAACTTGTAATAATTGAGCTTGCTGGGATAATCAATCTTGGGAAATATACTTTTGAAATCAGATTAGTATTTCCAATCAGACTATTGCTGCTCTCAGTGAGTGCGTTTGAAAAAAACTGCCATGGCAATAATCCGGCAAAAACCATAATTGCATAAGGAGTCGTACCTTCGGTGGGAAGTTTTGCCATTTTCCCAAATACAACCGTAAAAACCACCATAGTAAGTAATGGCCTGATAATACTCCATGCCAAACCTATGACGGTTTGTTTGTAACGAACTTTAATATCACGCCATGAAAGTATATAAAATAACTCCCTGTAGCGCCACAAATCGCACCAGTAGTTTTTTTCTGATCTTCCGTGTTCTATTATTAAATCAAATTGTTCATGCATTGATTTCAGGTTTCACATTTATTATTTACATAAATTCCCAGAGTCCAAGGTTCATTAGTTCTGGAAACTTTTTCTAATCATTTATTTGAGATATGATGATTATTTTTGTTTTGAAAAAACAATTTTATTAGCAACGCATCGTGTCACGATCTGAGGAATAATGTACTTTTCATTCTGATCAAATTTTTATTGTTCATCATTTCTCGCGTTGTCAATCAGCACTGGTGTAACATTCTTGCAAGCTCAAAATAGTTTAATTCAATTCTTTTTGCTTGGATTATTCTTCGAATTTTTCCAACTGTGTGCGGAGGTAACCATTGGTATAGGGATGGAGGAATAAATTGTATAATAATTTGACCCTAGTTTTGTTGCTGATCTATGTCTCAAACAAGGGGACTTTGAATCGAAATTGTCGTTAGGTTCGTTAAGTTCGGCTTGATCGTCACGATCGTCTCAGTGGTCCCTCTTATTCAAACATTCTTCCAAATCAAAAATACATCCCTCTTATCCCTCAGATAAGGCTTCTCCTGTTCCTCATTGAGAAGAAGGCATTGAATATTACGATGCACCAGCTTTTCAACTTTTTTAATGCAGCTCTGAAGGAATTTTTTATCGTTAATGCTACCCACAAGCACAAGCTCGAGAATATGAGTTTCCAGCCCCATGGCCATATCGCCGGCAAGGTAGGCCCGCTTTACCGGTCCCACACATTTTATTACCTGGTCAACTTCAAGAAATCGAGACGGCCGAGACGTTCGTGATGGTCGAAACGACGGAATTTGTCGATTATCTCGAATGTCTCGATCATCACGACCGTCACGGTTTTTTGATTGTCTGGATTGTCATGAATTTTATTAACAATGGTATCACCTTTTAGGGGTGAAAACGATTAAGGGATTGAGGCGTAACGGCCGAGACGATCGTTACGAACGAGACGACGGCATTTATCGAGTTTTTCGACCGTCTCGACCGTTACGATTTTAAGACCGTCACGATCGTCTCGTCCGTTACGATCGTTTCGTATTTAGTAAAGGTGTAACATTAAGTAAACGACTATGCTTGCGAAAAATCATGAACAAATGGACATCTGGAACCTCGCGATGGAGGTGGTTACAGAT
>Ga0172369_10003794_pt1 | contig 19649 bp, 11 predicted proteins | sample LakKiv25m_FD_114539 | JGI IMG/M metagenome (GOLD analysis project Ga0172369, IMG submission 114539) | Freshwater microbial communities from Kabuno Bay, South-Kivu, Congo - kab_022012_11.25m | ecosystem: Environmental > Aquatic > Freshwater > Lake | place: Democratic Republic of the Congo...
CCAGTGGGAACGCTTCTTCGATGCGGTGCTCGACTACTGCGCCGCCGTGGTCGAATCGGCCGGGGGCGACGAGCGGCGCCAGCGGCTCAACTTCTGGGGGACGCTCGCGCTCATGCGCTGTGTGGCGTCGAGCCCGGCCGCTGCCGTGCAGGCGCTGCGGACGCGTGCGGGCTTGGAGTCTGAGGATCCGGAGACGCTCCAAGAACGCGTGCTTGACGGAACGACCGACCTGCTGTCCGAGGACGATGTCGAACCGCCCGTGGCGACGGAAGACCCGGCCCTGCAGGCGCTCATCACGCAAGCCGATGCGCTGGCAGGGCAAAGTGGCGATCCCAAGCTCAAGCTTCTGATCGACCACCTCGACGAGCTGCTGCGCGACGGTTTTCAGCCCGTCGTCTTCAGCCGCTACATCGCCACAGCCCACTACCTGGGGCGGCACCTGAAGGGCCGATGGAAGAACGTGGAAGTGGGCGTCGTGACGGGCGAGCTGACTTCCGACGAGCGCCGGGAGAAGGTTGACCAACTGGCCGGCCATGACAAGCGCCTGCTGCTCGCCACCGACTGTCTGTCCGAAGGCATCAATCTGCAAGACGGTTTCAACGCTGTCGTGCACTACGACCTGTCCTGGAACCCGACGCGCCACGAACAACGCGAAGGGCGCGTAGACCGCTTTGGCCAGAAGGCGCCCATTGTGAGGGCGACGCTGCTGTATGGCTTGAACAACCCGGTCGACGGTGCGGTGCTCGAGGTCATCGTGCGCAAGGCCGCCAAGATCCGCGACGAGCTGGGCGTTCCCGTGCCGGTCCCGGATGATAGCCAGAAGCTGACCGAAGTGCTGCTGAAGGCCGTGCTGCTGAAACGCCGCGGAGTCGTCGAGCCATCGAGCGCGACACAGTTGAAGCTCTTCGACTCGGCGTGGGACACGGCAACCAACAACTTCAAGAGGAATCGTGCCGTGTTCGCGCAGCGGCGCCTCAAGCCCGAGGACGTGCTGCCGGAATGGAACAAGACCTTGGCGGCGCTCGGCGGCCAGGACGACATCCACCGCTTCACGGAGCGCGCCTTGGCGCGGTTGGGTTCCGGGCTGGAGCCGCAACGGCACGGTTTCCGGGCCCCGCTGGCCGCGCTGCCCGACGACGTGAAGGCCCGCCTGGATGCTGAAGGTTTGTCCGACACGGTGCGCATCGACTTCGCCTATCCGGCGGCGCCGGGTTGCCAGCCGGTGCAGCGCAGTCACCCCCTGGTAGCGGTGCTGGCAGAGACGCTGCTGGAGCGCACGCTGACCAAAACTTCGGACGATCAGGCGACCGACCCGGCGGTGCTTGGGCGCGTCGGCTGCTGGGTCTCCGGCAAGGTCGCGGTCAAGACCCACCTCGTGCTGCTGCGCCTGCGCCACCAACTGATGACGCAGAAGGACCAGCGCACGACGACGCTGCTGGTCGAAGAGGCCGCTGCAATGGCCTGGAAGGGTTCAGGCTGGGAACCCTTGTCGGATAGCACCGAAGCGATGGCGCTGTTGGCCGCCCCACCGATCGCGGATCCGCCCGAACATGTGCGCGCGATTCAGTGCGCACGGGCCGTCGGCGAACTGGCGGACCGGATGCCGGCGCTGGAGGCGTTTGCCGAGCGGCGCGCGCTGGCGCTCCTGGCCGACCACCGGCGGGTGCGCGAAGCGGGGGACGCGCGTGGCAGCTACAGCGTGAAGGCGCTGCTACCTCCCGATGTCATTGGCGTCTTTGTGCTCCTGCCGCAGCAGGACTGACCAGGCGAGCGAGCGAAGGACGGGCAGACGGCAATGGCGAAGCACAAGAGAATCCGGCGACAAGAAGCCCAGTTGGCCTTCGACGCCCTGTCGATCGAAGGTGGCCTGCTGTCACCCGACTGGCTGGCTCGCGCGGCCCAACTCGCCGCCGGCGCGCAGTCCGAGGTCGACTACCGGGTGCCCAAGGGCCTCAACATTCGTGACGAGATCGGCCGCTACTGGCGCATCGCCCAGGCCCAGTGGTCCGACCTGCACGCAGGCCTTGCCAGTCACGTCGATGCGCGCTTTCTGGCCGACCGCTTCGTGGTGTCGTTCTTGCGCGACGCGTTCGGCTTTGCGTCGCTCGGTCCAGCCCCGACCATCACCCAAGGCGAGCGCTCCTTTCCGATTGGCTTCGCGACCTTGGACGGCAGCGTTCCGGTCATCATTGCCCCGGCTGGCTCGGGTCTAGACACGCTGGCAACGTCCTTCGGTGAAGGCGGCAAGCGGCGGAGCGCCTTTGGCCTTTGCCAGGAGTACCTCAACGCCGAGGAGGCCGCACTGTGGGGCATCGCGTCCGACGGCCTCACGCTGCGCATCCTGCGCGACAACGCCAGCCTGACGCGACCGGCCTGGATCGAAGCGGATCTGCAGCGGATCTTCACGGAAGAGCGCTATGCCGACTTCGCCGCGTTGTGGCTCTTGGCCCACGAGACGCGCTTTGGCCGTCCTGGCGTGGTGCCAGCCGAGTGCCCCCTGGAAGTGTGGCGCGACGCCGGCCGGGCAGAAGGCACTCGGGCCCGCGAATTCCTGCGCGGTGGCGTCGAGCAGGCGTTGCAGGTGCTCGGCCAGGGCTTCCTGTCGCATCCCGACAATGTGGCGCTGCAGAAGGCTCTGTCAGACGGATCGCTCAGCAAGGACGCGTACTTCCAGCAGCTCTTGCGCCTAGTCTACCGGCTGATCTTCCTCCTGACCGTCGAAGAGCGCGACCTGTTGCACCCGCCGCCGCGGCCGAAGCGGCTCGATGAATCCAAGGAGGCCTACGACGAGTTGCTCCAGGACCACGCCGCGGCGCGCAAGCTCTACGCGGACGGCTACGCCTGCCGCCGCCTGCGCGAGCGGGCGATCAAGCGCAGCGCCCACGACCGATACGCCGACCTCTGGGAAGGGACCAAGATCGTGTTCCGCAGCCTGGCGGAGGGCGAGCCGCGGCTCGGTCTGCCGGCGCTGGCCGGATTGTTCGCCAAGTCGCAGTGCGCCGCGCTGGACAACTGCAAGCTGGAGAATCGCGCGTTGCTGACGGCGGTGTTCCGGTTGTCGTGGCTGCGCTCGGACGGTGGCCTGGCGCGCGTGAACTGGCGCGACATGGGACCGGAGGAACTGGGGAGCGTCTACGAGAGCCTTCTGGAACTCGTGCCGCAGTTCTCGCAGTCTGGACGCACCTTTGCCTTTGCCACAGGCGGCGAGCAGAAGGGCAACGCCCGCAAGACCAGCGGCAGCTACTACACGCCGGACAGCCTGGTGCAGGTGCTGCTCGCAAGCGCGCTGGACCCGGTCATCGAGTCGACCATCGCGGCCCACCCGCAAGATCCGGCCGGCGCGCTGCTGCAGCTCTCCATCGTCGATCCCGCCTGCGGTTCCGGGCACTTTCTGCTGGCGGCTGCGCGGCGCCTTGCTGGTCACGTTGCGCGGCTGCAGGTGGGTGGCACGCCGTCGGCCAGCCAGTACCGCCATGCGCTGCGGCAAGTTGTCGGCCACTGCATCTACGGCGTCGACCTGAACCCGATGGCCGTCGAACTCTGCAAGGTCAGCCTATGGATGGAGGCGGTGGAGCCCGGGCTGCCGCTGACGTTCCTGAACGCGCACATCCAGCACGGCAATGCGCTCTTGGGCGCGACGCCGGAGCTCATGGCCAAGGGCGTGCCGGACGCGGCCTGGGAGGCGATCGAGGGCGATGACAAGAAGACTGCTTCGGCGCTGAAGAAGCGGAACAAGACCGCGGAAACGCAGGCGTCGCTCCTGGACCTCTGGGCAAATCCAGTGAAGGACGAGACCGCCACGGTCACGCGCGCCTTCGCTGAGCTGGAGACGGCTCTGGACGTCGACCTGCCGACGCTGGTCAAGAAGGAGCATCAGTTCGAGCAGATCCTCTCGTCGACCGCTCACCAGCACCAGCGGTTCGTGGCGGATGCTTGGTGCGCGGCGTTCGTCTGGCCCAAGCAGCCGAGCGACCTGAGCAATGTGGCTCCGACCAACGCGCTGTGGCAGCAGGTCCGGGACAACAAGGGCGCGGCGCCGCCGTTGATGGTCGAGGCGGTGACGGGGCTGGCGCGGCAGTATCGGTTCTTTCACTGGCACTTGGCGTTTCCGCAGGTGTTTTCGCGGGGAGGCTTTGACGTCGCGCTGGGGAATCCACCTTGGGACACACTTAGCCCCGACGCCAAGGAGTTCTTCTCCGTCTTCGACGATCGCATTCGCTTTCAATCCAAGGGAGAACAAGATGCAACCATCAAGCACCTCGCCGAAGATCCAGCCATCGCCGCGGCCTGGGCAGGCAATCGCCGCATGATCTTCGCTACGGCGGCCTTCCTCAAAGACTCTGGACGCTTCACCCTCTTTGCGCCGGGCAACCTCGGGAAGGGAGATTTCAATCTATACCGGCTGTTCGTCGAGCTTGCCCTGCGCCTTGTCCGCCCGCGCGGCTGGGCAGCCCAAGTCGTGCCCGACGGCCTCTACGCCGGCGCGAACAGCATGGCCATCCGCACGGAGCTGTTTGAGCGGTTCCGCCTAGACGTGCTGCTTGGGTTCGAGAACGCGAAAGAGGCTTGGTTTCCCGGCGTCGATTCGCGGGCAAAGTTCACTCTCTACAGTGCCCAAAAAGGAGAGGCCACGGAGAGCTTTCGCGCGGCGTTCCTGATTCGCTCCCAAGAGGACCTTCGCGCCGCCGGTGGCGCCAGCGCGCTGCGTCTTCCGGTCGAGATGGTGAGGGAGTTCTCTCCCGACGCGCTCGCGGTCATGGAGTTTCGAGGGCAGCGCGACATCGACATCGCGCGGAAGATGTATGCCCGGTTCCCGCCACTGGGCAAGGTCGTTCCCGGCACGGCGCATCGCTCGTACCTGCGCGAGCTTGAGAGCGGACATGTTCAGGGCCGGATGACCGAGGACCGCCAAGGCCTCCCCCACTATGAGGGCCGGATGATCGGGCAGTACGATCACCGGGTAAAGGGGTATCGCTCGGGACGGGCGCGGGCCGCTGTCTGGGAAGACCTACCGTTCGGCTCGCCGGAGAAGTCGGTTCAGCCTCAGTGGTACGTCGACATCAGCGATGTGCCGCCGCAAGCCCGGGCGCGGATCGGCCAATACCGTGTCGGGTTTTGCGATGTTGCAAGCCCGACCAACGAGCGATCTCTTGTCGCCGCGATGCTGCCTCGCAACTGTATCGCCGGCGCGAAGGTGCCAACAGTCACCATGGAATCGGCGACGCCACTAGAGGATCTGCTGGTGTGGCTCGCGGCCGCCAACACGTTTACCATGGACTTCCTTGTTCGAATGAAGGTGAGCCTGACCATGGCCCTCACCATTCTCGACAGCCTTCCGTTTCCACGACTTCCAGCAAATGATCCCAGCGCACGGCGCCTTGTGTCGGCAGCGCTCAAGTTGGTGTGCACGGGGCCAGAGATGAACGAACTCTGGGATGAGATGTCGCTGGCCGGCGTCGTCACGCCACGCTCTGGCGACGGTCCCCCCGGCACCTGTGACGGCGCGGAGCGGCTACGTCTGCTGGCCGAGATCGAGGCTGAAGTAGCTATTCTGTATGGACTTAGCGCCGGGGAACTCGGCTACATCCTCGACACGTTCCCGATCGTGCGGAAGAGCGATGAGAAGGCGTATGACGAGTACCGGACCAAGCGGGTGGTCCTGGAGGTGTACGACGCGATGGCGGAGGCGGCGCGGACGGGCGGGGCGTATGTGACGCGGCTGGCTCCGGTTGCAGCGGATCCGGCGGCGGCGCATGCCGACACGCGCGCCAGCGCCAGAGCGCAGAATGTACCGCATTCGGTCCCGGCTTACCTGGAGGCGACGCCGCACGCCCACGTGTCCGTCGCGGACCTTCTGCGCGCTGCATCGGACGACGACTGGGCGACGCCGCCAAGCGTGACCCTGGCGACGGCTGCCTTCTTCGCACTGCTCGAAACGCTCCAGGCTATGCCGGGTAAGCACCCTGCCAGCCGAATCCGTTTGGCGGCACGCCTGGCACGAAGCCCTCGCCTAGCGCTAGGACTCCTCGAGCCAGTGGACCATGCCGAGTGGCAACGGGTCGTCGGGCAAGAGGCGCGGCAGCTACCCCAAGATGTTACCTCGCTCGATTCGCTTCGCGACGACGCGCCTGACCGCGCATGGCAGGACGCCGTGGCGAAGCTAAGGGGCACTGGCGCCCTTGTCGTCGATCCCGGTGCAGACGTGTGGTCTGCCGGCCCGAACATCGTCCCGTCTGCTCAGGCCTGGATGGCTGGCCGCGCCCGCGTCGCGGTCGACATCATCGCCGGCCTGGAACTGGAGACCGCGAAGGCCAAGATCTACTCGTTCGTGAGGAGCCAAGGCGATGGGACAGCCGCTGCCACTGTTCGCCGAGCCTGAGACGCAGATCGTCCCCGATCCAGCGCGCGGCTCTCCGCGGGTCTGGGTGCGGCGCATCCTGATTCTTGCGCGTCCGGGGGAAGTTGTGCGCGAAATCCGTTTCCGGCGCGGCCTCAACGTCATCTGGTCCCCCGACGACGTCGGCGTGGTCACGTTGGGCTCGACGGGTGGCGCGGGTCATGGCGCCGGCAAATCGCTGCTTTGTCGACTGATCCGCTTCTGCCTCTGCGAAGACACGTTCGCCCGGCGCGAACTGCAGGATCGAATCAGGATCGCGTTGCCGGAGGGTCTTGTCTGTGCAGAAGTCGACGTGGACGGCGAGACCTGGGGTGTCGTGCGTTCGATTGGCATGGGACGCCGTAACCAGGCATTTCTCAACCGTACTCCAGAAGAGATCATCGCGTCCGACGAGAAGCTGGTGGCGGGCTTCCCAGCCTACACTGCGGCCCTCGACGCCGTCGTGCGGGTCAACTTGCTGTCACCGTACCTGCCAAGCGGCGACCCGAACGCGGCCTGGCTCTTCGCCCTGGCGTGGATGGCGCGTGACCAGGAGTGTCGTTTCAGCCACCTGCTGGAATGGCGATCCGCGAGCGCCGAGGCCCAGTCGCCGCTGCCCAAGGTGGCGCGCGAGCAAGTGACTAACGGTGTGCGTGCGATCGTGGCATCGATGGACGTGGAAGAGGCGAAGAAGAAGAGCGAGTTGGAGACGCTGGCGACACGAAAGCAGGCGGTCGAGCGCGACATCACCTACTTGGAGACCTACCTTCGAAAGCGCGGCCCTGAACTGATCGATCGGCTTGAACTTGGCGACGAGTTCGCCGAAGTGGACACGCTCGCTGCCGTGGTGCTGCGCGACGAGGGCGCCAAGAGGCTCGCTGGCGTCCGAGACGCCGCGCCCGTCGAAGAGCCGAGCAACGAATTGGCAAAGGCCCGCCTGGCGCTCGAGGATGAGATCCGGAATCGCGCCGTGCTGAACGAGCGCCATGCGCAGGCCGATGGGCTTCGCGTGCTGCACGTTCGCCAGCTTCCCGACCTGAAAGGTGAACTCGCGAATGTCGACGAAGCCGCGATTCTCGCCAGACTCGGCCCGTCCTGTCCCATCTGCAACGTGCCGATCGACAAGGCACTGGCCGAGGGCTGTGGCCTGTCGATCGTCCTGCCAGATGTCGAGCTTCGCGAAGCTGAGCGGCGCACGACCGCGCAGAAGCTTGATGATTGTCGGAAGGCGGCCGAAAGGTACCGTCTCCAAGTTTCTGAACTGCATCAAGTACTGTTGGCTGCCGAGCAGCGCATTGACGCGCTGCGCGAACGCATCCGTGAGGCAGATCGGCGCATGGGCCGGGAGCGAACGGCGCACCGCGACCTTCTCGTGGCAGCTTCTCGCGTTGCCATGGAAGCCGAGCGTCTCGTAGCGACCGACGTCGAATTGCAGGGCGCTCGCCAACAGCTCTCGCGGATCCAGTCCGACGAGTCGACGCTCAAGCAGGACATCACGTTGTTGCGGGAAAAGGCCAAGGAGGCGGTGGACCGCTTAGACGTGCTCTTCCGGTACGTGGCGCGTGGCATTCTCGGCAGCGAGGCGGACTGCGGCTTGAAGCTGACAGGGGCCGGAATCCAGGCATGGCTGTCGGCAGAGGGCGTGGCGATGGAGTCGATGAAGGCCGTCGTCTTCGACTTGGCCGCCATGCTGATGGCCGTCGAAGGGCGGGCATCCTTGCCTGCGCTGTTGGTTCACGACAGCCCGCGGGAAGCCGACTTGGCGCACTCGCTGTACCAGAAGCTTCTGTTGCTGGCGGTGCAACTGGAACGGGTCGGGCCCAACCCGGTCTTCCAGTACATCGTGACGACGACGACGGAGCCGCCTGACGTGCTGCAGCAGGGACCGTACGTGGTTGCGACGTTGAGCGGCGCTGCCGACGATCAGCGGCTCTTGCGGCGTGCTCTGTGAGAACGACGAGAGGCTTCTGCCACTTCCCGACCACGACGGTGATTCTCGAAGCGTAGGACGGATTGACTCAGGGGGACTCGTGACGCGCCAACTACTTCAATGGTCAGACCTTACCATCGCCGATGTCGCCGCAGCCTATCACAAGGCCAAGTGTGACGCCTTCTTCGAGCGGTCCGTCGTCGCGTGCAGGGCCTTCGCGGGATATGAGGAGATTCTGGAGACGCGCTTGCAGGCGCTGCTGCAAAAGTTGCACGAGGGGAAGGCTGCGAGCATCTTGTCCTTCTTCGGTAACAAATACGACGTCGTGCCGAAGAAGGTAAACTGGACTCTCCAAGAACAGGGTAGCCGGGGAACGGAAGCTGCCGCGTGGTTCGCCACCGATGGGCCTCGACGATTCAAGCGCCGGATCAAAGATCACGCGCCGTCGATCGAATTGCGGATTTGCGCCAGATTCACCGTCGAAGCCCACATCGTCGGGGCCTTGTGGATCAACTTAATTGGCCACCGCCTTGACGGCGCACTTGGACCAGACTGCTATGGATCCCGGGTGCGCCGCATCCACTCGCCGCTGGGAAGTTCGGACGGTCCTCGAGCCCAGCGACCCTACCATCTCCGAGCGCGAGGGAGCTTCGAACCGTACATTCACCCGTACCTTCGTTGGCGCAACGACGCTATGGCCAGGACACGCACGGCGTTGGCGGCGGGCGATCGCGTGCTGGTATTAATGGCTGATCTCAAGGGGTACTACCACTCTGTCGACCCGAGATTCGTCTGCTCCAAGGGCTTCACGGACTTCATCTCCTTGAAGCTTGACATGCCCCTCAACAAGTTCGAGACCGAATTCACCGCATCCATAGCCGAGAGCTTCGTTGCGTGGGGCCGACGCGCATCAGCTGAGCTGCTGGGAGCGGAGCAGACGCACTGGGGGCTACCGATCGGCAGCGCTGTCGCGCGAATTCTCGCCAACTTGCTGTTGATACAGTGGGATCACGCAGTGTCGTGCGGCCTGAGCCCAATTCACTATGGCCGGTACGTCGATGACATGATCTTCGTGCTTCGCGACCACGAATGCATCGATGACGAACAAAAACTGCTTGATTTCATGAGGCTGAGACTGGCGCTGCCCGCGCATGGCAGCAAGCCGGTCTTGAGCACGAACGACGGGGAATGGCACATCGACCTTGGAAAGGAGTATGCCGGCGACACGAAGCTGATCCTCCAGAAGAAGAAGCTCAGGATGTTCTGCCTTGAAGGGCAGAGTGGCATCGATTTCCTGGACACGCTGGACCGAGAAGCTCGCTTGGTTTCCAGCGAGCGGCGCCTTCTTCCAGAGCCGGACATGCTTGAGCAGACCACCGCCGCGAGAGTGCTGACAGCAACAGAACACCCGGGCGACGATGCGGACACCTTCCGACGTGCTGGCGGGCTCTCCTTGCGGCGGTTCGCGTGGTCAGTGAATCTGCGCAACGCCGAGGTTCTGGCCCGGGATCTGCCGCCAGCCGAGTGGACAGCCGAGCGGCATCAGTTCTATCGGTTCGCCCACGACCACCTACTGTGCCCTGACAAGTTTCTAGACCACATTGACGCGTTCACGCGCCTCATTGGGCTCGCCATTGCGTGCGGCGATTCGCACGAAGCTGCCGGCATGATAGCGAAAGGTCGAGAGTCCCTGGATTCCCTGGGAACTGCGTTGGAGGTGTGGGCCGCAGACCCGGCTGTAGATCCATTGTGGGCGCCATTGCGGCTCAACGGCGCCTGCGACACGAGGACTCGGCCCGTGACGACGGGAAAGACATGGCAGAGCCTACAGAGTTTCCTCATGCGAACCGCCGAACAAGCGGTTCTGCGAGCTTGGTCGGCAGGTACACACCGCTGGACGGCCACTGGCAGCACGCCGCTCATGACGGAGTACGGTGAGATCGCGGACGCCTTGTACCTGGAGGGGATACCGCCAACGGATGCCGCCGGCGCGGACGTGGAGCGCTTGGCACGGTCGATTCTTGCCGCCGATCTCGGAAGGCTTCCGGTCGAGTCCTTTCTTGTCCCCGACATCGAGCAGCCGCCGGCGATACTGGAGGCAACCGCCCCCACCGATCGCCGTTGCACGGAGCAGTTCCTTCGCGATTGTTTCCCGGCAGACGATCAATATGGCTGGGTCGAAGCGTTCGTCCATGCTACGGGATCGACTGGCCTCCCAGTCGAAGGATCACGCGAAGGCGACCTGACGCCCTTCTTTTTTCCCACGCGGCCGGTGCCTGCGCCGAAGATCGCAAGGCTCGTCCCAGAATGCGTTGCCGTTAGCCCCACTTGGTGCCGTGAGCCTGAGCAGTCCAAGTTGTCAGAACCATTTGCAAGCTACGCGCCAGTCGCACTTTGGGCGGGTCTCGTCCGGGCGCTGCGCGGCGTTGCCTGTACTGTGCCGATCGGGGCGGCAGTCCCGCGCACCGATGGGGTCGTCGTTCTTGGCGGACAGGCGAATCCCGATGGGCATCTGCTGGCGCTGGCCAACATGCACCTGGAGGAAAGTTGGTGGTCCGCTTCGGCAGCAGGCAATCCGGAGACCGGCAAAGCGAGGCTCGCGCGGTTCGCTCGACTCATCAACAGCGCAATCCAAGCGCGGCCACGGCCTTATTACCTTGTACTTCCAGAGTTATCGCTCCCTCGACGGTGGGTGGACGGCACGGCAACGTTGCTGCGCGAGAGCGGAATCGACCTGATCGCTGGGGTTGAGTACGGTCACGGGCCGCGGCATCTTGCCTCGGGTCCGCCCCTGGGTGGCTCGGTCGTCAATCAAGCCGTGATGTGCCTTGTCGACCGACGCCTGGGATTCCCATACCCAGTTCAGTTGTGGCAGACAAAGACACACCCTGCTCCGCGGGAAGAGCAGGAACTACACGTAAAGCACGGCAGATCATGGAATGGAGGTGCGGGGATGGCCAGCCATCCCCGCGACCGCAAGCCAGTCTACGTCCACAACGACCTCAATTTCGGCATTCTCATTTGCTCGGAACTTCAGAACCTGAACTATAGGATAGGTTTTCAAGGCGAAGTCGATCTGCTGTTGGTGCTTTCCTGGAACCAGGATCTGAACACATTCGACGCATTGACCGAATCTGCTGGCTTCGACATCCACGCCTATGTCGGCGTGGTCAACAACGGATCGATCGGCGACACACGACTTCGTGTGCCCGCAAAAGAGCCGTATCGGCGCGACATCTGTCGCATCCGGGGCGGGATCAACGACTACGTTGTTGTGGCAAGGCTTGATGCAGAATCGCTCCGGAAGTTCCACAGTCGTGCACTGAATTGGCCCACCAGCTACGATGCCTACAAGCCAGTCCCCGAAGGGTTTCTGTGCGCACCACGGCGCAGACGCGTCCCATAGTCTTGTCCGAAGACGCTGCCGTTCTCACCGACCGTTCGCGGGACAGACAAGCGTCATGCGAGGTGCGACCTTGAAGATTGAGTTCCTGCACGACGATCCGAACCGCGCCCTTGCCTCGCGCCTTCGCGGCTGGCTCAACACGGCGACCCAGCTGGACTTGGTCGTCGCTTTCCTGACCCGCCGCGGCGCTGACCTCCTCTTGCAGAGTCTTCAAGCGTCCGACCGAAGCATCACGATTGCGGTAAGCGTCCGTTTTCCAACCAACTTCGACGCGTTAGCGAGCCTGCACGATCGCTGGCCGGGCAGGGTCCATCTCCACCTCGGCTACAAGACGCCACTGGAGTCGCAGGGAGATCGGGCGCAGATGCACAGCAAGATCGTCGTCATCGGCGATGGCAGCGGCACCGTACGCGCGATCGTTGGCAGCCACAACTGGACCGCCACGGCCCTGGGCGGACTCAACGGCGAGGCGAGCCTGATGGTCGAAGGATGCGACGGCGACGAAGTCATCGGTGACATCCGCCGCCACGTCGCGGAAACCCTCAACGGCTGCGCCGTGTTCGATCCGGCCCGCATCGACTACTACCGCGAGGTCCAGGCGCGACTTCACCGAGGGCCAGCACAGCCAGGCGGTGACTTCGACCTGGAAGGCTATGAGCGAGCCAGGACGCTGGTTCTGCACGCGGAGGCGGCGCGCCGCGATCTGCTCGATGACGCGGCGCTGTTGGTCTACGTACCTTTGCTGGGCCAGCCCGAGCCGGCACTCACGGTGGGCACCATGGTGCATCTCTACCTCCACGCGCCACAGTCCCTCTTTGGCCGCCGGCCGACCGGACAGCCCGCGTTCTTCTCTGGCCGGGTTGCAATGCTGAACGATGTTGCGAGCGGCCGAGTGGGCGCTCGGCGCATTGATTCGGCGGCTGACGATCCGTACCGCCCGGTGATCGATCGGACGACCGTCGTGCCGACAGCGCGTCGAGCCGGATTCGAAGTCGTGGCCAACCTGGTCGCGCAAGGTCGCTGCGAACCGCTGGTCTACCACTCCGGTGGCGGCAAACCGGGCGTGCGGACGGATGTGGCGTGGGAGCGCGTTGACGAGCCGAGCGGGGCGCGTTCGAACCAGCAGCCTGAGACTGAACGCTATCTGCGGGGTGACCCGAACTGGATGCGGCCCGCTGGCGAACTCGAGGAGGCCACCTTGCTCGTCCCACGAGCGGACGTCGTGTACACGAGCGACCCGTACTTGCGCGTGGCCGAGCGGTTTGGCAATCGACGCGGCGCGGAAGGACTGCGGCGGCGCGCGAGCGAGACGAGCGCGGCGGATGAGCGTCGCCGTTTGTCGTGGGAAACCGACTACCTCTATCTGGCCGACGGCTGGTTGCGGGAGGCTGAACTGTGAGCGCTGTCCAACTGCATCTCGGAGGGCCGGTGGCGATCGATGCGGGCGAACTACCGCCACGAGACTGGGACCGGCACGGCGAAGCAGACATGATTCGTCGAGGGACCGTTGAGGAGCAGAAGCGATGACCACAAAGCCAACCACGCCGACGCCGCCATCGGGCAACGTCCTCCTCTACCAGACCGAAGACGGGCAGACCCGCATCGACGTCGTCCTGCGCGACGAGACCGTCTGGCTCTCGCTCACGCAGCTCGCCGACCTGTTCCAGCGCGACAAATCTGTGATCTCGCGCCACATCAAGAACGTGTTCGAAGAGGGTGAGCTTGCCCCCGACGCAGTTGTTGCATTTTTTGCAACAACTGCCGCCGATGGAAAAACCTATCGCGTCGAACACTTCAACCTCGACGTCATCATCTCCGTCGGCTACCGCGTCAAGTCGCAGCGCGGCACGCAGTTCCGCATCTGGGCGACACAGCGGCTGCGCGAGTACCTGGTCAAGGGCTTCCTGCTCGACGATGACCGCTTCAAGCGCGGCGCCGGCAGCAACTACTTCGACGAGTTGCTGGCGCGGATCCGCGACATCCGCTCGTCCGAAAAGGTGTTCTGGCGCAAGGTCTTGGAGATCTACGCCACCAGCATCGACTACGATCCGCGCGCAGAGCCCACGCGGCGGTTCTTCCAAACCGTGCAGAACAAGATGCATTGGGCGGCGCACGGCCACACAGCTGCCGAGATCATCTCGGCGCGCGCGGACGCCAGCCAGCCGAACATGGGCCTGACGTCCTGGGCCGGCGACAGGCTGCGCAAGGCGGATGTGGCGGTTGCCAAGAACTACCTGAGCCAGGCGGAGTTGGACACGCTCAACCGCATCGTCAACATGTATCTGGACTTTGCCGAGCTGCAGGCCACGGCGCAGCGGCCGATGTACATGCAGGCTTGGATTGCCAAGCTGGACGCCTTCCTGCGCCTCAGCGAACGCGAGATCCTGGACCATGCCGGCAAGGTGTCGCACGACGTCGCCGTGGAAAAGGCGGAGCTAGAGTTCGAGCGGTTCGCCGCGACTCAGCGTGAGCTTGAGGCACCGGTAGAGCGCCAGTTTGCAGCGGCGGTGGCGAAAGCCAAGGTGCTGGGCAGGGCGACGACGGGGCCGAAGGCCAGCAAAGGCGCAAAGCCAAAAGAGTGATGTGGAATGGCGCCCAGCGCGCGACTACCGAGCGATGGATGGCGCGACACGCACAGGGCGGCGCTATCGACCATCACGACAGCGTCGACCGATAGCCCAAGCAACGAAGCTCAGCAAGATCTTGGATTGGCAAGACATCTCTATCTTCCCGTCCCTTCAGAAAGCGCAGCCGGCCAGCGCAAGTGGCCGATAGACTCACCGGGAGCACCATGACCTTCACCGTCGCCCCGAACACCATCACGCGCCTGTGCGGTCTGGCCCGCGACAACGGCTTCGACCTGGAACATGGCCGCGACGGAGGCTGGCTCGCATTCGCCAGCACGCACACGCGCCTGCGGCTCTGGCTCTCGGCGGTGGGCGAACAGGTCTACATGGTGGCGGTTTCCCAGCAGAACGTAGCCTTGGCCCTGGCCGACCGGGGCGCGCCGCTGGCCAGCCCGCTTCCAACCGGCAGTCACGGCGCCGTTACCGTCACGACGGTCGAGGATCTGCGCAGCGTCGTGAGGCGCGCGTACCAGCTCGCCAACGCGCTGCCGGACGAGCTGCTGCATGCCTACCAGGACCAGACACGCAACCTTCCCACTTCGACCGAGGCGGAGCGCCTAGCCGTCCAACGCGTCGGGCAGGATCTGTTTCGCGACGGACTGCTGCGGTACTGGGAGGAGCGGTGCGCCGTGACGGGACTTGCGGTACCCGAGTTGCTGCGCGCGAGTCACATCAAGCCTTGGGCCGAGTGCGAGAGCGATGCTGAGCGGCTCGACGTGTTCAACGGGCTGCTGCTCGCGCCGCACCTGGATGCGGCGTTTGACCGCGGGTTCGTGACAGTGGCAGACGATGGCACGGTCGTCGCGTCGCACGCGCTCGATGCGTCGGCGCGCGAGCTGCTGGGTGTGCATGTCGGGCTGCGGCTGCACGGACTTGCGGAAGGGCACCGGCGGTACTTGCCTTGGCATCGGGCGCGGGTGTTTCGCGCTGCTATTACCAAATAATAGCTCGCCTGTGCCGCCGGCGCGACATCATGCCGACGGGCCACGCCGATGAGGCTCTTTCGCCGCTGTTCTGCGAGTGTCGCTATCATTGCGTGGAGTTCGTTGCCGACGGGACAGGGAGAGATGACGTCGAAGAAGTCATCTTTTTTAATTTTCCATCATCTCGATGCCATGTTGCAGGATCTGCGCAACGCGAACGTCCCTTGTTCGATTGACGGCTACCTTGACGGAGATCGCACCAGCGGCAGATTGATGCCAGAAGTGGCGTTCTTGGCTGCCGGCGGGCTGGTGGTGTTGAGCCCTGTGACGGGTCTCGTCAGCACGGGTGCCGCACCCGCACTGGCGGGGGCACTGGCCCGGCGTGGCTCCGGAGCCGACGCCGGTGCAGCAGGGGATGCGACGGCTGCGTAGGCGATCGCGAGACCCATCCTGGCGATCAGCACGAGGAAACGCCGAAACCAGTCTTGCGCATTCTGGATAATCAGCGCCTTCCGCTCGTGCAGGGCGAACTGACTCTGGTACACCAGCCAAGTCTCCGCAGTCATGAACCGCCGGTAGCGGGCTTCAGGTTTGTCGCGCCAAATGGGCACTCCGGTCGCATCGGTAGCGGGCGCATTGGCATCAGCCCAAAGTGCGTCTGCCGCCGCGAGTTCCGCCTCATGAAACACCGAAGCCTCTGAGATTTCCTTGGCCTCTGACGTGACGCGCATCGACCTGACCGCGCGCAAGCTGGTCATGAGTGCGCAGATCAGGGCGACCACGTAAGCCACACTCACCAGATACCGGATCGGCAGAGGAAGTACGGCAAGTTGCCCTGGCTGCTCAAGCAGCTTCGCCCCGAACGTGAAGACCAAGGTGAATGCCACGCCACTGACCGAGAGCAACGACACGGACTTACTCGTGAGCAGCGTCTCACGCCGATCCTCGCCCGCCAGCTGGTTCTGCGCGATCTTGTACAGCTCCTCGGCCAAGCCCGGCGAGCACAGCCGCAGCCGATCAAGGAGTTGGTCGCGCCCGAGGCGCTTAGCCGTTGAGGATTCGCTTTCGGGGCGCGTGAACATCTTCATTCCGTGCGCTCCCACCTCTCGGCGGATTCGTCGGCGCGGGGCGGGGCGGCAGGTCGCGCTTCGAAGGAGATCCGCCCGATGGTGGATTCGTCGGCGGCGGCCTTGGCGGCGGAGGGGTCGAGCTTGTTGCGAGCATGTCCATGGCCTAGTCACCGTCGGCGGAGTCGTTACGGGGCGAGCCCCCTATCGGCGAGGACGTCACGGACGGCCGGCTGAATGGTGGTTCGGCCTTGGATAGCGCACTGCCACCGACAGGCTGTGAAGTCGGAGCTGGCCGAAAGTCAGGCTGGGCAGCAGGCGGTGCCGGCTGCGGGCTTGATGACTGGGAATTTCCGTTTGGTTTCACTTCGCTCATCTCGTCCTCGCTGGGTCGGCCGGCCGGCCGCATCGTAGGTTGTACCGTGGCGCTGTCAAGGTGGCGGTGGCGCAGCAGCGCTACGCGGGTCAGCTGCCGAGACACCTGCCGCCACGCCCCGCCTGCAAAACTAATAGATCTTATTGGGATAAGACGGATGAGCGGGCAACTACGCCCGCATCGTCCACTTCCAAGGAGCCCAACCCATGAACATCAAGATCCTCCGCCTCGGTCACTCCGCCCGTCACGTTGAAGCCGCTGCTGGCACCACCATCGGCGAACTCCTCGAGCACGAAGACCTCTCCAGCTCGGGCTACGCCCTCTCCGTCAACGGCCTGGGCGCCAGCAACAGCACCGCCCTGGCCGAAGGCGACGTCATCACGCTGGTCCCGAAGGTCGAGGGCGGCATCCGCTAGACCTTCGTGCCCAGCGCCAATCCCCCACCGCCTGCCGTCGCGCCGTCCTCCGGTTCGCCGGGGACGGCGGGCGGCGGCCAGGAGCCCGCCATGCACCCTTGCCACTCCAACATGCAGCCCTACCTCGCGGATCTCGAACAGCGAATCGGTCTGCCCATCACCTACCAGCGCTGGTCCTCGCGTTACGCGGAGTTCGCGCCATTCAAGAAGGAGATCGAGGTCTTCGGCCCCACCACGGGCACGCCCAGCCCGTTCGACCTGCCCTACCGCGACGAGGTGCGCACGGTCGATGTCACGCACTCCATGCCGCAGACGGGCGAGCCAATCGTGCTCATGCACGGTGAAAACACCTACAAGGTCGCTGCGGTGAACGGTCGCCGCATCACCTTGGCCTTCGACCTGGAGCGCATCTTCGAGAACCCCGACGACATCCAGCCGGGCCTCATCCTCGAAGCGGTCCTGGTTGTCGCCTGTCAGAGGGCGGCTGAGCACGTGAAGAGCTATGACTGGAAGGCGGAATCCGACCGGTTCGTCGCATGGAACGTGCAAGGCACCGATGCCCAGGTGGCCGGCTGGAAGGTCAACATCCGCGACAACGAGCACGAGCTGGAGCGGCTCTTCTCGATGGTTGCGGCCTTGACCCGCAAGAACACGGATCTGCGCGAGTTGATCGGGACCACGTCGGTCAGCACCAAGAAGGATCGGGAGCTGCGCGCTGCCGAGGAGTTCAGCGGTCTGGTCAAGATGTTCCCGGCGCCGGTCGATAGCTTCGATGTCGAGCACGGTCAGCTGGTTGTGCGCCTGCGGCCGATCACGCTGGAAGATGACGGCTGCGAGTACGAGATGGGGCGCTTCACGCTGCAGATCTCGAACGAAGCGGTGCGCATCTACAGCGACACCGGCAACCGTTACCCGCACCCGCACGTTTCCAGTGACGGCGTGCCCTGTTGGGGCAACCTGGGGCCGAGCATCGCCAGGCTTCTGGGCGAGCGGCAGTACGCGGGGCTGATCGCGGCCATCATCGAGTTCCTGCACAGCTACAACGAGCGCGACGCGTATCGCCGCATCGAGCACTGGGATCCCGACCACGAGGACGACGAGTAGTCGCAACGTCCCCTGCAACAAGAGGCCCTGGTCCGTCGTGGCGTTCACGACGGGCTGGGGCTTCTGCATTTGGAGCAACCCATGAAAATCAAGACCGGTCTCTGCGTCCGCATCGACGCCGAGGCCCTGGAGCGCATTTGGCAATGGACTGCGCTGGCCAAGGGCGAGTTCAGCTGCCTGGCACTCGCCGACGACGGCCTGCTGGTGCATGGCGTGCAACTGTTCGACCAGACCTGCACCCAGGCCAGCACCGAGCTGGATCAGGACGCGCTCGCCAAGTTCCTCTGCCGTCACCGCGAGCCCGAGAACGTGCGGGCGTGGGTCCACAGCCACGGCGCGCTCTCCGTCTTCTGGTCCGCCCAGGATGACGCGTGCATCGACGGCCTGGCCAACGAGAGCTTCCTCATCAGCATCGTCGTCAACAAGCGCCACGACATCCGCTGTCGGGTCGACTTCTTCCAGCCGGTGCGCCTGACCCTGGATGAAGTGCCACTCGAAGTCCGGATGCCTGCGGTCGATCTGAAGGCCGAGTGCGAAAGCGCCTTCCTGCAACACGTCACCGAGGTGCAGCCGATGGTGGTGCGCCAGCAGAGCCTGATGCCGGAACCGGGCGGGATGCGGCGTGTCCGCAACTGGCCAGATTTCGACGACGACGACGTGGCGATGTGGGGTGGCCGATGACCCAGATGGACTTCCACCGCCAGCTCGACGTCCTGGACGTGCCGAGACTGGCAAGCATTCCCATCACGGTGATCGGCGCCGGTGCGATCGGCAGCTTCACGGTTCTCGCCTTGGCCAAGAGTGGCGCGGAGAGGATCGTGGTGTACGACGATGACACCGTTGAAGCGCACAACCTGCCGAACCAGTGGTATCGCCTGGCGGACCTGGGGCGGCCAAAGGTGCAGGCGCTGCAAGCGCTGGTGCGCGAGATGACCGGCGTGGACATCCAGGTGGTGCAGGAGCGCTTCCAAGGCGACGGCGCCACCGAAGTGACCATCTGCGCAGTGGATTCGATGGATGTGCGCATCGCGCTGTGGAGGCAGCTTCACCCGCGTCCCGCGCTCTACATCGATGCCAGGATGGGCGCGGAAGTGGGAAAGCTCTACTGCGTCGGGCAGTTTGGCTCCTGGTATGAAGACACGCTCTACCCGAGCAGCGAGGCGCTGCACGTGCCCTGCACCGCGCGCGCCACCATGTACTGCGCCTCGGGCCTGGCCGCCTTCATCGCCAGCCAGGTGGCGCAGTACGCCAGCGATCGGCCCACCAGGCCCGAGCTGGTCGTCGACTTCCGCAATGCAATCATGATCTGACAACAAGGAGACAACCCATGAGATGGTGCTGGCAACTGGCCTACGTGGTGGCGGATCTGATCGATTCGCTGCTGACGTTCGCCATCCGGCTCGGCGCACTGGTCGTGTCGTTCG
>Ga0172369_10003796_pt1 | contig 19647 bp, 17 predicted proteins | sample LakKiv25m_FD_114539 | JGI IMG/M metagenome (GOLD analysis project Ga0172369, IMG submission 114539) | Freshwater microbial communities from Kabuno Bay, South-Kivu, Congo - kab_022012_11.25m | ecosystem: Environmental > Aquatic > Freshwater > Lake | place: Democratic Republic of the Congo...
ATAAAATTCAGGGTCGAACATCCGAAGGATTTAAGGATTACGGGATTGGAGTAGAGAGCGGTTGTCTTAAATCAGAACTCAGGCGCTTATGTCTGTGGGCCCGATAAGCAGGCTCGGAGTTCCGATATTCCCGTAAAATCTCATATCATCGCCCGCTGCCTCAATCTTCTGAAAAAGCCCGAGCACGTCTCCTGAGATTACAGCCTCCTTTACGGGAAATTGTATCTCTCCGTTTTCAATCCATAGTCCTGAAACTCCGATGGAGAACTCACCTGTTATTGGATTTGCCGTATGCACGCCCAGCGCCTCTGTTATGTAAAGCCCTTGGTCCAGAGATGCAGTCAGTTTATTAAACGGAATGATATCGGTCTCCGAAACAACTTTGAGATACAGGTTAGATATCCCCACAGATGGAAGCCCTGTGTATCCTCCGCGCATCGCATTGCCTGTGGAATTCACGCCGTCCTTTTTTGCGGTATAAGCATTGTGAAGAAAACCCTGCAGCGCTCCCTCTTTAATCAAAATTTTCTCAGAGGTGACTATCCCTTCGTCATCAAAAGGCCTTGTGCCGAGCATTCGAGGAATAATTCCGCTGTCAATAATATTTATCTTCCCGCTTATCACATGCTGCCCTGTTTTGCCCCTTAAAAGAGACCTTCCTTTTTGCACTGATTCCGCTGAAAATGACGACGCGAATATTCCTAAAAATTCTGACGCGACAGAGTTGTCAAGGATTATGGGCGCTTTTACGGTATTAATCCTTTTAGCGCCAAGAAGCTGCACGGCCCGTTTTGCCGCGTTTTTTCCGACGTCTTCAAACGAAATATCATTTAAAAACCTGCTTCCGTTAAAGTCCCATCCCATCTGGCTTTCGTTATTTTCCTCGGCGATTGTCATAACCTGCGCGGTAAATTTTGTGAAAGGGTAAGATGCATTTATACCCTTTGAATTCAATATAAATATCTCTCCTTTCCCGAAGGTCCCCAAAACCTTTCTCGCCTTCTTTATCCTTTTGTCAAAATCGCGGGCCGCTTTTTCTATCTTAAGAACGCGCTTCACCACAGCGCCTTCTTTGATATCGCATGATTCCTTATCAAATATTTCAAGGCCGCGCGGCTCCGTTGCCTGTGCCTGAACCAGAGGCAGGCCGAGAAATTCGTCCTTATCAGCCCATCTTGCAGCCTCTAGCGCGTTTTTTATGACCGAACCGGATTCATCCTTTGAGGTGGAGTAAGAAAATCCGAGCCTCCCGTCCTTTATAACGCGCAATGAATAACCAAAGCTCAAGGAAGACTCCACGGCGTCTATTTCCTGATTTTTCACTTCAAGGGAAAGGTTGCCTGACGATTTTAAATATACCTCAGCCTGTTCTGCGCCGCTTTTTAACGCGGATACAAGCAGGTTGGATGCGAATTCCCCCAAGGGAAGATTATCAGTTTTCATAATATGTAGCGGAAGCAGTTTCAGATTCCCATACCGTGACCGCGGATACCTGAACATGTTCATCCTGCAATTTTTTATTCAGGGAATCGTATATCCATTTTGCTATGTTTTCGGATGACGGATTTTTTTCCGTGAACGGAAATATGTCGTTCAAAAAAGAATGGTCCAGCGGGGTTATAACCTCGTTCAGGAGTTTTTTAAACTCATGAAAATCTATGGCGATGTCTATCTCGTTAAGTTTCTCCGCTATTACATGCACCTGCACTTTCCAGTTATGGCCGTGCATCTGTTCGCATTTGCCTTTGTAGCCTCTTAACTGGTGCGCGGCGGAAAATGTCGTGTCTACCATCAGTTCATACATATCGTGTTATTTCTCCAAATAATTCTGCCGCCTTATTTTTCCCCGGTAACCGTCTTTTTGAAAATGGATATGTAAGGAAGGTTTCTGAATTTGTTGTCATAGTCAAGTCCATAGCCTACCACATATTCGTTCGGTATCTCAAAACCCACATAGTCCAGAGGCACATCAACCACCCTGCGGCCGCATTTATTCAGGAATACGCATATCCTGAGGCTTTTGGGCGATGCGGCGAGCATCCTCTCGCGAATATAATTAAGGGTTATGCCCGAGTCCGCAATGTCTTCAATCAGCAGGACATCTTTGCCTCTGAGGTCTTCCCTCACATCGCAGTGTATATTGACCTTTTCCGTTGAGATTGTTTTCAGATAACTGGAGGCTGTTATGAAGTCAACCTTGAGCGGCACTTTTATCATCCTCACAAGGTCGGAATAGAACATGAATGCGCCTTTCAATATTCCGACGGCAAGTAAATCTTTGCCTTCGTAATCCGCAGTTATCCTGTCGGCAAGCTCTTTTACCCTTTTGTTAATCTGTTCTGCAGTAAAAAAAGGTTTTCCTATCACCATAATATAACCTCCTTATCACCTGTTTATATAAAATGTTCAGCTTGTTACAAAATGAATTTTCAAGGTCGTATTGCCCATCTGCACGATAGAACCGCTTGATAATTCAACTTCCTTCACTGGTTTGCCGTTAACAATGCTGCCGTTTGTGCTGTCCAGGTCTCTGAAAATAATTTTGCCGTCAGAGATTTCAAGAGACGCATGAGTTTTGGAGATAGTCATATCTCTGATTCTTATCGTTGCGTCTCTCCTTCCTATGGTGCAGGGAAGGGGGACGTTAAACTTGTTGCCCTTTTGCGGGCCGTCTGTCACTTCAATTCTTACCCTCAAGGCCTTTTCTTCTTTTTGTATTTCTACTGTCTGGGGTGCGGCAGGTTTCGGTGTTGCAGGCTCTTTTTGTTCAGGCGCAAGGACGTCTGCTATCATGAATTGTTTGACCCCAGCGGTATCTGCCGCTTCGGATGTCTTGATGTCACGGTAAATCAATAGTTCAACAGGTGTTTTGTCGGCAGGGTATGCGTAAAGGAGCATCTGCTCGGCGATAGGGCCGTCCTCTGTTGCGCCCGCATGTGATGCATCTGCAAAGTGCGCCATTTTCGGTTCGCCCGAATGAAAATAAAAGAAATTATAATTATTATCTTTTTTTAAGATGACAAAGGCTGCTGCCTGTTCGTTCTTAAGCTGGCCGAGGATGTTGTCAAGATTAATCATATCCGTTGTTACTTTTGTGGAAGGCTCTCTCTGAAGGAACACGAGTATGCCCTTGAGCAGCACAGGGTCTGTCTTATGCAGAGAAAGGGTTCGTTTGGACGGGTCTGTTGAAATATGCTGCATAAAGTCCCTTATGCTTATCGGTATGGGCTTGTCGTTTTTGATGCGGCCTGCGGCATAAGCATCTCCTTTAAGAAAAAACAGGAAATAGACGGCCTCGAGTTCATCAACCCTGAGTATTCCCATGAATGATTCCCCTGCCTTGTCTATCTCATCCAGGGCCAGCGTAAAAAACTCGCTTGTATACGGTTTGTTCTTGAATACAACGCTGCCTTCGGGGAATATCTCTTTTGCCATATCACTATTGTTTTATATACTTCTTTTTTTGTCAACAATAATTCATGCCGCATTAAAAAAGGCTTTTCACCCATGCCTGCTTTGCTTGATGACGGATAAATTTTTTTAGCGGGGTTGACTAAGCTGTGCCGTTTCTGTTAGTTTTAAAAAATCCTTTCAGGAGTTGATAATGACGAAGAAGAAAAAAAGCAAGGTCCCAGCCGCAAGTAAAAAAACGAGGAAGAATAAACCGGCCTCTTCCTCAAAACCTTCTGTGAAAAAGCAGAAAACCGGAAAGCCCGTAACCGCAAAGGCACGGGTAAAATCCCAGGCCGTAAAGGCCGCTCAATCTAAGAAAGCGGTCAAGAAATCTGCTTTTCCGGAAAAGAAGCTTCAGGACATAAGAAAGAAATTATTAAAACAAAGAGAGCAATTGCTTGCAGAAGCCGGGGAGGCCTTGAATGCCCTGCCGGGGCAGACCGTATTCCCTGATATGGGTGATCAGGCCACTGCAGAGGTAGACAGAAATTTCATGCTGAGGCTCAGAAGCCGGGAGCAAAAACTGATAAAAAAGATTGACGATGCTCTGGACAGAATAGATAACGGAACTTTCGGCATTTGCGATGACTGCGGCCTGGAGATAAATATTAAAAGACTTGAGGCCAGACCTGTAACTACCCTCTGTATAGAATGCAAGACCCAGCAGGAGGAAGAAGAGAGGATGCGGGAGTCCTAAAAACGGATCAAGTTAAATTTATCGTTCCAAATTGCAAAATTTAAAATGATAAATGCTAAACGATAATTTTGAAATTTTAGTTGCTGCGGTACGTTGATTCTATATTTTAAGTCCATACTTGTCTCTTAACGCGTCTCCCAAGACATTGAAGCATAAAGATGCAACCGCTATTGCTATTCCAGGGAATAAAACCATCCACGGCTCTGACGCGATATAAGCCCTGTTCAGGCTTACCATTGAACCCCATGTCGCTGTCGGCGGCTGTGCGCCAAGCCCCAAAAAACTCAGAGACGCCTCTGTAAGTACATATCCTCCGAGTTTTATGCCAGCCATAACAAGCCCGATGGGAAGGCACTGCGGCATGAGATGAACAAACAATATTCTTAACTTACTGCATCCGATAGCCTTCGCAGCTTCTATGTATGAGGCCTCTTTCAAGGTCAGGACATATCCGCGTATGAGTCTTGCAAATGACGCCCATCCGACAAACGCTATCGCTATCATGACAGTGTATATGCCGGGGGGAAAGATTATTGATACCCCTATTGCAAGCAGCAATGATGGAAATGCAAGGATAAGGTCTACTACTGCCATAATTGCAGTGTCAATCTTTCCCCCGAAATACCCGGAGCAAAGCCCTATCAGTAGGCCTAAGCTCATTGAGATAAATGCCGCTATTACTGCGATGCTTACTGATATTTTCCCTCCGTAAAGAACCCGTGAAAAAATATCCCTTCCTTTATTGTCCGTGCCGAAAGGGTGTTTTATGCCGGGCGGTTCTTTTATGCTGTCCAGGTCAATCCTCTCAGGGTCGTAAGGCGAAAGAACGGATGAGAATACCGCGAGAACGGATATTATGATTAATATAAGGCCTGCTATCTTACCTGTCAGAGGCATAGAGCCTTACCCTCGGGTCCAGGTAGTGGTATAAGATATCCACCAAAAGATTAATAAGAACAAAGACAACGGTGCCTACGATTATGCAGCCCATTATTACGGGGTAATCCCTCTTAATTATCCCGTCCATTGTGAACCTTCCGATGCCGTCCCATCCGAAGATCGTTTCTGTTAATACTGCGCCGTTTAAATAGCTTGCGATATCAAGCCCGATTACGGTGACCAAGGGGATGAGGACATTCCTGAAAATGTGCGTGGCATTTATCTTGAAAATACTCAAGCCTTTTGCCCTTGCGGTATTTATAAACGGCATATCTGCAACCTCTATCACAGAGGTCCTTGTGATCCTTGCCAGAGACGCAATTGCAGGCAGAGAGAGGGTTATGGCAGGCATGACAAGAAACCGTATATCTCCTGTTCCTGATGGCGGGAAAAACCTCAATTTAAGGCTGAGAAGAAGCATTATAAGAAGCCCGCTCCAGAATACCGGAAGGCTAAGCCCCGTGATAGAGAGCGCTGAAATAATCCTGTCAACAGGCGTATTTTTTTTATATGCGGCAATAAAGCCTAACAGGATGCCAATCGGGACGGCTATGATCATTGCCGCAAACGCGAGTTTCATTGTATTGGGGAATTTTACGAGAATGTCGTCAAAGACCTTTCTGTTTGTGTAATAAGACCTTCCCAGTTCGCCTTTAAGCAGCAGTTTTACGTATCCCGCGTACTGGCTTAATACATCCTTGTCCGCGCCGAGTTCTTTTCTTATCTTCTCTATCACCTCGGGCTGTGCCCTTTCGCCGACCAGGCTCTGGACAGGGTCTCCGGGCAGCGCCTTTGTGAGCGAAAAAGTTAGAAGCGTGACGCCGAGCAAAAGCAGGATTAAGAGCAGAAGGCGTTTTAGGATATAAAGTTTAATAACGAATCCTCCCTTCTTGTTTCACCAACTTCACCGCTTCTTTTTTTGTCTTTATCTTTCCTTCAAACTGCATCTTTTTAAACTCATATATAAGCCTTCCGAGGCTTGCTCCGCCTTTGAGGCCTGTTAAATCCATAATCTCCTCTGAAGTAAGAAGGCTTTTTCTCCATATCTTCTTAAATCTTTCTAATTGATTAAAAAGTTTTAGGTTTCCTGAAAGCACAAGAAGGTCAAAGGAAGCGTCTTTGGCCTGAAAGAAAGTATCAAACATGTTGGAGGGAGTGAGAATCGGGAACTTAGAACTAAGAAGTTTGTGAACAATCTTAAGCTTCTCTAAGATAGCCCTGCTTAACCTCATCCTGTTTCTATTCAACGCAGAGCCGTAAAGCAGATGCTCAAGCCTGAGAAGCCCGTGAAGCGTGAGTTCCTGCGAAAAAGGTTTTTCAATGTCAGATTTTAATTTTGCCGGAAGTTTCCTGATGCGCGATTCAAGTAAGGGGATTGTCTTGATATTTTCAAGAAGCCCTTTTTGCGGGATGGAGAGGAAACACTCAAGCAGCCCGTCATCGGATGCTGTTTTCAGAGCAATATGGAAATTTTTGAAATTAAGCAGCTTGAAAAATTCAAGCGTAATTCTTTCGGGAGCGGATTTCACAATATTTTTTCCAAGGCTTCTCACCATCTTTCTTGTCTCGGTCTCGGCCTTCCATCCAAGCTCTGACATAAAGCGGTAAGTCCTAAGAAGCCTTAAAGGGTCATCCCTGAAATTATTAATGGATATTGCCTTAACCCTGTGCCCTGCTATATCCTTTGCGCCGCTAAAGGGATCAATGATGCCTGTTTGCGGCGCCCAGGCGACAGCGTTCATTGTGAAATCCCTTTCGCCGAGGTTATCTTTTATATCGCCTTTTAATTCCGTGAAATCCAGCGTCACCCTGTTTTTGAAAACAACCCGTATCATCTGCTCTTTTTTTAGCTCAACAATAGTCGTTCCTTCCAACAACTTCTGCGCTTCCGCGCTTCCGCTCTTCTGTTCTAATAATTGTTTGGCAAACGCCTTTATGTCTCCTCTCACGACATAATCAATATCATTTGCCTTTTTGCCGAGCAGGGCGTCTCTCACACATCCGCCGACGATATAAACCTCTTTATCCGTTGAGAAGATTTTTGTGTTGATGCTGTTATTCATGATTGTGTGTCTTATGTTGCTCATGGCAGTTATATCTTACCAGAAAAAATGGAAACGATATGCGTATAATTGCCGGATCTTTCACATCCAGGGCAATAGTCTAACTCGTTGACACTCTTAGATTTTTCTTGATATACTTCAAAAATAGGAAGCCATGTGAAGGGTTTATCCTGTTAGAAGGCTCTCGTCATTCTAACTGGGAGATTCTCGGTTTTAAAAGCCGGAGACTTATTTATTTCTATGGATTATGAATAAGGGCAGAAAAAACAGGCAGACAAAGAATATGCTGGCCCTTATTCTGGCAGGGGGCAAAGGGGAGAGGCTGCATCCCTTGACCCTTCATAGGGCTAAACCCGCGGTGCCGTTCGGAGGGAAATACAGGATAATTGATTTCACGTTGAGCAACTGCATTAATTCAGGCATCAGAAAAATAGCCGTGCTTACGCAATATAAATCTCTTTCGTTGAACCGGCACCTGGGGCTCGGCTGGGAACATCTGCTTAATCCCGAGCTTGATGAATTTATCATATCCGTTCCGCCCCAGCAGCGGGTAGACGAGAGGTGGTATGAAGGAACAGCCGACGCGGTGTATCAGAATATATATTTCATAGAAAAAGAGGCGCCTGCGTATCTGCTCATCCTCTCGGGGGACCATGTTTACAAGATGGACTATTCCGAGATGTTTAATTTTCATATCGGCAAGGGCGCGGCCGGGACAATTGCGGCAATAGAGATGGACCGGGAACATGCATCGTTATTCGGCGTTATTGAGGTGGATGAAGAATCAAGGATAATAGGCTTTGAAGAGAAACCCAAAAAACCGAAACCTATTCCCGATTCGCCGAATCAGGCCTTGGTTTCCATGGGCGTATATCTTTTTAATACTCAGGACGTATTAAGCGAGATTAAGAGCGACGCGTTCCGTTCAACAGCTCATGATTTCGGCAAAAATATCATTCCAGACATGATTAAGACCAAAAAGCTTTTTGCCTATAATTTCAAGGATGAGAATAAAAAAGAGGCAAAATACTGGAGAGACGTCGGAGCTATTGACGGTTATTGGCAGGCGAACATGGAAATTGCATCGGTTGATCCCATGTTCAACCTGTACGATGGGGAATGGCCGGTAAGGACCTATCAGCCCCAGTATCCGCCGGCAAAATTTGTTTTTGCGCAGGAGTATGAAGGCGGAAGGCTCGGCATAGCTCTGGATTCAATTGTCTGCGACGGGTGCATCATAAGCGGCGGCCGCGTGCAGAATTCCGTGCTTTCTCCCAATGTGAGAATTAACAGCTGGGCTGATGTCAGGGAATCGGTGTTAATGGAAAATGTTGAGATAGGAAGGCATTGCAGAATAAAGAAGGCGGTAATAGACAAAGATGTATGCGTGCCTGAAGGGACCATAATCGGTTATGATATTAAAAGCGACAAAAAAAGATTCCAGGTCAGCGATGAAGGGGTAGTAGTGATTCCTAAAGGAGTAGAGATTAAATGAGTCTTGTCGGAAGGCTTGAAGACCTGGCCCTCTCTGATATTTTCCAGATACTGAGCATCGGGAAAAAGACAGGGACGCTTGTGATTAACGGAGCCGCAGGAAATGCCATGGTTGTCTTCAAAAACGGGCTTGTGGTCCGGGCTGAAACAACTGCGCTGGAAGGGACCCTCGGTCAGGACCTTCTTAAAAGCGGAGCAATAAAAGAATCTGCTCTTGAGATGGCGCTGGAAGTAAAAAAAAAGCTGCCCACAAAAGCCGTAGCAGAGATAATTTTTGACCTCGGCGCCGTAAGTCGGGATACATTAGAAAAGGCCTCTAAAAAAAGGATAGAAAAAGTTGTTTATCATCTCTTGCTCTGGCATGAGGGCGATTTCCAGTTTGAGCTGGAGGACCTGGAACTGAAAGACATCATACAGATTGAGGATCTCGGCTGGGAAATGTCAAAAGGAATAAGCCCCGAGTATCTTCTGATGGAGGGCGCCAGGGTACACGATGAATCCACACAGCGGGAATTTGTTTCCAACGAAGAACTGATAGGAGAACCGGCAGCAGAAGAAGGCGGGTGGGAATCGGAGTGGGACGGCCCTGCAGTTGCAGAAAGGAAAGACATCTCAGCGCTCAAAGCGCTTACCCAGGAACTAAGATTTCCGAATTCAACCTCCGAGATAACGCTTCTTATTCTTAGATTTGCAAGCGATATTTTCCAGAGGGGAGTTTTGTTTATGGCAGGAGAAGACGAGCTGGCAGGACTCGGGCAGTTCGGGCTTGAGATAGAAAGGGCTGACGAAAAAATAAGAGAGACCAAGCTTTCGCTTAAGGACAGCCCCTTTTTCACAAAGATTATTCATGAGGCGCATTCGTATAAGGGCCAGATGGAAAAGGATAAGACAACAGATGCCTTGATAAAAGAACTTGGCGGAGGCTGGCCTTCCGAGGTCGGGATATTCCCTATAATCGCAGAGGGCCGGGTTGCAGCTATGCTTTATTGCGACAATATGCCGGCAGGCGAACCTATAGCAGAGACCGAAGGGCTTGAGATATTTATAAGCCAGGCCGGGCTTGCCTTTGAGAAATCGCTTCTTCAGCGCAGGCTTCAGGAGATGCAAAAAACCCTGGAGGACAAGGCTAAAATGTGATGCTTTTTTTTTAAATATTTGTTAAAATTCAGCATAATTATTGCCCTGTTAATAAATTAAAATGCAAAAATCAAAATGCAAAAATAACACCCCCTGTATCCCCCCTTATTAAGGGGGGAATTAAAGGGGAGTATTTAATTATTGGGGGGTCATGTGAAGTCAATTCTGATAGTAGAAGACTCAACAACAACCCGCTCTCTGATAAGGGCGGTCATAGAAGAGCTTGGAGACTTTAACATAGTTGAAGCGCCCACCGGTTTTGACGCCTTAAAACTCCTTCCTGCTCAGGACTTTGATCTGGTTGTCACGGATATAAATATGCCTGACATAAACGGTCTTGAACTGATAAATTTTGTAAGAAGCAACCAGAGATACAGCAACATCCCCCTTATTATCGTTACTACCGAAAGAAGCGAAGAAGACAAAAAGAGGGGTATGGCCCTTGGCGCCACCGCATACGTAACCAAACCCTTCAAGGCGCCGGAACTTCAGGACATAATCAGGAAAGTACTGAACTTATGAGCTCAGCCAAAGAAGACTTCATAGCCGAGGCGTCGGATCTGCTTGAAGAGTCGGGCAGGCTGATTCTTGAGATACAGGACACCTTCCAGACAGGCACAAATCCGGACACCATCAATGCGCTCTTCCGCTCTATTCACACTCTCAAAGGTCTTTCGGGACTCTTCGGGCATCAGGGCATCTCAGACCTCAGCCATGCCCTGGAGTCTCTGCTTGACGGGATAAGGCTCGGCAAGATTGATGTTACAGACGAGGTTGTGAGGTTTTTATTCACCAATATTGACGTGCTGAAGATGCTTGTCGGAGAACTCGGCAAGGATAAAGAGAAGGAACAGGACGTAAGTGAATTTCTTAAGAATATAGAGACGTTCAGAAATTCTCTTGCCGGCAAGGGGAAAGAGATTGAGCTTAAGGGGGTAATTGACGAATCCCTGCTTATGGTCCTGTCAGAGTATGAAGAGCACAGGTTAAAGACGAATGTTCAGGATGGCAAGCGCATTTATCTTGCAAAAGCGGTTTTCTCGCTTGCGGATTTTGATGAGGCGCTGGAGGAGCTTACAAAAATAATAAAATCAAAAGGCGAACTTATATCAACGCTGCCTACGTCTTCAAATGTCCCGCCTGATTCCATAGGCTTTAATCTCATGTTCGGAAGCCTTGAGCCGGAAGAGAAACTCAAAGAAGAGATTAAATGCGAGCTTGAAACACTGGTCAGCCCCAGGGCCGCGGAGGCCGCGCCCCAGCCCCAGCAAAAACTCCAGGCGGCAGCCGAGGCTCAGAGAGAGACAACGCTTAAAAGCACAACCACGACCGTCAGGGTTGACATAGAAAAACTGGACAGAATTCTTAATACCATCGGAGAACTCACACTTGCCAAAGGCGCGGTAAAAAGGATAAGCGAAGAGCTGGCGGAAAGCTACGGACATTCTCCTTTGATCGCCGATGTAAATAAAATCTCCCTGACTCTTGAAAGGAAACTGGCTGAACTTCAGAATCAGGTTCTTGAGATAAGGATGGTTCCTATAGGCCAGATATTTTCAAGGCTTGCGCAGGTTATAAGGAAATATTCAAGAGAGATAGAAAAGCGCATAGAGCTTCTCATGTACGGCGAAGACACCGAGATTGACAAGTATATCGCCGAGGAAGTAATTGACCCTTTAATGCATCTTGTAAGAAATGCGATGGACCACGGCATAGAGCCTCCCGAAGAAAGAAAAAAAAGCGGCAAGAAAGAATCCGGCGCCATTATCCTGAAGGCGACACAGCGCGGCAACCACGTTATTATTGAGGTAAAAGACGACGGCGGAGGCATTAATGTCCAGAGAGTAAGGGAGAAGGCGATAGAGAAAGGGCTTCTGGATAAAAATGCGGAGCTTGACGAAAAGGAGCTTATAAATTTTATATTCATGCCCGGTTTCAGCACAAAAGAGGTGGTCAGCGAGGTGTCAGGCCGCGGCGTGGGCATGGATGTCGTAAAAGAAAAACTTGCGGCTATAGGCGGTTTTGCCGAAATTGATACCAAGAAAGGCCAGGGCACTGCCGTTACCCTTACAATTCCGATTACCCTGGCCATTATCAAGGCGCTTATTGTAAGAGTTGGCGTCATGAAATTTGCCATTCCTCTTACTTCCATATCGGAGACCCTTGTAATCTCGCGGGATGATATTCAGACCGTTGAGAGAAAGAGTGTTTATAACCTGAGAGGCGAGATGCTTCCGATAACAAACATCGGAAAGATTTTTGCCCTGACCTATGAAGCGCCGGACAGATTCTTTGCCGTTGTTGCCGGAACGGGAAACAGAAGGCACGGCCTGATGGTTGATGAGTTATTCGGCCAGCACGAAATAGTCATTAAATCGCTTGGAGATTATTTTGCCGGTCTTCGCGGTTTTGCCGGAGCTGCCGAGATAGGCAAGCATGAAGTTATTCTCGTCATAGACGTTGACGGCCTTATAGAGGATGCGGTAGTCAAACAAAAGGTAAATCCCCGTTAGAATGAGAAATCTTCTAACCGGGCAAAGGGGGCGCTTGTTATGATGTATGAGGAATTTTACGGACTAAAAGTCAGACCGTTTACTAAAACACCTGACCCGAAATTTCTTTTTATGAGCAGAACCCATGAAGAGGCGCTTGCCAGGCTGCAGTATGCGGTTGAGGAAAAAGAGCTTGTGGTCCTTACCGGTGATGTCGGCTGCGGCAAGACTACGCTTACGCGCGCCTTGATAGACTCGCTCGGAGAAAAATACAGAATTATTCTTATTATTAACCCGCGGCTTACGCCCGCGCAATTTCTAAGGACGGTGGCCAAACGGTTTGATATAACCGTCTCGGGAGGTTTTTCAAGTTATAAGGACGACCTGCTTGAGGCTATCTATTCAAAAGTTTATGAAGATTATCAGGCGGGGATTACGCCTGTGATAATTATAGACGAGGCCCAGCTTATACCCAATAAAGAGACGTTTGAGGAGATAAGACTGCTTACGAATTTCCAGCTTGATGATACAAATCTCCTGAGCCTTATACTGGTGGGACAGCCGGACTTAAGGCGGAGGTTAAATCATAAGGCATATTTGCCTTTGAAGCAGCGCATAGGGCTTTTTTATCACCTCGGGCCCATAAGCGAAGATGAAATAAACGGCTATGTGGAGCACAGGCTGAAGGTAGGCGGATGCGATGAACAATTGTTTACAGAAGATGCGCTAAAAGCGCTTCATGCATATTCAGGCGGCGTGCCAAGACTGATTAACAGTCTGGCTACCGCCGCGCTGTTAAGCGGCATCGGTCACGAGTACAGGATAATTGAGAGGCAGTTGATTAATGAAGCTGCTCAGGAGTTTGGACTGAATGGATATAGCGAAAATTAGAAAAAAAATTAAGGAAGAAGAACAAAAAAGCGGCAGCCGGCCGAAGGCCTCTTCAGAAAAAAAAGAAGAGCTTGTTGAACAGGAGCAGGAAGAAAGCGGCGCGGTTGATGCTAAAGGCGGTGAACAGGAAGTTGAAAGTCCGGCAGCTAAACCCCAGCCTGCAGTTCCTCCTCCGCTTGTTTCTGAGCAGGAAGCTGTTAAAGAAAAAAGTTCTCCGGAGCCGGCGGTTAAAATAGTCAAACCCGAAGAAGAGGTCTCGGGCCAGGTAGAGCTTCTTACGTTTCAGCTTGCCGCAGAAGAGTTTGCTTTCAGGATTTCAGATGTTGAAGAGATTCTTACCCCGCAGCAGATTACGCCTGTTCCCAAGGCGCCGGATTATATTCTCGGTATAACTTCTGTCAGGGGAAAGGTGATGCCTGTTTTAGACCTGAAAAAAAGGCTTTTCTTAAAAGACAACGGAGTGCCAGGCAAGTTGCGCAAAAAGATACTGACGCTGAAAGGCCCGAAGGGCCGCGTCGGGACCATGATAGACAGAATAAACGGCGTTATTAGGATTGCTAGGGCAGAGATTGCCGAGCCGCCGGCTCATCTTAGCGAATCGGATCTGATGTTTATGGAAGGCGTGGTCCTTTATAACAACAGGTTTATTTCCGTCATACGCCTGGAAGAGGCGGCAAATATCAATTTGAAATAAAATACTTATGAGGAATAGGTGAATGGGTAAAAACGGTGAATAGGTAAATTGGTAAATTGGTGAATGGCTGAGCAAGCAAATGTGAAAATAGTTCTTTCCGATTTACTCTCCTCGGCGAGTCGCCCGAGGCGACCGATTGACCGATTCACCGGGTGTTATTCATTTTGAATTTTTTAAGGGGGTCTTATGAAAGAAAAACTTGAATTAAAGATAATCATCACCGTCTTAGTCATGCTTTTTATAGGCGTTGTTGTCGCAGGGACTATGACAATGTTTATAGAGAAGGCAACCCTTTACAGCATTACAAGAGAAAATTCAGAGACTACGGCAGCAATTATAAAAAAAGATATTGAGATGACTATGATGGAAAACAGGCCGGACCTGACGAAAAAGCTTATAGACAGCTTGCGGGGCACTGCCGGAATAGCCGAACTCCATGTCCTGAATTCCGCAGGAAGAGAGGCGTTCAATAAGGATGCGCCGGTAACCGAATCCGAGGCCATGAAAAAGATTGTAAGCGCAAAGGCGCCGATTCTTGAGGAAAGCCCGAGAGGTTATACCCTTTATAAGCCCCTTGAAAATACCGATTTGTGCAAGGCGTGCCATGCGCAAGAAGACGCTATACTCGGAGCCGTAAAGGTCTCTCTTTCTATAGAAAAGGAATATGAAAGAGCAAAAAAATCAATAGCAACCGTAATTTTATTGACAGTTATCGGCGCGCTGGGTTTCAGTTTTGTTCTCTGGCTTATGCTGAGGAAAATGGTCATACTGCCCATCAAAACAATAGAAAATGCCGCGTTAAAGCTGGCTGAAGGCGACCTCTCATTTGATGTGAATATAAAAAGCAAAGATGAGATTGCGAGACTGAGCAATTCCATAAAGGAGTCCGTCAGCGCGGTAGGAAGAATTCTGCAGAGGATAAGGGATGTTTCAACAAGGATTGCGCGCGTTGTTGATACCGTAGGAAAAGACTCTAAAAAAGTTCTGGACGGCACGCAGCTTGAGACAGAGGCTATAGCCGACATATCAAGCTCTGTTGAGGAACTGAATGCCGCCATATCAGAAATTACCGATAGCACCGGGAAGCTTGCCGGCTCAACGGAAGAAACGGCAGCCTCAATGGAACAGATGGCTAATGCGATAGACCATGTAAAAAACAATACCCACGACCTGTCCGTTGCAGTTGACGCAACCTCTTCTTCCATAGCAGAGCTTTCCGCCACCATAAAAGAAGTGGCTAATAATTCAGATAACCTCTCAATAGCAACGGATGAAACCCTCTCCGCCATAGATGAGTTGAAGTCTTCCGTAAAAGAGGTTGAGGGGAATGCAAAGGACTCCGCAAAGCTTTCCGAGAAAGTCATGAATGACGCCTCAACCTTCGGAATGGGTTCAATAGAAAAAACAATAAACGGCATGAAAAATATAAAGTCTTCGGTTGAAAAGACTAATGATTTTGTAAAAAAACTCGGGGTAAGGTCCGAGGAAATAGGCAAGATACTCAATGTGATAGACGACATTACGGATCAGACAACTCTTCTGGCGCTGAACGCGGCTATACTTGCAGCGCAGGCGGGAGAGCACGGGAAAGGGTTTTCAGTTGTTGCCGAGGAAATAAAAGACCTGGCCGAGAGGACGACATTCTCAACTCAGGAAATAGGCTCCCTCATACAGTCTGTTCAGCAGGAGGTAAAGGGCACTATTCAGGCGATGGGAGAGGGGCTGAAATCTGTTGATGAAGGTTTCAAACTCTCAAGAGAGGCGGCAGACGCATTAAAGAAGATTGTGGACAGCTCCAAAAAATCCTCGGAGATGGCGCTCTCTATTGACCGCTCTACGGCTGAGCAGGCAAAGGCGATAATGCTTGTTTCAGAGGCGATGGAGCGGATCAGGAATATGACCAATATGATTGCCAAGGCAACATCAGAGCAGGCAAAGGGCACGACCCTGATTATGGGCGCAACAGAAAAGATGAGGGACATATCGCATCAGGTAAGGGGAGCGGCTGATGAGCAGGCTGCAACCAGCAAACATATATCAGGCGCAATAGAGCTGGTTTCAGAAAAAAGCCAGCAGATATCCAAGGCTATTTATGAACAGAAAATAGGTTCAAATCAGATGTGGAAGTCTGTAGAAAAGATAAAGGACATTCCAAAAAATAACCGGGATCTGGCATTTAACGTAAATAGCGCTCTGAGGGGCCTGCAAAAGGATGCTGAACTGGTTGACAAGGAAATAGGCCGGTTCAGGTTCTCGGAAGAAGCCGGCCTGCTGAAGTTCGGAGTTGTGCCGCTGGAATCCCCTGCCGAGATGTTTATGAAATTTACTCCGTTGGCGGATTATCTCACTAAAAAGCTCGGCAGAAGAGTTGAACTGAAGGTATCCATGAATTTTGAAGAGGCCATAGACGCCATGGGCCAGAATGCCACGCAGCTTTGTTTTATGACGCCGTCCACTTATATAGAGGCGCATAATAAGTACGGCGTTGATGTAATTGTAAAGGCCTTAAGAGACGGCAAGCCTTACCAGCATTCGGTGATAATAGCCAGGGCGGATAAGGACCTTAATTCTCTTGCGGACATAAAGGGAAGGGCGTTTGCATTCGGAGACTTCTATTCAACGTCAAGCCATATCGTTCCAAGGGGTATGCTTCTGGAAGCAGGCGTGGATTTAAAAGACCTTTCTTATTATGACTATCTCGGGCATCATGACGACGTAGCAAAGGCGGTATTAAAAGGAGATTTTGACGCAGGAGGCATAATGGAGGACACGGCCTACAAATTCAAGGATCAAGGCTTGAAGTTCCTGAAGATATCGGAAGATATTCCGGAATTCAATATATGCGTTAATAAAATGTTGAGCAAAGAAGATGTCGCAGCGCTGAAGTCTGCATTAACCGAACTGAACGAGGCTTCTGTTGAGGGAGGCCTGGTCCTTAGATCCCTGGCTAAGGCTTATACAGGTTTCACAGAGGCGAGGGACGAGGATTATGCAGGAATAAAATCTATGATGATAAAACTGGAGATGCTGTCATGAGGCCGGGACATTTTTTAGGGCTAAGTATTATAACCGCCGGAGCTCGCGATAAGGGGGCGCAGGGATGATGGAGAAGATAAAGATTAAAAATACCCTCGTAACAAATTTTACAGCGATGATACTGCTGATACTTGTGGTAGGGCAGGGGATCCTTTATGCGTGGTTGATGCTTTATCAGAAAAGCTATCTTAAGGAAAGGCTGAGCGCGGAGGTTACCGCAACAGCCGAACATATCAGGAATGCCGCGGTTACGATGGGGCACGATCCAAAACAGCTTGATATGTTTCTTGAGACGCTGGTAAAAAGCGGCAGTATTCTGGCGGTAAAGATTACCGATGCTTCAGGCAACGTGCTTGCCGCCAGGGCTGTTCAATACAAAGAGGAAGGCCCAGGCTTAAATCCGTTTTTTATGTTCTTTGTTCCTGATGTAAACAGCATGAAGCTTCCAATGGAAACGGCAAAAAAAGAGACCGGCAGCCTAGAGGTAGTATACAGCGGGCAGTCTGTAAATGAGGTTATGAGGCGGTTTCTTGTAATTCCGCCCTTTATGCAGGTTGTAACCTTTCTCATTATCATATACTCCATCATAAAATTCTTCCAGAAGAAAGTAGGCAAGCCGGTAAAAAGGATAAACGCCGCCCTGGCCAGGGCCACAGGAGGCGACCTGACAGTTGAAATATCAGAGTTCAAGGATGACGAGTTCGGGAGCATTGCAAACGGTTTCAAGTTCCTTATTGACAGGCTGGCTTCCACGCTCAATAAGATGAAGTCTATGTCCGAGAATGTCTCTATGGCGATTAATCAATTGACCCTCACCTTCAGGAACGTGAATCAGGGAATCCAGAAACAGACGGAATCCGGCAATAATGTTATGACATCTGTAAAACGCGCCAACGATTCTCATAAACAGATAACGGAAGATGTAGGAAAGCTGATTGATTTTTCCAATGAAAATGTGACGTCCTTGCTTGAGATGAAGGCCACGGCGGATGAGATAGCCTTAAGCACAGGCAGGTTATTTAAGGCTACGGAGGACGCTTATTCCGTGGTGGCCCAGATGTCGCAGACTTCAAAGGTTATTGCAGAAAATGCGGAAGAGGCGTCTAAAGCGGTAGAGGATACCTCCTCCTCTGTTGAGGAGATAAACGCTTCAGTAAAAGAAGTTGAGGTTAATGCAAAGGAAGCGGCACGTCTGGCATCCGACACCAGAGCGATACTCGGAGGGCAGTGCATAGACGCGGTTTCAGACGCAATTAACAGCATGGATACGCTGATGTCCGAGGTAAAGAAATCTTCAGAAACAGTAAGCCGGTTGAGCGGCAGGTCGGATGATATAGAAAAAATGCTGAAGGTCATAAAGGATGTTACGGAACAGACAAACCTCCTCAGCCTTAACGCCGCCATACTTGCGGCTCAGGCAGGCGAATACGGAAAAAGCTTCTCTGTTGTGGCTGACGAGATAAGAGGGCTCAGCGACAGGACTGCGGCTTCAACAAAAGAGATATCCAACATAATAAAGACGATACAATCCGAGATAGCGGACGCCGTTAAGGCGATAAACAGCAGCATGAACATTGCAACCGAAAGTAATACCCTGGTTTTTAAATCTGGAGAAGATATGGCGAGGGCTTTAGAGGTGGCGCAGAAGTCGGCGTCAATGGCAGAGGCCATTAAAAGGGCGACGGAGGAACAGGCCAACGGACTGAAGCAGATAGTAGTTTCAGTGGAAAATATACGTAAGATGATAGAGCATACCGCCCAGGCCACGCAGGAACAGCAAAAAGGAACGGCGCATCTGCTTGAAGGCGTGAGCGATGTTAAGGACGCGGCGGATATTGTTAAACACGGCGCCGAAGAAGAGGCCGCAGGCATAAAGGCGGTATCAAAGAATCTTGAGCTTGCAGATGAACGCATAAAGCAGATAGGAGACGCGACCTCGGGCTATCAGAAGCTGAACGACAGCATTGCCGCGGCAATGGAGCAGATGAGGGGCATAGGGATGACCGCGGTAAAAGATGTTGAAGAAGTCTCGGTATCCCTGACAACGCTTTTCAATGAGATTGAACTGCTCAAAAAAGAGATGGCGGCTTTTAAGGTTAAAAGCGCAAAATAAGAAAAAGAAATTGATATGGAAAAATTTGCCGTTTTCAAAATAGGGAAAGAAGATTTCGGGGTCCATATAGGCCGGGTCGTTGAGATACTGAAATCTCAGAAAATATATTCGCTTCCGGAACTGCCCGATTTTATTTCAGGCGTTATAGATGTCCGGGGCGAGGTAATCCCTTTGCTGGATCTTAGAAAACGCTTCGGCGCTCAGACAGAAACCCGGAAGTGCAGGATAATAATCGTCCGCTACGAAGATGAAAAGATAGGGCTTCTGGTGGATGAAATAGACAAAATAATGCAGTTTGACCCTGAGGAGATAAGCCCTTCTCCAGCGATGTTTAAGGGCTTAAGGACAGAATATCTTACCGGCCTCGGGAAAAAAGAAGGCAGGCTAGTAATCCTTCTTAATATTGAACGCCTTCTTACGTCTGAGGAAAGAATAGTGCTTAAAGAATCCACCGGTCTGATAGAGGAGGAAGATGCAGGAACCGGAAAATCTGCTTGATAGCGAAGACGTAGAGATAAGAAGAGAGGCTGTTGAGAGGCTTAAAGGCGTTATCTCCGATGATTCTGTCGGACTGCTTCTTAAGGCTATGAGGGATGTAAGCTGGCGGGTGAGAAAGACCGCGGTTGACATCCTGCTTG
>Ga0172369_10003801_pt1 | contig 19636 bp, 20 predicted proteins | sample LakKiv25m_FD_114539 | JGI IMG/M metagenome (GOLD analysis project Ga0172369, IMG submission 114539) | Freshwater microbial communities from Kabuno Bay, South-Kivu, Congo - kab_022012_11.25m | ecosystem: Environmental > Aquatic > Freshwater > Lake | place: Democratic Republic of the Congo...
TCTTTCCCTAGAAGATAGATACCGTACACAGTAGCCACACCAAGGATAGCAGGAGCTATCCTGAGAGACAAAGGGGTAAAGTCCAGAAATGCCCAGTGGGTCAACTTCCCTATCAATACAAAAATAGCTTGTAAATAAAAGAAAAGCGCCTCTCTGGGACCATTCGTGTCATAAACAGCGGCAAAGTTGTGATTATCTATTATACTGATGATATCAAGACCGTTTGCTGCTTCATCCGGATGAAGACCCGCAGGTAAAGTGTCTAGTTTATAAAAACGCAAGAATGTGGCTACACCCATAATAAGTATAATCAGCCAGTTTTTCTTCAAAAATTTCATGTTACCCTCCAACGTGGCAAGATTTCTCAAGCCCTTTTATATTTGCTGTATAAAACTGTATCTCTGTCCCGCTGTTCCATATGATATTAGCCCCATTCTTCTTTTGGACAAAGTTACGAATTTTCTCAGAATCCTTCTCGTATATCAGAAGTGCCGTATCATTGCCGGAACAGACATTCTCTAAATCATCCTCTTCCACTGCTTCTACTTCGTCATGAAAGAAGCTAAGTGCACCTTTGTTACCCTGCAGTACGAAGTACTTATCTGCAAACTTCGACTTTGTTTTAGCATAGGCGTACATCTCTGTATATATCTTTGCATTCTTGTTAAATACGAGGTTCAGTGGGTCCTGAATATAGCTAGTGGAAAACACCACGAAAAAGGCCAATATGCCCAGGGCAGCTAGAAACTTATAATTTTTGACTATTTTACCTTTGCTTTTTTGCATTATATTGACCGCTTATAACATACCACTTTACTTTGAAAATGCTCAGTATAGCCTTAATAGAGTCCTTGGCTGGGTTTATGTTTGTATCTTCTGCTACATCAGTCCATGACACAGGTACTTCTATAGTTTTGAACCCATGCTTTTTCGCCAGTATGAAGACTTCCTCTTCAAAACTAAAACCGGAAATCTTGATATACGGAAATACCTTGTCGGCCAGATCCCGACTAAATGCCTTGAAGCCACATCTGGAGTCAGACAAGCCTATCCCCAGAACCGTAGCAAAGGCCAAGTTTCCTCCTCTGGACATAAACTGTCGAAACCATCCTTGCTTTTTCTTTGAAATATTACTCTTCGTCTTTCCGGTAAATATAAGCTCCATAACTTCCTTAAATGCTTTCCAGAAAGCCTTGAAAGCATTGTTTGTCGTAGGAGTAGGTTTGGCCACATATCTCGAACCTATGACAGCATCATAACCTTCTTTAAAGTAAGGCAAAAACTTATCTATATCAGAAAATGGTACAGAAGAGTCAGCATCCATGAACATCCTTACCTCTCCGACAGCTTTCATCATACCAAGTTTCACTGCCGTTCCCTTACCCCGAGGGTCGCCCATATCTGTATCTTTATAAGTACTAAAATATTTTATTTTTCCCTTGAAACTTTCTAAAACTTGGTTCGTTTCATCCGTGCTGTTGCCATCTACACTGATGACCTCTATATCAAAATCAAACTTTTTGGAATGCTCACAAATATCATTTAAGGTCTTAGTAAGCTCCTTCCCTTGATTTCTGCCGGGAATTATTACAGATAAATATATACCCTCACTCATTTTCTTTCTCCTTTAAATAAAACTATATTTTGGCCTAAGGATACTTGGTTTCCCTCCTTCAATGACTCTTTTACGATTTCGGCTCCTTGGTTTGAAGTAATAATATTTACTTTTTCTCCTTTTGCAATACTATTGGGACTTTCTGTTCTTACTAGTTGTCCTCTACTCTTAATGCCAAAAATCACTTTTATGACTCTGTTTGGAATATCTTCATTATAAAGATAGACTTTTTCTTTTTTAAGGTCAACCTTCAGGGGCTGTACATTGTAGACATACTTCCTATCCGGAAACTTCATCCAAGCAAGAAAAACTTTCTCTAGATTATAGCTCATAGAAAGAGCATAGAAGAATCCAACGCCAACTATCATGGTTAACCCGGCGAGACGATTAAAGGGAAACGTTTGGAACCACTTCTGGAGTATAAACTCCTGAATCAATGCAGAAAGAATAAAAATCACTGGAGCTATGTAGACAATGGTTCCTAGAGAAAAGTTTTTCTCGAAAATTATGACGAGAGATAAAGTGAATAACCAAACAAACAGAAAGTAGAACTTTCTTCTTTTTATCCCATAAATGATGTATATCAGACCAGCTAAAAATGTAAGCAAAATGAAAGGATCAAATATTCTTTTACTGCCGACATTGTACATAAAGTCAAAAGGTGTCGAGAAAGTCAGTGATGTAAATAAGGTATATATATTGTTTGCTATCACTACCGGAGAGATAGTGAATCTTGAGAAAAAACCTGACTGGCCCGTAACAATAGCTATAAAAAAAGGAATAGATACTATGAGTATAGTTACTATAGCTACTATCTTTTCGGTTACAAAAGAAGTGATAAATTTCTTGTTTTTATAGAAGAAGTAGCCACCTGCTGCTATAAAAGCGAACCCGAGAGCAAGAGTAGCCTCACTGGCGTATAGTCCCAGTCCTATAAATATCCCCGATATAAAAAAGTAGAGACGTGACTTCTGTCTGTAAGCCAGGGTTAGGAAAAAAAGTGCTGAAAGTGACACCACAGGGTAGATAATCTCATGAGATATAGATCTGGAAAGTAGTATATGAAAACTGGATATAGAAAAGAGAAATGTAGCTATCTGGGCTAACCTTCTGGAAAACCACTGTTCTGTAAACTTGTAGAAAATATAAAGTCCAATAATAGATAAAATAACCGAGAAAAGTCTCATAGAGAAAAGCGAGTACCCGCTCACGCCTCCCCACAGATACTGTAGAAAGTAGTAGAGATTTGTGCTCACATCTCCCTTTATTAAGTTTGAAATATCAGAAAATGACAGTATCCTATCTATATTTTCAAGTTCTCTGCCACTTACTCCAACTGAACCAATTTTATATATCCTCAGTATGAATGCGAAAACAAGAACTATAAATATAGGAGACCCGGAAAGGACTAGTCCTCTTCTCTTCGATATAACAGCTTGTATTCTATCCGAGAAAGTTATTTTTTTATCAGATGGTGGCGTTTCTGGTTTCATTTTTTTTCTTAGATCTCGCAAAGACGAACAGTTTATACCCCAGGAAGTTAAACATCATTGTGATTATAAAAGCTATTGCAGCACCCATGTTGGCTGTGAGTTTATCATTGAAAGAGAAAACATTACCCAGTATATAGATAAAAATAGCCGATGAAGTGACGTTTATTATAAACCCTGTGATACTAACCGCAAAGAACTTAACCATTTCCTCACGATCTGCAGCTTTCTTGTTCTTTGTTTCAAATACCCAATGTTTGTTCCAGAAGTATGAGTTCGTGACTGCTGCAAGGAAGGAGAGTCCTTTGAAAACCACTGAGACAACAAGACCCGTGCTCACTCCTGTTATAAGTATCAGGAGGTTAAAAAACCCTAGATCTACAAAGGTGTTCAATCCTCCCGTTTCACCAAACTTCACAAGCTGATAAAGCGTTAATACTTTTTTCCCCAAAATCCTACCTACAAATATCCCTATCGGACATGCAACGAATATAACACCCGCAACTACAGGATACGGTACACTGATATCCAAGTTATCAATCATTATTTTTGATAGCACTGCTGCCAGAGTACCGATAATGAGTGATGCTATATAATCTCTCTTTGCACTTCCCATATTATATTGGTTAGTTGGTAATTGGGTTTATAGGTTAGTTGGTTTTAAACTCATTTTATTCCTATCAACCAAGTCACCTATTTACCTATGTACCTATAGTATCAAACTGCCTATGTTTGTGCAATAAAAAAAGCCCCCCGCTCAAGTTATCTTGTGATAAATATCTTGCGGGGGATGTATCTAGCTGGACTCTCGAAAATTACTGGAACCTTGATCGTATGGTCTCCATGTCTTCTTCGATTGTGTCCAGTCTCTCCTGAGCTGCGGCGGCTTCTGCCGCTGCTGCTGCTCTTTCCTGCTCGAGAGCATCCAGAAGAGCGGTAACTCCCACGCGAATTCCGCGAGAGAGCTTTCTCTGTCCGGAAGTAGTTGCCTGCTTCGCGGGTGTCTTTTTCGCCGCCGACCTTCTGGTTGCCGCCTTCTTCTTGGGAGCTACCTTCTTCCCAACCTTCGGCTTCTTCGCCACGACTGTCTGCTTGGGCGTAGCCCGGCGAGTGTACTGCCGCTTCGGTTTCACCGAGGCAGTGCTACCAGTTTCCTTCTTGGTAGAAGGATGAGCCTTCAGAGACAAGACCTCAGTGAGACCTTTCTTCGAAAGCTTTAGCTCTCCCCAGCCAGCGCTCTCGAGCCGTCCTGAACTGTGCCGGTTGTAGTTTGCCACTCCCTCGGCGCGCTTACCGATAGCGGGGTCTTTCGCCAGCTCGAAAACCAGTACCCTCTTCTTGACAGCGTCGTTTTCCTCGCCAAAGACCCTGCTTGCGACTCGCAGGAAGGCTTCAGTACTATCGTCGAGTTTCTGCATTTTTTCCTCACCACCTGTTTTCTGTTCCTCATCGGACTTCACCGATGTAGGCTCGTTTCCGGGCAGATAGTACTGCCCATTCATTTCCACAAGCCTGTGGTCGTTGCTGACCAGAGACTCGTTTCTTGACATCCTTGCTTCGTTGGGGCTTAAACCGCACTGCTTTACCAGGAAGTTATCGATGTCTTCCTTGGAGTGCAGATCCTTCTTGACTGCTTTCACAGCCAAGTCAGGCCTCTTCCTACCCATATCTACAGGCAAAGGTATCACTCCCTTCGTAGAAAATAAAAGGAAAGAGCCATATTAAGCTGCTCCCTCCAAACTTAAGTGTTAATATACCACATATGACAGGAAAAATCAAAGGTATTATTGTACAAAAAGAAAAAGGTGGCTTCCCTGTGGGCTGCCACCCTGTCAATCGTCATCAAAGTACGCAGAGGACACGTAGATGTCCTCTTCCTGTGAGATACCGGCAAATAGTTTTACCAAGCCAGCATCCATGAGCTCGTCAAGAGCATCTTCAAGCTCACCATTTAGTGATGTGCGCTCTTCGAGTATCCGGTAGGGTATACCACCGACGCCTGTCTGTCCTATCAGATCCAAGAGAGTAGCATGAGCATCTTCTGCCGTCAGCTTTGACTGAGGCGTCTGCTCGGAAGAGACTGCTTTAGGTTTTCTTCCCCGTTTCTTCCCCTTGGACAGTTTCCTCCCTCGCAGGATGGAGTCCCATGAGGATGAGGACTGGGATTGACTGTTGACCTCTACCTTTTCTTCTCGGATGTACTGCCGAATCTCCATGTACCCCTTAGGCAGCAGGAAACCGTCATTAGTCAGGAGGAAATACATGTCCTCTGGAGCAGTGTCGGTAGGAAGCGGAAAGTCGAAGGATACGCCCAATGGAGTCTTCCTGAAGAAATCATCCATGACTCTCACCATCAGGATGTCTTGATTCCTGCCGTACCGAAGCTCCTTGACGTAATGAAAGTCCAAATATTTCTCTGAAAAGTTCCCATGGCATGCTGACTTTGCTCTGGTAATCAGGGATGTCATACCCATCTTGCCAAGGACATCTCTCACCTTTTCTTCTGTCACGACTGCATCACGACCATGTGTCTTCACTCCGATTGCATCGACTATCCACCGGATGATGGCGATAGCTTCCGCAGCTTCTGTGTGAATGATAAAGCCCAAGGCAGCTACCTCCTTCAGTATCTACTGGTTAGACAAAGGACTATAAAGAGTATATCTAGGATACCATGATCCCTGCTTATGCTCAAGCGTTATATTTATCCTTCACTTTTTTGCTAATGGTAGGCGTTTGTGGTAAGTTATTTACAAGTACCTTGACCAAGACTACCCGGAAGGAGGGAAATGGGAGAAGTAGTCAACATACTAAGTCGCAGAGTGTACCGGAAGCGCAGTCAGGAAGAGGACCTTCTACTTTTGTGCCGAATAAAGCATGGAGATATCTACGCACAGCATGAGCTAATAGACGCCTATATAGGCTTCGTCAAACTCAAGGCATCTAGCTACTTTATGACCGGCGGAGATCACAATGATCTTGTTCAGGAAGGACTCATCGGCCTGACTAAGGCCATCCGAGATTACAGAAATGATCGAGAAGCAAGCTTCAGAAGCTTCGCCGAACTTTGTATAGGACGGCAAATCATCACAGCTATCAAGACTGCCTCTCGTCAGAAGCACGGTCCTCTGAACAGCTATCTCTCTCTGAGCGGCGCTCCAAACTCTAGCGATGATGGTGAATGCAGCTTGGGAGACATTCTTCCATCCAGCTACGCCGAGCGACCTGATGTGCAGATAATGGCTAATGAGGAACGAGGGGCCCTCATTGAGATGATGAAGAGACTGCTCTCCGACATGGAAAAGGATATCCTCCTCCTCTACCTGGAAGGATTCTCCTATGAGAGCATAGCTGACGAGCTCGGGATAGATACGAAAGGTGTCGATAATGCCCTTCAGCGTGTCAAGCGTAAGGTTAGCTTGCATCTGGAGGCACGTAAGTCGCTCGAGTCACTACTGCCAAAACTGCCGAACACACCAAGACAGGTGACATCTGTTGACGACACCACAAAGCTACAAGTGACTGACTCAATCCCTACAGTTTCTCCTCTGTCTCCTGAGGTTAAACGAAGCGATATCGTTATCTCATCAGATTTGTACCGGCTTATCCTGGATACAAAGGCTGGTGGAATACCATATCGCATACTCAAGGTGAGAACAGAACGAAACAGCAAACTCGACGATTGGCTTGACAGTCTGCAAGACAAGGGACTTATCGCACTGGTAGCCGGTCATTGCCGGGAAGAGGACATCTACGTGTCAAACGTGTACTTTGACGACTGACAGGGTGGCAACCCACAGGGAAGCCACTCTTTTTTATTCTTAACCTTACTTTTTCGCGTGTCTTTTATCGATACTTTTGAAGGCCGTTTGTTCCGGTTTGAAGATGAGCTCTACAGTACCGATAGGTCCGTTTCTATGCTTACGGACGAGTATCTCGGCAATTCCCTTCTTCTCCGTGTCCGGATTATATAGGTCATCACGATATATAAATGCCACTACATCGGCGTCTTGCTCTATGGACCCTGACTCACGAAGGTCTGAAAGTATTGGACGCTTGTCCGGTCTGGCCTCTACAGCTCTGGAAAGCTGGGATAGAGCCATGACAGGCACGTTCAGTTCTCTTGCCAGACCTTTGAGTGCTCTGGATATTTCTGATATCTCCTGTACTCTGTTTTCTGCATTTCTTCCCTGCATAAGCTGCAGGTAGTCGACTATAATAAGACCCAGTCCTTTCTCCGACTGCAGTCTTCTGGCTTTCGTCCTCATCTCTAGTACATTTGTGAGGGCAGTGTCGTCGATGAAGAGTGGCGCTTCTGACAGACTTGCCATCGCTCTGCCTATCTTCGGGAAGTCATCATCATCCAGATTACCTGTCCTCAGTTTCCACATATCAAGCTTGGCTTCACTAGCCAGGAGACGGTCTACTAACTGCTCCTTGCTCATCTCGAGTGAGAATATAGCGACAGGAACCCCTTCTTTGATAACTACATGTTCCGCAATGTTTAGTGCCAGAGAAGTTTTCCCGACAGAAGGTCTGGCAGCTAGTATAATCAAGTCACTATTTTGAAGTCCGGCCAGTAGATAGTCCAGTTCATGAAATCCGGTTGGCACCCCACGAAGTTTGTCTTTATCCTTATGTAACTCATCTATCCTATCAAAGGATTCCTCCAGAATGTTCTTGATTGGTATGAACTTACCCTTTAGATGCTTTTCCGATACTTGGAATACTCTCTGTTCTGCTTCATCCAAAAGCTTTGAAGTGTCTTTTTCCCCATCATAAGCCAGCTCATTTATCTCATTTGCTGAGGATATAAGTCTTCTGAGCACCCCTTTATCAGCAATGATCTTCGCATAGTGCACAATGTTTGCAGCAGAAGGGACAGAGTTCGCCAGAGTTGATATGTAGCTTGCTCCCCCAACATTTTCTAGAACTTTCTGTTCAGTGAGCTTATTGGTCAACGTTACAATATCTATAGGTTGACGCTTCTCATAAAGGTCTATCATAGTTTTGTAGATAGTAGCATTCGCACCTGAGTAAAAGTCATCATCAGACAACATATCAGCTACCTTTATAATAGCGTCCTTCTCTAGAAGTATCGCCCCGAGAACCGAGACTTCAGCTTCTTCGTTATGTGGTGGTATTCTTCCTTCTCTATTTTTCATCATTTACTGTATTCTCCTTCCACCCTCCTATAGGTTACTGGGTTAATTGGTCTTTTGGTTTATAGGTAGCTGCCCTTCTATACTTAATCAAGCTTGTAAGCTTCTTACCCAACACATCATATTCTTCAGAAAGAATAGTAGCTTCCTTGTTTAGCTTAGTATAAATATCTGCAACAACTAGTAGTTGCGTACAAATTTCTGCGACTGAACCGCGAGAAATCATAAAAAAGTTATTTTTGTCATTGTTCGTGAATCTTGCTTCTCCTTCCGCTATATTTGACTCTACCGAAACTGCAGCTCTTCTCAACTGTGAAACTAAGCCAAACTTCTCTTCTTCAGGAAGTTCTTGTGTTATCTTATATAACTTTACTGTTAAACTATGCACTACTTTCCAAACTTTTAGCTTTCTAAAGTCTCCCATTTATTTCTCCTACCCTATTAACCTATCAACCAAATAATCTACTAACCGACTTACTCTACTAGCTCTCCTCCTAGAGCATCTAGCAGATTTTTTTCATCTTTAGTCTTACTCTCACTTTTTTTCGCTGGTGTTGCTTTCGCAAGGTTACAAACAACTACGTACTCACTGCCACAAACCTTCACTATTGCGCTTTCCACAACTTTCTTGTTCTTCTCATTTTCTATCCTCTCTTTATGAAACTTGAAAGGGAACGCTAAGTGGACCTCTTCTTCATAAAATGTAGGTTCAGAATCCCGAACCAGTGCATGAACAGAACGGTTTTTTGACTTTATTTCAAAAAGCACTTGAGACCACTTACCGGAAATGTCCACATTACCTTTCTTGGCTACTGTCTCTACCTTTCCGACTTTTTTTTCTACTACTGTGTCGTTCACTCTCTCAGTAGACTTTGTCTGAGTATGTTTAACAAATTCGCCTTCTTCTCGCCCCGCTATCTTCAGTATAGCTACCTCCAGAGATAACTGAGGATATACTGAATACTTAAAGTTACGGTTACACTCACTTAATATTTCTATCGCATCAATATACTTTTTCACCGAAGTTTGACTGCTTATTTCTTTTTGTAACTTTTTCCTATACACATCCATCAAACTTTTTGTTACTTGCCCTATTTCAGCTCCCCTTTCTATAACTTCGTGCAAAAATGTCAAAGCTTTTTCTTTGTCCCCAGCGTCTATATAGTCAGCTAGCTCTCTTATTTTGCTCGTATCAACAGCTCCCAGGATACTGAGGACCTCTTCTTCTGTAATCTTCCCCCCTTTTGCATTCATAGATATCTGGTCAAAGATAGACACTGCATCTCTTACTCCTCCTTCGCTGGATTTGACAATTACCGAGACTGCTTCATCGCTTATTTTAATCTTTTCAGCAACAGCGACTTCCTTAACTTTTTCCGCTAGCTCATTCTCAGAGACTCTCTTAAAGTCAAAACGCTGACACCTGGAAATAACAGTTGCAGGTATCCGGTGAGCCTCTGTTGTCGCCATGATAAAGACAGCATGTTTGGGCGGTTCCTCTAGAGTTTTGAGAAGGGCATTGAAGGCTTCCTTTGTAAGCATATGTACTTCATCAATGATGAAAACCTTATAAGCAAGCTCGCTCGGTGAAAACTTGACCTTCTCTCTCAGGTCTCTAATCTCATCTATCCCCCTGTTTGAAGCAGCATCTATCTCTATGATGTCCAGTGCTCTCTGTTCATCTATCGAGATACAGGAAGAACACTTGTTACAAGGGTCACCGTTTTTCAAGTTCTGGCAGTTTACGCCCTTTGCCATTATCCTGGCTACTGACGTTTTCCCTACCCCCCTCGGACCACAGAAAAGATAAGCATGAGAAAACTGCTTTTTCTTTAGTGAGTTCTGAAGTGTTTTTACTATATGCTCCTGACCCTTCACTTCTGAAAGGCTACTTGGTCTGTATTTTCTGTATAATGCTATCCTTACCACTAACTTCTCCTTATCCCCTGATCTTTTATATCTCTAGTCCTATTGTACAGTTTGCACAAAAAAAAGTAACCCTCTCGTTTGTGCTTAAACTGTTTATAAGGCTACTTACCTTGTGGACATCAACCGCCCAGCTAGATTTTCTATATTTCCAGTTCTTCTACCCCACCCTTATCTTTTGAAGACTCTACCTCTTCTCCTAGAGAGTTTAAATCACTCTCTTCTTTCACAAATTCTTCATTAGCCCCTTCCATAGATGTAGCTCTATGGCTATCATCTAGAGGTGTCTCATCGGAGTTATCTTTTAAGTCCTCAACTTGTTCGGAACTTTCAGAAGATCTCTCCATCTTTACTGCCGGGTACTCTTCTTCTTTATGAAAGCCGATTTTACTTTCTTCTTGAGTCACTTCTTTCTTATTTTCTAACTCCTCAAGTCCCGCTGATGTTTTTTCCTCATGCTGAGTCTCTGGCTCCTTGATAGGTCCCTCTTCTTTCAAAAGCTTCTCCTTTACACTTTCGAGTATCTCAACATTTTCTTCCGGCAAAACAAATTTTTTTGGCTCTTTCTTGTCTGTTACAGCTTCTCCTGAGTCATGATCAGGCAGTACACTTTCTACTGCTGCCCAACTGCTATCTAACCCCTCGGGGACCACTATAGAGACTTTGTCTCCGGGTTTGCCTTTATAGTAAGTAACTGATGCGAAGAGAATCTTATATTTTTTGCCTTCAGCTATCACAAAGTAGTTGCCGCCTTCATAAGCGAGTGTTCCTATGAGGTTCTTTCTTTCTGCTGGCTTTATCTGTTTGTATATGAGACTGCCATCTTCGGCGATGGTAAGCTTCATCACATCGCCTTCTACCAGCTTTGACTTCGAAGCATAGTTTGCAGGAACAGGATATTTCTTGCCGTCTGAAGATACCATCTGTTCACCATCAAATATGCCCTCTACTATCTTTCCTTCACTGGAAAGATCCATGTCTTGGGCTAGCTCTTTATGTGATACTCCGCCCTTTTGGGGAGTTTCTCCAAGTATATCTAAAAGTAGGTTTCTCGCTGAGTGCAGATTTCCTTCTGCTGTATCGAGTAACTTTTGTATGTGTTTTAGCCTATCATCGTTTTTCATTTTTTGTTTTCCCTCTTAGCTTTGGATTTTTGTTTTGATACCTTACAATATTAAGTTCTACCCGCTTCTTTGTCAAATAAAAAAGACTCTCTGTGCCTCCTATCACAGAGAGTCGGTAAGGACTGTTTCAAAGTACGCTTTCGCTTTCTTCTCGAAACCATTTAACGAGACTCGGGCTATTCTTCCGATCTTCTCTCCTTCTACTGCACTCTTGTACTTCTCTATCAGAGTAAGTCCCAGTCTTGACTGATCTTCAAACCATGCTCTGACAGCAGGAGTGAGACGATTGCCTAACTCATCTGAGTGAATAGGGATCTGGTACTTTTTGCAGTCTTCAGATGAGACATTGATCAGACCGGCGGCTATATCTTCCTCGTAATCTCTCAGGTTGTAGTATATCCTGCTGGCATATCCGAGAGGTGCTATCAGAGGTAGAAGCTTTTCGTCTCCTTCCATAACTTTCAGAGTACAGCTAATCGCGCCCTCGACATCAAGCCGATGGAAGCTCTCATGCAGCTCAGCTTCGGGAAATACACTAGCCGTTTCGCGTCGTTTCGCATCAAAAAGCAGTGAGCTCAGAATATAGCGGGTTTCCTGGATTATGTCGAAACCTAAGCGAGTCGACAGCTCGTGGCAATATAGAAGAATAACCTCAATCTTATCCCGAGGCTCACTCAGTTCATCTAGCCAAGCGATTTTCTCCTCCAAGAACTCTGCTCTTGACGAGTACCCCTTAGGGAGTTTGAGATCACTGTCTGCCACTTCATCGGCTAGCCTCATGGCAATGTTGTACCATTCGAGAAAGTTTCCCCTTCTCAGGCTGAATGCTGCATATTTGTAGCTTCGAAGTGCCCTATAGTAGGACCCGTATTTTTCCTGTTTCTCCTCCGTACCTAGCATATACCGGTAGAACTTCTTCTTTAACCGGCGGCGATATCTCCAGTTGAACCTGACCTTTCTCCTAACTGGAGGAACTTCACCTTTGATGAAGAATCTGGCATCTCTAGATCCAATCTGCATGCATGCCTCTAGCCTGCGTGCGTTATGGTCTAAAAGCGACTTGAGAGGAAGTTCGGAACCAGGTCGCAAAGACAAGACATTGGGACTCTCCAAAACCAGCTTTTCAGCCTCGCCCAGACGTTTTATATGACTCCTTACCAGGCTCTCTATCCCGTCGGGAAAGAACGGAGACACCAGAGAAGCAAACGTCCAGAAACGGTCAAAGCCCCGGTCTGCAAGAGGTTTGTTTCCAATGACAATAATTTCGTCATGACCATCTCCTAGGGCCTTTGCTATAGGCAGGGGATCTCCGAGTTCTCCATCTATGTATCTAGCTCCATACACTTCAACCGGTGCATGGAGAGGATAAAGTGCAGCAGAAGCCTGAATTATATCCAGCAGTTGCTCTGGATGGTTCTTCGCGGAAAAGTATGATGCTTTTCCTGACGGATAATGAGTTAGAGAATATATGAGATTAGTCTCAGAATGCAGTAACTCCCTGACATCAAGATAAAATGGACCCCTTGTGATTCCTTCCATGAGGGCACTCAGGTCCATTATCCTTTTCATCCTTAAGAGATTTCGAATTTTCATCAGATCCTTACCCTGCAGTTGCCTCCAAAGTTCCTCATACTCTTCAATCTGACCTGAAGCGTAGTAGGAACTAGCGAAGACACCGGATGACCCAGTGTAGATACTATCGATCTTTACCTTTTGGGAAGCGAGGGTTTTTAAGGCTCCCAGATCATAGGCACCATACATCCCTCCTCCACCAAAGACTAGAGCTCTTGTCAACTTTCTCACCTCTTTCGAGTTGTTAAGCTTCGGGTTGTTTTTACTCAGCCAATAATAGATAATAACATAAATTTCGTCTTTTGGCTACAGGCTATTTGAAGCTTTTTATAAACTTCTTTTTAAACTTCTGAAAGTTTTTATTTTCAATAGAGCTCCTGATATCTGACATAAAACGCATCATAAATCTCAGGTTGTGTAGTGACGTCAGGCGGATACCTAATATTTCATTTTCCCTGAGAAGATGTGCTACGTATGAACGGGTAAAGTTTTGACAGGCATAACAGTCGCATTCTTTCTCTATCGGCCCCATGTCTTTCTTAAAAGCGGCATTTGTGAGATTTAGACTACCGGAATAAGTCCAGACTGTGCTGTTTCTTCCTAGTCTTGTAGGTAGTACGCAGTCAAACATATCTATCCCTCTCTCCACCGCATTGAGTATGTCCTGAGGAAAACCAACCCCCATCAGATATCTAGGTTTGTCTTTCGGTAAATGAGGCTCTGTGATATCTAACATTCTGTTTCTGACTTTCTCTGGTTCCCCTACTGCAAGGCCGCCAACAGCCACACCGTCAAAATCAAGAGATGAGATAAACTTTGCCGACTCCTCACGTAAATCTTCATATACCACACCTTGGGCAATACCGAAAAGTGCCTGCTCATAGCCGTACAAAGGCTTATTCTTTTTATGCGCCTCTAAACATTTATCTGCCCATCTATGAGTCCTATTCATCGCTTCCCTAGCATACTGTTTGTCTGCATCAGCAGGTGCACACTCATCAAATGCCATCATGATGTCGGCCCCTATCTCTTTTTGCATCTTCACAACTGACTCGGGCGAAAAGAAGTGTTTAGAACCATCGATGTGAGAACGAAACTCCACGCCATCCTCTTTTATCTTTACTAGCCCCCCATTGTCATTCCCGCGAAAGCGGGAATCTACCTTAGAGCCAAAACCGAGTGAAAACACCTGAAATCCACCGCTATCAGTAAGTATCGGACCATTCCATCCCATAAACTTATGCAAACCACCATGTTTCTTGATAACATCCGTCCCGGGACGTAGATACAGGTGATAAGTATTACCCAGGATTATATCAGCTTCAATATTCGCTAAATCTTCCGGAGATAGAGTTTTGACAGAGGCACGAGTACCAACAGGCATAAAAACGGGCGTATCAAAACTACCATGAGCAGTAGTGACTCTACCCAGCCTGGCTCTGCCATCCTCTTTTTTTAGTTCAAATTTGAACTTTGTCATAGATAGATTCTATATCAATTTGGGTGTTTATGCAATAAAATAAAATACTTGTCAAGATGTACCTTTTATGGTATATTGTATGTGACTTATTCAAGCGCCCTTTGAAGGAGGTGTAAACGATGGTAAAGAAACACTTGCCGAATGTTTTAACCAGCATTCGATTTCCGCTTTGCGTCTTGGGACTGATACTTGCATTCCTCAATATACCGATACTAGGAGTACTCTGTCTCATAGCTTGCTTCGTCACCGATTGGGCTGATGGCAAGTTAGCAAGACGATGGGAAGTAGTAAGTGAATGGGGAAAGAAATGGGACCCGGTAATCGACTTGACTACCATCGTTCTCATTTACTTCTACATGATTTTCTTTGAGTCTTTGCCAGGAGTGTTAAAGATTATGTTTCTTCTTGTCGCTTTCCGAAACGTACTCTTGAGTCAGGGGTTTAAATACCTCTACCGTACAGCGAAGGAATCAAAGGATTTCATCATCAAAGAAAGAGTGGAAACTATCAACCACGTAAGTCGTGCGGGCAAATGGTCTACAGCGTTACAGATGATAGCTCTCACGGGTTTCTTCTTTTTCAACGTTACTATGCAGGAAGTACAAATAGCCTTCTTTGTCCTCATCTTTATCCCCGCCTTCTGTTTCTCAGTATATTCAGGGTATAAATACACCCGAGACGGATGGGACCTAGCTACCACATTCTGGCAAAGAGAACTCTTTCCCGTACAGGAAAGGTTGCATCCCTTCGTCGGGAAATTAGGCTGGTTCCTGAACCAAGTAAGAAGACTCTCCCGCGCCTTGCCTTTGTAGAAATACTATCTACTGAGCATAGGCGCATTTTTTTATACAAAAAATAAAGGGGATGTACGGTTCGAACGTACGATTCCCTTTTTCCAGCTTATAACTGGAAGAACGTAAGAAGTACCAGCCCCACAGGAGCAGCGATTATGAGTCCGTCGACCCTGTCGAGTACCCCGCCATGATCACGGAAAAGTGTGCCGGAGTCTTTGATACCCGAAGTTCTCTTTAGTGCCGACTCCAGCGCATCTCCCAAATGTGTCATAATAGCCAATACCAGGCCGACATACAGCGGAAGCCATCCTATACCAAGGAAAGTGAAGGTTACTATGACCCCAGCTATAGTACCGAATAAGTACCCGCCGATAGTCTTGTTTGGGCTGACACTCTTGAAAGGATGGCTTCCAAGCAAACTTTTCCCCTTTAGCCTTTTCCCAAGCTCGTAGGCAAAGATATCGGTTGCCATTACAACCAGCAAGACCATGGCCAGAGGTTTATATCCTTCAAACCTTATGAAAACCATGCTGGATGGCAAGACAGCAATATAGACACTCGCTGCCACGAAAATCGGCATTTGACGCCAGCCATCATTGACCCATACTGAGAAACCCAGAGGAAGAAACATCAGGACAACCGTTATGAGTATGTCCCTCACACCATATCCGAAAATTAACTCGATGTATACCATCACAACCGGTAACACAAGGAATATCCGAGGCAGGTTATACCCCATGGCCCGGATAATCTTCCCTAGCTCCAGAGCACCTATAATCATCAGACCTCCTAGGAAGATTTCCCAGGATATCATGCTTATTGGCGCTAGAAACATCAGGAGGCCGTATATTATGGCCGGCTTGACTCTGTTTTGAACGTACTCACTACTCATCTTCTCTACCTCCCAAGGATAGTATTGATTCGCATATAGTGGATATATTTAAACATAAACGTATACAAAAGTCAACTTATAACTGTGCTTACTTGCAACCTTCTGCACTATGACAGTTCACAAAAACTTCTTTTACATTAATACTTAAGTTATAATGCATCTATGAGAAACATCCCAAATATACTTTCTATTTCAAGACTTTTCCTGATCCCACTGGGACTTTATCTATTTCACAACGGCCGGTTTGCCACTGCAACGGTAGTATTCGCTATCGGTTTCTTGACCGACTTTTTTGACGGTATTCTGGCTAGAAAGTTCGGCTGGGTTAGTAACTTCGGCAGATTTGCAGACCCAGTATGTGACTTCATCAGTATCACTACAATATATGTCTATCTAATGTTCTTCGTTGATTTTGGATCCGCAGTTTCTATAGTACTGAAGCCTATTCTGATGCTCATAATCATGAGATATCTGTTTCTTTTCTATCTTCTTGCTGGATTAATAAGGAAAGGAATCGCAGTAGAATCTGCCCACGTCAACGACTTTGGGAAGGTTTCAGCCTCACTGCAGATGATTGCCTTGACTGTATTTTTTCTGAGCCAAGTCGTACAAGTAAATGAACTAACATACATTTACTGTTTGCTCTTCTTCTTTGCCTTCTGGATAGGTCTCTTTTCATCTATAGAGTATGGAAGAAAAGGTTATGAACTCGGCGTCCTCCTACCAGGACAGAAGACTTTGACATAAATGTTCTAATAGTGTATAGTTAACTTAACAATTAAAAATCCTGACGAAAGGATTTAAGTTGAGTAACAAGGTTTTGACAATTCCTAACGTGATGACCTTATCACGAGTTCCTCTGGTAGTCTTGGCTTTAGTCCTCCTATCAAAGGGGCATATACTGCTAGGTTGCATCATTGGTACTTTTGGATTTCTGACAGATCTTGAAGGTTTTGTCGCTAGAGCGACGAACTCTGTCAGTAAACTGGGTAAAATCATGGATCCTATTGCGGATGCGATGAGTTTCATTATCATATATCTCTACTTACTTATGAATAATGAATTTATCAACCTTGGGCTCCTCCCCAGCTTAGTTCTGGTGTTTTTCATGTTCCGTATCGCGATAAATACCGTAATGGTTATGTATTTCACCGTGAAGAAGGTTCCACAAGACCAGTTGAACGTCAACTACACAGGGAAGGTGGCAGCGGCACTCCAGATGATCTTCGTTGGTGTCTGGTTTTGGTCATATCCACTGATCGACTTTGGTTACTCAGTCTCATTGGATTTGGGAAATCAAATATCCTTCACCTTCTACTGGGCATTATTTTTTACTCTATGCTTAGCCGCCTTGTTCGCGCTGCAATCCCTCAAAAGGTATCTATCGACAGCAAAAAGACTTCACCAGGAGTTTCTTTCTGCCTAAACAACAATGTCAAACCTATCCCACCGCCACATCTGTGGCGGTTTTTTTATAGAAAAAACAAACAATCTCCTTCACTGCACTAAACCGCATTAGTGCAGTGCTACCTCTTATCCTCTGATATTGACTCCCTTATACCTCATTGTCCGGGGTTTGGGTTTCCAAGCTTTTCTAGACCTGAATATCCCTGAACTTTTTTGAAAACCAAAGCCACACTTCGCACTGAGTCTGCTTATCGCGGTCGTACTCATACCGGTTTCCATAATAATATCAGTATAAGAACGACCATCTTCTATCATTTTCAGAACTCTATATCTTCTACCAATATCATTAATTTCTCTTGTTGTAAGGACACGGTCAAATATCAGCTCAACTTCCTCCGCTTTACTTGACCTTACTAACAAGTTCACTACTTCACCTATAGCGTCTTTGTGCCAAACCATCCTTCTGCTCATATTACCTCCCAAAGTTGTAATAATTTATAAACATACTAAACCCCCTAATAGTACAAAACTAGTATACAGGTTACTCTTTGAGTCACTGCACTAATGCGGTTTAGTGCAGTACCAACAAAGAGAGTCCTCTAGGACTCTCTTTGATACTTTTATATACTCTAGAGCTTCTTACTTCAGTTCTACAGTTGCACCAGCTGCTTCAAGCTTTTCTTTTGCAGCGTTTGCATCTTCCGGCTTCAAGTTCTCAGCTACAGTCTTTGGGGCACCATCTACTAGATCTTTTGCTTCTTTCAGACCTAGAGTCTGGTTGATCTCTCTTACAGCCTTAATAGCACCAATCTTGTTACTGCCTGCGGCAGTCAAGACTACTGTATAAGCTGACTTCTCTTCTGCTTCTTCAGCTGGAGCAGCACCTGCTGCCGGACCCGCAACTGCTACAGGAGCGGCTGCTGATACTCCAAACTTCTCTTCAAGAACCTTCACTAGTTCAGCCATCTCTAGAACACTCATCTCTTCAATAGTTTTGACGAGATCCTTAAACTTCTTTGGAACCTCTACATCTTTCTTGGGCTCTTCCTTTTTCTCTTCTTTCTTTGGCTCCTCTTTTGGAGCTTCTTCCTTAGCTTCTTCAACCTTTTCCTCAGCTACTTCCTCAGTAGCTTCAGGTGTAGTTTCTTCTGCTGCTTCTTCTACAGCTTCCTCCTCGGTTGCTGCATCGTCTTTTTTTGCTTCATCTTCTGACATTTTATTCTCCTTTTTTCCTGCATTCTGCAGAATTATTTACTTTATTTATTATTACTTAACTAGCTTTTTGTTCTCTTATCGCGTCCAACACTCCCACAACATTTCTAAGGTTTGCATGCATCACACCGACGAAGTTTGATACAGGAGCATTCATAGAACCGATCATCTTTGCAAGCAACTCCTCTCGTGATGGCATCTGTGCCAGGCTCTTGACTGAACTTGCTTCTATACTCTTGCCTTCCAGTATTCCACCAATTATTTCCAGTGCCTCATGACTCTTTGCGAAGTTGAAAACAATCTTTGCAGGAGCTACTTCATCATCATACCCAAAAGCAACTGCAACCGGATGGTTGGCTAGTTCCTTCGAGTCTATATCCAGCTTTGCCTTCTTTACTGCCAAACCGAAGAGGGTATTCTTTATAACCTTGAACTCTATCCCCTGCTCGCGAAGACTATTCCTGACTTCATTGATCTCTTCTACAGTTAATCCCTTATAGTCAGTAAAAACGGCTGCCTTTGATTTTTCAAGCTTCTCTGCAAACTTATCAACTAGCTCTTCTTTTTTCTTTCTGGTTATAGCCACATGCACTCCTTTGATATTAAAAAATCTCTGGCTTCCACCAAAGACATAAATAAATTTCGTTTTTCGAACTTTACCTCGGTAGCATATTAAGCCTGTAAGCTGCTACTGTCTTTGGTTTTTTATAGTAGGTCGAACGTGAAGTAAACTTCTCGCTCGACCTTTAAGTATTCTAGCAAATATTTAAAGGTCAAGTCAATAAGTTTTGGAATATGCGAACGCTTAATGCAAAAAGAGCCGTCTTAAAAGACAACCCTCCAGCTCTTTCTACATTACATCTATTATAGATAATAAGAGCAAGCATTACAAGTGTCGTACTCCTTCACGACTTCTACTTTTCCACATCTCCTAGCTCTCTAAAAACTACTGATTAGGATAA
>Ga0172369_10003802_pt1 | contig 19632 bp, 18 predicted proteins | sample LakKiv25m_FD_114539 | JGI IMG/M metagenome (GOLD analysis project Ga0172369, IMG submission 114539) | Freshwater microbial communities from Kabuno Bay, South-Kivu, Congo - kab_022012_11.25m | ecosystem: Environmental > Aquatic > Freshwater > Lake | place: Democratic Republic of the Congo...
CCCACCCCAGCCCCTCCCCCATTGGTGACTTCTCCAATGGGGGAGGGAAGGGTGGGGGTCTTTTCTAGGTTGGTAATAATGAACCGCGCCGCGTTCCAAAGTTTGTTGGCAAAATTTCGGTTGCCCTCCACACGTTGTAGACTCAAGTTCATGTCGTTGCCCGGAGTTGAACCAGTGAGCAACGTAAAGCGCAAAGCGTCCGTGCCGTATTCATCCATGACCTCAAGCGGATCGATCACGTTGCCCAAAGTCTTGCTCATCTTGCGTCCGTCACCATCGCGCACCAAGCCATGCAAGTACACCGTGTCGAATGGCGCTTTGCCAGTGAACTCCAAGCCCATCATGATCATGCGCGCTACCCAGAAAAACAAAATGTCGTAACCTGTTTCGAGAGTCGAAGTTGGATAAAAATATTTCAAGTCGTCGGTCTCGGCGGGCCAGCCCAACGTGCTGAAGGGCCACAAACCGGACGAGAACCATGTGTCCAGCACATCGGGGTCTTGCTCGATCTTTTTGCTTCCGCAATGGGCGCACTGAGTCGGATCGTTCTCTTCGCAAGTTTGTTTGCCGCAGTCGGCGCAATACCACACCGGGATGCGATGCCCCCACCACAACTGGCGCGAGATGCACCAATCGCGGATGTTCTCCATCCAATTGAAATACACTTTCTCGAATCGCTCTGGCACAATTTTGATTCGTCCATCTTTCACGGCGGCGATGCCCGCTTCGGCCAACGGCTTGATTTTCACGAACCACTGTGTGGAGATCATCGGCTCGATGATCTCGCCGCCGCGTTGCGAGCGCGGCACGTTCATGATGTGCGGCTGCACTTTGATCGTCAAGCCCGCCTTCTGCATATCGCTCCACAAATTCTCGCGGCACACAAATCGATCTTGCCCTTTATAAATTCCGGCGTTCTCATTCATCGTCGCGTCTTTGTTCAACACGTTGATGATCGGCAAATTGTGGCGCAAGCCGATGGCGTAGTCGGTGGCATCGTGTCCGGGTGTGACTTTTACCGCGCCGGTAGCAAATTCACGATCCACCACCGCATCGGCGACGATGGGGATTTCACGATTCAAGATCGGCACGATCACGGTTTTGCCGACGTGATCGCGGTAGCGGGGATCGTCAGGGTGAACCGCCACGGCGGTGTCACCGAGAATCGATTCGGGGCGGGTGGTCGCCACCGAGATAAAGTCATCCGAATTTTTAAATTTATATTTGAAGAAATACAATTTGCCTTCTTCTTCGTTGTATTCCACTTCCACATCCGAGACGGCGGTTTTGAGTCCGGGCGACCAGTTCACCAGATACGTGCCGCGATAGATGAGACCTTTTTTGTAGAGCGAGACAAAGGCATGACGCACGGCTTTCGATAAACCGTCGTCGAGCGTGAAGCGCACACGATCCCAATCGCAGCTCGCCCCGAGTCGGCGCACTTGGTTGTAGATCATGCTGCCGTATTTTTCTTTCCACTGCCAGACGCGCTTCACAAACTCTTCGCGCCCCAATTCTTCGCGGGTCACTTCATCTTCTTTGAGGAGCATCTTCTCCACTTGCAGCTGCGTAGCGATGCCCGCATGATCCGAACCCGGCACCCACAGAGTCGGCTTGCCCTTCATGCGGTGATAGCGGATCATTAAATCTTCGACGGCGACAAACATAGCGTGACCCAAGTGCAATTCTCCGGTCACGTTGGGCGGCGGAATCGAAATGACGAAAGGCTTTTTGCTTTTATCAATCTTCGGCTTGAAGTAGCCGCTCTTCTCCCACCAGGCATAGAGGCGTTGCTCGGTTATTTTGAAGTCGTAGGCTTTGGGTAGGTCGGTCATTGTGTCCTCCAAGTAATCAGCAATCAGCAATCAGCAATCAGCAATTCGCTGACGGCTGATACCTGAAGGCTGTTGGCTTAATAAAAAAATCTCCTTCATCCATTCAAGGACGAAAGAGACTCTTTCGCGGTACCACCTTGGTTCGCCGTTTTGCGGCGCACTCGAAAGCTGTAACGGGCTTCTCCGTCTTCACTTACTAATTACCAATTACTGATCACTGACAACTGGTAACTTCTCGGTAAAGAAACTCCCAAGCGACCTTCAGCGTTTTGTGGTTGTGGGTGCTTTCAGCCTGTGGCACTCCTTCTCTATCAACCCGTCGCGCCTACTCCTCTTGTTCGACGTTGTATTGTATGTAATTGCGGATGATTATATGTGTTTTGGGATCGTTGTCAAATTTTCTATTCATAAGCCTTGCGGCGATGTCGCACTACAGTTACATCAACTATCTTTTTGTCATCGTAGATGTGATACACAACTCGATAGTCACCGACACGAATACGCCACAAGTCTGTTGCGCCCTTTAATTTTTTACAACCTTTGGGGCGCGGGGCTTTTGCCAGCGATTCAATTGCCGGAAGAACTCGCTTGACGATTTTTTCTTCCAGCGCTTCCAACTCTTTGCGTGCGGATCGAGCAAAGGTGATGTTGTAATCTGACATGGCTACGCTGGCATTTTTAATTTACCCAACTTGCGAAGACGCTTCTTTACAGATGACAGTGACTCGCGCGGCTCACTGGCGCGTAGACGAGTCGTAAGAACGTCATAGAAATCTTCCCACATCTCGCCATGTCTGTGCAGATCGATCATTACAGCAATTCGTCGCCCTTTGGCGTTGGTGACATATTGAATGCCTTGCATAAGGAACTCCTTTCACTAACCGATATTGTAACCCGAATTTAGCGAATCCCCTCAGACATCATCTGTTCAAACGTCAGTGTTGTTCCATAGATCACGGGATAGGTTCCGATTCCGGAATAGGGGTAATAGCGCGGAAGGTTGTAGAGGAGCGGATCGGAAGTGACAATGCTTTTATCGGATCGGGTGTTGCCGCTCATGGCGAATTTGTAGCCGAGCGCCTTGACGATGCTTTGTGCGGTGGCGGGCGCGGAATCGTAAGGATAGGCAAAAGCGACGACGGGGGCGCCGACTCTTGCTTCGATGACTTTCTTCGATTGTGCGGCGTCATTTTGAATCTGCTGCGCAGTGATCTTGGCGTAATCGGGGTGAGTCATGCCGTGCGATTGCACCGAGAGGAGGCCTTCGCTCTGCCATTCAAGCAGGCGGCTCCAACAAGCATAACCGTTGGCGCAGTGATCGCTCGTAATGTTGACAACAAGGAAGAGAATGCCTTTTAAATTGTATTTGCGAAGCGTGGGGATGATGAGGGTGGTGAAGTCGTCGAAGTGGGTCGTGCCGAGATCGAATGTGAGCAAGACGGATTTTTGAGGCGGGCTGAATGTGCCGTTAAGATACGAAGCGAATTCGCCCACGCTCAAGGCGTAGAAATTATTGTCGTGCAGCCACTTTAGTTGACTCTCGAACCATTGCGGAGTCATCAGGGTGTTAGTGTTGAGGGCGAATGAGGAATGGTGATATTCAATCGCCGGGATTCTGCGGGCAGGTGAAGAATTCGGGGTGGAGACGGCGGCTGCCGCAGGTGTGATCGGCGTGGGTGTGGCACTCGGTGGCGCGGCGGTTGGCGGCGTCCCCTTTGTTTTAAAGGCAAGATCAATAAGTGAAAGATGATCGGTTAACGCACACACTTTTCGCGACGGGAGATCAACCGACGTGGACAGCGACGACCATTTGCCGTTGAGGGGCGCGGTGAGGATGACAAAATTTTTTGGGTTGCCAGCGAGATCGAGATCGGCTTGAGCGTACGAATAACAAAACGTGAGCGGCGGGTTGAACTTGGTGATCCACGCGCCCACGTTGTTGTAGATGTTGACGTTGACGGCGTGGTTGAGGAGCGTGTAGCCATCGGGCGCGGCGGGCGCGGCGTTGGAATTGTACGCGCCACAATGCACGGTGCTGTTGTTTGGAACGACGTCTGCTGGAAGGATCAGAGTCCACCACGCGCAGAGAAATGTGTTGCCTGTTTTATTTGCGGGTTGCCCACCGAGAGGAGTGGGCGGCGGTTGAACGAGCGGCGACGATGGATTGAACGCAAGGGCATAACCCTCCGCGATGGCAACCGTGCCGCTGACCAGAAGCAACGTGAAGAAAGTCCGTTTGAAGCAACGAGTTACTTTTGAGATTTTGGAATTTGGGATTTGGGATTTTTTGTTGTTCATGGCCTCATTGTTTCATTGTTTTATGATTGCCATGTTTCCCAACGGACTCCAAGAGCTTTGAAACGCGCTGATTGAGCGCGAGTAGATTCTTCCGCCGTCAAGAAAAGTGAATGTGGTAGGGGTGTAACCGATGACGATCACCGTATGCTCATAAGGCGCGACTAACGTTGTGTGACCGTTAGAGGCAGTGTAATTAAATGATCGCCCGGCGGTTACGCTGCCCGTGACCCAAACGATCACCGGACGATTGGCATTGAGTTCAGCGCGCAGATCGTCAAGTGTCATTCCGCGTTTGGCGATGGCGTTCACTTTATAGTGTTGAAGCACGGCGGCGATGGGTTCGGCGTGAACGCCGTAAGGGTACGGCGGTGTTTGCCCCCACTGCCCGTAGACGTTGCCGACGAAGCCGGCATCGGGATCGTCGGAGACGGGAAGGCGTCTGAAAAATTCTAGTTCGTCAAGGTTCACGCCGAAATGCCGCGCCCAGTCCACCGCCGAGCGCGACTCACAATCGAGCGGCAAGGATTGATTGCGTCCGTAGAGGTTGATGAAAACGTTTGGCGATGATGTTGTGGTTGCGCTGTTGGGGATCGTTAGAGTCTGTCCGACGTAAATTGTATCGGCAACGAGTCCATTCGCCGCGCGAATCTCATCCACACCGACTCCGTAACGGCGGCTGAGGCGGAGCAACGTGTCGCCTGCTTGTGTAATGTGAGTCGTTGCTGTGTTCGTTGGCGCAGAAAGGGTGGTTGTGCCGTTAGGGATGGTCAACTGCTGACCGATGTAGATGGTATTAGAACGGAGACCGTTAGCGTTTTTGATCGCCTCAACGCTCACGCTGTAGCGCGTGGCGATTCGATACAACGTGTCGCCCTTCTGCACGACATACTGCGATGTTTCAGCGTGGGCGATGTTTAATGGCAGGAGACAAATAGCGAAGATGATCAATAGTCGGCGCATGGGGTTAGATTAAACCATCATTTAGGTTGTGTGAATAAAGGCGGGGTAAAAGATCGTATAGTGTAAAGCGTATCTGCTATCATCTGCCTGATGTCAGATATTTTATTCGCCCAATCCTACTATCTCCGCTTCGACCCCAAACTTTGGGAAGCGATGCAGCCGTACCCGCCGCTCGGCACGCTGTATGCCGCCAGTTATGCGCGGAACAAAGGTTATAGCGTGGCGTTGTTCGACGCCGTGCTTGCCGAATCGGAAGATGAATGGGCATCTGCGCTCGATCAACACAAACCTCGATACGCAATCATCTTTGAAGACAACTTTAATTATTTGAGCAAGATGTGTCTGCTGCGGATGCGTCAAGCCGCCTTCACCATGATCGAGATGGCGAAAGCGCGCGGTTGCGCCGTCATCCTCTGTGGCGCGGACGCCACCGACCACCGTGATCTTTATTTGCAACGCGGCGCGGACTACGTGTTGCTGGGTGAGGGGGAAATCACTTTAGCGGAACTTCTCGATTCGTTAGAGGGAAGATCGAGTCAACAACTTGAGAGGATACAAGGTCTCGCGTTCAAACAACCAATTTCAAACATCAAACATCAAACTTCAAACACTAATCCTAATCCCCTAATCCCTAATCTCCAACCCATCGACTTCACTCAGGGCAAGTCTCCAATTACTAATTACCAATTACTAATTACCAAGTCCCGCCCCGACATCCGCGATCTCGACTCTCTCCCCTTCCCTGCCTGGGATTTAGTGGATGTGCCGCGTTACAAAAAACTTTGGCGCGAGCGGCACGGCTACTATTCGATGAACATGGTCACCACGCGCGGCTGCCCGTATCACTGTAATTGGTGCGCTAAGCCGATATGGGGTCAACGCTACAACTCGCGCTCGCCAGAAAATGTGGCGCGCGAGATGAAGTGGCTCAAAGAAAATTTCGCGCCCGATCATCTTTGGTTTGCCGATGACATTATGGGTCTCAAACCGAATTGGCTTGAAGTGTTTGCCCAACTGGTTCGCGAATACGATGCGCTCATCCCGTATAAGTGCCTTCAACGTGCTGATCTGATTAACGAGAAGACTGCCAAAGCGTTAGCCGACTCGGGATGTAAAACCGTGTGGCTCGGCGCAGAGTCGGGATCACAAAAAATTTTGGATGCGATGGACAAGGGCGACAAAGTGCAGGACATCTACGCTGCCGCGCGCCTCTTGCATCAGCACGGCATCCAAGTGGGATTCTTTTTGCAGTTCGGTTATCCAGGTGAGACGTGGGAAGACATTCAACTGACTCTCAAGATGGCGCGCGAGTGCGAGCCGGATGATATTGGCATCTCGGTGTCGTACCCTTTACCCGGTACAAAATTCTACGAGCGTGTGAAATCGGAATTGGGCGAGAAACGGAATTGGATCGACTCGGATGATCTCGCGGTGTTATATCACGCGCCGTACTCGCAAGAGTTTTACCGCGCGCTTCACAGCCGCGTTCACTATGAATTTCGTCTGCGTCGCATTCTCAAGAGATTGACCCCCTCAGGTTTGGCGCGTATGTTGAAAAATTTCGTGGGAGTGATTCGATCTGAGATGCAACTGCGGCGTTTTGTTAATCCCTGATAGCTGGTGTAGATTAGCGCCTTGGGCGCGTTGCAATCGCCCACAAGGGGCTAGACTACAAAAATTTTCCGCTTAGTCACCGTCTCTCAATTGGCTCGCCCACAACCCCAACATTGTTCCCATAAGCATCTGCCCCGGCGCTAACGTCCACAGATAGTGATCGAAGAAACTGATTGCCGCCAGAGCAACGATTGCCCCCGAAAGGATTATGGCTACAGGTTGGCGAGACGGCATCACTTTTTTGGCAATGGCAGCCGCCAACCCGATCAGCAATACTGCGCCGCCGATCCCCAGTTCACTCATGATCAACAAAGGTGTGTTATGCACCGGCTCAATATCGTAAAAATCTGCGACGTGTTGTGAGAGGGCTAACGAGTAATTGCCAATGCCGATGCCGAGCAAGGGACGTCGTTGAATGATCTCCCAGGTGCGTTCGATTAACCAAAGACGCGTATAGGTCGAGACCTGTTCGGTTTGTGGTTGATCGTCGGCGACGCGCGTGAAGAATAATTGGCGCAAGGGAATGACGAGAACGAGAAAACACAACGCGCTTGTTAAGCCAAGCGTCATTAAACGTTTTCGCTCAAAGCGCCGAGCGTGAAGCAGGATCGTCAAGGCAAATGCACACAAGCCTAACCACGCACTGCGTGAGAACGTGAGCGCAATAAGGATGATGCTGACAACAAAGATCATCAACGGCGCAAGTTTTCGTTTGGTTTGAACCAAGAAGAATGTCACAGGCGCGGCGAGAAATGCCAGCGCGAAGCCGCCTAAAAGATTCGGGTGAGGCAGTGTTCCATAAGCGCGCAGCCAGCGTGTGCCATCGGCGAGTTGCACCACACTGGCTCCGCTGATCTGCGGAGTCAGTTCACCGGGCCACTCTAAACCTAACGCCATCGTGAAAGCTGTTGATTGAAAACCGAACTGCCAGAATCCGATTAACGCTTGCATCACTAATGCCGCACACGAACCTAGAGCAAACCAGCGCCAAGCATGCGGGTCAGAGCGAAGCGCAAGATAGAGTCCGAACACAAGCCACAAGTGAAAACTGACGTGCAATGAAATGCGCCAGTCGAGCGACCACAGAACGCTGAGGCTGGCGAGTGTGCATAAACTTAAAAGCCAGCCGTCGAGTTGAGTCAAGGAGCCCTGTGAGGTCTTTGAGACCTCACAGGGCTTAGACGCCGCCAATCTCTTGATAAGCCAAATAAAAATTATAATGGCTGCCAATCCATCGCTCACAAAAACAATTGCATCGCTGTAAGTGAAATAGATTCGCGGATGAGTGATGGCGACCACGTCGCTGTAATACCAAAACGTTAATCCCAGTGGCAGCAGCCCAACCGCGATTGCCTGAATGGTAGTTAGTAATACAATCATCTTGTCCGTTATCTTACTGTATGATGAACCAAGAAACCATCGCCGAAGCTTTCTCGCGCACGGCGGCAAAGTATGATGCCTTCGCCGACGATCATCCGCATTTGACTCGGATGCGCCACAAAGTGTACGCGCATCTCTTACGTCACGTTCCACCCGGCGCGCGCATTTTGGAACTCAACGCGGGCAGCGGCACAGATGCCGTGGCGTTGGCGCAGCGCGGTTATTTTGTTCATGCCACCGACATTGCGCCGGGGATGTTGAATCGTTTGCGTGATAAGGTAAAGGATTTGCGATTAGAGGATCGGGTGACGGTGGAAGAACGATCTTTCCTTGCGTTAACCGACGTGGCAGGTGCGCCCTTCGACGTCGTCTTCTCCGATCTCGGTGGGCTTAACTGTGTGCCTGATCTTTCACCGATCATTCGACAATTGCCAAACGTTCTGCGCGCGGGTGGCGTGGTGACTTGGGTGCTGATGCCCAACGGGTGTTTGTGGGAGACGGCTGAAGTTCTGCGCGGAAATTTCCGTGTGGCCTTTCGCCGCCTATCTTCGCGCGGCGTGAAGTCTCATCTCGAAGGTTTGCAATTTGATGTTTATTATTTTTCGCCACAACAGGTGATCAATTGGTTCGGGGATGATTTTGAAGTAGTGTCTCTCGAAGGGTTTTCGGTCATCACCCCAACCGCCGAGAGCAAAAATTTCGCCAAGACGTTCCCGCGCGTATATTGCGCGTTAAGTTGGCTCGACGATTATCTCTCGCCCCATTCTCCGTGGAATAGGTGGGGAGATTTTTTTATTTTGACAATGCGTTATAAGAGAGCGTCCGAAAAGTTTTTTGGGCTCTCCCGTTTTTAACGGGAAACCAAGAACTTGTCATTCCGAGGAGTGTTCTTCACGACGAGGAATCTCTGATGCCGTCGAAGAGATTCCTCGCGGAACACCGCCGCTCGGAATGACATTTTTAGATTTTCCGTAAGTCCAGTTGGTGATAAATTCATTAACGAGTTTCCAGACATACTCTAAGCGATGAATCTTCGCCTTAGCAAAGATAGTCTTTGGTTGTTGATCGCCCGTCTTGGATCGCAAGCGGCGTTGGCGCTTTTCACGATCTGGATCGCCCGTCAACTGGGCAGCGCCGTCTTTGGCGAATACGCCTTCATCGTCGCCATTGTGTTCATTGGTAACATGGTGACAACCTTTGGCACCGATATGCTCCTCATCCGCGACATCGCCGCGCGCCAAGATTTTTCGCGCCTCGCCCCATCGCTAATTATTCAATTGCTGTTGTCGGCGATGTTCATCGTCCTTACATTCCTTTTCGCAACCCAAGTCGCTCTAAAAATTTATAGCCTGTCTTTGATCCCGTTGGCGTTCTTCACCGTCTTCACGTCCGTGTTGCGCGGTCAGCAGCGTATGGACTTGTATGCGATCCTCAGCTTGGCGGCGGCAACGCTGCAACTGCTTTTTGCGATTCTCTTCATTCAATACGGCACGCGCATCGCAACGGTAGCGATCCTTTTGTTGATCGTTCAGGTCATGGCGGCGCTTATGGCTTGGGCATTGTGTCGCCGCCAAATTCTTTATTGGCGAATTTCGCGCAATCTTCTTGTCTCGGCTCTCAAAGCGAGCGCGCCGATTGCCGTGTTAGGCGTCATCACGATCCTCTATCAGAAGATCAGCGTTCTCATGGTGACGTTTTCGCTTGACGCAACTTCAACAGGCTGGTTCTCGGCGGGGCTGCGCGTGATCGAGTTCGCCAAGATCGGGCATCTGGCTGTGTTCACCGCGCTGTATCCGGCGATGGCTAAAACGCAAAGTGGATTTAAAGAATTTCGCGTGCAGTGGATCATTTTGTTATTAGGCGCGTGCGTCCTATCTGCGATCTTGTTTCTCTTCGCCTCACCCCTTATCAACATTTTATTCGGCGCAGATTACATCGCCGCCATCTCGTTGCTGCGCCTCATCGCGTGGATTTTGATTCCATATACCCTCAACACTTTTTTCATTCTTTCTTTTCTCGCCGCCGCGCGCGAGCGACCCGTGTTGCGCGCGTTGTCCATCAGCCTTATCATCTTGATCGTCTTAAACGTATGGTGGATTCCTTTGGCGGGAGTCGTTGGGGCGGGTGGGTCGCTTCTCGCGGCAGAGTCGGCGCAAGCTTTGGTATGGATGTTCCATCGCAACATCCCAATCTCATCATCGAATCGAGTCGCGCATGAGTTTTCCGAATCAACCTGACAAACACGCCGCCGAGTCTTTGCTCAACGCGCAAGACATCGTCGCCTATCGCGCCCGCTTGGGTCGCATGCCCAATCTTCATTCGCCGCGCGGCGCGTTGTTTTGTTTGGAGCGCGGTCTGCCGCATCGTTTGCGTTGGCGCATCGCCGTGCGTAAAGCCGGAAGCATGAACGCCGACTTGCACGAAACGACGCGCACCAAAAATCCGGTGGTGATCTTGACGAACTTCGGCGGCGGCGCACCGATGGTGGCTGAACTGGCGGAAGAGTTGGCGGTGATGGGCGTGCGGAAAATGATCTTGCTGACGTGGGGCGGATCGCTGCAACCCGATCTCGAACACGGTGACGCCGTCGTCTGCTCCCGCGCCATTCGTGATGAGGGCACCTCTCATCATTACCTGCCGCCCGAAAAATATATTGACGCCGACTCTGTTCTCGTCGAGCGACTTTCTAAATCCATTCAAGCGCGCGGCACACCGTGTTCAATCGGCACAACGTGGACGACGGACGCGCCGTATCGCGAAACGCTCGCCGAAGTTAAACAGTATCAAGCCGAAGGAGTCAAAACGGTGGAGATGGAATCGGCGGCGTTGTTTACAGTGGGGCAGGTGCGCGGCATCCAAGCCGCCTCAGCCGTCGTGGTGATGGATAGTTTGGCGACGTATCGCTGGCAAGCGCCTCAACGCTTAGACTCGATTCAACGTTCTCTTGAACTTGCTTACGCCGCCGCGATAGATGTGTTAAGTGAGCCTTGATGCTATGAGCATTTCACATTCCTTTGCCTGCCCCAAATGTCACGCTCTATTGGCGAAACCCATGCCCGAAGTGCGTACCTGCCTTGCCGATGGTCTGCGCTTTGAGCGCGTGGATGGGATATGGCGATTCTTGCTTCCCGAGCGTCAAGCGTATTACGCGCAATTCATCGCCGAATATGAAACCGTCCGCCGAGGTGAAGGGCGCGGTTCACGCAGCGCAAACTATTATCGCGCTTTGCCTTATCGCGATCTCAGCGGGCGCATGTCCGACGATTGGCGTATCCGCGCGGCGAGTTTCGATTCTTTTCTCGACAACATCTTGCTCCCGCTCGAAGAAGAGGCAAGGCAATCTTTAACGGTGATCGATCTGGGCGCGGGCAACGGTTGGCTTTCCAATCATCTTGCTCAACGTGGACACACTGTCGGAGCGGTGGATTTGACTCTCAACAATTTTGACGGCTTGGGGTGCTACCGTTTTTTTGATTCTGCGTTTACTCCTATTCAATCTGAGTTCGATGTTCTGCCGTTTCCCAATGGCGCGGCTGACCTGATTATCTTCAACGCCTCACTGCATTATTCCGAAGACTATTCCAGGACGCTTTTAGAATCGCTGCGTACTCTTGCCCCAAACGGACTGCTGGTTATTTTAGACTCGCCGTTTTATCACGACGCTCGCAGTGGCGGGCAAATGGTTAAGGAACGTGAGAGTCTGTTCGCGCGGCAATATGGTTTTCGGTCTAATGCCTTGAAGAGCCGGAATTATTTGACGTACTCAAATCTACAACAATTGGGCGCGAAGCTTGGCGTCCGATGGCAATTTATCACGCCGAATTATGGGCTGCTTTGGGTGATACGACCCTTCAAGGCGAAATTGTTGAGAGGGCGAGAGCCTGCCAAATTCCATCTGGTTGTCGGCTATAAGGTTGGAGCGTGATTCGGTTTGCAAGTTGACTTGCAAGCGAGTTTGATCTACATTGATGACACAAGGAGACAGACTACCATGCTTAACTATCCACTGACTTTATCATTCAAGGTAATTGCTTTTAACCCGCAAGTGAGGGTGACCGATGCTTCAGGCAATTTGGTGCTGTATGTGAAGCAGAAAGCATTGGCGTTGAAAGAAGATGTCAAGATATTTTCAGACGAAGGTCAAAAGAATCAACTGTATCAACTGAAAGCGAACAAGATCATTGACTTCTCGGCGCAATACAACATCACCACGCCGAGCGGCGGCGCATTGGGCGCAGTCAAGCGGCAGGGGATGGCGTCTTTGTGGAAGGCAACCTACAACATCGTGGATGCCGGCGGGGCGGATGCAGGTCTCATCCACGAAGAGAACCCCTGGCTAAAAGTTTTGGACGGACTGGTGAGCGACATTCCGTTTGTCGGGATGTTCATCAACCCGGCGTACTTAGTGGAGTATCGTGGCAGCACCGTGTTGTATCTCAAGAAACAACCGGCGATGTTGGAAGGGCGGTTCACTGTTGAGAAGCGCGGCAACTTCAGTGACGCCGACGAAAGTTTGTTAATGCCGTCCGTGATTATGACAATGATGTTAGAACGCACACGCGGTTGATCGTCAGATGATCGAAGACCTCGCAAGTTACCTTGCGGGGTCTTTTGTTTTAAAGGGAGTTTGAGATAGAATATAGAGCGTTATTGTCGGAATTTGCGCCATCTATAAAACGGAGAATGAAATGTCCACCTTCACTTACACAGTCCAGATCAACGCCACACCCGAAAAAGTCTTTGCTCATATCACGGAGTTCGCAAATCACGGAAAATGGTACGACTTCCCGTGGCGTATAGAAAGAATCTCTCAGGGCGCGATGGCAGCGGGCAGCCAGTTCCGATCTCATGGCGATGACCCTTTTGGCAAAGATAATCCCAACGAGATCACGGTGACCGAGTATCAAAGCCCCGCACGGTTTTGCTTTACCTGCAAAGACCTGCGCTTCCCCACGCCGACTCGGCACGAGTATACGTTGAAGGCGCAAGACGGCGGCACCTTTGTCGAACGCAAATTCATGTCCGAGTCGCCATTCCCGATGAACATCATCATCCCTTACATCATCGAGCCGCTTCAAGGACGACCGGCAAACCTCCGGGCGATGAACAGGATCAAGTCGCTGGTTGAAGGAAAGTAAAAATGTCCCAGGACCTTGCTGAGCGTGGCGAGGTTTTTTCTTGCGATAATGTAACGGCTCAATATGGATGCAGCAAACCATCTCTCTCAACTAGAGTCTCGCGGACTCGTCCGTGTCGCCGCCACTCACCCCGAACTGGAATACCTTTTTCGCCACGTCATGCTTCAAGATGCCGCCTATCAATCGATCCTCAAACTGGAGCGTAAACGGCTGCACCGACTCGTCGGCGAAATTTTGGAACAAACCCATTCTCAAAATCTAAACGATCTTTCCCCTACACTCGCGCGACACTTTGACGAGGCGGACGATCTGGCGCGCGCTTTAAGATATTACGTCATCGCCGGGGATGCCGCCTCGCGCGTGTATGCCATCGCCGAAGCCGTTGCCCATTACACCCGCGCTCGAGAAATCTCTAAACGTTTGCCGCGCGCCCCCGAAATGCAAAACTTATATTCGGGGTTTGGACGTGTGCTGGAAATTAGCGGGCGGCATCAACAAGCAATTGATCTCTATGAAGAACTACGCGAGACAAGCCGACAACACGAGGATCGCCAGTTGGAACTTGCCGCACTGACCCATCTCGCAACGCTGCGCTCTGCGCCCTCGCCCGTGCACGATTCTGAAAAAGGGCGTGTTTTGTTAGAGCAGGTCATTGCTCTAACGCGAGCGCTGGGCGACAGCGTCGCCGAGTGCAGAGCGCTGTGGAATTTGCTATTGCTCAACAATTATTCGGGTCGTCAGTCCGACGCGATTAAGTACGGCGAGCAAGCCTTAGCGTTAGCCCGCCAACTAAAGTTGAACGACCAGATTGCCTTTACACTTAACGATCTCAGTTTTGCTTATATCTCTGCCAGCAAATTTGCCAGAGCAAAAGAGTTGTTAGAGGAAGTGTGTCCGATGTGGCGCACGATGGATAACCGCCCGATGCTGTCGGACTGTCTGTCGCAAATCGCGATGCGAGCTTACTTCGCGGGCGAGTTTGATCTCAACTGGCAGGCGGGCGAAGAAGCAAGCCAAATTAGCCAAGCTATTCACAACGCCTGGGGGCAGACGTTTAGCCAGTATGTTGCGAGCTACAGTCTAATCGAGCGCGGCAACTTGGGGCGTGCGCGTGATCTGTTGGAGCAGTCGGTTCGCGCAGGCGAAGAGGTTAATCTGCACGTATCGCTTGTTATCCCACGTTCCGAATTAGCCTGTGTCTATGGCTACTTGGGCGCGTTCGATCACGGTATCCAATTGGCGCAGGCTTCTTTAACAGTTGCCGAAACACACTTGCCTTTGTGGAGCATCTCGCCTATCAGTTCGCTATCTCGTTTGTACGTCATGAAAGGTGACGTTGAAAAAGCCGAGGAAACAATCCGCGATGCCAAGGGATGTTTGGGCAGAGAATATTTTAGTTTGCCGCACGTATATGTTGGCACGTGTCTAGCCGAGGCAGAGTTGGCATTACTGATCAAGGATTGTCCACGCGCGATGCAGGTGGTGAATCAAGTTATAGCCTACATCCAACGCACGGGGGCGCGGACATTTTTACCCGAGGCGTTATACCTTAAAAGCCAAGCCCTGCTTCCCGCGTCGCCGGATGAGGTGCGTCTACTTTTAACTGCCGCGCAGCAGCAAGCCGAGTTGCTCGGATCGCGTCGTATACTTTGGAAAATTCTTTTTGCGCGCGGCGATTTGGAAAAAGGTGAGGAGTCCAAGTCGCTGAGGCGGCAGGCGCGGCAGATCGTTGCCGCAATGGCAGATGATATTTCTCAAACGGCTTTGCGCGCGTCATTTCTCAACCGCGCTGATATTCGACAGATGATGAGCAAGGAGTGAACCGGATGAAATGCTCTAATTGCCAAACGGAAAATCCTGACAGCGCAAAGTTTTGTATGAGCTGCGGCACATCGTTTGTATCGCGCTGTGTCAATTGTCACTCGGAGCTGCCGCCGAATGCCAGATTTTGCATGAACTGTGGTCAGGCGATTGCCACCGCCGCGCCGAAAGATGACGCGCGTTTGACGCGACTCGCGGCGGCGACCCCTGCGCCGTTAGCCGAGAAGATGCGCGCCTCGCGTTTGGCGGGCGAGCGCAAAGTGGTGACGGCATTGTTCGCCGATGTGGTTGGCTCGACCACCTTGGCGGAGCAGATGGACGCCGAAGATTGGACGGCGATTATGAACCACGCCTTTGACCGAATCTCTCCGGCGGTGTATCGCTACGAAGGCACTATCGCCCGTTTGATGGGCGATGCGTTGTTGGCGTTCTTCGGTGCGCCCGTTGCCCACGAAGATGATCCCATCCGCGCCACCCACGCCGCCGTAGAAATTATTACGGCGGTGAAAGAATACGCCGACGATGTGCGCCGCAAGCACGGCATTGATTTTGCGATGCGTGTCGGTCTCAATACGGGCCTGGTTGTCGTGGGCGAAGTGGGCAGCGATCTCAAATACGAATTCACGGCAATGGGCGATGCGGTGAATCTTGCCGCGCGTATGCAATCGGCGGCGCGACCTATGACCGTTTTGATTTCTGAACATACACACCGCTTCATTGCCCCTGTATTTGACACGACTGATCTCGGTTTCATTGAAGTCAAAGGTAAATCAGAACCGGTGCGTGTGTTTGAAGTAACGGCGGCGAAGGTGGCGCCGGGGCGGTTGCGCGGCCTGGCGGGGCTGGAAAGCCCAATGGTCGGGCGCGATGCTGAGTTCAAGGCATTGATCAAAGTGAGTGCGGCGGTGGCGGCGAAAGTCGGGAGAGTCGCCGTCATCATCGGCGAGCCGGGTCTGGGCAAGAGCCGCCTCATCGCCGAATGGAAATCGTCGGCGGGCGCAGCTCAGTTCCAATGGGCAGAGGGGCGATGCCTGTCTTACGGGCAGGGGCTTGCCTATCACTTGTTGATCGATCTGATTCGCTCGCTGATTGGGGTGCCATCGGCGGCAGAAGAAGCGGAGACGAACACTGCCCTCAAACGATTAACCGGCGATCTCTTCGGGGATGCCGCCTTGGGCGTGTATCCCTATCTCGGACATTTACTCTCTCTCAATTTAACGGGCGCGGCGTTGGAGCGCGTGAAGCCGCTTGACCCTCAGGCATTGCAGACTCAATACCTTGCCGCGCTGCGCCAACTATTAATCACCCTTGCCTCGCGCAAACCACTCCTCTTGATCTTCGACGACATTCATTGGGCAGACCCATCCTCAACCGAGCTATTGGTTAAGTTGCTGCCTTTGGCCTCCGAAGCGCCGATCTTGTTCACTTTTGTTACCCGACCCGACCAAGAAGCACCCGGCTGGCGGCTGGTGACGACGGCGCGCGAGACGATGGGCGCGGGTTTAACCGAACTTGCCCTCTCGCCTCTTTCGGACGAAGACAGTCGGCAATTAGTCACCAACTTGCTTGAGGTGGAAGCTTTGCCAGACAGGATACGTGCCACCATTTTACGCCGCGCCGAGGGCAATCCGTTCTTCGTCGAAGAGGTGATCCGTATGCTGATTGACCGGGGGGCGATCCTGAAGAAAGGCGATAGGTGGGCAGCAGGTAAGGAGATTGAGAATGTCGAGATACCGGATAACCTGCAGGGGCTGCTGCTTGCCCGTATTGACCGCCTGCCGGAGGATGTGAAACGGACTCTGCGTGTGGCATCGGTGATTGGTCGTCAATTTTCGGTGAATGTTTTGGAGCAAGTGCTTGGTAAAGAAGGTTGAATCTTCATTCGCTTTTTGATTAGCGCAAATTTAAAAATGATGTAGAATGAGTCATACCAACAGTCCGCGCCAATAATGACTGCGACTAAAATCTATTTTTTGGAGGATACTATGACACCCACACCTACGACACCCGCTCCTTCGACTCCTGCGCCCGCGCCGACTCCTGCCCCTATGTCGCCCCCCGCGCCCGCGCCGACTCCTGCGCCTGCCCCTGCTATGCCTGCCCCCAAACCGGCGGCAAAGAAGACGGTCAAAAAGAAGACGGTTAAGAAGGTAGCCAAGAAGAAGACGGTAAAGAAATCCACCAAGAAGACTGCTAAGAAGAAGTCTGCAAAGAAAAAGAAAAAGTAACGTTTCCTAAGCAGTCGCTAAAACCCTGACTCTGGCGCGGTTTATTGGCGGCTTGTTGAGGTAGTAAAGATAAAGACCCTTCAGTCTCGACTGAAGGGTCTTTTGTTTATCCTCCTAACCACATCGGCAATAGGAATGATGGGCTGAGGCGTTGGCTGATGATGTAGAACTCAACCTGCAAGCGAAAGAAACCCGCTTTCTTTTTTTTATTGCGGCTTCGGCAAGTTTGTGTACGACGGCGTCGGCGGTTTGCCGCCGATGGCTTTTTCGATTCGCTCCAGCCGCGTCAGTGTGTCGGCTTGCAAGCGATCTACTTTTTCATGCAGGTGGGCGATCTCCAACTCTGCTTTTAGATTCACGTCATACTCAATGTCGGAGCGCACACGATCTTTAGCCGCTTGCCGATTTTGACTCAACAGCACGAAGACCGATAACACAATGGCTTCCAGCGAGACGACCATCGTGAGTAAGCCAAAAGGGTAAGGATCGAATTTGGGTATAAAGGGGAAAAAGTCAACGTTGATGCTGATCCATGTAGCGAACCACAAAACATGAAGCCCGAGGAAGGGGATGCTGCCGCTAAACTCGGCGATCCAATCGGCGGCTTTTTGAATGAAGGTGCGGTTGTCTTCTACTTCTTCGTTGACGTTGCGCGTCACGCGCCCGCGCAGCAGATCGTCGGCTTGACGGATGCGTTGACCCATGACGGCTAAAATGTCGAGCGCGGCGGAGGGCTTGCTTTGCAAAAAGGCGAGCAGATCATTGCGATCCACGATTAACAGCTCGCAATCGGTGAGGGCGAGGGCGTTTGCGGTTCGCGCGCCGCCATCCAAGAGAGAGAGTTCGCCAAAGATGTCGCCGACGTTGGGCTTCGCCAAAACGATTTTTTGTCCGCTGTGATCTTGCACCGAAATTTCTATCTCCCCTTTGCTGATGACATAAAGACAATCGCCGGGGTCGCCGTGACGAAAAACGGTCTCGCCTTGCGCCACGGCAGTGTGGTCAATCATTTTAGCGAGCGCACCGCGCTCTTCGTGATCGAGCAGTTGAAACAAGGGGACTTCAGCGAGTAAGGCATCATCCGCAGGCATAATGGCATCCTCCAAAAAGTTGGTTTGAGCAGTAGGGGCAACCCTTGCGGTTGCCCATTGGGCAAGCCCTGCCCTTACCGAGCGTATTTTAAAACGTAATCCGGAGTTGCGATGTTTGGCGCAAGAGTCGGGTCGTTGAGGGGTGAAAGGTATTGCGTGGCAATCGGCAGCACCCCCGCCCATGCGGGCAAATCGCGATCTTCCTCATCATCTTTCGGATTGCCTGATCGAATCTTTGCCGTCGCGCTTTCAATTTCGATCCTCACAACGCTCGTCGCATCCAATTCTTTTTGATTCGGCAGGCGCGCGTCGTACCATCTGCCTTTGGCGATGTGTTCAGTTAATATCTCTAGGGCGCGCATTTTCTCGTCGTCCTCTTCGACCAATTTTCCGTGACCGAAGATCACCGCCGAGCGATAGTTGACGGAATGATGAAAAACGGATCGCGCGAACACGATGCCGTCAACGTGGGTGATGGCAACACTCACGGGGCTGCCGCCACTGATGTGCTTCATCATGCGGCTCGCTTTTGCCCCGTGCAAGATCAAGGCGTCGCCGTCGCGGGCGTGCAGCGTGGGAATGACTACGGGCTGATTGTTTTCAGTGAAGCCGACGTGACAGATGAGAGCCTCGTCAATGATCGAGTAGATCGTTTCTTTGTCGTAATGCCCGCGCTCAGGAAGACGTCTTACTTTGTTGAGTTCGTTTTTAGGGAAAATCATTTAGACGCCTTCCAACACGATCATTTGCGATTTGGCAGACGCCTGGCGCATCTTGCGCGCCTCACGATATTCGGGCGAGTTCAACCACGCTTTCGCCTGTTGGGAATTTGGGAATTCCAGAATCACCAAGCGCTTGGGCGTCCAATCGCCTTCCAGCGTTTCGGCTTTGCCGCCGCGCGCGATGTATTTGCCGCCGTACTGAGTTACAGTTGGCGGCGCGAGTTTTTTGTATTCCTCATACAGTTTAGGATCAGTTACTTCAATATCAACAAGAACGTAAGCAGACACAGTCATCTCCAATCTTTAATTTCTAATCTTTACTCTTCTCTAGCCACGCATCCAAAAAATAAATTCCGGCAAACGCCAGAAGCCCGCTAATGAACCCCGCCGCCTGACTCCATACGGGTCCGGCGATCTCCATTGTGGTGATGCCGGTATAGGGTGCGACCATTGAACTAAACCATACCCCCGATCTCACTGTCTTCTCGATTCCAGAGTAAGCCAGAATTTGATCGACAATCAAGAGCGCAAGAAGAAAACCGATC
>Ga0172369_10003803_pt1 | contig 19631 bp, 16 predicted proteins | sample LakKiv25m_FD_114539 | JGI IMG/M metagenome (GOLD analysis project Ga0172369, IMG submission 114539) | Freshwater microbial communities from Kabuno Bay, South-Kivu, Congo - kab_022012_11.25m | ecosystem: Environmental > Aquatic > Freshwater > Lake | place: Democratic Republic of the Congo...
CGCGAAGGCGGGGGCCCAGGCGAATCATGCGCAATTAGCCTGGGTTCCCGCCTTCGCGGGAATGACGAGTGATAGGACACTGCCCTTTCGCGACAGCCTCCTTCGCGGGAATGACGGAACGGGAAGTTGTCGCTGCAGTTCGCTTTCGGCGGACTTTGCGACAGCCTTGAATCAGTCCTGGCAGGCTTGACGCCAGCCGGCTTTGCCATGGATCCTGCGGACAGGAAAAGCGTTCGCCGGTCAGCCACCAGAGAGGCATCATCGTGAATCCCCTGCAACGACAGCTGCGTCGCTGGTGTGTGCTCTTGGCCCTTCTTGCGGTGGCGGGGTTGGCTGGCGGCGCGTCAGCTGTCGAAAAGAACAAGCTGATCCAGGGTCTTGCCAAGGCGGCTGCCAGGTCAATGAGCGAGGGCGATTTCGCGCGCGCGGGCGATCTCTTCCTCGAAATCTGGCACGCCGACGGCACGCAGCAGGCGGCGCTGTACAACGCGGCGCGGGCGCATCAGCTGGCGGGCAAGAAAGATCAAGCGATCAATGAGTTTCGCGAGCTGCTGGCCCTGGAGACGCTGGACCCGGCGCTCAAGAAGAAGACGGAGACGCAGATGGCAGTGCTGGTGCCTGTGGCGGCAGCGCAGCCGGTGCCAGTGAAAGCGGAGGCGGCGGAGGAGATTGCGCGCAAGGCGGCAGTTGAGAAGGCCGCAGTTGAGAAGGCGGCTGCGGAGAAGGCGGCCGCGGACAAGGCCCAGGCGGAACAGGCAGCGGCGGAGAAAGCCAAGGCAGATAGAGCAGCTGCGCTGCATGCGGAAGCGGAACGGGCGATTGCGGCGCGCAAGACGCGGGAGGCACACAAAGCGCCTGTCCTTGTGAAGGAAAGCCCGATCACGCAGCCGTCCACGGGTGCAGCGCCATGGCTGGTGACCGGTGGCGCGGCCGTGGTTGCGGCGTTGGCGGTCGGCGTATGGGCGCAGGCAGACGCGAGCCAGCTTTCGCAGGATCTCGGCGTTACTTCGGGTGGTTACATTTCCGGCACGAACTACAACGATGCAAGGGACCGAATCGCCAGCATCCACACTCGGACGTATGTGGCCGGCGGCCTGGGCGCGGCCGGCGTGGCGTTGGCGGTGGTTGGCGTGGTCAAGCGTGTGACCGGCAAGCCGGTGGCGATTGCGCCGAGCCTGGATGGCCGGGGGATGGTGGCGGCATGGCGATTTTGAGGTTGATGGCCGTGGCGGCGGTGCTGGCGGTGGGGTGCGCGCCGGAGTTGCCGGATTGTTCGCGGTTTACGCCGGGGACGGCTGGAGCATGCTTCGGCGGCGCGGTCGCGACTGATGTGGCGTCTGGAAAGGATGCTGGAGCAGACACGCCGCTGGCGACTCTGTGCGATGGCACGAACTGCGATGACGGCAATGTTTGTACGAACGATTTCTGTGACAAAACACTAGGCTGTCAGCACGCCAACAACACGATCCAGTGCGAAGACGGCAGCGGATGCACAACGGGCGACAAGTGCGGCGACGGCAGCTGTAAGTCCGCCACGGCCATCAACTGTGATGATGGCAACTTGTGCACGGACGATTCGTGCGACGCGAAGCTGGGTTGCCTGCACTTGGGCAACGAGGTGGCGTGCGACGACCTCGACGCGTGCACGCTGGGTGACAAGTGCGGCGGCGGCCTTTGCATAGGCGGAATGGGCGTCGGCAAGACGCTGAACTGCGATGACCTGAAGGACTGCACGACGGATTCGTGCAGCCCAGCAAGTGGTTGTGTTCACACGAACAATACGACAGGGTGCAGCGATGGCAACGCTTGTACGAGTGGCGATGCGTGCAGCGGCGGGGGGTGCAAGGGGTCGTCAGTCAGTTGCGACGATGGCGAAGTCTGCACGACGGATTCGTGCGCACCGGCAAGTGGTTGCGTCCACACGAACAATACGACAGGGTGCAGCGACGGTAACGCGTGTACGAGTGGCGATGCGTGCAGCGGCGGGGGGTGCAAGGGTGCGCCGGTCAACTGCGATGACGGAAATGCCTGTACGACAGACAGTTGCAACGCATCGAGCGGTTGCAAACACGCGACGGCCGGCGCCGGGACGACATGCGGCACCGGTAAGGTATGCAATGCTTCCGGTAGTTGCGTGAGTCCCCCGCCGCCAGGCACCGAGATCATGGTCCTGATTCCAGCCGGTACGTTCTGGATGGGCTGCAACAGCGCAAAGGACACGAACTGCCAGAGCGACGAGAGCCCGCAGCACAAGGTGACGTTGTCGAGTTATTACATGGATGTGAACGAGGTGACCACGACGCAGTGGCAGGCATGCATGGCCGCTGGTGCGTGTTCGGGGCCAGCCGGGGACAGCTTCTCGACCTACTGCAACTGGGACACGGCGGGCGGGAAAGCCAAGGCAGGACGTGAGCAATTCCCAGTGAATTGCGTGACGTGGATGCAATCGCAACAGTATTGCCAGTGGCGCGGCGCAGGCTACGATCTTCCGACGGAAGCGCAGTGGGAGATGGCGGCGCGGGGCGATTGCGTCAAGAATGGCAAGGCGGCGACGGACGCGACTTGTGCGCAGGCGATGCGCGTGTACCCATGGGGCGATGCGACGGCGACGTGCAGCCACGCGGTGATGCAGGATGGAGCGAACGTCGGTTGCGGGACGAAAGCGACGTGGGCGGTTGGCTCGAAGACGGCGGGGGATAGCCCGTATGGATTGCACGACATGGCCGGAAATGTGTGGGAGTGGAACAGGGACTGGTACGCCTCCTATGCTTCGAATGATCAAACGGATCCTGCGGGGCCGGCTAGCGCCTCCCACCGGGTCGATCGCGGCGGTGGCTTCATCGGCGGCATCGCCGGCTACCTGCGGGCGGGCAATCGCGACTTCACCCCCCCGTCGAACGCGTACAACCTCCTGGGCTTGCGCTGTTCGAGGTCTTACCCCTGAACACCTGTTCAGCTGTTCTGCTGAAAGGCTGCGCTAGCAGCCTGTTTCTAAATAGGGTTTGCGAGCGCAAGGTCTGTGACCAGCCGCCGTCGTCCGGCGCCGCAATAGCGCGCGGACAAAGAAGGTCGCCCGCACCGTGCAGGCCGCGAGCCTGGCGGTGCGGGCGGCGGTGCGCGAGGTGCTGGCGCGGATCTAGGGACAAGGCCCGAGCAGCACTTTGAGGGCATCCGTGCGCAGCGTCACGTATTCACTCAGGCTCTCATACTTCTGGTCCAGCTTGTCCGCGCTGTAGGGCGAGAGCGGATCTTTGTACACGAATTTGTTCAGCAATTCCTGGTATGCCGCCAGCACCGGCACCAGCTTGCCAGCGCCGAAGGCTCCGCACTGCAGCGCGCGCATCTTGGCCAGCAGCTTGTCCTTCAACGCCGGAATCTGTGTGATGCGCTTGAACATCCAGTCGATGCGCCCCGGGCACCAGGAGTTGGGCGGCCCCCAAGGTGCCAGGAAGTCGTACCAGGCGTCGCCGAAGTTGCCAAAGGTCAAGTCCATGCCGGTCTGGATGATCTCGATCTTGCCGGTCGCCTCGTTGACATAGAACGTGAAGTTCTGGCCGGACGAAGCGAGGCCATCGATGTTCGAAAGCACAGCGTCGTTGGCATATGCGGCCAAGAGCCCGTCCAGGTTGATGATTCCGCCTACGGTCACTTCGAATTGCTCATCCGTGACCGTGGTGATGGCCGTCGCCAGTGCGACGAGTTCGCTGCCGTCGCCCGGATCCAACTTGTAAGCCTTTGGAATTTTCTTGCAATCACCCCACGGGCAATTCAGGCCGATGCAGCCGATGGTCGACTCGTACTTGTGGCCGTCGTTGTTGCCAAATACGGCCTTGAACAGGCGCTTGTCCACCGACTCAATCAGCTGATAAATTCCATAGTTGACACCATTGACCGTGACCAGCGCCCAGCTCCAGCGCGGTGCGTAGCCACCGACGGATCGCACGAGTTCGTACGCGATCGGCTCGCGCAAGAAGGTGGCGTCCTGACCTGCCGACTTCAAGCGAAGGGACTGCTCGCCCGCCGGGCCGATGCCAGCGAAACTGAACTGGTCGAACTTCAGACGGATATTCGGCTTTTCCGGGTTGGTGATCTGGCTGCCATTGCCATACCCTCGGATGCCGATGTTGGGAAAGGCAACATCGTCGATGCTCACCGTTGCGACGTACCAGTCATACACTTTCTTGCCATCGGGCTTGTTGACGCCGTCCAAGTACGCCGCCCAGTTCGCCGGATCCACCGTGATATGGACGGCATGAACGCCAAACGGGTCGAAGAGCTGCGCCGGCGCGCCCAGCTCGGCAGGCGGTTGATCATACGATGCAGGTACATCAGGGCTCGGATCGCCATCGGGCCCGTCTTTCGTCTCGGCGTCCGCTCCCGCCGCCTTTGCATCGGGAGCGTCAGAGGCGGCGTCCAGGTATGCTGTTGTTTCTTCGGCACTTGTCACATCGGCGCCATCGGCTGCCACGCTGGCGTCGCCTGCTACACCAGCATCGGCGACCGGCCCGACGTCAATGCCGGTCTTGGCATCGGGTTGCCGCGACGCATCGCCCTTCTTGGATCCCGTGGCAGGCGCCTCAGATTCCGAACACGCGGACAAGGCGACGAGCAAGGCCAGCGAGGCGCAGCGAGCAGCGGCTGTGGAGCAATGCATGGAGCCTCGTGATTTCCAGGTTCCGAGTCAGGGCGGGCAGGGGCACCGTCCCCTACCGTACGTGTGCGGCCCGAGCATGGCAAACGCCGGTACGCGCCGATTTTCGCGGCTGGGCGCGGTCGGTCAACCTTTTTGAGGACATGAAGCCGGCCTGCCAGCGCGGGGCCGCGGCGCAGGTAGACGTTCGCGAGCAACTGCCGCACACTTTCGCGCCTCAGGCTCACCTGCCCACGGGAGATGCCATGCACCACCGAATCGCTAGCCGCTTGGCTTTGTTGGCTTTGACCGTCGTCGTTTGCCTTTGGGCACGCGCGTCATGGGCGCGCGGTCCAGTGCCGCGCGCCGTCGCGCCAACGCGATCGAGCGAGAATCCGGCGCTGGCAGTGCAGCGCTACACGCTCGCCAACGGCCTGGAGGTCCTGCTGCATCCCGATCGCAGCGTGCCATTGTGCGCGGTCGATGTCTGGTACCACGTCGGCAGCGGCGACGAGGGTGCGGGCAAGTCGGGGTTCGCGCATCTGTTCGAGCACATGATGTTCCAAGGCGCTGTCCACACAGGTGAAGATGCCCACTTCGATGTACTGAAGAAAGTCGGCGCTTCCAGCATCAACGGTACGACCAGCACGGATCGGACGAACTACTACGAGGTCGTGCCATCGCACCAGCTCGAGACGGCGCTGTGGCTGGAATCGGATCGCATGGGCTTCCTGCTGCCGCTGCTGACGCAGAAGAGCTTGGACAACCAACGCGAAGTCGTGCGCAATGAGCGGCGCCAGAACTACGACAACGTGCCCTACGGCAAGGAACGCTTTGCCATTCATGCCTTGCTCTATGGCGAGGGGCATCCCTACCGTTACATGACCATCGGCCGCCACGAAGATCTGGAGGCAGCGACGCTTGCGGATGTGCGCGCGTTTTTCGAGACCTGGTATGTGCCGGCCAACGCGACGCTGGCGCTGGCTGGCGATTTCGATGTGGTGGAGGCCAAGAAGCTGATCGACAAATGGTTTGGCAGCTTTCCCTCTTCGCGCAAGCCGCCGCGCCGGAGCGCGGAGCCGACGCCGGTGCAAGGGCCGCAGCGCCAAGAGGTGCTGGATCCGTTCGCCCGGCTGCGCATGGTGCATTATGCTTGGCATTCCCCTAAGTTCTATGCACCTGGCGACGCCGAGCTCGACATCCTGGCGCACGCGCTGGGGCACAGCGGCACAGGGCGGCTGTACAGGCAGTTGGTGCTCGAGACCCAACAGGCGCAATCGGTGTCCGTGTACCAGGACAGCCAGCAACTATCGAGTGTGTTTCATGTTTCCGCCGTATTGAAGCCCGATGCCGACCTGGCGCAGGTCGAGAAAGCGATCGAGGAGGAGATGGAGCACGTCATGCAAGCGCCTCTTGCGCAAAAGGAACGTGATCGGGCCGTCACTGCGGTGGAAGCAAGTTTTGTCTGGGGCTTGGAGGATCTGCTGGCTCGGGCGCAAAAGCTCCAGGACTACAATCACTACCTGGGACGACCTGAGTCGATCGATGACGATCGCGCGCGCTACCGCACGGCTACTCCGCAAGGAATTCAAGCTGTGGCTGCACAGTTTTTCGGCAAGGACAAGCGTGTCGAAGTGGTGACGATGCCCCAACCGGGCCGCAGGGGAGGTGTCAAATGACGCGCCTGACTCGCCTGTGCCTCTGCCTGTGTGCCATCGCCTTGGTGGCAGCCAAACCACGAGCGCCGACGCCGCCCGCTGCGGAACCCGCGGCGCCGCCGGCGGTGGCTGCACCACAACCGCTCGTGTTTGCAGATGAACCCTTTCGGGACAAGCAGCCGGCACCTGCCGCGCCGCATCCATCGACGCCCCCCAAGCCCCAGCTGTTCGACCTGCCGAGCGGTTTGCAGGTCCTGCTGGTCGAGCGGCACGAACTGCCGACGGTGTCGCTGCAGTTGCTCTTCGATGCAGGATCTTCCGCAGATCCCCAAGGAGAGGAAGGGCTTGCATCGATTTGCATGGGCCTGCTGGCCGAGGGCACGCAGAAACTGGATCGCGTCGCCTACCAGGAAGCGCTGGCGGATCTGGCCTCGACGGTGTCGTCTTTTGCCGACACAGATCAGGAGGGCATTGCCCTGACGTCGCTGACGCGCAACTTCGACAAGACCATGGAATTGTGGGCAGATGCTCTGCTGCGTCCGGGTTTGCGTCAGGCGGACTTCGACCGCGACATTCGCCAGGCCCAGGCCGCCCTGCAGCACGCCAAAGGCAGCCCGGCGGCGCTGGCGGCCCGCATGTCGGGGCGCGTGGCGTGGGGTCCCGGGCATGCGTACGGGCGCTTCAAGACCGATCGCTCGCTGACGTCGCTGACACTGGAATCGTGCCGCAGACTCGTCGCGCGCGACCTGCATCCGGCGGGGGCGCACCTTTTTGTCGTCGGTGATGTGACGCGTGGCGAATTGGAAGCCAAGCTGACCTGGCACTTGCGATCGTGGGGCGGCAAGGCGCCGCCGAAGATGCTGCCGGACCCGCCCAAGCCGGCAAAAGGCAAACTGTTCTTTGTGGCGTTGCCGGGTGCGGAGCAGGCGGTGCTCACGCTCATCCATGCCGGCCCCAAGCGCACCGACGCCGACTACCAGGCGACCGCGCTCATGGCGACGCTGCTGGGCGGCGGCTTCTCCAGCCGAATCAACATGAATATTCGGGAGAAGCATGGCTGGGCTTACGGCGCGCGCGGCGGCTTCGACTACCACCGCGGCGGCAGTTCCTTCATCGCCAGTGCCTCGGTGCGCAACGATACAGTCGGCGGTTCGATCACTGAGATCCTCCATGAAATGACTGGTATACGCGACGCGGAAGTCACGCCCGCCGAATTGTCGCGCGACAAGGAAGGCGCCATCCTGTCGTTGCCGGCGCGCTGGGCGACGGGACGCTCGATCCTCTCCACGTTTCAAGGACTTCTCTACTTCGGCCTGCCGCTGGACGACTACGATCGCTACATCGCGCGCGTACAGGGCGTGACTGCTGCGGCCGTGCGCGACGCCGCCCTGGCTCACCTGCGGCCGGACGCGGTGCAGGTGCTGTGTGTCGGCGATCCGGTGCGGTTGCGGCCGCAGCTGGAGGCGCTGGTTCGCGATGGCGCCTTGAAAGGCGGTGAGATCGTAGAGTTGGACGCCGACGGCCGGGTGTTGCAGTAGCGCCAGCTACGGCATCGCCAGCGCGTGCCAACAACGGTGCACCTGCTTGTTGCGGTAGTCCGCCGGCACGGTTCGCGCCGTGATCTCATGCAGATCGGCGACCGGCAAGTCTTCCAGATTCGGGATGAAGCGCTGATGGTTGGTCGAAAAGAACAGTTCGCCCCCCGGCGCCAGGACCGCCAGCACCGCCAGGAGCAGGCGCCGGTGATCGCGCACGACGTCAAAGTCGCTCGACATGCCACGGCTGGCGGAGAACGACGGCGGATCAACCATCGCCAACGTCCATTGACGTTGCGACCGCGCCGCATGATCTAGAAACCGCAGAGCATCTTCGCGCACGAATGTGTGCTGCGGCCCGGGTCGGACATTCAGCCCCAGGTTCTCTTGGGCCCAGGTCAGGTAGGTGTTCGACAGATCCACGGTCGTCGTGGCCCGCGCGCCGCCGACGGCTGCCGCGCAGGTGAACGCACCCGTGTAGGCAAAAAGATTCAGGAAATCTGCGTCTCGCGCCCGATCGCGCACCATCTGCCGCGTTTCGCGGTGATCGGGGTACAGACCGGTGTCGATGTGGTCGGTCAAGTTGACCCAGAAGCGCAGGTCGCGCTCGCGCACCACGAAGCGCTCGCCGCGCGCATCCAGCCTGGCATAGCGCACCCCTGCACCCGTGTGACGGCGCTTGAGAATCACCTTTTCTTGCTGTACTTCCAGCACCTGGGCTGCTGCTGCGGCCATCGTGGGCAGCCATTCTGGCATCTCGTCGGTCTGCCGACGCGCGTATTCGGCCACGAGCAAGTGACCCTCGTACCAATCGACAACCACCCGAATCTCTGGAATATCCCAGTCGTACAGACGGAATGCGCCGATCTGCGCCTTGTCGAATCCTCGCCGCAAGTGTTTGTAGTTCTTGAGCACTCGGCGCGCGAGCATCTCGGCCTGGCGCTGGGTGGGGTCGGGAGTTGGGAGGGTCGTCATCAGCGCGGACGGTAACACAACGGGAATGAATTCCCACTCTACGGGTCAAGAAATCTCTGCGAGATTGGGCAGTCCGCAAGGCGGACATCTTGAGCCGTAGCGCCCGATTTCAATCGGGCGGGCTCATTTCGCGCGCGCCGGCAGCCCCGCCAGCAGTTCGCGCGTCGGATGGCGGCGCAGTTCCTGCATTGCGGCCAGTTGCCGCGTCATTTCAGCGTCCAGGAGACCGGACAGCGCCAGGGCGTGAACACGGTGTGCGGGCTCCAGCGCCAGGTTGCGCGTCTCGCCGCGATCCGCGGCTAGATCGAAAAGCCAGGATTCTCCCGTATCCAAGTCCTCGATACGTTTCTGGTTTTCCACCTGCAGCGCCGCCATGCGCCCGCCGATATTGGAGAACGCGAAGTACGGGCCGCGCACGAATGCCGCGTCGAGCAGGCTGTGGCCCTGGTAGCTGGGGTGGCTCGGCAACCCCAGGACATCGAGCAGCGTCGGGGCGACATCGACGGTCGTCACGGCGCGGGCATCGGTGGCCGCCGCCTCGCCTGGAATGTGCAGAATCAATGGAATATCAACAAATTCCTCGTAGAGATGCATGCCGTGGGCGTAGAGGCCGTGTTCACCGAACGCTTCGCCGTGATCGCTCAGCAGCACGATGGCCGTGTCGCGCGCAGCACCGCTTTGCTGCAGATCATCCAGCAGGCGACCCAGCTGTTGATCGGCAAAGATCAGCGCATTGTCGTAGCGGTTGATCAGCAGCGAACGGCGCGCTGGGGGCGGATGGAAGTCGGCGATACCAAAGCCCTCTGCCGCTGGCGCGAAGGGCGCGTGCCAGCCCGGCAACTCCGGCGGATCCTGCGTTGGCGGCGGCGTGTAGTAGGGCGAGTGCGGCCGCAGGAACTTCACATACGCGAAGAACGGTGCACCGCGCGCGTGCAGGGGCCGATACCAAGCAGAAAAGGCATCGACGATGCGGTCTTCGCGCACACCAGCCCAGCGGTGCACCTCGGGCGCCAGGGCCGTGCGTGCGGTCGTGCGGGCATCCAGGAAGGCGTCGCACAGGCCGGGGAACATGGGGGCGTAACCGTGTTCGGCTCCTTCCCAATCCGATGAAAATACACCGGCATGCCAGCCAGCGGCGCGCGCCAGGAGGTGCACCGGCACGCCGCCGTGACCCGCCGTGTAGTCATCCGCCTTGGTGGGATTGAGCTCGGGCAGCAAGCTGTAGAGCAGCGCCACCGTTGCCAGATCCGTGTGTCCGCCGTTGGTGCGCGCCGCCGTGAAGAGCCGGCCTTGGCGCGCCAGGCGGCGGATGTTGGGCGCGACACTTCGAGAATATCCATAGACATCCAAATGTTGTCGCGTGATCGAGTCGATGAACACCAGGACGACATTGCGCGCTCGCGGTGTGTGGCGCGGCAGCTTGGCCCAGGTGAGGGCCGGCATCGCTTGCGGCGGCGTGGCCCTGGCAAGTGCCTGCAGCCGATCAGGAAATGCCAGCTGTGCCGCCGCCGCGCGTGCCTGCGCCGCCACGGGGTCGCCTGCGGTGACGGTCAGCCAATGCGCCAGCCCATCCACGGTCGGGTGGATGTGGTGCAGCAGGGTCGTGCGCTCGGTCAGGGGCGTGCGGTGCCAGGCAAACAGACCCACGGCCAGGGTGATGCCGTACGCCGCGGCGCGCTGGCGTGGCCCGATGTACCAGCGGTGCAGCGCTGGCACGGCGCGCCACGCTCGGCCGAACTTGACGAACACAGCCAGCGCCATCAGGTAGAGGACGATCAGCGCAGCCAGCTTGGGGGCCTCCGGGCCCAACAGCATCGCGTCCGCCTCGGCTGCCATCGCGTGAACAAATGCTACAGTATCGCGGATATCCATGAAGTGCGCGGCCGCCGCGTGCCAGATCAGTTCGAGCAGCAGCGCCGCGGTCCACGCGCCGGCAGTGGCATCAGCGATGACATCGTCCATCGACAGCACCGGCCGCAAGCGTTGCCAGCCGGCCGCAGGCCCGGCGCCCGGCAGACGGCGCAGCGCGAGCAATGACGCGGCACTGGCCACCCACAACCCGCCGATCACCCAAACGAAGATGTCGACTGCCGGCCAGAAGTGGGCGGCCAGAGCGACCGTGCCGGCGAGGGCGCCGAGCAGGAGCAAGGCCTCGACTGGCCGGCGCCAGCGACCCAGCTTGACGAGCAACGCGATGGGGACCTGATCGGCACCGAGCCGGGCGACCGACCAAAGTGCGCTGATTCCATAGAGCATGAGCGCCAGCACCGCGGCCGGGACCAGGACAGCGAACAGGGCGTAGGCGAGATCCGGCGGGCGGCCCGTCACCTCGGCGCGACTCGACAGATGGACGCCAGCGGTGCAGATGGCATGCAGGAAGGCCAGGGCCAGGCTGCGCAGCGAAGCAGCGGCGGACAGGCGACGAACGATCTCGCGTTCTGCGAAACGATCCGGGCGCTTGCCGCTAGCGGGTCGCTGGGTCAACCGGCCTCCGCGGACCTACGGGCAGTCCTTCTTGCAGGTGTATTGCTCGAGGGGATCGCACTTGCCATCGCCGCACTTGCCTGCGCCGCCACCGCCGGGAGGCGTCAGACCGGGAATGCTGACGCAGCCTTGCGTGCCGCCGCATTCGAGGACCTTGTACAGTAGCTTCTGCGACGCGCCTGGCGCGCCGAAGTAGCACTTCAAGTAGCAGCCATAGTCCTTGCCGCAACCGGTGATGCAGCCGACCGCGGTCAAGCAGTCGTCATCGCCAAAGCAATCGGTGAGTTCGCTGCTGCATTTGCCGGTGATGCACTTCATGATGTCGGCGGTGCCGCCGCCGCTCGAAGCGGGGCAGTCCTTGGCGCAACTGGCCGTATCCTCGCCCTTGTCACACTTGCCATCGCCGCAGACGGCGGCGGGCGGTGCCAGGCAGTCCTTGGGGCAGTTCGCGTTGTCCTCGCCCTTGTCGCACTTGGCGTCGCCGCACACGGGCGCGGGCGGAGTGACATTGGTGCAGTCCTTCGGGCAGGAGGTCTTCTCGTCGCCTTCGCACTTGGCATCGCCGCAGACGGCGCAGTCTTTCGGGCAACTGCCAGCGGCAAGTTCGTCGGGAGCGCATTTGCCGTCGCCGCACACCGGGCAATCCTTCGGGCATTGCGTCGCTTCGTCGGCCTCGCACTTGCCATCGCCGCACACAGGCCCAGCCGGCACGTCAGCGACGAGATCCGCCGGGCCGGCAGCCGTGTCCTCCGCACCCGCCGCGACATCGTCCGCGCTCGCTGCGTCGGCGGCGGCCGCATCGGCAAGTGTCTGAGCTGTATCGCCTTTTCCGGAGATCGTGCCTTTGGCCAGACTCGGATCAGACGCGGCGTCGCTGCTGCAGCCCGCGCTGGCCCATCCCAGGGCCGACAAGGTGAGTACCAGCACCAGACCATGCAACCGCATTGCAGCCTCCGCCAAGCGAGTGCGACGTCCACTGTGCGCCGCGCACTGCAATGTACGGCTCGTGCTCCGCGGTTGGCAAGTGAAGGGGTTTGTGGATGGCCGGCCGGTGCTGCTGCGACAAACTGGACGAATCCCCGCGGCCCCCCTACATTCACCCCATGCCACTTTCGCCCGACAGCAAGCGGCCCCTGGGTCTGGTCCTCTCCGGCGGCGGCGCACGCGGCGCCTTCCAGGTCGGCGTGTGGAAGACGCTGCTCGGCCACCCGCGCGGCTTCACGGCCGCGCCGGACGTCATCAGCGGCACATCCGCCGGGGCGCTCAACGGAGCGCTCATCGCGGCCGGATTGGAACCCGACGACTTGCTTGAATTCTGGTTGGATCTCGCCGACAGGCCACCGGTCATCGCCAACGAAGACTTCTTCAAGTCGCTCGGCCGCGAACTGCAGCGCCTCTTGTGGCAGGAGCCGACACGCAGTTTCGCCCGCCGCGGACGTGAGATGCGCATCCTCGCCGATCTCGTGCGCAAGCACGCCTGGTACCGCGAGAGCGGCCGGCTGGCGATGATCCTCGAATTCCTGATGACGGCACGCTTCGACAGCCTATCGGGCCTTCTGTCCGGCATCGAGTCGGCCTTCCTCTTCTCGACCGAGCCGGTGCGCGAGCGCATTGCCAAAGCCATCGGCGGACGTGAACTGCGCGACTCGAAAGTCAGACTCGCCATCAACACAGTCGACATCCGCACCGGCAGTGTCGTGCGCATCGTCAACCACAAGCCGGACAAGCCGCAGTCCGCCGCGAGCCACTACCGCTACGAGCCGGTGATCACGCTGGACATGATCCTCGCCAGTGCGTCGATTCCCTTGCTGTTCAATCCGGTGCGCGTCAGCGACATGGATCTATGGGACGGCGGGCTTCTGGTGAATTCGCCGATGGCGCCCGCAGTTGCGTTGGGCGCGCACCGCATCGTGCCGGTGCTGGTGACGGTGCATCCAGATCACCAGCCGGAAGAATTGCGCACCATGGGGCACGCGATCGAACGGTTGGCGGATACCTTCTTGGAGAACGCGTACAACATCGATCGCAAGCTGCTGCTGGACCGCAACGAGCTGGCAAAACGTCACGGCGATACACACTTGCGCGAAGTGGCCTTGTACCGGGCGATCCGGCCGGGCGAGCGCGAGCACTTCGATGCCGGCAGCTACCTCTACTTCGAGCGCGCGGCGCTGATGGCGATGTACGAATCGGGCCGGCGCGCGGCGAGTGCGTGGCTGGCGGCGGGGCCCGTGCGGGATCGGCGCCACTTGCCGGAGTAGCATGGTCGACCTTGTCTCCACATACCTCGACGAGACCATTCACATCGCGCAGACGATCGATCGGGCTGCGATTGCACGGGCCGTGCAGTTGCTCAGCGAGTTGCGCGCGCGCGGCGCTCGTCTGTTCATCCTCGGCGTCGGGGGCAGCGCCGGCAATGCATCGCACGCCGTCAATGATTTTCGCAAGATCGCCGGCATCGAAGCCTACGCGCCGTCCGACAATGTCAGTGAATGGACCGCCTGGACCAACGACGTCGGCTGGGAAGTGGTCTTCGAGCGCTGGCTGATCACGTCCCACATCGGCTCGCAGGACGCCGTGCTGATCCTGTCGGTCGGTGGCGGCTCGGCTGGCACATCGCAGAATCTGGTGCGCGCGATCGATTGCGCCAAGGCCGCTGGCGCCACCGTCCTGAGCATCGTCAGCCGCGACGGCGGCCATGCCAAGCGCCGCGGGGACTGCACGATTCTCGTGCCGATTCAGGATGAAAGCCGCATCACGCCCCACGCCGAGGGCTGGCAAGCCGTCATCTGGCACCTGATCGTCCATGCCTTGGGGCCTGCCCCTTGAACCGCGCCGTGTTGCTCGACCGCGATGGCGTGCTCAACGCGCTGGTCTGGTACGCCGACACCGAGGCGCACGAGTCGCCGCGTTCTCCAAAGGACGTCTATGTCTTCACGCGTGTACCGATGGCGTTGCGCAGGCTGCACGAGGCCGGCTGGCTGCTGCTGATCGTCTCGAATCAACCCAACCTCGCCAAAGGCAAGTCGACGCAACAGCAGTTGGATGCGGTGCACGCCGAGGTGCTGTCGCAGCTGTCTGCGGCGGGTTGCACCGTCGACGGCGCATATTACTGTTTTCATCACCCCGACTTTGGAGCGCCTTGCCCGTGCCGCAAGCCACAGCCGGGTCTGCTGCTGCAGGCCGCCGCGGACCACGATCTCGATCTCGCGCAGTGTTGGCTGGTCGGCGACACCGATGCTGACATCGCCGCGGGGCACGCCGCGGGTTGTCGAACGGCCGCGCTGCAGGAACCGCGCTCGGCCTGGCGGCGCGGACAAGTGGCCGCCGATGCCACCTGCGCCGATCTTGCGCAGTTTGCGGAAAGGCTGCTGTCTGGTACGTTGCGCGCGGGGTAGGAGCCCAGCACATGCCCGAACTGCGCATCCAGATCTACTCCGACGGCGCCGACATCGCGGAGATGGTTGCCGCGCGCGACGCTGGGCATGTGCACGGATTCACGACCAATCCCACGCTGATGCACAAAGCAGGGCTGACGGACTATGCCGCGTTTGCCCACGCTGCGCTGGCCGCGATTCCAGATCTGCCGATTTCCTTTGAGGTCTTTGCCGACGATTTCGCCGAGATGGAGCGCCAGGCGCGGCTGCTGGCGAGCTGGGGCAGCAACGTTTTTGTCAAGATTCCCATCACCAACACCAAAGGCGAGAGCGCCGCGCCGCTCGTGTACGCGCTGGCGCACGCGGGCATCCAACTCAACGTCACCGCGATCCTGACGCTGGATCAAGTGACCAGTGTGGTCGCGGTGCTCGATCCAGAAGTGCCGGCCATCGTATCTGTTTTTGCGGGGCGAATCGCCGATTGCGGCGTCGACCCCGTGCCGATCATGGCGCGGGCCCACCGCCTGCTCTTCGGACTGCCACGCGCCAAGTTGCTGTGGGCCAGCCCGCGCGAGGTCCTGAACGTCGTGCAGGCGGAGCAGTGCGGCTGCGACATCATTACGATGACCCCAGATTTGCAGCGCAAGATGGGGCTGCTTGGCAAGAGCCTGCGGGCCATGTCGCTCGATACCGTCCAGATGTTTCACCGCGACGCCGCGGCGGCGGGGTACCGGCTGTGATCGTCACGCGCACACCCTTTCGCGTCACCCTCGGCGGCGGCGGCACGGACTTGCCGAGCTACTACCGCGAGCATGGCGGATTCATCTTCGCCATGGCGCTCGACAAATACATGTACATCATGACGAATCGCCCCGTGACCGGCGACATGGTGCGCCTGCACTACAGCCAGAGCGAGGTCGTCGCCCACACGAACGAACTGCGGCACGAGTTGGCACGCGAAGCGCTCAAACTACACGGCATTGAACGCAAATTTGAGATCGCCTCGATCGCCGACATTCCCGCAGGCACAGGACTCGGCTCGTCGTCGTGTTACCTCGTTGGCCTCTTGATGGCTCTGCACCAATACCACCGTCATTATGTACCGTTGCAGACACTCGCCGAGGAGGCCTGCCACATCGAACTCGACATCTTGAAGCAGGGAATTGGCAAGCAAGACCAGTACATGGCAGCCTACGGCGGCTTGACGGTGCTCGATATCGCCAAGGATGGCGAGGTGGCAGTGCGGCAGGTCTCGCTGCCGAGCGGCATGCTGGCGGATTTCGTTGCAAATACGCATATCTACTACACAGGCGCGCAGCGCGATGCCAAGGAGATGCTCGCCGACCAGGATGCGGCCATGAAGGACAAGGACGCGCCATCGCATGCGCAGGTGTCTGAGAGTCTCCATCAGATCAAAGAGTTGGGGCGCAACATCCTCGGCGCCATCGAGGCCGGCGACTTCGATCGCTGGGGCGTGTACCTGCATGAGCACTGGCTGGCCAAGCAGCGGCTTTCCAAAAGGATTTCCTTTTCCGCAGTGGATCAGGTGTACCGCGACGTGCGCGAGCGCTGCCATGTCCTGGGCGGCAAGGTCATCGGCGCAGGCGGTGGCGGCTTCCTGATGCTGTACTGCTATCGCAACCATGCAGCATTGGAACGTTTCATGGCCGAGCGCAGCATGCCGCGCTTGCACTACACCATCGAACCGGAAGGCGCCAAGGTCATTGCCCAATGGGGCTCCGGTGCGCTGATGCAGTCCTTTGCCGGTGTCGGTGGCGCAGCATGATTGGCATCTTGGGCGGTGGCATCTCGGGCCTGGCGCTGGCCGCAGCGCTCGGCGAACGTTGCGAAGTCCTCGAAAAATCCAACCGTTGCGCGGGCTTGTGCGAGACAGTGGCAGCAGACGGCTTTTTCTTCGACGCCACGGGGCCCCACATCCTGTTCTCCAAAGACAAGGAAATACTAGCCTATATTGTCGAGTTGCTCGGCGCGAACGTGCAGCAGAAAACGCGCCAGAACCGCATCTGGTTCAAGGACCGCTATGTCAAATATCCGTTTGAAAACGGCTTGTCCGTGCTCGACAAGCAGGATCTGTACGAGTGCCTGCTGGGCTACCTGAAAAATCCGCACGAGGGACCGCCGCAGAACCTGGCAGAGTGGGCGTACTGCATCTTTGGCGAGGGCATCGCCGACAAGTACCTGCTGCCCTACAACCACAAGATCTGGAAGTGGGATCCGCAGTTGACCAGCTTGGATTGGGCCGGTCGCATCCCGCGGCCGCCGATGGAGGATGTGCTCAAGTCGGCGATCGGCATTGAAACAGAAGGGTATTTGCACCAGCTGCACTTCTACTACCCCAAGCGTGGCGGCATCGAGGCGCTCGTGCAGGCGCTGGCGGATCGCTGTCAGGGGCGGGTGCAACTGGGCTTTGAAGTTGTGGAAATTGCGCGTGAAGGCGACCAGTGGCGCGTGACGTCCAAGGACGGCGCGGTGCGGCGTTTCGCGACCCTGGTCTCGACATTGCCGAGCCATGAACTGCCGAAGATCTGGCCGGATCGACCGCCTGAACTCGACGCGGCGCTGGGCAAGCTGCACTACAATGGCCTGTGCAATGTGCTGCTGGGCTGGCGCGGCGCGCGCGATGGCACGACGGCGATCTATGTGCCGGATCCAGACGTGATCTTTCACCGCGTGTCTTTTCCCGGTTCGTTTTCGGAGCATTGCGTGCCAGCGGGTCATGCCGCGCTGGTCGCGGAAGTGACGGCGGCGCCGGACAGCGAGCTGTGGGCGCGATCCGACGACGCCATCCGCAATGCGGTCCTCGCAGGTGTCGAGAGACTGGGCATTTTGCGCCGCGAGGATCTCGTCTACCAGAGGGTCATGCGCTACCCCTACGGCTATCCTGTGTCCGATTTGGACTACGCCGCCAACGTCGCTGCGATGCGCGCCACCGTCACCGCGACCGGTCTGCATTTGCTGGGTCGTTTCGCTGAGTTCGACTACATCAACGCCGACGTCTGCATCGCCAGGGCACGCGCGTTGGCGGGCCAGCTGGGCGGCATAGAAGGAGGCGCATGAAGGTCACGGTCGCGATGATCACGATGAACGAGGAAGGGGCAATCGCCAAGGTTATCGACGACATCCGCCGCGTGTTGCCAGATGCTGATATTCTCATCGTTGATTCCTCCAAAGACAAAACCCCTGAGATTGCTGCCAGTCTGGGCGTGGCGGTGCTGCGCCAGTTTCCGCCACAGGGCTATGGCCGTGCTATGGACAAGGCGCTGCGTGCCGCCAAAGGCGACGTCGTCGTGACGCTCGACTGCGATGACACCTATCCCACCGAGGCGATTCCCGAGATGTTGCGCTGGATTGAACAAGGTTTCGATCTGGTGAATGCCTCGCGCCTGAAGCGGCGCCCCAAGGCGATGCCGATGGCCAACTATGCCGCCAACTTGATCTTTGCTGGCACGACCTTCGCCGTGCATGGTCTGAAGACGATGGACGTGCACAGCGGCATGCGCGCGTACCGCAAGACGATGCTGGAGCAATTGCACTGGAATCCGGATGGGCCTGCACTGCCGGTCGAGCTGCTTATCCTGCCGTATCGCAAAGGATTTCGCGTCAAGGATATCGGAATCGACTACCGTGAGCGCGTCGGCCAGACGACGCTCAACCGCTGGCAGAGCACGCTGTGGACCTTCAGACGGATCCTGGGTCTACGCGGCGTGATACCGGACAGGAAGTAGATGCAAGCGGTCATTCTCGCAGGTGGTTTGGGCACGCGGCTCGGCGCGCTCGCCCAAGATCTACCCAAGCCGATGGTCGATGTCGGCGGCAAACCCTTCCTGGAACACATGATTTGCATGCTGGCGCGGCAAGGCATCCGCGACATCGTGCTGCTGACCGGCCACCGTGCCGAGGTGATCGAGCGCCACTTCGGCGATGGTACTGCGTTTTTCGCGCAGATCCGCTACAGCCGCGAGCCGCAGCCGCTGGGTACGGGTGGCGCACTGTTGCTCGCCCGCGACCTGCTGGCGCCGCAGTTCCTGTTGCTGTTCGGCGATGTGCTGCGCCGCATCGACTACGCCGCCTTTTGCGCGCGGCACGGCGGAAACTGCCTGGCGGTCTATCCCTACGACACAGCCGGCATGACGACGATTGCCTGTGGCAATGTGGACTTGGGTAGAAACGGACGCGTTGCATGCTACCGAAAAGGTGACGCGGCGGCCGCGTTGCCGTATGTCGACGCCGGATTCGGCGTGTTCACCCAGGCTGCGGTGGACCTGCTGCCAGCGGGAGCCAGTTCCTTCGAGACCGAGGTGTACGATCGCCTCGCACGCCAAGACCGCCTGGACGCAGAGGTCTTGGACCGCAATTTCTTCGATATCGGCAACCCGGTCGACCTTGCCCGGGCGCGCGCCGCAAGTTGGGACGGACCATGCGCATCCTCGTGACCGGCGGCGCCGGCTTCATCGCCTCGAACCTGACGCCGCGCCTCCTGGGCGCCGGCCATGAAGTGGTGGCGGTCGACAACCTGCAACTGGGAACGCGCGCACACGTCCGGCCCTTTCTCAGCAATCCCAAGTACACGTTCTGGAAGCTGGATCTACTGGACCTGGCCAAGGTCGAGGAGTTGTTTGGCACCCAGAAGCCGGATCTGGTCTGGCACCTGGCGGCCAACAGCGACATCAGTCTTGGCACGACGTACACCGACTTCGACCTCAAAGGCGGGACGCTCGTCACGTACAATGTCCTGGAATCGATGCGTAGACATGGTGTGAGGCGCATCGTGTTCTCCAGCAGCGGCGCGGTCTACGGCGAAGCGACCGTGCTGCCCACGCCTGAGGACTACGGCCCCTTGTGGCCCATCTCGCTGTACGCCGCGTCCAAGTTGGCGTGCGAGGCGCTCATCTCTGCGTTTGCTTCAACTATGACATGCAGGCATGGATCTACCGCTTCGGCAACATCGTCGGCC
>Ga0172369_10003809_pt1 | contig 19614 bp, 18 predicted proteins | sample LakKiv25m_FD_114539 | JGI IMG/M metagenome (GOLD analysis project Ga0172369, IMG submission 114539) | Freshwater microbial communities from Kabuno Bay, South-Kivu, Congo - kab_022012_11.25m | ecosystem: Environmental > Aquatic > Freshwater > Lake | place: Democratic Republic of the Congo...
GCCTCTTTGCCATTTGATGCCTTGATTACCTCATAACCGTCCGGTATGAGCATTGCCTCGAGCAGGTTAAGGAGCACAGGTTCGTCATCTGCGCATAATATTCTCGGTTTTTTGGTCAACATAGCACCTACTCCTTCATACGTCCCCAAAAATTTAAAAAATTATCGAACATAGATAGTTCTCTATTCATCAAATTGATATCATATCTTCGGATAGTTTCTCCCTTGCTGTTAGTAATTCATAAAGAAATGGCCGCTCTTGTTTAAATATTGAGGGCATGTCCTTGAGAGTAAGAATTCCAGGAATAGTTTTTGACCCCATATGGAATTTCTCTTTCCCTATCTCCGCTAAGGGAAATCCAAGCATCTTGAGGAGACGAAAAAATCTATGGTCTGCTGATACGAACATGTGAGTTATGCCTTTTGTAATGCCTATTTTTATCATTGCAATGCAAAGCACCTGTGTTATTTCATGGCTTCTGAAAGTAGGATTCTGTGGGATTATGAAACGCGAGACTTCTACGCAGCATTCCATTTTCCCATGGATAGCCTCTAGTAACTCTCTTGGATAGAGTTCGAAATGTCTTTCTATTGGAAGGGGTACCTCGCCATGCAGGACTAAACGAGCTGTTCCTATGACATTATCTGAAGTATCAAGAACGAGGAATGCCATGCTCTGTTTATCGTCATATTCATCCTGCTCTTCGGGTATAGCATAATTCTGCGCAGGCAGCCATCTAAGGTCACGACACATTGTGTCAAACCGCAATCGATAGCTCAGCCTCTTCTCTTCTTCGTTCTTTGCAACTATCACCCTCATTGACATAACACACCTTCCTTTCAAAATTTAATGGATACGGGAAATGATAAAAAGGATACAGTTTTATGCATACTGGAAGCCTATTGAATGAATTGCAATACAAGTCTTTAATGCCATTATCTGAGTAGATGCCATCTTTAAGCTGAATTTTCAGATATACGGCATCGTTATCGCTGTTTAATGTAAAGTTGCCTGTTGTACTTGATGCAATCTTATTAGACGAATAAATGATGTCTTTTATCTCTTCGGGATAAATCCCTGATATATTTTGGCCCCTCCCGAAATGTGCGACAATAGGGGCTCCTGTTGCGCTGAGGAGTTCGCCATGCCCCATAGCCTTAAGCGCATTGTTTATCTCTGCGCGGGATAACTTTTTCCCTTTGTCGCCTGCTTTGTACCTTATGAGAGGCAGTGTCCGAAATGGCTCGGTCGTAGTCAATAAGATAGATTCGAAGTCGTCAAGAGGCTCTTTTATCGTCTCGACATATACATTCTCTTCATTGTAGGCGAATATCATAGGACAGAAATTCAGATTCCCTAAAAGCATCTTCAAAAGACGCTTGTCTTCAAAAAGCAAACGTCTCAACATTAGCGTCTCATCTGTCTCATAAAAATAATTCAATCCAAGTTCAGCCATTCCCATAGAAGAATAGACGCGCTGGTAGCCTACTATACCTTCTAAATAATTCCTGTAGTTTTCTGAAATCCATTCACCACCGACTATAATGAAAGGAGATATATACCTCCAGAGAATTGAATGCTTCAGCCCGAATTCAATAAGATTCTTTATGAACAGAGGCTCTCCAACTAAGATAATCTGTTCAAAACTGCTGCCTAACGACTTGATCGCAGAGATTGCAGTATCCATTCTGATTCCGATAGCCGCCACAGCCGCGGTAGCAGACTGGAGTGAAATAGCCCCTGGCAATAAATTAAGGATTAAGGTTTTTTTGCTTCCTGTGTTGAAACGTCTCTGGAGAAATGCCTCGATAGTAATAGATGCCTTCTTCATCTCCACATCACCGAAGAGTCCAAACGAGAAATCAATCCCTGTAGAGCCTGAACTCGGCACTATGTTCCTTATCTTGAATAAAGGGAGTGTATGTATCGCTTGCGAGATGAAACTTTTGTCTATCACAGGAAGGTCGCTTATGTGCTCTATCTTTAATGGGTCTATACCTCCGCTCTCTACGAATCTCCTATAAGCCGGCCATTTCTTAATAGTTCTCTTTATCAGCGTCACTGTATCATTTTTCATAAATACCTCCGAAATTAAGGCGCGTATAGATAACGCGTATAGATAACGTATAGATAAAAATAACTAACCCGGAGTCTATTTACTACATACTTCAGTAGGATAGGCCTTAAATTTCCTGGAGAATTATCCTGCTCTGGTAGGATGTGATAGAAAATTATGTCAGATTTTAAACTCTTCGGAACATCTTTATGACAGATGAAACTAAGGATGGCATATTATTCACGCTGAATTTCCCATAGAGATTTCCCAGATGTTGCTTAACAGTCGGAACCTTGATAGAAAGTTTATTGGCTATTTCACGTATTTCGGTAATGCCGTCTTCTATTATCAGTTTGAGGATATCTGCTTCTCTCTCTGTTAACTCAAAGTCGTTTAACTTTTCCCATGTTAATGGCAGCTCTTTTTTCTTTTCCAGCGCTCTCTTAACAGCATTAAGAATATCTTCCGTCTTAAATGGTTTTGTGAAGTAGTCAACCACGCCTTTTTTTATTGCATCTATTGCACTGTCAGCGCTTGGATATGCGGTAATAACGATAACAGATATATTAAGGAAGTTCTCAGAGATATATTTAATAATCTCGGCGCCGCCCTTCACAGGCATGATGAGATCTGTAATGACTATATCGTAATGCCTCTTCCTGAGAAGTTCGATTGCCTCGATACTCGTCCTTACTGATACGGCAGAGTATCCTGAACTGTTGAGGATGAATGTAAGGTTTCTTCTCAGGACATCTTCGTCTTCTGCGATGAGTATATCAGCCATAATTATCCTTTCTGAAAGACAGAGTTACAGTAGTGCCTTTACCTTCTTCGCTTTCAATATTTATATCGCCTTTATATTTTTCAATAATTTCACGGCATATAGATAGGCCCAGTCCAGTGCTTCCGGTCTTTGATGTAACTAATGGGACAAACGCCTGCTTTATTTTCTCCTCTGGTATCCCGCAGCCGGTATCGCTCATACTTAGCTTAATAAAATCGCCTTCCTCCTTTGTGGTGATTGATATTAATCTTTTGTCACTTAAATACATTGCCTCTTCTGCATTTTTAATGAGATTCAATAGTATCTGCTTTATGTGCCCGGGATACCATGGGATAGAAGGCAAATCAGGGGAAAGCCTTGAAACAATTGAAATCCCTTTTCCTTTGAGCCTTCGATTTGTTATGTTTATAATCTTCGTTATTTCGGTATTTATATCTATATTTTGTATAGCAGAATCATCAGGGCGGTATACCTCAAGGATGCCCTTAACTATACCCGACATCCTATCTATATCGTCATGTACTTCTTTTAACATATTCTGCCTGTACTGACGATCTGTGTGTATGTTATTCATTATAAAAAGTCCTGTTTCAATATTGGCAAGAGAATTATTTATCTCATGTGCTATCTCGGCAGCAACCATACCTTTGGCTGCAAATCTTTCAGCCTCTAACAGACGGCCGGCTATCTCCCTCTCTTGTGTTATATCTCTCGCTATAAACATAGTGCCTATGATAGTATCTTCATGCATTATAGGGTTTGAATTTATCGAGAGAATTAAATGTCCGCCGTATTTTGTTTTGACAATAAGCTCAAATGCCGCTGTAGTGCCGTTCAGGCTCTCCCCGAATCTTGATAAGAACTTTTCTTGAGACGTATCATCCAAGAGAGATAAAAAATTCTGCCCTATAACCTCTTCCGACGCATAGCCTGAGAGTTCAAAGCCCTTTTTATTTAACGAGGTAATTATGCCGTTTGAGTCAAGGAAACAGATAATGTCGCTAGCATTTTCCATCAACTCTCTGTATCTTTCTTCTGATTTCTGTATTTGTTCATAAGCCTTCTGCAGCTTCGCATGGCTTTCTTCGAGATGCTTAAGGGCCTCTTGAAGAGCCTGTTTTTTTCCTGCAACCTTACCAATAAATCTGCTCATCTTGCTTTTCCACTGTAACCTGTAAATACAGCTTTCAGCCCCAAAGAGCGTGTCGGTAAGATTATTGTTTGAACCGGTAAACTCATTCGGTGTAACAACGCATTGCATTTCTGAAATATCAGCCGCCTCCAGTCCGAATAACTCTGTTATGATACTGAACATTCCCTGATTGTAAAGACATGCACCTCTTGTCTGTTTGCCCTTTATTCTTATTTCTACAGTAGCGCTTTCTTTTGTAGTCTCAATGACATTGATATGAACGATATCTTTAGTAAAATATCGCGCAATCTTGGGCGCATATCTTATAAGACGCTCGGGGGTCATAAATAATTTTATGAGTATGTTTACTATCCCAAGAGATTTGAGTGTTAATATACTCCTTCCAACTTTAAACATGATTGCCTCATCATCAAACAGATGCACAAGCCTTGTCTCTAAAATACGCTCAATATCCCAAGATATCCAGTTATCAGGGTTCGAGAGATAGCTTTCGTCGTATGGCAGTCCGTAAAGGAGGGGTTTTAAAAATTCAGGCCGTGTATTCTTTACATAATGGATGAAAGTATTTGTAATCCTGCAACTGATAGCATTCATACTAAAAAAGAGTAACAGAAAACGGTCATATTGTAAAATCTATTTTTGTTGTCAAGGAAATCGCCTAAGGGGCTGAGGTCTGCGACGGTTATTGCGGACGTGGACTGCTCTTTGTTAAAAATGCCAGTAGCTGCGCTTGAAAGATTAATGAAGGAAGATAAAGACATGGCGTATAAGATATATAAATCCCTTGCCGTGACGCTTGCCGAGAGGCTCAGAAAAACAAACGACTCGCTTCTATTGACAAAAAGCTGAGGTAAGCGGTTGATGGCGTTAGTAACCAGTTTTCACATAAGTAAAAAATAGCTTATTTTTGTTCCGCCTTATTTTTGGCGTGGAGAATTGTCATGCCCACCAGTTCTTTATCGTGGTAATGATAGATTATATCGTCTTCCATAACACTGTCGTTTGCCTGCTGCGGCTTTCTGAAACTGATATAAAGGACATCCGCTTCATCATCGTAATCTATCCAGATGCGATTGGAAGGCATTTTCAATATATAAGGCAAGAAATCCAAAACACCGCTCACTTTTTCCATATTGCACCTCTTTTAAATATCTTATCAGGCTTTGATGTCATAAATGCTGTGATAATAAATCCGTTATCTGTTTCTTCCTTATAAACAACAACCATGCTCTTTTCAGCGATAGAAGTTTTTTTATAATGCTTAACAGCAATCAGTTCATCCTTTCCGCCATAACTTATGAAATCCGGATTTTCTATGGTTTCAAAAACCAAATCCTGATTTCCGGCCATATAATCATGCGCTTCAACAATGTGCGACCATCTTTCCGCCGACAGGCGAATGACTACATTATTCTTGGATGTTACCACCCCTATCATTAATTGACATTATATCACAAAGGTTGTAAGCATTTGGGATGGGCTACAGGCTGTGGAAGAATTTTTAAGGTTGAACCTCGATAGATTCGATCGAGAAACCGAAAGGCAGGCCAGTTTTTAAATTATCCAATTCATTCCGATAAATGATATACTTCTAATATGCTGAAACTTCGCGACGGCATCGTTGAGCTTTACAGAAAAGTCGCAACATCATTGCCGCCCGATGAATATTTACACACCTGTTGACAAGAACTCACACTGCCGCAACTAAAATATAGTTGCAATTTTTCTTTTTGTCATGCTACTATGTGATTAAGATGGGTAAAGCTGAAAAGCTGTTAAAGCGTTTCTTGTCAAAACCAAGGGACTTCACTTATGCCGAGCTTAAAAAACTTATGGGGTCTTTCGGTTATGAAGAAGCTAAAACAGGCAAGACATCGGGGTCAAGAGTTGCATTTATAAACCAGCAGACAAAGCACATTATAAGGCTGCATAAACCGCATCCTAAGCCTGAGCTTAAACTCTATCAGTTAAATGATATAGAAGACGAACTTAGAAGAATGGGGGTAATAAAATGAAGGACGTATTAACCTATAAGGGCTTTATCGGCTCTGTGCATTTCAGCGCAGAGGATAAGGTTTTCCATGGAAGAATAGAGGGAATAACCGATCTTATTTCCTTTGAAGGCCAGACAGTTAATGAGCTTATAAGGGCTTTCCATGAGGCTGTTGATGATTATATTGCTCTATGTGCAGAGGCCGGGAAAGAGCCTTTAAAATCCTATAAAGGCAGCTTTAATGTGCGTGTGCCTTCTGAATTGCATATAAAGGCAATACAACAGGCTTCTATGTTGGGAATATCCCTTAACCAGCTTGTTCAGAAAGCAGTGGAAAAGGCAGTTACCTATCCCTTAGAGATAATCGGAGATTCATATAGGGCAAAGACAAAAAAGCGGGCTAACGTGGCGTGATGTGAAAGAATTTTCGAGGTTGAACCTCGATAGATTCGATTATCCAATTCATACAGATAAATGATATACTTCTAATATGCTGAAACTGCGCGACGGCATAGTTGAGCTTTATAGGAAAGTAGCAACCTCATTGCCGCCTGATGTTGAAGGCGCTTTAAAATCCGCATATGCCTCTGAAAAAAAAGGCTCAAACGCGAAAAAGTCCCTACAAGTAATCCTCGAAAACGTACGCATCTCGAGAGAGACTGCGAGGCCTATATGCCAGGATACGGGCGTTCCTGTTTTTTATGTCAAAACACCGATGGGGCTCAGTCAGATTGAGCTTGAAAAAACGATTATAGAGGCTACGCGCATTGCAACCGAGAAAGTGCCTCTAAGGCCTAATGCCGTTGACATAATAACGGATAAAAACAGCGGGGATAACACCGGCATAGGGTTCCCGGTTATATATTTCAGAGAGACCTCCGACAGCACACTTTCGATAGACCTTATGCTCAAGGGCGCCGGCTGCGAAAATATCGGGCAGACGTATAAACTTCCCTCTGAAGAATTAAAGGCGGACAGAGACCTCGATGGCGTGAGGAGATGTGTCCTCGATACGGTTTATAAGGCTCAAGGCAAGGGATGCCCGCCGTATATAGTCGGAGTGGGGATAGGCGCGGTTAAAGATCAGGTTGCCCGCCTTGCCAAAGAACAGCTTATGAGAAGATTAACTGATACGAATAATGTTGAGGTTCTTTCAAAGCTTGAAAAAAAGCTGCTCAAAGAGATTAACTCTCTCGGAATAGGCACACTTGGTTTTGGAGGGAAAACCACCGCTCTTGGAGTAAAGATAGGCATTAATCACCGCCATCCGGCGTCTTATTTCGTTGAGGTATCCATATCGTGCTGGGCAAACAGAAGGGGAAGGCTGATATGGTAAAAAAGGCAGGGATTAGGGGTGAGGGGCTAGGGGTTAAAACAATACAACTGCCACTGACTAAAAAGGATGCCTTAAATCTGAAGGTTGGCGATTCGGTTTTGATAAACGGCATGATAGTAACCGGAAGGGATAAGATACATAAATTTCTCTTCTATAAAAAGCCTTCAAAAAAGAAAGTCCCCTTTGATTTAAACGGAAGTATTCTTTACCATTGCGGGCCTATTGTAAGAAAATCCGATGACGGCTATAAGATTATTTCCGCCGGCCCGACAACAAGCATAAGAGTTGAGCCTTACGAAGACAAAATAATATCCTCATACGGATTCAGGGGCATAATGGGAAAGGGCGGAATGGGTAAACGCACACTTGAAGCAATGAAGAAGAACGGATGCGTATATTTTCATGCCATAGGAGGCGCTGCCGCTTATCTTGCAGACAGGGTGAAAAGGGTGGCAGACGTCCGGATGCTTGAAGAGTATGGTATTCCGGAGGCGATGTGGGAGCTTGAGGTCGAAAATTTTCCCGCGATAGTGACGATGGACGCTCACGGAAAAAGTCTGCATAAGGAAATAGAGAAACAGTCGGAAAGGGCGCTGAGGAGACTAATTAAAGCCAGTTAAAAGTTATAAGTTAAGAGTTAAAAATTAACGGGATTGATTTAAAAAAAACTTTTAACTTCTCACTTTTAACTTTCAACTTTTTTATGAATATATTCATTGCCGGGGCAACAGGTTTTGTAGGCGGGCATCTCATAGATGCGTTGCTTAAAAACGGCCACAAGCTCAGGTGCCTCGCGCGTTCTGAAAAAACCGAAAAAAGATTGGGGGAAAAGGGCATTGAGGTTGCTTCCGGAGACATTACCATTCCTGAGACCCTCGAAGGCGCTCTTAACGGGATAGATTTTGTAATTCATCTTGTCGGGATAATAGAAGAGAAAGGTTCGGCGACATTTGAAGATGTCCATGTCAGAGGCACTGCGAATCTTGTTATCGCGGCAAAGAAGGCGGGAGTAAAACACTTTTTTTATCAGTCGGCGCTTGGCGCGGACAGGGCTTCATGGTCAGGCTATCTGAAGACGAAGGCCGAGGCTGAAGAGATTGTGAAGGCAGCCCGCATTCCGTATACAATCTTCAGGCCGTCGCTTATAATCGGGCCGTGGGACGGCTTTACAAAAAAAATGAGAGACCTCATAAAAATATCTCCCGTTATTCCGATACCCGGCTCGGGAAAATCAAAATTCCAGCCTGTCTACATAAAAGACTGGGTTAAATGCATGCTCAAGGTTCTGGAATCTCCGGAATCGTTCAAGGGCATATTTGAAATAGGAGGGCCGCAGCATCTTACCTATAATGAAATAGTCAAAACTCTTATGGATGCGATGAAATCAAAAAAAATAATACAACATATACCGATGGCCCTCATGAAATTCGGGGCATTTGTCGCGGAGAAGACTATTCCGTTGTTTCCCGTAAGCTCTGACCAGCTCAGGCTGCTTGAAGCGGACAATATATGCGATGTTCATTCTGTGGAGAAAAACTTCGGATTCAAGCCGGTTAAATACAAAGACGCCTTAAATGATTTCTTGCAAACATAATCTTCTTTAAAGTAATATTTTTGTATCGCATTTAACATATAAAATTTCTGAAAGTAGAGGGTGCTATCTATGCAGGACATGCAAGACATTGTTAAAAATATTATCCAGAAGAATAATTCAAAGATAGTGATGGTTGTGCTTGACGGCCTCGGCGGGCTTCCCTTGCGCGGCAAGAGCGAACTGGAAGTAGCTGATACGCCAAACCTTGACATGCTCGCTAAAAACTCCGCGTGCGGGATGCATGTGCCTGTTTCTTACGGCATAACTCCCGGAAGCGGTCCCGGCCATCTCGCCCTGTTTGGTTATGACACGATAAAATGGCAGATAGGAAGAGGGGTGCTTGAGGCGCTCGGCCTCGGCGTAGAATTAAGAAATACGGACATTGCAATCAGGTGCAATTATGCGACTATTGAAAAGGGCATCATCAAAGACCGGCGCGCCGGAAGGATAGCGACTGATAAGAGCCGCAAGATTACCGAAATGCTTCAGAAAAAAATTAAAAAGATTGACGATGCAAAAGTTATTTTTGCGCCGGGAATGGAACATCGGTTCGCGGTTGTTTTGAGATTCCCTGCGCCGCTTGCTGAGGGCGCTGCCGATATTCTGGATACGGACCCACAGAAAGAGGGAAAACCCCCCGTAAAAGTCACGCCGCTTTCGGATAAGGCATACAAGGCCGCCGTGATTATCGAAAAATTAATAAAGGCGGTGACGGACGTCATCAGGAATCAGGAAATCGCAAATTTTGTCCTGCTTAGGGGTTTTTCTCATGTGCCTGATATACTTAGTTTTCAAGAAGCCTACGGGCTCAAATCCGTTGCCATAGCTACATATCCTATGTACAGGGGGCTTGCGAAACTTATAGGCATGGATGCGCCCGCGGTTACAGGCGTGGTAAAAGAAGAGATAGATTTTCTTAAGCAGAACTATAAGAAGTACGATTTCTTTTTCATGCACGTGAAGAAGGTGGATTCATACGGTGAGGACGGCAATTTTAAGGAAAAGGTCTCTGAGATTGAAAAATTTGACCGCATGCTTCCGCGAATCCTCGCGCTTGAGCCGGATGTCTTGATCATCACCGGAGATCATTCAACTCCTGCCGTGCTTAAAGGCCATAGCTGGCATCCGGTGCCTGTTATACTGAGTTCCCCTTATGTCTTTGGAGGGCTCTGCAATTCTTTTTCCGAGAGGGAATGCACCAGAGGAGAACTCGGGATATTCCCCACGGTTAATCTCATGCCGCTCGCGCTTGCCAATGCGCTGCGTCTAAAGAAGTTCGGTGCATAAGACGGCTATCAGCCATCAGCTATCAGCCATCAGCTTGATAGACACTCACTGCCACCTTGAAATGTCTCAATTTGATGGGGACAGGGACGAGGTTATCCAAAGGGCAAAAGACGCGGGCATAGAAGCCGTCATCACGGTGGGCTCTGATATGAAAGGCAATATCGGAAGCCTGAGGCTTTCCGAAAAATATGATTTCATCTATTCTTCAATAGGCGTTCATCCGCACGACGCAAAAGATTTCACGGAAGATACTTATAAGCAACTGAAAGAATGGGCCACGGAATTCGGAATGCGGAATTCGGAATGCGGAGTAAAATTCGGAAATCCGCATTCCGCAATCCGCAATCCAAGGGTTGTTGCAATCGGAGAGACGGGACTTGATTATCATTATGATAACTCGCCTCGTGATGTTCAGAAGGACGTTTTTAAAAAACACCTTGCGCTTGCAAAAGAGCTTGGCCTTCCGGTAATCGTTCACAGCAGGGAGGCAAAAAAAGACACGCTTGAAATACTTGCTGATTCCGGAATAAAAACCGGAGTCCTTCACTGTTTTTCGGGAGATATGGAAATGGCGGAGAAGGCTATGGCAATGGGATTTTACATATCCATTGCAGGGCCTGTCACATTTAAGAATGCGGCTAAATTGCGTGAAGTAGCAGCTGCCATTCCCGACGATTATCTTTTGATAGAGACAGATGCCCCATATCTTACGCCCGAGCCTTTCAGGGGCAAAAGAAACGAACCGTCTTTCCTCTTGAAGACTGCCGAAAAGATAGCGGAGATAAGAAAGGTAAGCATTGAAGACATCGCGAGGATTACGGCGCTTAATGCAAAACGCCTTTTTAATATGGGAAATGTCGTTCATGCCGGAGAGATAACCTATAAGATACGCGACAGTCTTTATCTCAACATAACCAACAGGTGCACAAACAAGTGCTCGTTTTGCGTAAAATTTCACAGCGACTATGTGAAAGGCCATAACCTCAGGCTTTCCGTTGAACCGTCTTTAGAGGAACTTGAAGCGGCAATAGGCGACCCCGCTCGATACAACGAGATTGTCTTTTGCGGATACGGCGAGCCGTTTCTCAGGCTTGATGTCGTCAAGAATCTTTCTCGCTGGATAAAAGAAAAAGGCGGCAGGGTAAGGATAAATACGAACGGGCACGGGAATCTGATAAACCGGCGCAACATACTTCCTGAATTAAAGGGATTGGTTGATGCTGTCTCAATCAGCCTTGATGCGCAGGATGAAAAGACGTATGACAAAATATGCGCGCCTGCCTTTAAAAACGCGTTTCATGAGGTTGTTTCATTTATAAAGGAATCAAAAAAATATATTCCCGATGTTCAGGCCACGGTTGTTGAGATGCAAGGCGTTGACGCGGAGAAGTGTAAAAAATTGGTTGATGAATTAGGCGTCAAGCTCAGGATAAGAAAACTTGATGTAGTGGGTTAAGAACGGTTTTCGTGAAGTTCCTGCCTGCCGAGGGCAACCGCAAGAGTGCTTGCGGCCATCTGAAGGAAATGTATGTCATCCTCCGTAAGATCTTTCAGTGTGGCATAGTAAAGGGTAAACACGCCCAGCGCTTTTTCTCCGGCATACAGGGGTATGCTGACTGCCGATTTGTAAGAACTTATGTAATCAGACAGATAGAACCTTGTTTCAGCGGGAATAGCATGGATGATTACCGGATTCCTTTTATCTATGGCGTATTGTTCAATCGAAGTCGTATCTTTCAGATAGATTATTTCTCCTTCCTTGATATCTGCTCCGAGGCATGACCTGAGAGTAAGCTCATTGTTTTCCCTTCTAAGCAGCCAGACAAGGTCGGCCCTGAAGGATTTTTTGATAAGTTCGACAGCGGAATCCGCCGCCTCCTTAATATTATTGGCAGCGGTGAGCCCTGAGGACAGGGAAAGTAGATTTTTATGGTCGTCGGTTCTTCGTTGGCGCTGGTATTCATAAAGCCGCCGCATTTTTTCGTAGAGCCTGATATTTTCTATTGCCATGCCGGTTATCTCGCCGATTGAAGTGAGCAGCCTTTCTTCTTCTGACGTGAAAATATGCGGTTTGAAACTCAGGAGGCAGATTACGCCTGCAATTTTTTCTTTGCCTTTAATCGGAATAGCGCAATAGCCTTTTATGCCTGAATGCTTAAGAATGGACTTTGTGATATGCCGGTCAGCGTCAATGTCGGGTATCGCAATGAGTTTGCCGGTAACAGCAACCCTTCCGGGAATGTCCTCGCCTAATTTTACCCTGCCCATATTCCTTACAAACTCTTCGGATACGCCTTTATGATAAGGGCATGTCATTTCTTTTTTTGCATCATCAATCAGGAATATGCCGCCTCCGTCCATAGTCACTAAAGATATCAGCCTGTCGAGGACATTGCCGAATATATCTTCAGCCTTGAGCGACCTGCTGAGCATTGCCGCGATATTGTTTATGGTAACGAGTTCCCTGTTTTTCTGCGCTATTTTTTCCTCATACCGCTTTCTTGCCGTTATATCCCTCATAAGCTCGATGACGTGAACTACGCTGCCGGATTCATCCTTGATAGGAGAAGCTACTATCTCATAAAAATATTCCTTATCGCCTTCTATTTTATGCCTGTGGGTCATCCTCACCGTTTCTCCGGTCTCGAAGACCTTTTTCACCGGACACTCCTCTCCCTCCAGCCAGCACGGCACGGATTGCTTGTGCGATACCGAATAACAATATTCCCCGACAGCCTTTTCTCCGCATCTTTCCAATACCGCCCTGTTTGCCGATATAACCCTGTATTCCCTGTCAATGACCATGAGTTCGTCATTTATGCTGTTGATTACCGCATCAAGGTAATCCCGTGATTCTTTAATCGTATCTATTAACTCGCGTTCCCTGCGGAAGTCTTTTAAGACGGCAATTTTTCTCGATGAGTTTGTGTTAGCCGTTATAGGAGAAAGTGTAATAAGCACAGGCATCGGCGAGCCGCCCTTGGCAATGAACTGGATCTCAGAAGTCATTGAGGTATCATTCTTATCCTGCTCAAGCAGGGACCGCATGATTTCAAGGTTTTTATCGTCAAGAAAGTCGTATATCGAGCCTCCTATCGCCTCGTCTCTGTCGTATCCGAATAGTTTTGTGAACGCGGGGTTTATGTCTGAGATCGCATTATCTCCATCTATTGCGAGCAGGGGATCCATCATTGCGCTGACATATGTATCCTTTTTTTTAAGCTCCTCTGTCTTTTTTTCAAGAGACGCTGCCATTTCGTTAAATGATTTTGTGACCTGTCCAAGTTCGTCATCCGCGGCGACATCGAGCCTGACTCCGAGATTCCCATCTTTGATGGACAGCGAGGCCCTGTAAAGGGCTTTTATGGGTTTGAGCAGGCTCTTTGAAAAGAACAGCGACAATATGAACGCAAATATAAAAAAATAAAATGAAAATACAACTATGTTGTCCGCGACATTTTCAAAGAGCCTGTTATGGATTTCTTGCACCTCGGGCGCAAGGGGATTGATCGCAGCTTCTTCTTTTGCCATATGATTGAGTTCCTTATTGATAGTAAGGAACAAGGGTATCATGAATATAAGGGCAAAGATGAGGAATATTAAGAATAACCTGTATGTAAGCCTTTGTTTAAACATTGCCGATACTGAAACTCAGGTAAAGGAGCAGCACCACAATCCCCCATGAAAGCGCCGCAACTGCTAATGGTTTTGCCCCTTCCTCGGCTATTTCGTCAAGTTCAACCGAAAGCCCTATTGAGGCAAGCGCGGAGGAAAGAAAAAATCTGCTCGCGGGCGCGGTAATTGCCGTTACCGGACTTGCATCCTTCATTAGATTGACCCCTATCGCGAAGGCGATAAATACCCCTATGAACCACGGCACGTAGCATTTTTCTTTTTTGCCTGAGATCATAAGTATAACCAGCGGGAGAACAATCAGAAAGGATATCCTGATCAATTTTATCCTTAATGCAGCCGCAAGCGCTTCCGTCCCCGCCGAAGCTGCGGACGCCTTAACCTGTCCAAGCATCGGAAGCGTCGCGCCTGAAAGAAAGGCGAATTCATTTTTGTTAAGAATTAAAAAGTCCGCAAGCAAAGGATAAAATATCATGCCCGCAAGCCCTATCACCATCACCGTGATTACGGACAGGGATAACTCTTCCTTTTTCGCGCCTATGAGGGGCGAGATGACCGCAATAGCTGACGCGCCGCATACCGAAAGGCCGGTTGAAAGGAGAATTGCAAGATTTTTTGAAAGCCCCAGCCCCTTTGCTATGAAATAGGTGAGGGAGAACATCAATGCAAATATCGCGATAATATAGCTCCATAATTTTACGTCCAGTCCCGTGACGGAAAGCTGCGTTCCGTAGAGCGCAATCCCCGCAGGCAGGAAGATTTTCAGGGCAAAGGCAATTCCATCATCATATATGCCTTTTTCTTTTACAAGGCCCGAAATAACCATTCCGAATATTATTGAAAGCACAAGAACGTCAAAGGAAGGGTGTATCAGCGACACCAGCTGCGAAAGCGCCGCTATCAATAAAACAATAAGCATCCCGGGCACGATCCCTTTTATGGAGCGCATTGCAATATCAGCATAACATAAAACAGCCCCGGATTTCAGTGTCAAAGCGTCAAAGGGTCATAGGGTCAAAGTATCAGAGTATCAGAGTGTCAGAGTATCATTCGCCTCAGGTCGCCGCAGGCGACTCGCCGAGGAGAGCGAACCCGCCGAGGCGGGGAGTCTTTAAACTTTTGACGCTTTGACCCTATGACCCTTTGACACTTTTGGGCTATGATCCTTTGACACTCTGACACTATTTTCGCCGGTGAGTTAATATATTGCATGGCAAACATTAAACTACTGCTCGATAGGTTTTATGCGGAATATGATTTTAAGGAGAGGGCGCTTCACGACCCCATAGAATTTCCCCACAGGTATAAAAGGCGCGGGGATATAGAGATTGCCGGTTTTATTGCCGCATGTTTTGCCTACGGCAAGGTAACGCTCTTCAAACCTGTGATTGAAAAACTACTTTCGGCAATGGGAAATAGCCCTCGGGATTTTCTTGTTGAGTTCAGGGCAAAAAAAGACGGCAGGCTTTTTCAAGGAATAAATTACAGATTTAACAAAAATAAAGATATCATCTGCCTTCTTCATGTCATGAGCATTTTACTTAGAAGGCATGGCTCTATCGAGAATATTTTAAAAAGTTTTTATAAAAAAACTGATGCAGATACCGGCAGCGCGCTTGCAGGATTTATAGATTATATTCTTTCGATAAACACTGCCGGAGTTTACGGCAGGGATTTAAAGCCTGTGGGTTTGCTGCAATTCTTTCCCTCGCCCGCAAAGGGCAGCGCCTGCAAGAGGATGAACCTTTACCTTCGCTGGATGATAAGGAATAAGGATATTGATTTCGGAATCTGGAAGGGCCTTCCGCAAAATAAGCTTGTCATTCCGCTTGACACGCATATCGCCAGAATATCGAGATGCCTCGGTTTTACGAAGCGCAGTTCAAATGACTGGAAGACGGCGGTTGAGATAACAAATGCGTTAAGAAAACTGGACCCGCAAGACCCGCTCAAATATGATTTCGCGATGTGCCACTACGGGATTTCTGGATTATGCGGGGAGGGCAAATGCAAGGATTGTTTGTTGAAATAGCCGCGATAGTTGCAAAAGCTTTTTCGCTTTTTGCAGAGATTTTTCTGTCGTTCTAAGGCCAATTCCACTGCATCCGCAAAACTCACCCTACGGGCTCAAACAGTTGCGGCTGCAACGCTCCATTAGCCAAGAACGTCAACGAAAATTCTCTGATGTCGCTCAAAAATTTTTACAATTTTTTGCAGGCTTCAAGCTGCGGTAAGAACCTCTTTGATTATCTCTGCTATCTCTGTTATTTTGTAAGGCTTTTGGATAAACCCTGCCTCTCCGTTGTCCAGAATCTGTTCCGGAAAATTTTCCTGCCCGTAGCCGGATGCGATGATGACCTTAACATAAGGGTTTATTTCCCTGAGTTTTTGGAATGTCTCCTTGCCTCCCATCCCGGGCATAATCATGTCAACAATAACAAGGTTTATGGAATCTTTTTTATCGGCATAAATCGAAACAGCCTCTTTTCCGCCTGCGGCAAGAAGCACGCTGTAGCCGAGTTCGTTCAAAACGTCGTTGGCGATATTCCTTACCATCTCTTCGTCGTCAACGACAAGAATGGTCCCTTTTCCCCGCTCCGGAGCTTTTGAAACTTCCGGCTCTGTTTCAACCTTTTTTTCCGCTGCCGGAAGATATATGGTGAAAGTAGAGCCCTGGCCTACGGCGCTGTCAACGGTTATAAAGCCCTGATGATTTTTCACTACTCCGTAAACCATTGGAAGCCCCATTCCCGTGCCTTTGCCGACTTCCTTTGTGGTGAAAAAAGGCTCAAAGATGCGCCTTTGAGTTTCACTGTCCATTCCGGTTCCGGTATCCTTGACCCTTAAGACGGCATACCGCCCGTTTTTCATATATTCGTAAGGTTTTGTTCCGTCCGATATTTCTGCGTTATAGGTTTCAATGCTCAGGATTCCTCCGTCAGGCATCGCATCCCTTGAATTAAGGCACAGGTTCAGGATTACCTGTTCAATCTGGTTTTTATCCCCCTCTACCGTGCAGAGGGGATTTAGAACCGTCTCTATTCTTATGGACTTATTAAAAGTCTTCGTGATGATTGCCGTAACGTCCTCAACAATCGCATTCAGGTTCAAAGGCTCTGTGATGTATTTGCCCTTTCGCGCGAAGCCGAGGAGTTTTTTTGTCAGGTCGGCGGCCCTCTCGGCAGAGTGTTCTATCACGGAAAGCGGCTTGTACATCGGGTCATCCTCAGGCACTTTCATTTTAAGATATGCCGCGTATCCGAGTATCCCCTGAAGCATATTATTAAAATCATGGGCTATGCCTCCCGCAAGGGTCCCTATGGCATCAAGTTTTTGTATATGGAAAAGTTGTTCCCTTAATGACTCTTTTTCTCTTTCCGCGGTCAATCTTTCGAATTCCGCTGCAACTATCTGCCCGACCGCGTGAAAAATCTTTATATCGAGGTCCGTGAGTTCTCTCTGTTTGCCGAAGGCGGTTACAAGGCCGATGATATTGTCATACCTGTCGAATATGTTGCAGCACAGGTATAAGTCGGCCTTTATGGCAGTAAGGTGTTCCAGAGGAATTTTCTTGTAGGCCTCTTCTTCAATTACGCAAACATGTTTGCCCGAATGGCCGTCCTTGTATAGGATGTCCTTGAAAAGAACCGGCTTTTCATTTTTTATAATTCCATCGTAATGTATTGCTATTATGTTTGCGGTCTCTCCGTCGGGATTCATTTTCGCTATGAAGGAATTAAGCCCGAACATCTTGTTTATGGTTTTCGCGACTTCGTCAAAAAAATCCCCGCTTTTTTTTGATACCGCAATCCGGTAGAGGTTATTGAGTAGGTCTGTCTCGTCCTGAAGCTTGTCCATCGTTTTAGCGATATTGTCGCTCAGGAATTCAAATTCCGAGATGCCCGTATATTCCGGTTTTTTGCCGTTTTTAAGGGGTGTTATAATCCTGTTTATCGGGTTCCAGATATACCTGTTCAAGATAAAAAGCATGAGCATAACCGAAACCAGCAGAATAACTGCTGTTGTGCTGTAGGCGCCGGATACTTTGGACTGAAGGGCAGAGTAGGCGGCAGCGTCTTTCACCAAAAGAATGTGCCAGTCCCAAGGCTCAAAATGCGAATGAGTTACATAATAAATGTTTCCTTTGTGTTCCAATTGCGATACGGAATATTCCTTAATTCTTTTTTCGATTATTTCCGAAAGCTCGGTGGAAAGGTTGCCGACAGAAAGTATCTCCTTCTTGCCTTCGACGATAAAGCCCCTAAAAGCATTCTCCCGCATATAGTTATCTATTTCGCCTAAGGCAAGGGCCTTATTAATCCTTATGGACTTCTCGTCACGCATCAGCCCTTTTTTTACAAGGTCGCTCACGCTGTCATCGCTGATGCTGTATATGCCGCGGGATATAGTTAAAAGGTTATCTTTTATCTGTGTGTCAGCAAAGCCCGATACGGAGCGGAGTATGACTATATATAATCCGAATCCTGCCAACAGAAATATGACGGATAAAGGGATAATAATCCTGAATGCGAGGCTGTCTAATATTTTTTTTGAGCCTTCTCTCATCTGAATATGGGATTCGCGGTCCTTCGGCCCTCGGGCCAGACGATTTCTTTCCTGCCGTCCTGCCACTGGATAATGATATTCTGATGTTTTATCTGCATCCCCGTCTTATCAACGCTGTACCTGCCTATTATGCTCCATGCATCCATCGCGGACAATGTATTCCTTATCAACTCTTTATCGAGTGTTTTCGCCCTTTTTACCGCGATTTCCAGAATTTGGGCTCCCGCATACGCGGTTGCCGCGTGGTATGAGGGCTTCTGCTTATAGGTTTTCACGTATGCCTCATAAAACTCTTCGCATCCAAAGGGAGCCTTCCCGCCATGCTCCCACTGAGACGCTGTGAAGACATAAACTGAATCAGCCTTTAACCTGTCATGGAATGCCTGCAAGGCAGGGCCCACGGAGGCAAAATACGCCTTCGGGCTCCAGCCGATGCGCTTAAGAGATATACGCATCCTTATCGATTCGGCAAGATGGCCGCCCACAATCAGAGCCTCCGCTTTTGACGCCCTTGCCTTTTTGGCAAGTTCATCGAGATTTTCCGTGCCCTTCTTAAAACTCTCAAACATTACTACGTTAAGCTTAAAGCGCTCTGCCCATTTCTTTGTTCCTCCTGCTATATCTTTTGAAAACGCGTCATCCGCGTAGACTATGGCAATGCTCTGAAAATCATACCTGACAAGAAGCTCAAGAAAACCTATTGCATAGGAACTTGCGGGCGCGTAAATGCCGAACGCGTTTTTATAACCCTTCTGCCAGAGCTTGTCCGCCGAAGCTCCCGACGTAAGAACCGGATAGCCGTATTTTTCCGTGACAGGCAGTATTGCCTCTGTTATCTCGCTTGAATAGGGCCCGAATACAAGGTCAACCCTGTCATTTAATATAAGGCGCTCATAGATGTCTTTTGCTGTCTGAGGGTCGCTTTTGTCGTCGTATATGATGAGCTTTACGCTTCTTCCGAGAATGCCGCCGCTTTCATTTATCTCTTTTTCCCAGAGGCGGAAGCCTTTCATCTGCATATCCGCCAACTCGGAATATTTGCCTGTGAGCCCGAGGGAAACGCCGATTTTTATTGGCTCTGAGCCATAGGGTAGCGTAAAATCTTCTGTGTAAAATCTTGAAGGAAAAAATATAAGGGTGTATTCTCTATTGTTCAACCAAAAACAAAAGGAGGAATACACCCATGTCAGTAAAAGAACTGACGAAGTTAAA
>Ga0172369_10003810_pt1 | contig 19613 bp, 19 predicted proteins | sample LakKiv25m_FD_114539 | JGI IMG/M metagenome (GOLD analysis project Ga0172369, IMG submission 114539) | Freshwater microbial communities from Kabuno Bay, South-Kivu, Congo - kab_022012_11.25m | ecosystem: Environmental > Aquatic > Freshwater > Lake | place: Democratic Republic of the Congo...
ATGCTCTTATGTAAAGGCGATTTGCCCACCCCCTGTATAGCGGGGTAGCAAAGCGAGCGGCAAATTGACGCTGGCAACAATCACTGGTCGTCGACGACGGAGTCAGACGCTACCAACAACGCTTGGCGTATCAATCAGAACAATGGGAACACGAATAACAATACTAAGATTACTAACAATTCCGTACGTTGCGTCCGGTAGGACTTTATTCAAAGAAACTTATGTTTTACCAAAACATGCCCCTCTACCTAAAACTCGTTAACATCCTCAAATGTGAATATGTCATCGTTCACAATATGCCGAAAGAATACAAATACTCCCTTGGTCAGGACATCATCGACCGTACGTGGAGACTAATTGATCTATTTATGGCGGCACAATCCAAAAATTCCATAAAACAAAAAGGCGATAAAGCAGAAATAATCAGGTCAATTGACCTGGATTTCGAGGGCTTAAAATTGCGTATCCGTTTTCTGACGGAACTCAAGCTTGTTTCTTTGGGTCAGGCCACGCAGTTATCGAGCGACGTATTGGAAATCGGCAAAATGATTGGCAGTTGGCTGAAAAATGTATAAAACGATTTTTACCAAGGAAAACATCCTCAAAGCCTACCTTGACTGTCGGAAAACAAAACGTAAAACAATAAACGCCCTCAAATACGAATTTGATTTAGAAAATAACCTTGTAATGCTGGAAACGGCGCTAAAAGATAGAAGTTACAAACCGGCCCGCTCAATCTGCTTTGTTGTCACTGTCCCTAAACCACGGGAAATATTTGCCGCGGAATTCACCGACCGAATCGCTCATAACGTACTCATTAACCAGGTACAACCGATCTGGGAGAAGACAATTTTCATTACCGACTCCTATGCCTGCCGCAAAGGCAAAGGCAATCATTTCGGCGTCTACCGGATGTTTGATAAAGTCAAGACATACCGGTACTACGGTCAGTTTGATATTGCTAACTTTTTTTCGAAAATCAACAAACACATTCTTTATGACTGCTTTTCAAAAGTGATTGTCAGGCAACGACGACCGGATTTTTTGAAAGAGGAAGTCTTATGGCTTGCCAAAACCATTATTTTCCATAATCCGACGGAAAACTATTTTTACAAAGGCGATCCGAAACTTAAAAAACTCGTCCCACAAGGGAAATCACTTTTCGACCAAGATGATCACACCGGTATGCCGATAGGCAATCTCACCAGCCAGTTTTTGGCAAATGTGTACCTCAATGAGCTTGATCATTTTGTCATTGACAGTCTCAAGTGCCGCGGTTACAGCCGCTATGTTGATGATTTTGTCTTTTTCTCCGACTCGAAAGAGGAAATCATCAAATGGAGAAACAGTATACGGATATTTCTTACCGAAAAGCTGGGACTTACCATCCATCCCAAGAAACAGCAGATCCAACCATGCCGCCACGGCATACCGTTTGTCGGCTACTTCATCAAACCGTGGGGAATAACGGTGAGACGCAATGTGGTTAAAACGATGAAAAACAAAATTTATGAATTTAACTATAAGAAAAACATTGAACACGCCGTCCAGTCACTTAACTCATATCTCGGGCATTTGGGCAAAGCAAAAACCGCCAGATTGCGGGCGCACCTTATCAAAAAGCACCTGAGTTTGGAGATGAAAACCAAAGTGATCATCGTCGGCAACTTTCACCATTTGAAACTTCCAAAGAAGTATGACGAAAATTTATTAAAGGAAGATCATAAGATAGAAAAATATGGTCAGCTAACGCTTTTCGATTGAAATCGGTCCTGCAAACTGCTACAAATAAATAGATGAAAGAAACAAAAATTTCCATGTTTGAAGGTAAAAAAATCCGCCGCCAGTGGGATGGGAAAAAAGAGTTGTGGTACTTTTCTGTGGTTGATGTGATAGCAACACTTACGGATAGCACGAGCCCTAGGAAATATTGGAATAAATTGGCCGAGCGTCTCCGCAATGAGGGTAGTGAGTCGGTGACAAAATGTCACCAACTGAAAATGAAGGCTGCCGATGGAAAATACTATTTAACCGATGCCGCAGATACAGAGGTTATGCTCCGTATTATCCAGAGCATCCCTTCACCCAACGCAGAACCGTTCAAATTATGGTTAGCAAAAGTCGGCTATGAACGACTTGAAGAGACAGCAGACCCGGAACTTGCGATCAACCGTGCGTTAAGGACATATCTGAAGAAAGGTTATAGTCAGAGTTGGATCAATCAACGTTTGAAAAGTATCGAGATACGGAAGTTTCTGACCGATGAGTGGGAAAAGCGAGGGGTAAAGGAAGGATTGGAGTTTGCGATTCTCACCGATGAAATTACTCAAGCGTGGGCAGGACTTACAACACGGCAATACAAGAATCTCAAAGGATTGAAAAAGGAAAGTCTCCGAGATAACATGACTAATCTCGAGTTGGTACTTAATATGCTTGCGGAAACGGCGACGACGGAAATTTCCAAGAAAGATAAACCAGCAACATTTGCACAAAGTCAAAAAGTCGCCAAAGAGGGTGGAACAATTGCCGGGTCAGCCAGAAAGAAAATTGAAAAGCGGACGGGTAAAAAAGTAGCCACGAAATTAAACGCCAAACACTTGCTTCTGAAGTAGAAAACTATAGTCCTATAGTCCCCCCTTTTTTCAAAAATTTTTCGGAAATCAAAAATCCAAACAATCAAAAGAACCAAAGTCCTCCTTCGCTAAAGCTACGGCGGACGAAGAAAGGCCTACCGGACGCAACGTACGGACTTGTAAGTAATCTTAGTAGTGTTATTCGTGTACCCATAGTACTGAGCCGTGGACCAGGCAGTCTGGGTACTGTAACTCTGCGTCGTCGACGACCAGTAATAGTAGCCAGCATTAGTTAAATTAGCCCACGAACCGTCAATATACGATTGCATTAACTCTTTCTGATACGGTAAGCGCCAATTGCCATCATCATAGGCATCACAGCCGGTTTTGCTGCTTGCAAGCTTTACACAAACACAGCCAACATCGCCATTGGCAGAACACGCACTCGCGCCCAAGGGCGCCACGCCGTTACTGGGCTGTTGACAGTTAAGCGCAGTAAACCAATTGGCGCTCGAGCTAATTCTTGGCGACCAAACAAGACCCGTATTAGGATCCTGCTTTTCGGCGACACTTCTTCCCGTGCCGCAATAGGTATTACCGGCATTGCAGGCCGTCCAGGTTTTCTGATAGCTGTCGGCGGGAATCGTCTGATTGTTGTTGTAATCGTCCACACCACCCAAGGCTTTTGTATAGGAACTTAGATAATTTGTTGCGCCTGTTCCCGTACCATTTTTGGTACCGACGGATTTGGCATCATTAAACGAGTTTTGAGCGGCGGAATACAAGCGATTCCACATCGTGCCCCAATCGCCCCAACTGCCAGCGGCGGTTGAACCATAGCTTAGTGCAGCAATCGCATCAGAAGCGGTTTTTAAGCGGGATGAAGAGCCGGATTCGGGAGAGCTACCGGATTGCTCGGCTTTAATTTTTAGCAAAAAAGCATTATTAAGGACAACGACGATAAAAACAATAAGGGGCAGTAACAGTAGAAAACGTATCTTGCGGCTCATGAAATTATGATAGAAAATAGATAGGTAAAAGTCAAGCGAATTCGGGTTGCATAATGTGCCCCTTCTTATTATCATGTATGTATTACACGTTCTTACAAAAAAGCGTGGTGGCTTTTTAGGATCAAAAGTGAAAAAGATATTATCAGCGACATTTCTCTTTATTTTCAGCTTACTTTTAGTAAGTTTTTTTGCTACCCCCGTTTCTGCCGCTTCATTCAACGTTTCCGGCAAAGCCAAAGTATCAAACAGCGGCAATAGTTATCTGGATTTTACCGATTATAATTCCAATGTTACGGTCAATGTCAACACGGCAAGTTTTACCGGCTATGCGTTTTTGGAAGACATCGGCTGGGTGGCATTTGGCGCAACCGACAATCCCAATGGCGCCGTAACATTCAATACCTCAACCGGTGTTGTTTCCGGTAAAGCCTATTCCCTAAACACCGGAAAATATATCGACTTTACCGGCTATAGCAGCAATACCGTCATCAACGTCTCAACCGGCACATTTTCCGGCTATGCGTTTTCCGAAGATGTGGGGTGGCTTAACTTTGTCGACAGCGGCGTATCCGCCGGACCAAACTTTACGACGGATCTGACCCCGCCGACGACTAACGCTTCAAGCATCCTTGCTTACCGGCAAAACGGCGGTAGCCAGATGACATCTAACGACTGGACTAACAACACAAGTCCGGATTTTTCCTGGACAGCGGGTGCGGATAACCCGGGCGGCGCGGGACTTAAAGGCTACTGTCTGTACTTGGGCACTGACTCAACCGGCGACCCATCAACTGCCAAAGGACTTCTAGGGACCAGTCCGGTATCGACGACCGGCACCACTTGTCAATTCATCGTTGCCGGAACGAGCATTGATTTTGCCACGTCTTCCTACCAAGGTTCAACGTGGCTGACTACTTCCAACTCGCCGTATTATTTGAATATAAAAGCGATAGATAACGGCGGTAATGTGTATGCCGGTGCCTCGACCCAATTCCAATTCCGATTCGATAATACGACGCCAACCAATGTTTCCTATATCTCCCCGGCGGCAGGTAACTTTAGTAACGTTGCCGACATGAGCTTTTCCTGGCCGGTCACGGGAAGTGCGACAGCATCCGACGCCAACTCCGGCATTTTGGGTTACCAGTATCAAATAAACAGTACAAGCGGCACATGGCTTGGGACACAAACCGACACGACCTGTAGTATCTCAATCATTCCGGCGGCAACCGCAACTTACCAATTGACACAAGTACAGGACGGAGCCGCAATTGTTACCGGATCGAATGTTATCTATTTCCGTGCGGTTGATACCGGTTGTAACATCTCCGGCTCCTCAACCTACCGGACAGGTAATATCAACTACGGCGGTGCGGCACCATCGTTTGGCGGGCAAGACAGCGTGACCGTCACCCCGACCACCTCGACCACCAATTCTTTTTCCTTGTCCTGGCCTGCGGCAACCCCAACCAACGGCAAAACGGTAACGCACTATTACTACATGGTAAATGTGTCGCCTCCGTCAACACTGGAAACACTCCAGGGCACGGCGACAACATATATCGACAATGGAACCAGTACCAGTGTTGCCGCCGGAGCACTGGCCAATGTCACCAAAGGCAGTAATACCGTGTATGTGGTGGCAATTGACAATGCCTCTCCCGCCAACTATTCACCGTCCAACTATATTAAGGGAACATTTACCCTAAACTCAAGTAGTCCAGATCCGGTACAAAACCTGGTCATTTCCGACTCGTCCATCAAAAGCCGGTCCAAGTGGAACGCCACGTTGACCTGGACGGCTCCGGATTATCAGGGAGCAGGAAATCTTACCTACAACGTTTACCGCAGTACTGACGATGTGACATTTACCAAAGTCGGCTCGACTGCCGGTTTATCGTATGTAGATAATACACCCTCATCTGCCCTGTATTATTACTACATCGTCACCCAGGACGGGGCAAGCGCTATAAGCAGCAACTCGACCACGGTTTCCATTACTCCGACCGGCAGATACACATCTCCGCCTACACTACAAACCAATCCGTCCGCCGGATCAATCACCACCCAATCGGTGACAATTACCTGGTCAACGGATAGAAGCGCCGATTCCAAAGTGCAATATGGTACGACCAGCGGCAGCTATTACACCACTCAGCCGTATGTTTCAAGCCAGGTAACCAGCCACTCGGTGACCATCAATAATTTATCAGCCGGAACGACCTATTATTATAAAGTTCAGTGGACCGACGGCGACGGCAACACCGGCACATCGTCCGAATATAGTTTCTCAACGACTCCGGCTCCATCGGTTGCGTCTGTCTCGGCAGCCAACATCGGGCTAACGACAGCGTATATTACCTTTACGATCTACAACGGCTCATCTGCTACCGTCCAGTACGGCTCAACCACAAGCTATGGTGGAACCGTATCTCAAAGCACGTCCAACACCGGATCGGGTGCAACCTACTTCGTGCCATTGACCGGACTTTCCGACGGGACACAGTACCATTACCGGATCGTTATGACCGACGCCAGTAGCAATTCGTATAACGGCGAGGATCATACCGACCTTGTCACCTTACCTCGGCCGAAGATCACGACGGTGCAGTTGGCACAGGTAGAAAACACCGCCCAAACGACCATTTTAGTTACCTGGAAAACCAATACCGACATCTCATCAATCGTAACCTACTGGCCGGACGGCAACTCCGGTGCGGCAAAAGACGAAGTCAATGTCGCCTTAACCCGCGGCGACCACCAGTTGATTTTGCGTGGCTTGGAGCCAAAAGCCGAGTACATGCTTGTTGTCAAAGGCCGCGATAAACTGGGTAATGAAGCCACATCCGACTCGCAGAAATTTACGACAGCTACCGATACCAGACCGCCGCAACTTTTGGACCTGGCGGTCCAGGGAGAAACCATTCCGCCGGTTGCAGGAACCGCCCAGCACCCGGTGGCGCAGCTTATTGTCTCGTGGAACACCGATAAACCGGGTACGTCCCAGGTGGAATTCGGCGAGGGAACAGGCACTTCCTATTCGCAAAAAACCCAGCAGGACAGTAATCTCACCTCTAATCATCTGGTCGTTATATCCGGCCTGACGCCGTCGCAGGTTTATCATCTCCGCGCACTCTCAGTTGATAAATACGGCAACGTCGGCAATTCGATAGATACGGTGACAATCGCGCCGAAAGCGACGGATAACGCGCTTAACCTTGTGATTACCAGTTTGGGAGAAGCGTTCGGATTTTTAGGAGGGCTTGGAAAATGAGCGAAATCATCTGGGCTAGTCACATAGACAAATCGTTCCATGTCGGAGACCAGGATGTACAGATTCTGAAAAACGTATCCTTTGAAGTGCATGTTGGAGATTTCCTGATTATTTATGGCCCATCAGGCTGCGGAAAATCAACGCTCCTTCATATTATTTTAGGACTGGAACCGCCGTCGAAAGGACAAATACAGGTACTCGGACACAATCTATACAGCATGTCCGAAGACGACCGGGCGGATTTCCGTAAAATCCATGTCGGGATGGTGTACCAACAGGCCAACTGGATACGGGCATTGAAGGTACAGGAAAACGTTGCTTTTCCATTAACACTTTTGGGAGAAGAGCGATCGTCAACACTTTTCAAAGCGGAAAAGATATTAAAACGCCTAAAAATGGAAAACTGGGCCGGATATATCCCCACGGAACTATCCTCCGGTCAACAACAAAAAATCGCCCTTGCCCGGGCGCTTATCTCCGATCCTGAATTTATTATCGCTGATGAGCCGACAGGGAACCTGGACTTTGACTCGGGACAGGAGTTGATGCGGCTGTTGGTCGAGCTTAATAACCAAGGGAAAACCATATTGATGGTGACTCATGACCTGGAATATCTGACGTTTGCCAAAACAGCCGTTCATATGTTCAACGGCGAAATTAAAGCAGAGTATACCGACCATAAATTACAGGCGCTTTTGAAAGAGATTAAAACGAAGCGCGGAACCGAAGTAAAAAATATATGAAAAAGACTTTTTCATGGTTAAAAACATCGGTCTGGAAATTCGTATCGTTCATACTGCTTTTGTCGGTTTACATGCTTGCTAAATTGTTCGGCCTTTTATCAACCAAGCACCTTATTCCGTCAACACTCATTGTCAAATTCGGGCCGAGACTTTCCTCGTGGTACCGTCAAATTATTTTTGTATGTGAACTAAAACGGAAACAATCAATCTCTCGTTTGGATCTTATCGACCTATCCCTAAAAAATATGGCGGCCAAACGGACAAGGACTCTGATCACTGTTGGCGGAATGACGATCGGCATTGCTGCAATCGTATTTTTGGTATCGATCGGCTACGGGCTCCAACAACTGGTGATTTCCCGTGTGGCGCGGCTTGATGAAATGCGGCAGGCCGATGTCACGTCCCAGGCCGGAAGCAAAATGCGCATAAACGACAAAACGCTTGCCGATATCAAAAACTTGGGGAATGTCAAAATGGCACTGCCCCTCATTTCCGCTGTTGGCAGGGTGTCGTACAAATCGTCGGTATCGGACATGGCGGTATATGCGGTAACAAGCGATTTCCTAAAACAATCAGCAATCAAACCGGTTGAGGGAAAAATTTTCAACAGCAATGCCCTGGTTGGCGAAGTGCCAAAGCAAGGGGAAGTTGCCGGTGTTTCGACCGATAATTCCAATATCGGTGCATATGGTGATGAGATCCAATCGGTATCTTTTCATATCGATCCGAAAAGCTGGATACGAGTACGGGAAGCACCAACGACAACGGCTACTGTCCTTGGCTACACGAAACGGACGGAGGGAGAAAGTAAAGGTCAGGAGGTATGGGGTGTCAGTTACGAATCGGATAATAACCGCGGGAAAATGGGACGCGACGAAAACGATAAGCCGTTAGGTCGCTGGATCAAAGCACCGGTGCTTCTGTGGAAAGAAAAATCATGTGACGCAAAAACCGAGGGAGACTGTGAAGATGGAAAATATGTCGTCGACCGAACAAAGGACAGCAGTCAAAATCAGGCTACCGGCTACTTTGCGGAAATCGATATGAGTATCGTCGGAATCACCGTCAAGGAACCGTCGGTACTCGGTGTATCAACAGACAGTGCGTCCTTATCGACCCGGGTACGTGACGGTAGTTTACAGTTTGTCCAAATTGCGTCGGAAGCCGGTATTGTCAAGCCGCCGGAAACAAAGACCGTCAGCATGACAGGTTCGGCGATCAAAGAAGCAGTTGTTAATCGGGCGATGCTGAAAGTTTTGGGCATTAATGAAAACGAAGCGGTCGGCAAAACATTTTCCGTCACCTACATAGTGACCGGCGATATGGCGGGACTAACTAATGAAAATCTGACGTCGACGGCAACCACTTATTCTATAACCGGCGTTGTCCCCTCCGGCGAAACACCGCTTTTTTACGTACCGTTTATGGATCTTCGCTCCTTGGGAATCATGAATTATTCGCAGGTAAAAGTCGTTGCCGGAACACCACAAGACCTTGGTACCATCAGACGTCAGATCGAAGCGATGGGATATATTACCCGGTCGGTTGCCGATACGGTCGCGCAGATCAATAGTTTATTCGCAACCGCAAGAACGCTTCTTGCTCTTTTGGGATTAGTAGCGCTGGCCGTTGCGGCGCTTGGCATGTTTAACACCCTCACGGTTTCACTTCTTGAAAGAACGCGGGAAGTGGGACTCATGAAAGCGATGGGGATGAAGTCGTCGGAAGTACAGGAATTATTTTTAACCGAGTCGATGATCATGGGTTTTTGCGGCGGCGTATTGGGAATCATCGTCGGATTTTTGGTAGGAAAAGCAGTCGGACTCATACTTTCCGCGTTTGCGATTTTTAAGGGGATAGGGTTTATCGATATCTCAACGGTGCCGTTACCGTTTTCTATTCTCGTCATTTTTCTCTCGCTTATCGTTGGTATAACAACCGGTATTTATCCAGCAAAACGGGCAACCAAAATTTCCGCCCTAAACGCACTTCGATACGAATAATTTTGACTTGTAGGAAAATTATTTATACATCTTCTTTTTGATTTAGATTGTTGTTATAAGTAATTCTCTTGATATTTTCGCCTCTTTGCGCTATTATAGTACTTAATTATAAGTTAGTTTCAAAAGATGCTGCCTTACATTTTCGGTAGCATTTTTTTGTAATTTTAACCGAGGGGAGGTGTACTAATGAAAAAAGCACTTATCGTTAACTTACTTATCCTTGCCGCTCTTATTCTCGCTCAACCAGCTCTTGCCGATTCGGGAGACGTTACCAAAATCCAATCGTTTATCCAAAGCGTTATTCAAGTGTTGGTGACGTTGGCCGGACTAGTGTCGGTCGGATTTTTCGTCTGGGGAGGATTTGGGTATATCACAAGTTCCGGAAATCCGGAAGCATTGGATCGATCCAAGAAAACGATTTTATATTCGGCGGTGGGATTAGTTGTTGTCTTAGGAGCCTTTGTTCTTTCCAATGTCATATCACAGTTGGCAGGAACGGCTTTTGGATCGACAACGCCATAATAATCAAGTTACGCCAGTTGACCGAATTTATCGTATGATGAAAAAATTTGCCTGGTATGGCATACTCTGTAGTCTTTTCTTTTTATTTTCTACTTCTCCTGTTTTGGCCGTTTCCACAAGTTCCGAAATCACCCATTACACAAATGATACGTTAAATATCATCACGGTGATTGCCTCCGCCGCTGCAGTATTTTTCCTAATTCGTGGCGGATATCTATACATGACTTCAACCGGCAAACCGGAAGCGGTGAGTGAAGCCAAAAAGACGATCAAAAATGCCATTATCGGTCTTATCATGGTATTGGGTGCAAGTTTATTAGTTTCCCTTTTCCGGGGAGCATTAAATTCATCAACCGCATCGGGAAGCACGTCGGCAATACCCATAACCCAGATCGAATCAGCTAAACCGGCTGATGGGTTGACTCAAGTGTTAATAGACGCGGTATCTGGATTTATGCAAAACATCGTCGAGTCGGCCACCAAACCGATTGTCGACGGAATCATCGGCTATCTGACGACGACGCCAAGCCTTTTGTCAAACCGCGTCATCGTCAATTTTTGGCTAGTAATCTTAGGAATCACCGACTCGTTATTTGCTGTTATTGTTGCCCTACTAGGACTCCATTTCATGAGCGCCTCAACGTTTGGTTATGACGACGTTGATCTATCACGCCTCCTGCCAAAAATCGGAGCGGCGTTTTTGGGAGCAAACGTCTCGTTGTTTTTAGCCGATTATGCGATTGTTACGTCAAACGCTTTGGTCAAAACAGTTATCGACTCAACCGGAGGTCTGACGAACGCCTGGGTCGTCAACGCCATAAATCTTCCGGCATTAACATCGGGCGCAACTCCACTTATCACGTTAGTTTTTCTTATCCTATTTTTGATTTTGTCGATCGTTTTACTGTTTATGTACATCAGCCGCCTGATAATCATTTCCGTTGGCGCGGTTCTCTCGCCTTTTATTTTTCTCTTATCCGTTATCCCCAAGCTTTCGGACTTTGCCGAGATCGCCGCAAAAAGTTATTTGGTTTCGGTATTCATGATTTTTGTGCACGTTGTAGTCATCCAATTGGCATCATCGTTTTTAAGCTTGCCCCAAGGATCGGGTAATTCGCTTATATCGATTGCCGTTGCCATCGGGCTTTTCTTTACCCTCCTTAAAGTTCCTCAGGTGATGATGCAGATGGTCTTTTACAATTCGGCCAATCATGTCATACGGAAAATCGGGCACGAGATAACTAATGTCGTATCGACGGACAATAGCGCTTCGGCAACACGTAACTCGGCCAAAAGCGCTGCCGTCAAAACTCCGAGAAAGGTGGTGGCCGCATGAGAACGACCGTCATTCCGGCGCAGGTGACAACGATTGAGGACAAAATCGCCGGAAATCTCAACCTGACCCAAATTCTCATCCTTATGGTGCCGGTATTTTGGGCAACAATCGTTTATACCCTTTTTGCTCCTTCGATGCGCTTAGCTCTGTATAAGTTTCCGATAATTTTGGTTGTGTTATTTATCTGCCTTATCCTGTCTTTACGGATCAAAGGAAAAGTGGTTTTGGATTGGCTATTTGTCCTTTTTCGCTATCATTTGCGTCCAAAGTTATACTGTTTCGATAAAAATGATGGTTATCTTCGGACTCTTGACCTGCCGGTTTTCGAGAATAAGCCGGTAAAACTTTTAGACCGAAAAGTCGTGAAAAACGAAGTAAAAATAATAACGGCGAAATTCAATTTAGGAGACGTTATCAAGCTCGATAATTTATTAGTGAGTCCAAAATATACGGTCAGTTATAAATCGGGAAGGAAAGGAGGAATCAATGTGGCTTTTGAAAAAATCCAAAAATAAAGTAAGCTCAAGGCGGCAGATACAGATAAAGGAAGTACGAGACTCTATCCTTGTATTACCTAATAACCAATACCGCATTATTCTTGAAACGTCCTCGATCAATTTTGAACTCAAAAGCGAGGAGGAACAGGATGTTCTGATCGATTCCTTCCAGAATTTTTTGAATTCATTGCCCTGTGAACTGCAGATATTGGTTCGTGTCCGGGAAGTCGACATCGACCGCTACCTTGAAACCGTGTCAAAAACAAAGTCATCGGAAAAAGAACAAATTTACAAAGATCAGATTGGCAATTATTCTCAGTTCATCAAAGCAGTGGTTTCGGGAAACAAAATCTTGTCCCGCCGCTTTTACGTTGTCATTCCGTATAGACATCTTGAGAAAAGCAACGACTTTCACCTCATCAAAGAACAGATGAACCTTAACCGCGACATCGTTGCCCGCGGCCTGGAAAAACTGGGAATGAAAGCGCGGCAGCTTGACAGCCTGGAAGTCTTGGATCTTTTCTACAGTTTCTACAATCCGTCCCAAATCAAAACCCAGGAACTAAAAGGCCAGACAATAGAAATACTTTTGAAAAATAACTATGTTTAACCCATTCAAATCAAACGGCCGTAAAAAGGCAAATAAACGGAAAATCTCACAAAAAGAGATTCTCAAAAAATCACTTGAATTCCATTTCGGCGAGCAGGATCAGGTTGACATGATCTCCTATTCGGGATTGAAAGAGGAGCCATCATATTTACAAATGGGTGATAAATTTGTCCGCGCCCTTTTTATTTCCGGCTATCCCTATGTGGCATCGACGGGTTGGCTCAATATGCTTATCAACTTTAACCACAACATCGACATTTCTTATCATATCGAGCAGGTTGATCCGATGCTTGCCCTTCCCAAACTTAACCGAAAGATTACCGAGCTTGAGTCAACCAAACGCACCATGCTCAAAGAAGGACGCGTCATAGGGAGCGAAATCACCGACCCTCTGGAATCAGCTATGGAACTCAAGGATAAAATTCAAAGAGGCCAGGAAAAACTTTTCCAAATATCAATCTATATGACGATTACTACCGACACCCTGGCCGACCTAAATAAAACAACGACCCTTTTAGAAACGGTCATGTCCACACGACTATTCTACATAAAAACTGCCACGTTCCAGCAGCTTGAAGGGTTGCAATCGACGTTGCCGCGGGCAGAAAACCTATTGGCTCAAAAACGGAATCTTGATAGCTCATCGGCGGCGTTGACGTTTCCTTTTGTCTCTTCGGAACTGGTTCAGGAATCGGGAATTTTGTACGGTATCAACCGTTCGAATAATTCCCTGGTTATCGTCGACCGCTTCAACTTAAACAATGCCAACTCGATTATTTTCGCCCAGTCCGGATCGGGAAAAAGCTATACCGCCAAAGTGGAAATACTTCGTCAACTGATGCAGGGAACAAAAGTCATCGTCGTTGACCCGGAACGGGAGTATAAACAACTGTCCTCCTCAGTTAATGGCACGTATATCAAGCTGTCGGCAAAATCAAAAGAAAAGATCAATCTGTTTGATTTTTCCCTGAGCCATTATTCCGGCGAAAACGACCTGGCAGAGCACATCCAAGACTTGACGGAAATCATCTCTCTGATGACCGGCGGCCTAAACGCCGAGGAAAAAGCGATTGTCGACAAGGCTCTTTTACAAACCTACAAAAACCATGGCTGGATGATGTATTACAGCTATACGCCAAAAGAAAACAGGGATAAGCGGGGCAGGAAACCCAAGAACAAAAGCTATCCCATTCTGAAAGACTTTTACAAAACGCTAAAGCATATGAAACAGAAAGACCTTTGCAGCCGTCTTGAGCGTTTTGTCAAAGGCTCGCTTTCGACCGTTTTTGATAGCCAAACCAATCTCAAGCTTGATAACCGGCTGGTTATTTTCGATATAAAAGACCTAAACGAGTCCCTCCGGCCGATCATGATGCTTGTCATTGCCAATTTCGTCCATTCGCAGGTCAAAACCAAACCGCAAAAAAGAATCCTCGTTATCGATGAGGGGTGGATACTCTTGCAACAGGAGGAAAGCGCAAGATTTATTTCTGGATTAGTGTGACGGGCGCGAAAATATTATTTAGGCGTGACGATCATTTCCCAGCAGGCCAATGATTTTTTGACCCACGAATACGGTAGGGCGATTGCCTCCCAATCGTCGTTTCGCATTTTAATGCGCCAAGATACGACAACAATCAAAAAAGTCGCGGAAGAATTCAACTTAAGCGAGTACGAACAACGATTTTTATTAACCTGCGACCGCGGAGAGGCAATCATCATCGCCGACCAAAATCATGTTGCCTTGAAAGTCGTCGCTTCCGAAAAAGAGCATCCGCTATTAACGACCGATCCGAAAGAAATTTATCTATAAAAAATGAATGAATCAAATCAAACTCGCCGCTACATTATGGTCTTTTAGAAAAGAGCTTTCATACGTCTTGCTTTCATTCCTTATCGTCCTTTTCCTTCCGGTTATCGCGGTCATTATTCTGACACGAACCGGTATCAACATCGTTTCCGACCGGCTGGCAACCGTCGATACCCAAACCAAAGCAGTCGAGATACATGACCCTAAGGACGGTTCAGTTATCAAAGAGATTGCGCCGGTTGTATCCTGGCCGGTTTTAGGAGTCATTACTCTGGAATTCGGCGAGTCGGATTTTCCGTATCAGGTACTCCATAGCGGCATTGACATCGCCAATCCACAAGGAAAAATCGGAGATCCAATCCACCCATTTATGGATGGCACGGTCATTTATGCGGGAGAGATTTTCTGGGGATACGGGAAGCATATCATCATCGACCATGGGAATAATATCACTTCGCTTTATGGTCATCTGGATAAAATTTACGTGTATCCGGGGCAAAAAGTGACGATCAACGACGTCATCGGTAAAGAGGGCTCGACCGGTTGGTCTACCGGTCCACATCTTCATTTTCAGGTCAGTGTATTCGGGATTCCGGTTAATCCGAGGACGTTTTTAGAAAATTGAGATATAATTGTAGTAAGGAATAATATGGGATCACAAAAACAGCTTGGAGAAAACATCAAAAAAGTCAGAGAAAAATCCGGCAAGACACAGGAAGAATTGGCGGAGAAAGCCGGAATCCATGTCAGTTATCTGTCCCGTATTGAGCGTGGCGTTGTTAATCCGTCGGTTGAAGTCTTGGAAAATATAGCCAAGGTTTTGAAAGTAAAATCTTCGAACATCTTACCCTTCTAACACTTTACGAGCAAAAGAACGCATAAGATTAGCCAGTAAGACAGCCTGTTTGTAGGTTACCTGCGGATCTTTTTTCCTAAGACTGGTAAAAGCAGACTCCGTCAATGCATCGAGATTTTTGTCCTTAACCACGAACTCAAAGGTGGATTTTGGTATTTTTTTGAAAACCTCCTCAAATATACCTTTTTCGCTTATTTCCTTAATTTGATCCCATGGCAGGTCGTCAAAGTTATCCATGACCCAAGTATAACAAGTTTTCAGATAAACCGTCGAAATCCAAGAAAGTTAAACATCTCCAAAGCAGCTTCTTTATCATCTATTTTTCTCATTATTTCCCGGCTTTTTGTTTGGGATAAAATATTCAAGCTGCCTTCCCAAAGGATTTTCCTATCAATAATGGCCAATTTACGGTGGTGATTGCCCAAGCATAAAAACACCTGTATTCCAATGGACTCGCACCATCTTATTGTTTCCTCAGACTGCGGTTCCATGAATTGATCGTGTTCTTGCGGATTTCTGGTAAAAATATAGATTTTTACGCTTCTTTCCAGTAATTTTTTAAAATTGCGATCAAACATTCCCATCCGTTGCCGGGTAATATACGGCGACTCGATAATCACTTCGTTTTGGCAACTTTCAAGGTCAGAAAGGAACGCTTGATAAAAGGTTTTCTCATCATATAGGGTAGAATGGGAGGAAAATACGCTCATTTTTCCTCCTCTAGCGCTTGATACGCTTCCATCAACTTGTTAAAATGTATCAGGAGATCGTCAAGCAGGAGTTCAAAATAATTTGCGTCTCCTGCTCATCCGCCCTTCGGGCGAGATGAGCGAGGCTCGTCCGCCGAAGGCGAGACGGCCCGCTCTCAGATTTACATTTTGGGCGATGTCCGCCGAAGGCGAGACGGCCCGCTCCTCCGAATGAACACGGTTTATATTCTTCTCAGCCTAAAAGATAAAAGGACTTATGTCGGTTGCACTTGTGATTTTGAACGTCGGTTCAAAGAGCATAACTCCGGACAGTCCAAATCTACCAAACATCGTGTACCATTTCGCCTTCTTTTCAAGGAAGAATTTGATACTGCAATCGAAGCAAAAAAACGTGAGCGATGGTGGAAAAGCAGCGCGGGAAGAAAAGAACTGAAGAAGTATTTCCGGGAGCACCAATGAGGGCCAATATAATTCGTTTCTCGTTCCTTAACTCTCCCAATATTACCTTCTATAAGCTATAATTAATAATCACCCATGAAGCATCTCAAGAAAATCCTGATTGTCCTTGGCGTATTCCTGGCCGTCTATGCCGCATATTTTGTATCCAAAGGGTTTTCTTTTTACAAGGGCATCTATACCCGGAACCCCGTCACACAGAAGAAGACCGCAGAACAGAAGACAGTTTACAATATCCTCCTCATGGGGTATGGAGGACCCGGACATGATGGCCCATACCTGACCGACAGCATGATGGTCGCGCATGTCGACCTCAAGACAAACAAAGTCGCACTCATCTCCCTGCCGCGCGATATTTGGGTCAAGCTTCCGACCAAATCCAAGGTTGAGTTTCACTCAAAGATAAACGCCATCTACCAGACCGGGCTTTTTCCCGAGAATTATCCCGATGTCGTCAATCCGCTGCCGGAGGGAGCCGATCTTGCGAAACGCGGCATATCATATGTCGTCGGATTCCCGATAGATGCATTCGTAGCCATAGACTTCGAGGGGTTTACCAAGGCGGTCGATATCTTGGGCGGGGTTGATGTCCAGGTTCTCAAGACATTCGACGATTACGAATACCCTATTGACGGGAAAGAAAAGGAGCTGTGTGGTAAAGACGCGGAGTTCGAACAGGTCAAGGCATTTTTGGAACCCGGATTCGATCCCGGCCAACGGGACCAGCTTTTCAAGGACAAGCCCGAGCTCGAGGTTTTTTTTAAAAGCATAACAGAGGATCCCAAGGTGGCATTCCCCTGCCGCTATGAACATCTTCATTTCGATGCGGGCAAAGTTCATATGGACGGCGCGACCGCGCTCAAATATACCCGGTCCCGCCATTCGCTCCAGGACGGTTCCGATTTCGGGCGGGCGGCACGGCAACAGCAGTTTGTCAAAGCGGTCAAGGACAAGGTGGTGAACGTTGGCTTCGTCACCAAAGTTATACCGCTTCTTGACGAGATGAAGAAACACATAAAGACGGATATATCTCCCGATGACATCAAGAAATTCATTGCCGAGGCACCCGATGCCGGTAGTTATCGGATAATCAACATACGCATGAGCGACTCCGATTATCTTGCAAGCGGGTACTCCGATTACGGAGGATATATCCTTGTTCCCAAAGAAGGAACAGACAAATGGGGAGCGGTGCAGACCATGATCAAAAACAGCATCGCGGAGATCACGCCGACCCCGACTCCTGCTCCGACCCAGAAGATAACGCCAACCGGAAAAGCAGCTCAAAATCCAAAAGTCAAAACTCAAAACTGAAACGCAGATTTCAAAGTTACCGAGGATTGCACGTATCAACATTTGAACTTTGAGTTGCCGTTTTGCTATTTGAGTTTTGCGTTTCGAGTTTCAATTAGGTTTTGTGTTCCTGGTGGATAGGCCAAAGTCGCAAAGAAATGAACCCGGGGATAAGAAGCGGATGATACAATGAATACATGAAAAAGAACCTGCTTGCACTTTTCTCCTTTTCCTTCCTCATCCGGCTCATCGCACTCAACCAGTCCCTGTGGCTTGACGAGGCGGTCACGGCCAAGGTCGTCAGGACCATCCCCTTTTTCAAGATTCCCGTCCTATTCTCTCCCGGCGACTTCCATCCGCCCTTGTATTATCTGGTGCTCAAACTGTGGACGGCTATTTTTGGATATTCGGAGATAGCGCTCCGTTTTCCATCTGTCATATGCAGCGTCCTGACGGGTTATATCGTATATCGCATCGGATGCGCGCTCAAGGACAGGAAGATGGGATTCTGGGCGGCTGCACTGTATCTTCTTAATCCGCTCGTCGTCTACTATTCCCAGGAAGCCCGCATGTATTCCATGGTCACGCTGTTTGCAACATGCGCCCTCTGGATGTTTGTCATCCTCCTGAAAAAGAGCGGGAAAAAAGTAACCCCCCCATTGTCGTTATTTATTCTGTTTTCCGCGCTTTCCATCTGGACATTTTATGGGAGCATCTTTTTCATCGCGACGCTCATCGGACTTCTTTTCCGGTCCAAGAAGCACAGGTTGGGCACCCTGTCGCTCGTGGGATTGGGGGCGGCGGTTTTGGTCGTTTCTCCCCTTCTTCTCCGCCAGCTAGCCAATTCCGCGCAATCGGTCGCCGGCGTCATGAACTGGAAATCAGTCCTCGGTCCGGCATCGGTCAAGAACATCGCACTCATATTCCTCAAGTTCGCGGGCGGGCGTATAAGTTTCGAACCCAAATTGCTCTATTATGCAGTCGCAGGCGCATGGACAATCGTTACTTTTGGTCTCATGGCCCTCGGAGGACTCAAGCAAAAGAGTTTTCTTATCCTTTTTTTCGCTCCCTTGCTCATCGCGTCGCTTGTTTCTTTCGTTTCGCCCATGATGCAGTATTTCCGCTTCCTGTATCTGATACCGGTCATGTGTCTCCTCATTGCCCCTGTTCTTCTTCACCCGCCCGTGTTGAGGAAATACCCGATGGTCGCCTATGCCAAGTATGCCGTCCTGGCGGGATTCTTGGGTTTCTCCTGTTGTTATCTTCTTATCCCGCAGTTCCACCGCGAGGATTGGCGGACGCTGACTGTCGTCATTCCCGCCAAGGCGGCAGTATACATGATTCTTCCTTCGTCCGATCCGGTCCTGTATTATGACCCGGAACTTCGCCCTGCCGAGCTGCGGACGGTGGCAGCGGTCAAGAACATCCAGCCGGAGATATATGTTATCCCTTATGTGACAGAGGTGTATGGGTTCGACTATAAAAAGGCATTGACCGTCAAGGGCTGCGTCCGGGTCAGCCAACTGTCACTGCGCGAGCTTGTCCTCGAACGGTGGCGGTGCGGATTCTTGGCAAAGAGATAGCCTCACAGTGTCATTGCGAGCGCAGCGAAGCAATCTTCATTCCAGAAGGATTGCTTCGTCACGATGTTCCTCGCAATGACAAGAAACAGGGATTGCTTCGTCGGCCGAAACCTCCTCGCAATGACAAGAAACAGGGATTGCTTCGTCACATTGTTCCTCGCAATGACAAGAAACAGGGATTGCTTCGTCGGCCGAAACCTCCTCGCAATGACAGACAGTATCAATGCCCCCTCTGAATGGTTTATTTGTGTCATTGCGAGCGCAGCGAAGCAATCTTCATTCCAGAAGGGATTGCTTCGTCACATTGTTCCTCGCAATGACAAGAAACAGGGATTGC
>Ga0172369_10003811_pt1 | contig 19604 bp, 35 predicted proteins | sample LakKiv25m_FD_114539 | JGI IMG/M metagenome (GOLD analysis project Ga0172369, IMG submission 114539) | Freshwater microbial communities from Kabuno Bay, South-Kivu, Congo - kab_022012_11.25m | ecosystem: Environmental > Aquatic > Freshwater > Lake | place: Democratic Republic of the Congo...
GAACTGGAAAACACTTCGCCAATCTATCAGCCGTTTAAAAGATCTTCAAGTTCAGTCTACTGATGGTACTTTTGCTAAGCTTACTAAACGTGAAGCTTTAGAGCGTAGCCGTGAAATGGAAAAACTTGAGCGCGCTTTAGGCGGTGTGAAAAACATGGGTGGTTTACCTGACGCATTATTCGTAATTGACGTTGACCACGAAGCAATCGCGATCAAAGAAGCGAAAAACCTAGGTATTCCTGTAATTGGTATCGTTGATACAAACTCTAACCCAGACAATGTAGACTACGTTATTCCGGGTAACGACGATGCGATCCGTGCAGTAACACTTTACGCTTCTGCTATGGCTGATGCGATCATTGCTGGTAAAGAGTACGCTCAAACTCAAGCAAATGCTCAAGCGAAAGGCGAAGAAGCTCCAGCTTCTGAGGCTTAATGCGTTTTTGACGCAAGCTTGTCATTTTTGCGACATGTGATGGTGGCAAAGTAAGCGTCATGTATGCAGGCGGCCCATGAGTATCCTCTGGGCCGTTTCTGTTCTAAAAAGAATTCATTTTCTACCGAATTAGGAGATTCACATGACTGCTATTACTGCAAGCATGGTTAAAGAATTGCGTGACCGTACTGGTTTAGCAATGATGGAATGTAAAAAAGCTTTGACAGAAGCGGGTGGTGACATCGAATTAGCGATTGACAACCTTCGTAAATCTGGTCAAGCAAAAGCTGCTAAAAAAGCAGGTAACATTGCTGCTGACGGTGCGATCACAATCGCTCAAGAAGGTAACAAAGCAATCCTTCTAGAAGTAAACTGCCAAACTGACTTCGTTGCTAAAGACGAAAACTTTGCTGGCTTCTCTGCGAAAGTTGCTGATGCTGCACTTGCTGCTGGCGAAACTGATGCTGCGAAAATTGCTGAACTGAAACTTGAAGATGGCCAAACTGTTGAAGAAGCGCGTATTGCTCTTGTTCAAAAAATTGGTGAAAACATCCAGGTTCGTCGTGCGCAAATCATTGAAGGTGAAAACCTTGCAGTTTACAAACACGGTCTGAAAATCGGTGTTGTTGTTGCTTACACAGGTGAAGCTGAAACTGGTAAAGGTATTGCAATGCACGTTGCTGCGTTTAACCCGGTTGCAGTAACTGCTGAACAGGTTCCTGCTGAGCTGATCGCGAAAGAGAAAGAAATTGCTGAAGCAAAAGCAATCGAATCTGGTAAACCAGCGAACATCGTTGAAAAAATGGTAACTGGTTCAGTTGAAAAATACCTGAACGAAGTTGTTCTTGAGCGTCAAATGTACGTAATCGACAACGAGAAGAAAGTTGCTGATGCATTGAAAGCTGCTAATACAACTGTTACTCAATTCGTTCGCTTCGAAGTAGGTGAAGGTATTGAGAAGAAAGCAGAAATGAGCTTCGCAGAAGAAGTTGCTGCTGCTCAAGCTGCTGCAAAATAATTTATTTTGCGAAAAAGCCCCGTTTCGGGGCTTTTTTTATGACCAAGACAACAATAGGAAGAACAATGTCGAAAAAAACCAATATGGGTATTGGCGCAGTGATTGCGCTGCTGGTTGCCGCTTATTTAGGCATAGACCTACAACCACAAAACTCCGGCTCAAACACATTTACTCAACAGCAGTCTGAAACCACACTGCAAGCTCCCGTTCAGGATGATACCGCCAAAATTGCCCAAGCCTTTCAGCAACGAAAAAATGATGTACAGGTACAAGCCACCGGTACAGTGGTGGCACTGTTAAGTGATGACAATGAAGGCTCGCGTCATCAGCGTTTTATTCTGGAACTTGGTAATGGGCAAACCTTGCTGGTTGCACACAATATTGATTTGGCTCCACGCATCGACCGTCTGCAAAAAGGCGATACTGTCGAGTTCTTTGGTGAATATGAATACACTGACAAAGGTGGCGTGATTCACTGGACTCATCATGATCCGCAAAAACGCCATGTCGATGGCTGGTTAAAGCATCAGGGAAGCACCTATCAATAAGCCCTCCAGCACTGGAGCAAAATGCTTCCTGATGTGTAAGCGTATTTAGGTTTGGACATCCAGATGCGTGGTGTGCTGGCGAGATTTCCAGGATGGTAAAATCTTGCCTAAATAGGCATCCATACACCAGAGCGGTCCAATCAGCAGGAATTGCAGATCTTTAAAGAACGACGGTTTTTTGCCTTCGACCTTGTGGCCATAGAACTGTCCAATCCAGGCAAAAACAAACAGCGCAATATAAAAACCAATGCCAACCGGTAAAATCCAGATTAACCAGGCCATCACCAGAGTCAGGGCCGCCATGGCCACGGCCAGTACCAGATCCAGGCGTGCATAAAAAATAAAGGCCAGCACCAGTAACAAGGCAGTGAGCAGGGCGCTGAAATGCGCAATGATGCCAATAATGGAAAAATAGATGGTCGGTACACAGACCCAGTGAATCAGTTTATTGGTCTTGTTTTGATGACTTTCGCTATATTCATCTAGCCATTCTGAAATTGTTTTCATGCAGCACTCCTTTTGCATTATTTTTCTGAGTTTCCAAGAATGTTCTCACTATAAACGAGAAGCGGAAAACGGTCAAAATTGGCCGGCAAAAATACCTGAAAATCGCAAAATGAGGGAAATAGGGAAATTCCTGTATAAAGGAATAGGGCTAAATGCGCATAGAATGCGTTTTAAGCGCAGAAAAAAATAAAAAGCTATCTATGGATTCAAAAAGGAAGAAAAGCACGCTAAGCGTGGAAATGAATGCAAATCTGTATTTTTAGAACAGATCATTCACTTTGATGACCAGATCAGCGTATTTAAAATCCAAAAAATGGATAGGGAAGTAAGCGTCTTTCCCTGAATTTGGGCATTAAAAAAGCCACCTGAGGTGGCTTTGGGGTCATATGGTGCAGGAGCTTAAACGGGTATCAGGAGTTTGGACCATCTACACGTTCAATGCTGACTTTAGCTACACCGGCATTGGTAATGCCTAAACGTTTTGCAGCACCGTAAGATAAATCGACTACACGGTTACCATGGAATGGACCACGATCATTAACCTTAACGATTACGCTTTTGCCGTTGTTCTTGTTGGTTACACGGATATAGCAGTTCAGTGGCAGGCTGCGGTGTGCTGCAGTCATGGCATTCATATCGAATGTTTCGCCGCTGGCAGTTTTACGACCGTGGAACTGACGGCCATACCAAGAAGCCATACCGGTCTGGCTGAACTTACGAACAGTATTCGATGCTACGGTATTTAACTTTTCAATGACAGAAGGCTCTTCTTCTGGGATTTCAATTTTTGCAGCGATGGTTTCGCGGCGGATTTTATCGCCAGAACGTTCTGTAATTGAAAGGCTATTTAAATTAGAGAAGTGGGTATTAAAGCTTTGTGCTTCTTTGTTCAGTACACGGGCAGCCAGGCTAGAGCTTTCATTGTCGTTATTAAACGATGAAGATTGCACCATTTCGGCTTGCGACTGACTTAAGGTAAATACCGTCGACAGCGCCAGTAAATATTTAATTGAAGAATGCATATGTTTAAAACTCCTGCAGCTTGATGCCGTGAATCAACCTTAAGTGATTGATATAGCAGACATCATGCCTGTTATTTCACTTTTGCAACCATATTTGACGAAATGGATAATATTCATCGTTTACTAAAGGTGTCTAGTCTTTACACGGAAATAACGACAAAAAATACCAAACCCTTACCTCTTTTGGTTAAATAATAACCAATATTGTAACAATGTATGTGAAAAGTCGGTTTTGTGCGCAAAATCTCGTAAAAAAATCTTGACTTTGTAACTTTTGAGTAAAAATAAGTTCTTATCGACTGACAATTTCAGTACCCAATAACCAGAGTGCAGTGGCATACATACGGCTGCGGTTATAGGTGGTAATCACCTGAAAGTTTGGATAGGTGATGTAATAAATTGGACCATAATTTTCTTGTAATTGAATGACATTGACCAGATCGAGGTCATCAATTTTCACAATCGGATTCAGCGGACTGATGCCCTGATTTTTCAGTACACCATACGGTGTTGGCAAGGTTAGATCTTTGGCAATCACTGCATCTGGAGTTGAGCCGCTATAACGGGCCGGAAAAGCAATCGGCTGATTACGCTGCCAGCCATGCTGGGCCAAATAGTTGGCAATCGAACCAATCGCATCTACTGCTGAATTTCTTAAATCAATATGTCCGTTGCCATCATAATCGACGCCAAATTTAGGAATATTGCTTGGCATAAACTGCGGATAGCCAATTGCACCGGCATAGGAACCGACCACAGAATTGGTGGCAACGCCATCTTTATAGCTCCAGGCAATTAGTGCAGACAGTTCGCTCTGGAAATATTCGGCCCGGCGTGGATAGCCAAAACCTAAAGTGGCCAGCGCATCCCGGGTAATAAAAGAGCCTTTATTGGAACCAAAACCGGTTTCAACGCCTAAAATCCCCAGAATAATCGCTTGCGGCACGCCAAACTGCTGTTCGGCACGATTCAGGGTATCGGCATATTGTTGTTTGAAACGCACACCACGTTGAATGGTGCTTTCAGCCAGAAAATTGGTTTTATAGGCGTACCACGGTTTGCTTTCACCGGGACGATTCATGATGTTGATAATATTCGGCAGATTTTTGGCACCGCTCATGGCACGATCAATCTGCTCGGAACTGAGCCCATACTGCTGCATGGTTTTTTGCTTAAAGTTCGGATAGTCCGGATGGCTGAGGAAGTCATTGGCCTGAACAACACTAGATAAGGAAAGAGCACCAACAAGTAAAGAAAGACGCTGTAATTTTTTATAGAAATAACGATTCAACATATTGGTTCAATTTCCCAATGTATTATCAATTTAGTGACAAAAAGCAGATGGTGTTTAAAAATTAAAACAGGTTGAGCAAAAATGTCGATTTAAAAAAGACAGTTCACACAGGCAATTAAGATAACATTCATTCTGGCGCTACAGGCAAGCGCATATACAAAAAGTGACAAAGTCTGTCTAAAAAATGCGCGCTGTTTGTAACAAAGTTCAACGGGGGCTTCATCCTCCCTTCTTTATAGAGAAATGTTGCGGGAAAAGTGGCATAAAAAAACCTGACCGGAGTCAGGTTTATTGAAGTTATTTCTGCTTAAGCATGAAACAGGGTGTCATGATATTCCGCCAGCGCGACCAGTTCATCTTTGGTCAGGTTTGGAATAATTTTATCCACCGCAATATGTACAGCTTTAATAACCGCAGCTGAGCCAATATCAGCCGCTTTACGTTTGATCATGCCCAAATCGAGGGTTTTATTAAAGTCATTCATAAAATGACGCACAGTAGCTTCGGCAAACTGTTTATACAACTCGGCCAAAGCTGACTTGTTAATGTCATTGCCGGCTTTAATCTCGGCATAGGTGTTTTTCAGATTGGTGACCAGGCTGGCATCTAAACTTTCACCGACACGCGTGTTGCCGTCTGCATCTTTAAACAGGCTGCGTTCAGAAAATTCAATCGACTGCTTGACCACATCGTTCGGGGCTTTACTCAACAATTGCTTGAGTAACACCGCTACGGTAGATTTGACATAACCGGCCAGTTTTTCCGCAGTATCGCGTTTGTCACTTGGCGGGAAACGGCGGACAAGCTCGGTTAAAATGGCATCAATGATTTCATCATTAATCATTAATGCTGTTTTATCACGTAATGGATACAGCGGTTCGCTTGAATTTTTTTTCTGCTGCGCAGTTTGAATGGTATTTAAAAGTTCCTCGGAAGGAATAAAACCAAAAAATGGCATCTGTTAACCTCAATGTTTTTTTATTGTCGCGCTAAACGAATAGGGCGAGGCATCCATGTTAAATCCGATACACGACATGGATTAATGTCTAATCCGCCACGACGTGTATAGGTGGCATACACCATCAGTTTTTCAGGATTCAGGTTTTGCCAGATGTCGGCAAACATCTGTTCAACACATTGCTCATGAAAACCGTTATGCTGACGGTAAGAAATAATATAAGCCAAAATACTGCGATAACAAGGTTTTTTACCCTGATAGCGGATAAAAACTGTGCCCCAGTCAGGTTGACCGGTGACCGGACAGTTACTTCTGAGCAAATGTGAATACAGTTGCACTTCAACCGGTTCTTCTTGCTCGGCATCATGCTGTAATAAGGACGCATCCGGATGATTTTTCAGTCGGGTCGGGCTTAAGCCATCAATACATATGCCTTCAGGCTGGCTAATTTCCAGATCATCAACAGATAACAGTTCCAGATTGACCTGCGCCTGTGCCGCGGCTGATAAATCCTGCTCGACGGTATTGATCAGCGCGTCTGTTGAAGCAAAGGTACTAAAGTTCAAGCTGTTGAAATACAGCTTTAAAGATTTCGATTCAATCAGATTCGGTGAGGTGGCAGGCAAATGAATCCGGCCAATAGCGACTTGCGGAACGCCGGCTGTATTTAACCAGGACATCTCAAAGACATGCCACCAGTCTTTACCTTGTTGAACACCAGCCACATGCGCATATTTTTCCCGCTCTTCTGCACGCGCAATTGGAAACAGCACATCAGGTTGATAAGTTGTTGGGTACTGAGTGTCTTTACCCAATAAAGAATTTTCTACGCTCATTATTCACGCATTCCTGAACCACGGGAGAGTAAATGATAGGCAATGCCATATAACACAGCACAGCATAATGTAATCACGCCTAAGGAAACGGTCACGTTGACATCGCTATGTCCTAAAATGCCATAACGGAAGGCGTTGACCATATAAACCACAGGGTTAATTAAAGAAAGGTTTTGCCAAAACGGCGATAATGCACTAATTGCATAGAACACACCACCTAAATAGGTGAGTGGTGTCAGCACAAAGGTTGGAATAATGGAAATATCATCAAATGATTTGGCATAAACGGCATTAATAAAACCGCCTAAAGACAGTAATAATGAAGTGATCAGCACGGTATAAATAGTCACAAACCAGTTGGTAATGTACAGGTCGGTGAAAAACAGGCTCATTAAGGTCACAATAATGCCGACCAGTACGCCGCGACACACTCCACCGAGTACATAGCCCCACAAAATGGCATGTAACGGCACTGGACTCATGATCAGTTCTTCAATGCTTTTCTGGAATTTGGCACTAAAGAAACTTGAAGAGACGTTGGCATAACTGTTGGTAATGACCGCCATCATGATCAGGCCGGGCACAATAAACTGCATATAGCTAAAGCCACCCATTTCCCCAATACGTGAACCGACCAGATTGCCGAAAATCACGAAATACAGGCTCATGGTGATGGCCGGTGGTAACAGGGTTTGTGGCCAAATCCGCATAAAACGGCGGATTTCCTTATGAACCAGCGTATATAGCGCAACTCTTAATTGATTAAAGTTCATTGCGCGACTCCTGCAAGATTTTTCTCTACCATCTTCACAAATAATTCTTCAAGACGATTGGCCTTGTTGCGCATACTGCGCACCTGTACCCCTTGTGATTCCAGTAACTGGAACAGCTCATTCACGGTATGCGCTTTGTCCATAGTCACTTCCAGGGTTAGCGGATCGACCAGATTAAAACGTACCCCGATAATATCCAGATGAATGGGCTGAATTGGTTGAACCAGATCGAAAATAAAAGTTTCTTCATTCAGCTGGTTCAGGAAGCCTTTCATGGTGGTGTCTTCTTTAATCACACCGCGGTCAATAATGGCAATGCGGCGGCATAGCATTTCTGCTTCTTCCAGATAGTGGGTGGTCAGAATAATGGAAGTGCCACTATTGTTCATTTCAATCAGGAAATCCCACATCGAGCGGCGCAGTTCGATATCGACCCCGGCGGTCGGTTCATCCAGAATCAGCAATTTCGGTTCGTGCATCATGGCGCGGGCAATCATCAAGCGGCGTTTCATCCCGCCAGACAGCATTCGCGCTTGCGTGGCGCGTTTATCCCACAGCCCCAGTTTTTCTAAATACAGTTCGGCACGTTGCTGCGCCACTTTTTTGGGAATACCGTAATAACCGGCCTGGGTCACCAGAATATCAAAGGTTTTTTCGAAATGACCAAAGTTAAATTCTTGTGGTACCACGCCCAGACACTGTTTGGCCTGTGAAGGATGGGTATCCAGATTGTGGCCAAAAATTTCCACGGTGCCTGAGGTTTTCTTGGTTAAGGAGCTAATGATACTGATCGTTGTAGATTTGCCTGCACCGTTGGGACCCAGCAGCGCATAAAATTCACCTTCAGGTACAGTCAAATTGATACCTTTTAAGGCCTGAAACCCGTTGCGATAGGTTTTAGACAAGTCTCTTAACGTCAATGCATCAGTCATGAAAATCTCGCATGGTGTAGGGAGAGGCTATTGTGAGCGATATTGCCCAATAAACCAAGTAATCTACCGGGAATTCTGCATCGTATATTTAGAACGATTGCTTAAAGCATAAGCATAAAAATAAAGAACTTATATATAGTTGCTTTACCTTGTGCATTTTTTTGTTATGATGTGCGACGCGCGCTCGTAGCTCAGTTGGATAGAGTACAAGTTTCCGAAGCTTGGGGTCGTGGGTTCGATTCCCGCCGGGCGCACCACTACTATTTATAAAATCAATAACTTAAACTACCTTTGGCGTAAATTTGGCGTAATCCGTTTTTTACGCAAGAAAAACCCCGCTAAATTCTGCGGGGTCTGCCTACTGCTTTTTTCAGGTCTTCTGGTCTACTTTCTAACCAATCAGACAATTTTTTTAAGTTCCATCTTCGACCTTTTGTAGTCTCGGTGATGTACTTTGGTTTCGGGAATCCCTTCAGACAAATAATAGATGCTTTGAAATATCCTTTTTCGTAACTTAAAAACTCTGCCGCCTGATCATCTGTCAACCAAATGTCAGAGGGCGGCAGGGCAATAATAAAATTACCCATGCTTGCTGCTGCTGTCATTGATTCACCTCCAATCTTTTACCCGCTTTGATTTCCTCATCTGTGGCGTGTCGCCAATGGTGCATATTCAAAATAAGATGATCAGAGTAGATTAAGACATCTCCCTTCTCAGTTATTTGTCTCGCACCAAAAGAAGAGCCTTTGGCGACCGGATAAACCCAATCACCTTCTTCAAAAATATTGTGCTGGCGGCGGTATTCGAGAAGCAGGCGATTATTAGTTTCAATTTCGCCTGGGTAGATTGGCTTCATCTCCTTGATCATCTCAAATTCATGTTTAGCTCGTTCATACCCGCCCAACTGTTCAATTAGATTCACTGGACACCTCCATACAACTTTCTATTTCTGGCATCTTCATAAAAGTAATCCAATGTGTATTTGCGCGCTTCCCGCTAATGTGACCAAAGACAGGCTTATGGTTAGTGAGCTCTAAAATTTCACTGACTTTAATTTGAGTTTCATTCCACTTAAAAATTAAAACTCCACCGGTGGCCAACACGCGAAAGCATTCCTCAAAACCCTTTCGAATATCTTCGCGCCAATCGTCATTCAGTTTTCCATATTTAAGGGCTAACCAGCTTTGCTTGCCTGCGCGTACCAAATGCGGTGGATCAAACACAACTAAATTAAATTGGCCATCATTAAAAGGCATATCACGGAAATCCATTTCAATATCCGGTGCCACTTCAAGGCTGCGACCATCACAGAGGATGTGGCTTTCAGATCGAATATCACCGTAAACCACGTTTGGGTTTTGGCGATCAAAGTGCATCATCCGGGAGCCGCAGCAAGGATCTAGTATTTTTGCATTCACGACACTTCTCCCAAAGCCTTAACCACACCACCCGGCAGCCCGCTCAAATAGCAGGTGAACAGGTGATACAACTGATCCGCATTCATTTCATTCACTTCAATCATTGCGCCGGTGCCGCTTTTAACACGCTGTCTGGACCAGCCGCGCATATCAAAAGTGAACTCATTGTCGTAATCCACCGCATTGACGATTGCATTGAATGAGCCGACGTCACCAGCCGACCATGACTCAATATATGGCTTGTCTTTGGCCACAAGGTTGTCGAGCTGAAGCTGGGCGAACTGGATGTTTGTTAATTGGATTTCAGTCATTGGCTGGCTCCTTTGGATCTTCACCTTGAATTGCTGCAACCAAAGCTTCGCCTACGTTATCAACTAAAGTTCCAGTACATTGCTCACAGTGAAAAATACCTTTCTGGCCTTTTGGATTTTGGCGTGTCAGCAACAAAAAATTCTCGCTTCCACAGTTATCACATTTAGTCATTGGCTTGCTCCTGAGCTGCTTCGATCATGGCGGTTTCCAATACGGCTTTAGCGCCCAACTTAACCCCGTGATAAAATCCCTTATTCAAAGCATCCTTAAAGTCTTTGGATTTGCCATCCCAGCCATAAATAACCTGGCATTCCTTAAAAAGACCGAGTCCTTGATTATGTACTATGGCATCGGGGTGAACTTTCTTAACTAGAACAAACCCTTCTGGCGCTGCTTGGTTTTTCGCAAAAATCCAAGCTTCCCATGCAAAAGTCTTGCAATAATCATTACCGCCCGCACGGTGGTATTGGCCCTCATCTTCCCACCAGTGTTCAAATAATTCTGCATCTTTTTCAATATCCATCACGCATTCGCCCCAGTTAGTTTTTCAATTTCTTCAGCAAGTGCATTTGCATCAACAGCACAAACAATATCGTTACCATCTTTGGCCGCAAAAGAGTGAACCGCCACCCATGATTGCAATTCATTGCCAATAGTGGCCACTTCCGGCACCGCCTGGGCTTTGGCTTGTCCTGCGCAAAACATCGCCTTGGCTAAATTCTTAGTCGATTCCCAAATGTGGCGGTTTTCTTGCCATGCTTTTTCAAAATCCTCGTCTTTCTGTAAATCCATCACGCCACCTTTCCAATATTCTGACTTTGCACATAAAGCTTTGCTAAAAGCGCAACAGTTTCTCTAGTTTCAGGACGCTGCAATTCTTTAAATTTGCGGTTCATTGCAAGCAATTCAGCGCGACTCAATAACATTAAATTATCCAGTCGGCAGTCGGTTTTAATGCCGTTTTTAAAGGTTAGTGCATAACCTTTAGGAATCGGGCCATTGGCTTTCTCCCATAGGTACTTATGCTTGAGCTTCATTTGACGCTCACCCTCAAACTTGCACTCGATGTAACCATCTCTCGTGATGTACTCATGACCAACCGGTGCTGCTGTATGAGGAACATTGCCTTTTTTCCACATGGTTTCGGGACTTGGCTTATAGCCTTTCATGCCTTTATTCCAAGTAGCATGACCTTTTTCCAAGCGACCAGTGCGGCCAGTTTTAGCGCCAATTCTCAAACAGTGCCCCTTTATTTGGTTTACATTGACATTCACATCAAACTCAGCATTAAAAAGCTCGGTTAATTCCTTGCGGGGCATGGTTGTGTGCTTAATCAAAAAGGCATCCATTTCGGGCGTGTATTTAAATTTCATTTAAACCTCGACATCCATATCACCAAGCGCAATGCGCGGGACTTGCTGATCCTGGTTTAAGCCTTTGTATTGAGCAACCAACTTAACCGCATCCAACTGAGTGGTGTGTGCTTTGATAATCTCAGCGCTAATGCCTTGAATTGTTTGAGCGCGTTTAACCTCAGTTTCAAGCCCTTCTTTGTCAGCCTTAGCCAAACGATCCAACTGATCAAACAGATGCTTGTTTAAATCCTTTAATGTACTCATCACGCCACCTTCGCTAAGTTATTCATCATCACAGCCTTGCGATACTTGCCAGCCATGGCCCATTTCAAGTCATCAACAAAGCTTTTTCCATTGTTGAAATACTGCTTCAGAAAAATCTCGTAGCGCTGGGATAGGTGCTCGTCCAGTTCGTAAAACTCTTTAACTTCGTGCCGATCAAAAGGAATCTCGCTGCGTTTAACACCATCGCTAAATTTCTTTTTCACAATCATTACGTTTTTCTTGAGTTCGATTTTGTGGCCACCACGATCTAGCCATTCGATAAAAGCAGGCGAAATACTGTATGGTAGTTTCATACTTTAATCTCCCACCCATCTTGAGCCTTTGCGGTAGTATTCGATTTCACGCTGAGCTTCATTTTGAGTAACCACTTTTTGCAGACTTGGACCACTGGTTCTAGGCGGCTCAAAGTGGCCAATCTTGGTCACAGTCCAAGGCTCAAATCCTTTGTGGTGCCGAACCCAATTAACACCATCTGAATAAAACGAACCTCTCGCATCAATACGGTGATGGGTGAGCATTCCGCCATAAGTGTCATAGTGAGTGGCATCATCTGGGACACCATTCACCAAAATAACTTTATTAAGTCCCTTTTTTGCCATCTCGAAATCCATAAGGATTAGATCCAGTGAGCTAGGGTCGATGAAAGCTTTTAGAACTGTCATGATGGCGCTCCTTGTGGTGGCACAAGTTGAGCCTTCTTGTTTGCACACTCAGCAATAATTTGCTGCTCATAATCGGTGCCTCGGAACTGCGAATAGATGATGCCAAGCTCTGCAATGTCTTTGGTATCCCCGATGCGCTCAATAGCTTCCTGAAAGGCCTCAAGTAATGCTTCTTCTTGTGACTTGCCATCATTCAGCCATGCAAGGATTCGCTCACCAGTTTCTTTGGTGATCTGCTCGCCATCTGGATTAAACAGCTTGGTACGGTCTTTTGTAGGTACTGCAACGTGATTGTCGTGTACCACATCTAAAGCAACAGTCAATTCGTATTCATAGCCATCGCGTTGTTCAGCTTTCATACCCAACTTGAGAATCTTCTTACCATCGCCTTGAACTGTTTCAGTTTTGGCACGAGTGGTGGTAATGATGTGCATATCTGTCTGCAAAATTGCATCGATAAAGCGTCTATGACGTGGAGTAGTATCAGACCAAGCGGACCAGGTATTACCTTTAAACTTGGTTCGTGCCACCTGGTCGTTAATCTCTAAGCAGCCACCAGTACCAATCCATTCATGTGAAGCGCTGTCGATGATCAACACCTCATAGCCCATGTGATAAGCTGCCTGAATCGCTCCAGCGAAACGCTCCGGTGTGTATGGTGGGCGAAGTGGCAAGGTGTCGAAGTTGAACTCATTGGCATACAAAGATGCAGATTCATTTTCAGTATCAATTACTGCGATTTTGGAGCCCAGGCCGCTTGCCATAGTTAAGGCGCTGTAAGTCTTACCGCTACCAGACGGGCCATTTAGGTTTAGCTTTAACTTTGCCTTTTTCCGTTCCGCTTTGGTGAACGTGAAGTTTTCAGTATTCATTTTTATTCTCCTAAGCAGCCCACGAAACAAGATCAGATTTAATCTTTTCAAGTCGTGCCATGTTTTCACGTGCATAACGAATGCGCGTGCTGTCTGAATGCTTACCATCAAGACAAAGGGAAATAACTTCTGTACCGCGACCCACATAAGTCAGAGTGATCGTATTGCCTTCAACCTTGATCACATCGTCAGCCGTGGAAAGGCTTTCCATTTCTTCTGCCAAGTGGATTAACTGGCTTTCTGCGCGGACTACTTCGATAGACTGGGTTGCCGCACCACATCCACAGAATTGAGCGTAAGTGTTCATACAAGCCCCCAGTTCTTATATTGCTCACGACGTTCTTTCGATGCTTTATCCACGCCAAGCCATTCCGCGAACGTGCAGCCTGTATCTGCATCAAGATATTCTTGATAGCGCTTTTGACTCGCAGTTAATTTGCGCACTTTACCCATTTCAAGGTATTCAACACGCCATGCAGGATGGCAATACGAGTAGTCGCTTGCTTTTGTGTTATCAAAATTAACTTTGATGTGGGCGTTTTTGGTGCCAACAATAATTCCAGGCTCACCATCAACGACTACGCGGCGGCCAACACAAGCGTTTACGCCATAGGATTTGTTGATATATTCGAAGCTCACTTCACACCCCCAGCAATCGCAGCATTAATCTTTTCAATCTCACTATGGCTAACAGCCTTTGCGGTTTCCTCAACTTGGTTTGCTGACTCGCGCTCAGCAGTCACAATGATCATGCAGCCCAGACTAAAAAACAGAGCAAAGAGGACCAGGAATGCAAAGAAGTTACTGAACGCATTTGACTTGCGCTGCATTTCTTCAGCAGTCGGCGGCTGATATAAGATTTGAGTCGTTTGACTCTGAACTTTGTCAAACTTCGGCGTTTGACTATGTGATGCGGTTTGATTCATAATAATTTCACTCACGAGGTTGGGTTGTGGGTCACGCTCCAGGTTGTTACAGCAACGCTGGGGCTTTTTGTTGTCTGTGAGATAAATATAAGAAAACTTAGTTTTGGTGTCAAGAGTTGATATAAGAAATATTATTTTATTTTTAGAAAACTTATTTTTTATGTTTTAATAGACAAAAGAAAACCCACCAATGGGATGGGTTGTTTGGAGTTTGTTATGGGTGTAACGAGTATAGAAATTAGTGCAACAAGTCTTACGGAAATAGCTAAGTTAAAAAATATTATAGCAAAGGGGTTAAAGCACAAAAACAGCGTTAAAATTATTCGTTCTTAGAGCTGCTAAATGTACCAAAATTAAAAGCGACTATATCTGCTGCTCGAACCTGAATAGCAGATCCTTTATTCACTTCACTTGGAATAAATGAACTTCCAGCCATATACCTAGCATCCTTTAAGTAAATAAACCTCTGCCAAAGAGTGTCTGGAATTTTTTCAATTTCTTCATCTGTAATATCATCTTTTATGAATGTGCCATCTTCATTAAAAAATGCGGATTTTTCCTTTATAATTAAGTCATGAATATGTTTTAGTGCTGAATTTTCCTCAAGATTATAAAATTCTTTTTCGCTAATCATTGTACCTGTAATAATTTGACCGCCGACCACAAAAGTAATAGGAAAGGCTATAGCCTCCTCGGATCCCTCTATTAAATCCCCAAGGATAGCTAAAGTTAGGTTTGTTTTTTTATCTCTATATGTGCTCATTTTTTCTCCCTAAAGAATAATAAAATTTAATTCACAAAACTTGTATGGCGCTTTCTTTTATCTGACAAGTTAGCAGTGATGGAGACAGAAGTATTTTTTAAATTAACTGTTAAGTTGCTGTTAGCTGAATAATCTTTATATAAGAAACTTTCCAATGCATGAATAACAACCTCATTTAATGAAATGTTATGTCTATATGCCAATTTGGTAGCATCTTGATGCAATTGAGTGCCAACTCTTACGTTAAAAGTTCCACTACAAGGCTTCTCGGGATTAATTCCTTTTTCCTCACAATGTTGTAAATACGCATCTACTGCCTCATGAAATGCAGCTTTTAGTTCAGCATATGTCTCGCCAATATAAATAATTTTTGAGCGCACAAATAGAACCTCACCAACCAGACATTCGTCCTCTTGGCTAAACTCCATGGAGCCTTCAAAACCTTTATATTTAAAAGTCTCTTTCATTTTTCCACTCCAATACCCTGATCTTTCAAAAATTCTCTAGCTTTTTTAATGTATATAACCTTGATCTCATCATTGGGATGAGGTTTGACAAAGTTTAGTACAATCTTTGGATTGTCTTTATAAAAAATACAGTGAGAACTGCCTCTTCCATTAAACTCTAGAGTAAAACCAAGCCGAGCCATCATTGTTTCGAAATCATTCCACTTAAAGTTTTTGGGTGGAGGGTTGCTAAAAAATCGTTCTAAAAGTTTGTCAGCTTTGGTCAATGTATTCTCCCCCTATTAATAAAAGTTTGCAACTGAATTTTAGTTGCACAACTTGAAATCCATTCATAACTATTTCCAAATTAAATTAAGCCGCATATAGCGGCTTTTATTCTTAACTCTTACGCGGTTTTTTCTTAGCTCGATAAACATAGCGAATACAGTCCACCACCTCACCAACAAACTCGCAATTTTCATCAAGCGGAATAATATTTGGTTTAAATTCCGGGTTAATTGCCTGAAGATATTTAGTGCCATCTGGCTCAATCACCAGGCGCTTAAAAGTCGCATCATCAAACTTTCTAACAACAACAATGTCGCCTGAGTTCATGTCACAAAATGGCAGGGTCGGATCTACAAGAATGTAATCACCTTCATGGAATTCTGGGTAGTTACTCAAGCCTTGAACTTTCAGGTAAAAGCATTTTTCACAATCACCATCTGGAATTGGCAGCCACTCTTCCACCTGGGACATGTCAACAGATTCGACATTGGTCATCGTACCTGCCTGAACCCATGACAAGACAGGAGCCATGCGTGGGGCAACTGGTGCCACATTGGATTGCTCTTTCTTTGTGGCATTAGGATTACCTCTGCCAGTCAGAATGTATTCGGTGGTCACACCAAACTCATTAGCCATAGCCTCTAAAGAAGCTGCTTTCGGCTGATAGCTATCCTTTTCCCATTCAGTTACAGCCGGAGAGCTTACACCAGCGATTTTTGCTAGCTGCACTTGGGTTAATTTTTTCGAGCGTCTAAGCGCACGTATGCGCTGACCAATAGTTTGATTTTCCATATAAGTAATCTTACATATTGCTTTTATAAGTTTTCTTTGATTAAATACTAAGAAATCTTATTTGTGGGATGATAGAAATGACCAAACAAGAAGCTTTTGAGCTGCTTGGGGTGAACGGTGTTGAATTAGCCAAAATGCTTGGGGTCAAACCAGCTGCTGTATATCAATGGCCAAATACCAAAATTCCGTTGGCTCGTGAATACCAGATTCGTGATTTAGCGAAAGGTAAGAAGCCTCTAAGAAGCAATATTGAAATCGCATAGGTGGATCCATGAGTCTTGAAAAGAAATCTACACATGTTCGCTTGTCTCCCGAGAACCATGAGCGTGCAAAGGTTCTCTCAAATATCAAAGGTAAAGACTTAGCCCAATATCTGGCTTATCTCCTAGAAAAGGAAATCGCCGGTGAATGGCATGTTCTTAATTTACAAGCAAAATCTTTTGAGCGCTTGGGAGTCGCAGCTTTATTGCGGGATTTAAGTACAGAGGTTCAATTCCATGAGGGATCGGAAGGGATTCACGGGGATTTAGACAAAGAAAAAGCCTGATGGTTCAGATCAGGCTTTTGATTCATAACTTGAAGGGTAATGAACTATGAACATGGTACCACAATTACGAAAACCGGAACAATCAATAGACAGTAATGAAATTGCTGATCTTGTTGAGGTTCGTCCAGACAATGTGAAACGAACGATTGAACGCCTTGCTGTAAGAGGTGTTATTACTTTACCTCCAATGGAGGAAAAGCCCACCGCAGGCCGTCCGGCATTGGTTTATGTGTTTTCAGGAGAACAAGGCAAACGCGATAGCATCATTGTGGTTGCCCAACTATGCCCAGAGTTCACAGCACGTCTTGTAGATCGCTGGGCTGAGCTTGAGCAACAAGTTAGATCAATGGCTATCACATTGCCAGACTTCGAAAATCCAGCTGAAGCTGCTCGCGCCTGGGCAGAACAATTTGAAGCAAAACGCCAGGCTGAAAAACAGGTATTAGAGCTTGCACCTAAGGCGCAGGCCTTGGACACCATTGCTGACACTACAAATACCTACAGCATTCGTGAATGTGCCAAAGCAATATGCATTAAAGAATCAGAACTCATTCAGTTGCTGATCAGCAAAAAATGGATCTACCGCGACGCAGATCGCAAGCTCCAGCCGCACGCGCAATACGTTCAAAACAAGGTTTTCACAAACCGCACATCACCAGTAATCGTGAATCGAAATGATGGCAAGGAACGTGTGTTCTTACACATGCGTGTGACGGCCTTTGGTCTTACCCGTATTACAGGCCTGGTCAACAAGACCCGCAATGAAAAGCAGGTGGCGGTATGAAAGTAGATAAAGAAGTTTTCGTATCTACCTGGCTCGAGGTTGATCTCGAAATTGAATTAGATGATGTCGTTCAATATATCGAGCAGGCATCTGAAGACGATCTGGTGCAAATCGTAGCAGCAGTGCATGAACGTCAAATGCCGGTTGCGATTTCTGAGCTGGATTCATCAACCATTCGACACTTGATTGAACGAGTCAATATTTTTGGCCTTCAAGACATGTTGAATGATCTTAAACGTGAAGGTGAACGCATAGGTGTTTATCTCAAAGCGGGGTGCAATTAATGCATTATTACGAGCGCAACATTGGCGATTACTACCGCAAAGCTGGAAGACTGAACATCTTGCAGCATGGGGTATACACGTTGCTGATTGATGCCTGTTATGACCGTGAGCAGTTCCCGACTCTCGAAGAAGCAATCGAGTGGGTATGGGCGGAAACAGAAGAAGAAATTGAAGCCGTGCACTTTGTTCTGCGCAAATTCTTCAAATTGAATGACCAGCAGCAGTATGTGCAAAACCATATTGAAGAAGACCTGATTGCGTACAAAGCCTTCCTCACAAAACAGGCTGAAAACGGAAAGAAGGGCGGACGCCCAAAAAAGGCTAAATCTGGGAATGATCAGGATAGTAATGGGAATGGTCAGGGTAACAATGGGAATGAATCGGATAATTCTGGCTTATCTAACGAAAGCCAAGAAAACCCAACTGAAACCCAAAATAACCCAGAAAAACCCAATTTAACCCAAACAAAGCCTAAACCATCTAACCAAGAACCAATTAATACACACACAAACGCGCAGGAGAGTTTTTTGCAACCGGTGCAGTGGAAACCAAACCTCCATCAGCTGGATGTGATTCTGAAAACAACCCAGTTTTCACAACGAGCATCTGAAATCTTAGGACTGGATGATTTTGAATTCCATCTGGGGAACTTCAACGCACACCATGAGCGAAATATTCAGCTCACTGACAACCAGAAACACCGGAAGTTTGCACAGTGGCTTGTGCAGGAATTTGAAAAGCAGCTGCAACGGATTGAGCGCAAGAACACTTCGATCCGAAAGACTGGCGCAATACCAAACCGAAACGTCAACGATGCCTGGGGAGAGATCCAGCACTACGCGCCGTGCACCGATGACATTGAGCTGGGGGATTTGATATGAACTCAACCGCTGTTACTCAACAATTCAATCTTGAAGTCAGTCACGAGCTTTGTGCGATCCACGCAGAGCCAAAACTGATCACTGGTGGTGGCCCGATTTGCGGTACCTGTGCCAAAGAAAAACTGAACCAGGCAAACCGTGAACACCAGAAGCAGGTGGATACCGAAGTGCGTAAAAAACACTTTGCCGGTGCCAGGTTGCCAGCCCGTCATGCTCAAAGTGGCTTTGCTGAATACCAGACCCAGAACGATGGCCAGAAGCTGGCAAAAATGACCTGCGTGAAATTCACCAAGGATTTCATTACCGGTAAAACCCGCAATCTGATCATGGTGGGCCGTACGGGTACCGGTAAAACACATCTGTCTTGTGCAGTGGCTAGAAACGTATTGGAGCACGGTAAACACGCCCGTTACATCACTTCCGAAGACATGGCCAATGAGATTGCCAACTCATGGAAAAAAGCCGATGACAGTGAAGCCCATGCCATTTACCGGTTTACAGAATCTGACCTACTGATCCTGGATGAATATGGCCTGCATGACCGACATGAAAACCGTCTGCAGCTGGTCCACAAGGTTTTGTATTCCCGTTACGACGAAGGCAAACCAACAATGCTGATTTCAAACTTTACGCTTGAAGAACTGCGCAAGGATTTGGGTGACCGC
>Ga0172369_10003816_pt1 | contig 19584 bp, 12 predicted proteins | sample LakKiv25m_FD_114539 | JGI IMG/M metagenome (GOLD analysis project Ga0172369, IMG submission 114539) | Freshwater microbial communities from Kabuno Bay, South-Kivu, Congo - kab_022012_11.25m | ecosystem: Environmental > Aquatic > Freshwater > Lake | place: Democratic Republic of the Congo...
CCGGTGCTGAAGATCAGTACAAAACTAGAGGACAGTGAGATCATCATTAAGATCCGGGATAACGGGAAAGGAATTCCCCAGGAGATCATGGAGCGCATTTTCAACCCGTTCTTCACCACCAAACCGGCGGGGTCAGGAACCGGGCTGGGGCTGTCCATCAGTTATGATATCGTGGTTCAGGGGCATAAGGGGGATATAAAGGTGGATTCGAAGGAAGGGGAGTTTGCGGAGTTCACCATTACGCTTCCGGTAGGAAGATAATTTAAGATAAGGCGAGAGGCGAGAGGCGAAAGGCGAAAGAAAGAGGGTAAGATTTAAAAAATAAGTAAATATGAGTGAGAATTCTGGTATGACGGTTAAGATTATGATGGTGGATGATGAGCTGGATCTGGAGCCGCTGATCCGGCAAAAGTTCCGGCGGCAGATCCGCGACGGAGTGTATGATTTCGTGTTTGCGCACAATGGATTGGAAGCATTGTCGAAACTGATCGAACAGCCGGATATCAGGCTGATCCTTTCTGATATCAACATGCCGGAAATGGACGGACTGACTCTGCTGACCCGCCTGAAAGAGCTGAAGAATCCTCTGTTGAAAACCGTCATTGTTTCGGCATACGGGGATATGGAGAATATTCGGACCGCCATGAACAGGGGAGCATTTGATTTCCTGACCAAGCCCATCAGTTTTGACGATCTTGAAATAACCATCAATAAGGGGCTGGACGAGATCTCAATGATCTGGCAGAGCACTCAGGAGCATGATCAGCTCGTGTCGATCCAGCAGGATCTGCAGACGGCCAGGGAAATACAGCAGGCCATTCTGCCCAAGCATTTTCCGCCTTTTCCTGAACGGCGTGAATTCGAGATCTATGCCTCCATGGTTGCAGCCAAGGAGGTGGGAGGCGACTTTTTCGATTTTTTCATGATTGACAATGAGCGACTTGGTTTTGTGATCGGTGATGTTTCCGGCAAGGGAGTGCCCGCCGCCATATTCATGGCCGTGAGCCGCACCCTGATCAGGGCCACCGGCCTTAAGGGAATCTCCACCCGCGAATGCATGGCTTACGTAAACAACCTCCTGTGCAATGAGAGCGTCTCCTGCATGTTTGTCACGGTATTTTACGGGATACTGAATACCTACACCGGAGAGCTGGAATATGTCAATGCTGGGCATAATCCGCCCTATTCCCGTTCAAACGGTGAACTAACCAAACTGGAAATGACCGGCGGAACCATCCTGGGCTGTATCGAAGATTTCAACTATCAGTCGAAAAAAGTAAAACTCAATTCGGGTGATCTCCTGTTCCTCTATACCGACGGGGTTACCGAGGCATTTAACAGGGATGGGCAGCTTTACGGCGAAGAGCGTCTTGAAATGTATCTTAAGGGTGCGCTTCCACAACAGGTAGAGGAGGTTGTAAATGGCTGTAATTCTGATGTTTCGGTTTTTGTTGCCGATGCTGCGCAGTCCGATGACATAACCATGCTGGCCATCCGCTATAACGGACATGTATAAACCTCTTTCAGCGGCTCTGATTTTTCTGATGGCCGGAGTGATCACGGCCAACGCTCAGGGAAGGATCCGTCTTGAAAAATATGAAACGCCTGATGCAAAGCTTGTGTTCCTTGAGAAAAACACAAGCTACCTGGTGCCGCATACCATAAGATCATTCCAGAATTCGCTCGGGTTTCACAAGGAATTCTGGGATTACACGCCATCCGGCCAAACCAACATCCTGTTCAACGATTTCAATGATATCGGCAACGGGGGAACTATGGTGATCCCGTGGAACTATCTGAATATCGGGGTTGCTCCGTTCGATTATTCATTTTCAGTTGTTCCCACCAATGAGCGGATGCAGTGGCTAATGAGCCATGAGCTGGCACATCAGGTCATGTGCGATATGGCTTCAAAAAGTGACCGGATCTGGCGAACCCTTTTGGGAGGAAAGGTTCTCCCGGATAACCGCGACCCGGTATCCATGGCTTTCAGCTACCTCACCACCCCGCGGTGGTATTCGCCGAGGTGGTACCATGAGGGAATTGCCGTTTTCATGGAAACCTGGATGTCGGGGGGCATCGGGAGGGTTCTCGGTGGTTATGATGAGATGGTGTTCCGCACCATGGTGCGCGACAGCTCCTGGTTTTACAATGTGATCGGTCTGGAAACTGAGGGTACCGCCATTGATTTTCAGGTGGGAGTCAATTCTTATCTGTACGGAACCCGTTTTGTGAGCTATCTGGCAGAGCAATACGGGATTCCCAAACTGAAGGAATTTTATACCCGCACCGATTCCAGCCGGAGATTTTACGCCAGCCAGTTTAAAGAGGTGTACGGAACCCCCATCCAGAAGGAGTGGGACCGTTGGATCAGTTTTGAGCATAAGTTCCAGGCGGAGAACCTGGATCAGATCCGGCAGTATCCGGTGACCCCATTCCGGGTAATTACCGGCAAACCGCTCGGTTCCGTTTCCAGGCAATATTATGACGCCAGGGAGAATGCCATCATCATGGCGGTGAACTATCCTAAAGTTCTGTCCCACATCGCCAAAATGGACCTCACCACCGGCAAGATCAGCAAGCTTGCCCCTGTGGCGGCCCCAGGGCTCTTTTATGTTACCAGTATTGCCTATGATGATTCCACCCAAACAATCTTCGCATCAACACAGAACAAGGATTGGAGAGGATTGCAAAAGGTGGATGCCGTAACCGGTAAGGTTACCACCCTGGCAAGGATCACCCGGTGCGGAAATCTGGTTTTCGACCGGAAGGACCGCGATCTCTGGGCAATCCAGAGCATGAGCGGAAGAACCAGCCTCGTAAGGTTCAAGCCTCCATACAAGGAATATGAAGTTGTCCTCACCATGCCCTATGGACAGGAGTTGTTTGATCCCGATATTTCGCCTGATGGAAGCATGCTTTCGGCTACTTTGTCGGATGTGACCGGCCGTCAGCAGGTGGTGGTAATTGACAAGCACAGCCTTCTGGCCGGGAAAAAGAATTTCACCGTTTTGTATGAGTTTGAGGATAATCCTGCCTCCAACTTTGTATTCTCACCCGATTCGAAATATTTGTACGGAACCTCTTATTACACGGGAGTGTCAAATATTTACAGGATCCGGATTGAGACCCGGGAGATGGAAATTCTGAGCAATTCGGAGTCGGGATTCTTCCGGCCGCTTCCGGTTTCAGCCGATTCGCTCATGTTTTTCAATTACACCCATGAGGGAATGGTTCCGGCCATGATGAAAATCCGGCCGATTGAGGATGTCAATGCCATAACCCTGCTCGGCCAGAAGGTGTTTGATAGAAATCCTGAGGTGGAGAGCTGGCTTCTTCCGCCGCCTACCTCAATCAATCTGGACTCTCTGAAAGTGACGGAGAAAAGATACCGGCCCATGGCTGAGATGCGCCTTGCAGGGGCATACCCGATCATTCAGGGATACAAGCAGTTCGTGGCCCCGGGCTACAAACTTAACTTCATGGATCCAATGGGGCTTAACAGCCTGATCATCAAGGCATCAATTACACCCGACAAGCGTTTGCCGGGGAAACAGATCCCGCATGTATCGGCCGAATACAATTATTGGAACTGGACCTTTACCGGCAATTACAATTATGCGGATTTCTATGATCTTTTCGGTCCGACCAAATTCAGCAGGGCTGGCTACTCCTTATCCACCCGGTACCATTGGGTGATCAACCGGTTCACTCCTGCCAGGGATGATTTCTATGTGAAGGCCACGATGTATGGAGATCTCGAAACCCTGCCCAATTATCAGAATATTGAATCTGATTACCGGTACCTGTTTGTCGGGTATGCGAATTACCACAAGAGCTGGCTCCGGAAGTCGCTGGGCGCCATTGAGCCTGAGCAGGGTTACGACTGGAATGTTTACGCCTATACCAGCTTTGCCAAAGAGACCTTCTATCCGCAGCTGATCAATAATTTTGATTTTGGGTTCCTGCTTCCGTTCAAAAACTCCAGTTTGTGGTTCAGAACATCCATGGGGCAATCATTCGGGGATTCGGCCAAAACCAACTCCTATTTTTATTTCGGAGGATTCGGGAATAACTATCTGGATTACCGGTCGGCTCAGCAGTACCGGGAAATGCAGAGTTTTCCGGGAGTCCCCATCGATGAACTCTCTGCACTGAATTATGGCAAAGGCATGGTCGAACTAAATTTCACTCCTCTCAGGTTCCGCAGGCTCGGGGTTAAAAGTCTGTACATTACCTATGCCAGACTCAGTACTTTTGGGATGGGGCTCTTTACCAATCTCGGCAACAATCTGCCCAGGGCGGATTATTATGCCGCTGGCGCCCAGCTGGATTTTGAAATCGTGCTGTTCAGCCTGCTGAAGTCAACCCTGTCAGTGGGTTATTCCAATGCCATCAAATCAGAGTTTCCGGCCGGACAGTGGATGTTTTCCCTGAAACTCTAGAAAAAAAAGTATCTTTAGTGTCCTGAAACTAACATTATCCATTAAATAACAAACAAAGACTTACACTATGATCAGGCAATTCAAACCTATGAAGGCCGGTTATGCAGTTATGCTGGCCGCATTGATGCTTATGGGTTGCAAACAGCCGGCCAAGGTTAAGGAACCTGCAGTTAATTCACAGGGACAGGCTGGTACTGTTGAAGTTGGCATTTTTGACGCTGTTAAGCTGAAGGACGAATTGGTACAGACCATCCGGACCGGTCCGAAAGTTCAGGAAGTATCTGATTTTCTGATTAAATCGGGTGTTACCTATATGCCCAACCTTACAGTTCCCACGGGCAATGTTGAAAAGTATCTCACCACGGTAGAGCAGAGCCTGGCAAACGGGATGTATCGTTTCGATGCCTATTATGCCAAGGCATTCAACCGTCAGGATGTGATCCTGCAGATCGTGGATATTTACGAGAAACTTGCCAATAAGCAAGGCCTTGAGGGTGAGCTTGCAGAATTCAAGCAGCTCCAGGAAAAAATCAAGGCCAATATGGGAAACAAAGACTCTCTGGATGCCGTGATCACTGATGCTTTCAACACCTTTGGCGCCAAGTTCACCGCTGGTATTGGCAGTGATAATTCCGCCATCTACGGATTACTTTATGTGGGTGCCAACATCGAAGGGATGTATATCCTGACGCAGTCGGCCCTGATGGCCAAGGATAAAGGCATGCTGGTTGAATTCATCGGCCGGCAGAAGGAGCGCATGCAGGTGAACTATATGGTTCTTGAAATGTTGGCAGCAGACAAGTCGGTTGAACCGATCTATCTGAAGATGAAGCCTGTTCTGGATGTGTTCAACAAGGAAGGCCAGTTTACGGAAGCCTCTCTGAAAGAGATCGCACCGATCATTGCGGATATCAGAAAAGACATTGTAAAGTAAGGGCCTGATCAGGAGAGGTGCCATTCATCAAGCCTGAACCATGAATGAAGTTACCTTAAATGCCCTGATCAACCTATTCGCGATCTTTTCCGCGATCACCCGAACAGACCGGGTGTTCGCACGAAGTTCGTTCGCTTCATATCTGGAGCTTCATTTGGGGATCTCATCCAGTGATGAATACCTGAAGCTGTTTGATGAACTGGCTGAATTCTATGCCTGGGATGAATCGGAGCAACCCCTGGTTGATCCGGTAAAACAGGCTGAAACCATATGCAACAATCTTCGCGGAAGATTCCACAGGACGGAGCACATAATGGTGTTCCTGAGATTTCTGGAACTGGCACGCGAAGACAGGGAGAATGAAAAAACACGGGAACTGTTCCATACGGTGGCCCGTGTTTTTAATATCAGCGAGGCTGATGTTGCCCGTTATCAGGCGTTTATCTATGGCGGCAGGGAGCATCCCGGAATTGATTCACAATTCCTGTTAATCAATTCCGATGAAAAGTTCACCCATCCTCAAGCCAGGCATATCCACCGCGATCTGTCGGGCGGAGAGATTGTTTTTCTTTTTCTGAAGGAGGTCTCGCATTACATATTCATTTTCAGGGGCAAGGACAACCTGTATCTCGAAGGTAACCCGATTCTTCCGGGCCGGTTCTACGCTTTCAGGGAGGGAGGCATCATCCGGGGCAGCAAGATAGCGCCGGTGTACTATACCGATGTAAATGCCGCCTTTGTGGATGAAGATAAGACCCCGGTGTTTTCTCTCACCGGCCGGGGTATCGAGTTTAAATTCCGGAACAGCAACAACGGGCTGCATGAATTCAGCTTCTCTGAGCCTTCGGGCCAGCTGATAGCCATCATGGGAGGCAGCGGTGTGGGCAAGTCGACCCTGCTGAATATCCTGAACGGGAATATACCCCTGGATAAAGGGGAGATCCTGATCAATGATGTAAATATTTCAACCCACAGGGATCAGATTGAAGGCTTGATCGGGTTTGTCCCGCAGGATGATCTTCTCTTTGAAGAACTTACCGTTTGGGAGAACCTGCTGTTCAATGCCAAACTGTGCCTGGCCGGGCTCACTGAGGCAGAGATTGATCAGGCAGTCACCCGTGTGCTGCAGGAGCTCGAACTGTACGAGTTTCGTCAGCTGAAGGTGGGCAGTCCGCTGAAGAAATTTATCTCAGGCGGTCAAAGGAAGAGGCTGAACATTGCGTTGGAACTGATCAGGGAACCGTCCATCCTGTATGTCGATGAGCCCACCTCGGGGCTCTCCTCGATGGACTCGGAAAAGGTGATGTTGCTCCTCAAGCAGCAAGCCCGAAAGGGTAAGCTGGTGGTAGTGAATATCCATCAGCCTTCGTCGGATATCTTTAAGATGTTCGACAAGCTCTGGATCATGGATAAGGGTGGCCGGATGATCTACACCGGTAATCCGCTGGATGCCATCATCTATTTCAAGGATCTCACCAACCATGTGAATTCGCTCGAATGCGAGTGCCAGATGTGCGGGAATGTCAATCCGGAGCAGGTTCTGGAGATCGTTGAAACCAAGAAGATCAATGAATCAGGGGAGTTTACGCAGGAGCGGAGATTTCCCCCCGAAGAGTGGTACCGGCTGTTCAGGGCCCGGAATGATAAGGAAGGCATCCAGGAGCCGGGCAGTGCCAAAGGCGTTCCGGTCACCCATTTCAAGAAACCGGGAATCTGGAATCAGCTGAAAATTTTCTTTGAACGGAACCTCCGGATCAAGGTCTCGGATAAGCAATATCTGTTTATCAACCTTTTTGAAGCCCCCATTCTTGCGGTGATTGTCGGATTCTTCACGCGTTATGCCGAGGGCGGCGAATATATATTTTCCGACAATAAAAACCTGATTTCCTACATTTTCATGGCCATCGTGGTGGTTCTGTTCATGGGGATGAGTGTGAGCGCGGAGGAGATCATCAAGGACAGGAAGATCCTGCAAAGGGAGTCTTTCCTCAATCTCAGCCGGTTCAGTTATATCAACTCCAAGGTGCTCTTCCTGATCCTGCTGTCGGCCTTTCAGTCACTGGCTTTTGTGATCATCGGCAACCTGGTGATCGGCATTCACGGACTCACCTTTGCCTACTGGCTGGTGCTGTTCTCAGTGGCAGTTTTTTCAAACCTGCTGGGGCTCAACATCTCCGCAGCGTTTGATTCGGTGGTGGCCATTTACATTCTCATTCCCCTGCTGCTGATACCCCAGATACTGCTTTGCGGGGTCATAGTCAAGTTCGATGATCTGCAGAGCAAAACAGCTGAAAAGGATGCTGTTCCCGTGGTGGGGGATATCATGGTTTCGAGGTGGGCATTTGAGGCCCTGGCGGTGGAGCAGTTCTCGGGGAACCGGTATATGGCCCGGTTTTTCGACCTGGAAAAAGAGATGTCACAGGCGGTCTTAAAGGCTGATCTGCTCATACCGGAGCTTCTCGGCAAGCTTGATTATACAGCAGGCCAGATCCGCCTCGGTCGTCCGGTGGCTGAACTTGCCCCGGATCTGACGATTATCCGGAATGAGATAAAAGAGCTGGATGCCCGGGAAAAGCCGGCACCTGGTTTTCCTCTGACGGATGCCATTATGCCGGCATCCTTTAATGATCAGGTGGCTGATGCAGCGATGGATCACCTGAAGAAGATCCATGAGAAATACAGGGAGAGCAACCGCAAACTCCGGAGCAGGAAGGATAATCAGGTCATAGAAATCAATCATTCCAACGGACCCGATTATCTCTACAAACAAAAGAAAAGATACCACAACCTTGCGATTGAGGAGCTGGTTCTCAACACCAAGACCAAGGACTTTATCCGACAGACCGGTACCGGCCTGATGCAGAAAATTGCCCCTGTTTACAAAGATCCTGATTTCCGGACCGGCAGGGCTCATTTTCTGGCATCCTCAAAAAGGGTCGGTCCCCTGAGCATAAACACCCTCGGATTCAATGCCGGGGTTATCTGGCTGATGAGTGTAATTCTTTATCTTGCACTCTATTATAACTGGTTGCGTAAACTACTCGAAGGGATTCCCCGCCGGAAGAGCGGAAAAAAACATTAACCTATGGCCGACGAAATTAAGAGCAGACAACTGCAGATCGTCAATCAGATCGGCGAGCTGGTCAGGATCGAGGCCTTTTTGGAAGAGCTTGGGGATAGCTGGGAGTTCCCCCTACCGCTGGTGATGTCGCTGAATCTCGTACTTGAGGAGGCTGTGACCAACATTGTCCAGTACGGTTATGATGACACTGCGGAACATTTCATTGATCTGCTCTTCGGACTTGAGGGCGACAGGCTGACGATCACACTGGTTGATGACGGTCATGAATATGATCCCACCGCCAGGGAGGATCCGGACATTCATTTGCCGGCAGGCGAGAGGCCAATCGGTGGCCTGGGTATCTTCCTGATCAGAAAGATCATGGACACAGTGGTTTATCAGAGAAAAGAAAACAAAAACTATCTAATACTTACTAAAAAGATTGAGTCATGAACCTGCAAGTTACACCATCGGGTGATGTGAAGATTGTGAGAATTGATGGCCGGGTTGACACCATCAATGCCGGGGAACTGGAAAAGCCTGTACTGGAGATGATTGAGGGGGGATCCAACAAGATCATCCTTGACTGCTCTGGTCTGAATTATATAAGCAGCTCGGGATTAAGGGTTTTTCTGGTGATCCAGAAAAGAATTATGGGAACTCCGGGGTTTTTCCGTTTGAGCAACCTGCAGCCGTCGATCCGCGAAATATTCGATATATCAGGATTCAGCACGATATTCTCGGTGTATGCGGATAACGATTCTGCGCTGAAAGGGTAAACGGGCTCAGTTTCCTTACCGGATATTCAGGATTTCATCCAATCCTGATCAACGATCTCGTTGGCCTTTTCCTGTAAAAGATCTGTCATAGGGTTGGTTTTCAAACCCTAAAATAATAAGAAATAGTGAAATAGGGGGTGAGGGGGGCAGGGGGAAAGGGGGAGAGGGGGACAGGGGGAAAGGAGGCCAATCCCAACCATCACAACAATCACAACCACCCCAACCACCACAACCATCACAACCACCACAACAATTTTATCCTTACCTTTAAAGGTCCCCCGCCTTAATGCAATCCATATGCGTCGCATCTTTTTGTTTGCTGCCTGCCTGGTGCCGTTGGTGGCATCGGGTCAGTGGTCGGGGAATCCCGGAAACGCTTTGACTCTTTTTGAAGGCACTGACATACACGATGTCAATGTCCTTACAGATCCCGGTGGTTATTACATCACCTGGATCCACCGGTTTCCGGGAGGGCCGGACCAACGGCTTGTCCAGCGATACAACCTGGACGGGGTTGCGCAATGGGGTGATCTCACCCGCAGGATCTCAACCAGCGGCAATATCTGGCTCCCTTACGGAAGCCGACGGAATATGCTGACCGGCAATGATGGGAGCTTTGTACTTTGCGATAACCGGGTGGATATGTATGATTACACCTACCAGCCGGTGCTCTCGAAAACAGATTCAGCCGGACGGAAGCTCTGGTCGACCTACAGAAATCTGACCCGACCCGGAAAAAATGAAATGTCAGTTGAAATTTGCGAAAGCAGCAAAAGTCACTTTTTCATATTAGGGGGATGGGCCGAGACCTATTCTGCTCCTTATGATTACACCCTGACCCGCACCAGCCCAACCGGTGAGATTGAATGGTCACTTTCAGACGTACTGAAGAGTGATTCCCGTCATCGCTATTATGCGGGTGCGGTTTTTCCAACGCCGGATGACGGGTGTCTGGTGCCCTATTTTGAATCCCCAGACGGGTTTAATTACCGATCCCTGCGAATGCGCAAGTTTACAGCCGGCGGCACCCTTGCCTGGAAACGGGATGAGCCTGTTTTTGAGGGTAGCCGATGGGGGATGTATGAGATTGGGATGGTCGGGGGACCCGGTGGTGAGATCTGGTTTTTATTGGGTCAGGGTTATGGCGAGGTCGTGATCCTTAAGTACCACCCTGATGGGTATCCGCTTTGGGATATTGAGGGAGTCAGGGTTTCAGCAAATCCGGTGTTCGGCATTTCTCCATATCTCTCAGGATTTTACCCTGATGGGAGCATTGGGGTGATCTATTCGGAAACTCCGGGGGACTCGCTGATCATTATGGGACAGAGGATCAGCCCTGACGGGGAGAGGCTTTGGGGTGACCATGGCAAAAAGCTCAGAGGAGAACTCTATTCCCATACCCAATACACCAGAGCCGGGATACTCGGGGATACAACTATCCTGATCGATCAGATTACCAGGCGTCCTGATATTCATGACATCTCCATCAGCATCAGCGCCTTTGATGGGGACGGGAATGAGGTTTGGAATCAGCCAGAAATCTGTCACTCAAAACCCCAAGGGTCATTGGTTTTGATGAGCATCTCCGCACCGGCCGGGAATCAGCGGATTTTTACCTGGTTGGAAATGGATTCGACAGGCGGAACGGGCAGGATCAGGGCTCAGAATGTCAGGGCCGATGGTACTTTCGGAACCAAAACGAGCCGGATTGGAGGGGTGAATGTCTGGCTGGCTAGTGAAATCAGGTACGACGCGATAAGCCGCATGATCTGGAATCCCAACCCCGACAAACCCCTCCGGTATATACTGTATACTTCATCGGGAGAGTCGGTAGCTTCAGGAATCATCCGCCAAAGTGAGATATTACCACCGGTGGCACCGGGGATATACCTGATCAGTGCTACAGATGGTAAAGTTGTTTATAGCAACCGGTTAGCTATCCTCAACTGAAATACTTCCTACTTTTTTTTCGGCGGAGCGATGTGCGTGGGGGTTCCGTGGTAGAGTTCGGCGGCCTCCATGATCGTTTCCGAGACTGTGGGATGAGGATGGATGGTGAGCGCAATGTCTGAAACCCTCGCAGCCATTTCGATTCCCAGCACCGCTTCGGAGATCAGGTCGCCGGCGTTCTTGCCGACAATCCCTGCACCCAGCACCCGTTCGGTGCCGTCCTCGATGATCAGTTTGGTGAGTCCGGCCGGATCACCGGTTGCCACTGCCCTGCCTGATGCGGACCATGGGAATTTAACCGTCCGGTAGCTGATTCCCTGCTCCTGGCACTCTTTCTCGGAGAGCCCGGCAGTGGCGATTTCCGGTTCGGTATAAACAACGGCCGGAACCGCCCGTGCATCCCAGGCCGATTTCTGGCCTGCAATCACCTCGGCAGCCACCCTACCCTGATAACTTGCCTTGTGAGCAAGAAGCATTCCTCCCACCACATCACCGATGGCAAAAATGTGGGGTACGTTTGTCCGTCCCTGTGCATCGGCCTTGATAAAGCCGCGTTCATCCAGAAGTACGCCCGCCTTTTCCAATGCCAGGGTGGAGGTGTTGGGCTTCATGCCGATCGACAGGAGAACGGCGTCATATTCTCGTTCAATAGTTTGTCCGTCAGTAGTTTGCATGGTTGCAAACACTTTTCCGTTTTCTTCCTTCAATCCCGTCACCTTGGTATTGAAAAGGGTCTCCTCGAAAAGGTTCTGATTCTGTTTCCAGAACACCTTCACCAGTTCCTCGTCCATCGTGGGCATGATCCCCGGTGTGGCTTCGACGAGCGAAACCCTTGATCCGAGGGCCTTATAGATGGTTGCCGATTCCATGCCGATATAACCGCCTCCTATCACAAGCAGGTGCCCGGGAATGAATTCCAGCTCCAGCGCCCTTTCGGCATCCATGATGCGTGAGGTATAACCGCTGATGAACGGAAGTTTGATGGGAACGGCACCGGTGGCGATGATCACATGCTGGAACCTGATTTTCTGGTCTTCACGCAGACCTTCACCGCTATATGAACTGATATTGAGCGTATTTGCGTCTTCGAACTCAGCCCATCCCTTGATATAATTGATCTTGCGGGCTTTGGTCAGCTGTCCGAGACCGCCGGTCAGCTGTTTCACCACCGATTCTTTCCACTCTTTTACCTTGGCCCGGTCAATTGTCGGTTCCTCAAAAGTGAGTCCCCAGGCGGAAGCCTTCAGGGCCTCCTCCTTAACTTTTGCCAGATGGAGCAATGCCTTAGTTGGTATGCAACCACGATACAGACAAACCCCTCCGGGATTGGGCTGGGGATCAACCAGCGTGACCTGCAGACCGAGGTCGGCGGCCATGAATGCGGCCCGGTATCCACCCGGACCGGCTCCTATCACTACAACCTGATGTGTTTCCATACGAGTTCTGATTAAAGCCAGGTGGTAAATGGCTGCTCAAGGGCAGTGCAGATCCATCCGAGGAATCGTGCGCCGTCGGCTCCGTCGATCAGCCGATGATCATAGCTCAGTGAAAGAGGCAGAACGTTGCGCGGAACAAAGGCTCCCTCCTGATACACCGGTTCGGTTGATGCCTTTGACACGCCGAGGATGGCTACCTGGTTCGGGTAGACAATCGGGGTAAAAGCGGTACCGAAAATTCCTCCCAGGTTTGAGATAGTGAAGTTACCTCCCTGCATCTCCTCGCTGGTGAGTTTTCTGTTCCTGGCTCTTTCGGCAATGCCAGCAAGCTCTACCGACAGCTCAGTGATGGACTTCCTGTCCACATCCCTCACCACCGGTACCAGCAGTCCCTGCTCGGTGTCAACGGCAATTCCGATATGGATGTAACTTTTCATCACGATCTGCCTGTTTTTCATGTCTACACTGGCGTTGAACTTCGGAAACTGTTTGAGCGCCAGTGCTGAAACCTTCAGCAAAATGGCGGTCATTGTCAGTTTGCCTCCGGCTTTCTCAACCTGGGTGCGGCTTGCAAGACGGAACTTCTCCACATCGGTGATGTCGGCCTTGCCAAACTGCACCACCTGGGGAATGGTCTGCCAGCTTTTTACGGTACTCTCGGCGGTGATCTGCCGGATCCGGCTCATTGGCAGGATCTCAACCGGTCCCCATTGTGAAAAATCGGGCACTGCGGCGAACTCCATCGGAGATGAAGGAACCGCATTGGTTATCAAGCTTTTTGCGAATGCCTTGATATCCTCGTCGCTGATCCTTCCATTTTTGCCTGAACCCTTTACTTTGGTGATATCCACCCCGAGTTCGCGGGCGAAACGGCGGACTGAGGGGGAGGCGGGAACGGATACTCCTGTGGATAAGTGGATAGGTGGATGAGTGGATTTATTCACTTCTGCCACAATTTCAACGGGTTTGGCAGGAGCCACCGGTTGAATTGGTTGAACTGGTTGAACCGGTTGAATTGGTTGAATTGGTTGAATTGGTTGAACTGGTTGAACTGGTTGTTCATGGGTTACGGGTGCAGCGGCTGGTTCGGTGGCGGCATCCTCAAGCACAAGGATGGTTTGTCCGACCCTGATCTCGTCGCCTGCATTTACCTTAATGTCAATGATTTTGCCGCCATGCGGACTTGGTATATCGGTAGCTGCCTTGTCGGTTTCGATTTCGATGACCGACTGGTCCTTCTGGATCACATCGCCCACCTTGACCAGCACTCTTGATAAATATCCCGACACCACATTATCGGCGATCTCGGGCAGTTTTACTTCTCTTTTCATTTTTAGTCTCCTAGTCTCAAAGTCTCAAAGTCTCACAGTCCTCCCTAAACGGCTGCCGGATTCTCCTTGTCTCCCCTGATTTTCAGCTTTTTCCTGGCCTTGGCAACGGTCTCCTTGTCGATCTTACCCTCGCGGTAGAGCCAAACAAGCGTGTAATAGACGATATGGCGGGCATCCACCTCGAAATGATCACGCAGGGCGGTACGGCCTTCGGAAAGTCCGAACCCGTCGGTTCCGAGAGCCCGGAAAGTTCCCGGGAAATAGCCTGCCACTGAAAGCGGCAAAGCCTTTACATAGTCAGATGCTGCAATCCATAATCCTGGTTTGTCACCTGCAAGGAAACCGATATGGCTCTCCTTCGGTTTCTCGGGGTTGAGCATGTTATACCGTTCTACTTCCCTTGCATCATCATACAGGTTTTTGTAGCTGGTAACGCTCCAGATATTGGCATCGAGGTTATAATCAGCCTTGAGGATATCTGCTGCCTTAATGACTTCATTAAGAATAGCGCCGCTGCCCAAAAGGTTGATATTGTGAGGATTGTCTTCAGCAAACCGGAACTGGTACATGCCTTTAAGGATATGTTCCTTGGTACATGGCGGCTTAGCCGGCTGATGATATTTCTCGTTCATGACCGTGATGTAATAGATCACGTCGTTGTTTTCCAGATACATGTCGCGAATCCCTTCCTCCACAATAATCGCCAGTTCGTAGGCAAACGCCGGATCGAAGGCTTTTACGGCGGGATAGGTCAGGGCTGTGAGGTGGCTGTTGCCATCCTGGTGCTGGAGCCCTTCACCTGCCAGGGTGGTGCGGCCTGAAGTTCCGCCGATCAGAAAACCGCGTGCCCTCTGGTCGCCGGCTGCCCAGATCAGGTCACCGATACGCTGGAATCCGAACATCGAGTAAAAGATGAAGAAGGGGATGTTGTTCACCCCATGAGTGGCATAGCTGGTACCGGCAGCAATGAAGGAGGCCATCGAGCCGGCCTCATTGATACCCTCCTCGAGGATGGCGCCGTCCTTGGCTTCCTTATAGTACATCAGGCTGTCGCGGTCGACCGGCTCATACAGCTGCCCTTTGTGGGCGTAGATCCCTACCTGGCGGAACAGGGAGTCCATCCCGAAGGTTCGAGATTCATCCGGAACAATCGGAACGATCAGCTTGCCTACATTCTTATCTTTCAACAACTTGGCAAGGATCTGAACGATCACCATTGTGGTGGCCATATCCTTGTCGCCAGAGTCGTTGGAGTATTCCATGAAAATGTTGTGATCGGGCATCTCGAAGCGAAGCTTCGGAGCTACCCGCTTGGGAAGGAATCCGCCGAGTTTCTGGCGCTGCTCCAGCAGGTATTTGATCTCTTCACTGTCGTCAGCTGGCCGGTAGAACGGGGCATGACCGATCTCCTCATCGGAAATCGGCACACCGAACCGGCTGCGGAACTGTTTCATCTCATCCTCGTTCAGTTTTTTCTGCTGATGGGTGATGTTCCTTCCTTCACCAGCCTCACCCAGGCCATAACCCTTGATGGTGGAAGCCAGGATCACGGTTGGGGAACCTTTGTGGTTCACGGCAGCAAGGTAGGCGTTGTAAACCTTGAGCGGATCATGTCCACCGCGGCGGAGCTTCACCAGCTGTTCATCAGAATAATTCTCCACCATTTTGAGAGTTTGCTCGTATTTTCCGAAGAAATCCTCACGGATGAATGATCCGTCGGATACAATATATTTCTGTCTCTGGCCATCCACGAGCTCACCAAACCGCTTGACCAGCAACCCATCGGCATCTTTTTCAAACAGGGGATCCCAGTCCTGGCCGTGGAGCACCTTAATCACGTTCCAGCCTGCCCCGTGGAATGCAGATTCCAGTTCCTGTACGATTGAACTGTTTCCCCTCACCGGCCCGTCGAGCCTCTGAAGGTTACAGTTGACCACAAAGATCAGGTTATCCAGTTCTTCCCGGGAAGCAAGGGTTAAGGCTCCCATCGATTCCGGCTCATCCATCTCGCCGTCGCCGAGGAAAGCCCAGATCTTCTGGTCGCTTGGCGGGATCAGCCCTTTATCTTCCATGTAACGGTTAAATCTTGCCTGATAGATGGCCGAGATCGGGCCGAGTCCCATGGAAACGGTGGGGAACTGCCAGTAATCAGGCATTGACCTCGGATGCGGATAGGAACTCAGACCGCCACCTTCACGAAGTTCGCGCCTGAAGTTCTCGAGGTCTTTTTCGGTCAGCCTTCCCTCCATAAAAGAACGTGCGTAAATACCGGGAGCGGCATGCCCCTGAATATAGATCAGGTCAGGCCGCCTTCCGTCGTCGCCCCCGCGGAAGAAGTGGTTGAAGCCAACTTCATACAGGGTGGCGCTGGAGGCATAAGTTGAAATATGACCTCCGATCCCGTTCTCCTCCTTATTTGCGCGGACCACCATCGCCATGGCATTCCAGCGGATAATACTTTTTATGCGCCTCTCAATTTCACGGCTCCCCGGATAAGGACTCTCTTTAGATACCGGTATCGTGTTGATATAGGGGGTATTACCCTGGTAGGTAAAATCGATCCCCTTAAGCTGACTTCGGGTTTGCAGCATCAGGAGGATCTCCCGTGCCCTCTCAGGACCTTCACTTTCAATAATGTAATCGAGCGATTCGATCCACTCCCGGTTCTCCTGTTCAAACTCCCTGATTCGCTCCAACTCTTTGTTTTCCATTTCGTTCATTGTATGATAACTCTGTTTCGCAACACTATAACAAACAAAATCGAAGAAGGTTAAGGGATGGAGAGGTATAGTGAGGTATAGTGAGGTGTTGTATATTTAGAGTATGAAGAAGAGGGTATGGATTGGGGTGTTATTGTGCGCAATGTTTTGCAGCACAGGAGGTTGGGGGCAGGCGGTGATGCCGGAGCCGCAAAAGATGGTGCTGAGGAGCGATCGGGTGTTTCATTTCAGGGATCCGGAGAAAAGGGTGATTGTCCTGATTGATATTGCCCTGAGCCTGCCGTCGGATGAGGGGTATATTCTCGACATAGGCAGGAACAGAATCAGGATTCAGGCGCGGTCGGAGCGGGGAGTGATCTGGGCGAAACAGACCCTCAGGCAGCTTGGGATGGCGGATGCCGGGGGTGTTAGCCTGCCGGATGTGAGGATCGAGGATTATCCGCAGTTTCCGATGCGGGGATTCATGCTGGATACCGGCAGAAATTTCATGGAGATTCCGTTGCTGAAACATTATCTGGATATCCTCTCCCTCTATAAAATCAATGTATTTCAATGGCACCTCACCGATCATCCCGGGTGGAGAATCGAGTGCAAAGCCTATCCGCAGCTGAACGATCCGAATAATGGTGTGACCGGCAGGGATGAAGGCAGGTTTTATTCCTACAAAGAGATCAGGGATCTGATTGCTTATGCCAGGGAACGGGGTATCACGGTGATTCCGGAGATCGACATGCCCGGGCACAGCGCCTATTTCGAGAAGGCTTTCGGCTTCAAAATGGAAACCGGGCAGGGGAAACAGGTCCTCAAACGGTGCCTTCAGGAGTTCTTCAGTGAGATACCCGTCGGTGATTGTCCCTATTTCCATATCGGTTCCGATGAGGTGCGTATACCCGATCCGGCAGGTTTTATGAAATATATCGAGGGAATCGTGGAAAAGGCCGGCAGACGTGCAATTGCATGGGACCCCGGCTTGCCGGGATCCGCTTCCACGATCCGGCAGATCTGGCTCGAGGGGGCCCGGATTCCAAAGGCGGACTCGGATACCACGAGGGATTTCATTGATTCTTACATGGGGTATCTCAATTATTTCGATCCGGTTGTGTTTACCTACAGAATGATGCTTCATGATACCCGCCGGACATCCGCGAAATACCTCGGCGGCATTCTCTGCCTCTGGAATGATGTGAGAGTGGCGGATAAGGAAAAGATTGCCGTGCATAATGGATTCCTGAACGGGCTCCTGCCTTTTTCGGAAAAATTCTGGACCGGATCCCAGGTCGCCTTCGCAGGTGATCCCAACCTGCTTCCGCCACCGGAAAGTGAGGCGGGAAAATATATCGGCAGATTTGAAGAGAAAATGCTCATACAAAAGAACGGGATCCTGAAGGATGAGCCTTTCCATTGGGTTCCTTCGTCAAAGCTTCACTGGCAAATTACCACCCCGGTGCCCGAAGGAAGTGATACAGCCGGAGTCGGCCGCCATGATGTGTGGGGCGGAAGCATTGACATGGATGCCTTTGCCTCCCGACTGAACATTGAACAGAAATCCGGACTGGTCTCCTTTGCCACCACCCGGATTTATGCAGGCGAGGATACCATTATCCGGGCCTGGATCGGATTTGAGGCGGCTGCCCGTTCCAACAGGATCTCAGGCGGGATAGGAAAAATGGGAGAATGGGAGAATCAGGGAGAGATAAGAGTTAACGGAGTGCCAGTTGCTCCGCCCGTATGGAAGGAACCAGGCGCTTATGCATTTCATTTTCCCTCCTGGGGACGGCCAGAGGAACTGCTCCCTTACACCGATGAGCAGTTTTACTGGATGCGACAACCTTCAGAAATCCGGCTGAAGAAAGGGTGGAATCAGGTAGAGGTCAAGAGTGTCAAAACTTTCCCCGGCCAACGCTGGAGCTTTGCCTTCATCCCGCTCCCGGGCGATCGGGAGTTATAAAGATCCGCCCTTTTTCAGGAGCTTATTGTATAGTTAAAGGCGAAAATCAGTTTAAATGCAAAAACCGAAAGCAGTACAACCGAGGCAGGTTCAAGCTTGAGCAGCCATGATGCTATGGGCACCGCCAGAACCAGCAATCCGGAGATCCACTTCGAAATCGGTTTGTGGCGGAATAAATTGATTCCAGCTGAGGCAGCGACGATGGAAATTCCTATGATCAGCAAGCTAATACTTTCACCCGGAAGAAACAGGTAAAATATAGCGGCATATCCCAGATGGACCAGGATAAACAGCCAGCGGAGTCCGGGCCTTGAATCATAGTACACTGAGGTTCCGCGGGTCAGATTGGAGAACGCACCTCCCCCGATATCAAGTGCCATCAGGAAGATCACCACTCTTGCAGCCGATTCTTCCGAATTTTTTGTCAAAAACAAACTGATCAGAGCCAAAAGCGTGGCGCATAGGTAGGTCCCGATAAGGGCAACCAGGGTGGTGGTCTCACCATGCAACTCTTCAGAACGGTTGGAACTTTTATCGTTTTGGGCATCTGGTTTTTTTGTTTCAGCTAATTTAGCCAAGGTCAGGTGATTTGGCGCGAATTTTGCTAAATTACAGCCCTTGAATTTGATCTGATGAAGAAATTTCCCATTTTAATTTTGCTCGGCATTATCCCGGTTCTGCTGTCCGGATGTTATAAAAGCCTTCCTGTCACAGAGTTTAAAACCAAAAACGTCATAATCGTTGTCATGGACGGCGCCAGGTATACCGAAACCTGGGGTGATGTGGGTCATCCTTTCATTCCCAACCTGGCTAACAGGATAGCCCCATCAGGAGTGGTGCTGACGGATTTCAGGAACCTGGGAACTACAGTGACGGTACCTGGTCATGCCGGAATTTTAACTGGCCGGAATTCAACCATCAGCAACGATGGATTGCAATCACCCGAATATCCAACCATTTTTCAGGAGTGGCTCGATCAA
>Ga0172369_10003818_pt1 | contig 19576 bp, 18 predicted proteins | sample LakKiv25m_FD_114539 | JGI IMG/M metagenome (GOLD analysis project Ga0172369, IMG submission 114539) | Freshwater microbial communities from Kabuno Bay, South-Kivu, Congo - kab_022012_11.25m | ecosystem: Environmental > Aquatic > Freshwater > Lake | place: Democratic Republic of the Congo...
AAATGTAGGATAAAAATGAAAACCGGTAAAAAAACAGGGTAACTTTGTCGCCGGAATGTTAAATTTTGCCGAACAGATATGTGGAAAGTCATCTTGTTGTCAGTCGTATTCATCGGCATCGCAATCGCTGCGATAGCCATCAGGATGTTCGTGAAAAAAGACGGGGAGTTTAAAAAATCCTGTTCGAGCGTGGATTCGGCAACCGGAAGATCATTCGGCTGCACCTGCGGCAACAACGATGACGGAGTGAGCTGCGAAAACAAGAGCAGCGGACCGCCGGGAATGCATGGAACAATAGCATCGAAAAAGATGACCCGCTAATTAGCCGTTTCATCCATCACACATCGTACCGAAAAACCGTTTTGCTTGTTGTAGTAATACCTTCCGCACGCCGCCTGGTCGTAATATATGTTGCGGAACCAGGCGTAAGCTGAATCAACTGCCGTACTGCTCCACCAGTCACCGTCGTCCCCCATTTTACGAAAAGAACCGTTTGGGGTGTACCTGTAACCACCGGGGAGGGCAGTAAATCCGCTTTCGTTGGTCGCCCCGGTGTTCGGAGCATTCCAGTGCGCGGTACCTTCTTCTTTCATTTTTCCGCCTGCCACAGCGGTATACCCAAGGAAGTTCACCAGCATCGTCCATTCGGCATCGGTTGGGACATGCCATCCTGCAGGGGCTATCTGTCGGGGGTCGGAGACAGCAAACCAATTGTACATGTTTCCGTAAACAGTCCTGTTGGAGCTATCGTTGTCGTACCAGCAATAGGCTCCGGTCACCAAGGTGGACCACGTTGAAGTATCGGCTACATTGGGTACAGGATCTCCATTCCTGTAATGCGTTACCTTCAGGTTCTCTGCCATCCAGATCTGATTGCCAATCCGGATCGTAGGGTAAACGTTCCCGTCAATATCTGTCACCGTACCCGGTGCCTCGTAAAATATCACACTGTCGATCTGTGCGACAGCCCGCTTGTAAACGGGAGACCCGGTATAGAAAATATACATGGTATCGCTTTGAGCCAGGCTCATCCCATTCAGGATCATTAGCGTTATGAAAACAGTTGAGATTTTTTTCATATCGTGTCGATATTTACTATTCTTCTTTGATGAACCTTTTTGTGTAAATCCCGGGACCGGATCGCAGCCGGCATATATATACGCCAGTTAATAATCTACCGACGTCAATTTCCAGTGTTTGGGTATCCATCCGGGTCAGGTATAGAATCCTGCCTTTCAAATCAACGATCTCAAATTTCCCTTCCGATGACAAATCCCCGGATACTTTGACAAATAGCTTTGTGCGCACAGGATTGGGGTAAACAATCAGGACCGGAGGTTGTATAAGTTTGTTTCCACTTATGCCCGTAGTGTGGTTCCGAAAACTCAGAGATCGGATCCCGGTCAGGGCAAAAATAAGCGTGGATGCCTGGGTGTCTGTAACCACCATGTTGCCTTCAGAAAACTCCAGTTTACGGATCTCTGAAAGGGCAACTGAACTCCGGTTCCCTGTTTTTTCTTTGATGTAAAGCGTGTCCTCCGCCCTTAACCCGATGGTTCCAATTGCAAACACAACCAGAATGCCTAAGATTCCTTTCCCTTGCTTCATCGCGACCTTTTTGATGAATTGATGTGCGAAATCACAGTTTTCATTGACGCAGCAAATATACACGGGCATTATTCCGGACAAAAATCTTCTTGATGAATTGATCTATTTATATGTCGAAATACAACTATGTCTCTTCTAAAATAGAAACGATTTGGATCAACGGGATGACCTGAAATCGCAAGCAGGGAACTACCGGATCTCTTTCAGGGACTCCTTCAGCCCTTGTGTCATCACCGTTTCCAACCTTCCATCCGGTGCCGAACAGATGAAATAGGCTTCAAGTCCGGTCTTGTTTCCGTTGAGAAACTGCAGGGCGCTGTTAAGCCCCATCACCATGAATGCAGTGGCATACGCATCGGCACAGGCGCAGTTGTCAGCTACGACTGTCACTCCCAGCAGGGTGTGCTTTACCGGGTAACCGGTGTGCGGATCGATAGTATGAGAAAAGCGGACTCCATCTTTTTCATAGTATTTCCGGTAGTTCCCTGATGTCGCAACGGCTCTGTCGGTGACAGGCAGCTCCACTTCAAGCTCCCGGACGGAGGATTGGTCTTCAGAAGGTTTTTCGATCCCTACCACCCACGGCTTTCCTCCAGGTTTGGCGCCATGGGCAAAGATCTCCCCTCCGATATCCACGATGTGGTTCCCGATGCCTTTCGATTTCAGGAACTGGGAAATTAGGTCGACAGAATAGCCCTGCGCGATGGCATTGAAATCGATCTTTATTCCCGGATCCGACTTGATCAGCCTGTTGTTCCTGACCAGGATATTCCTGAATCCAACCAGGGGGAGTAAACTATCGACAGTTCCCTGGCCGATGGCAGGCTCGTAACCGGGTCCGAATCCCCAGGCTTTTACCAGGGGGCCGACGGTGATATCAAAACACCCGTTTGTCGCTTCCGAAACCTCCTGCGACATCCTGAAAAGCGCCAGGAAGTCATCATTCAATACGACATCCTCATTGTTGTTTACCCTGTTGATCATGGAGGTATCTACCCAAAGGGATGCTGTGAGGTCAAATGATCTCAGCAGGGAGTCGATGGAGGGCTGAAAATTCCTTTTTGCCCGGTCAAAATAGGTAATGGCGTAATACGTCCCCTGGGCCTGCCCTGTAAACTGTATCTTTTCCGATGACCTGCCGGGGCCGCAGCCGGTCAACAGGATAACGACCAACAAAAGAATAAACGATGGAAAGCTAATTGATGGCAGGGAAAATTTTTGCCACATGGCTAACAGCCGTAACGGCTTTATACACGGAGTGAAGAAAGTTTGCAACTATCGTTGATCTGTGAAAGTTTCCTTAGACTCCGAAATCATCAAACGCGATCATTTCATCCGGCACGCCGTAATCATCGAGCATCTTAAGCACGGCATCGTTCATGAGCGGAGGGCCGCACAGATAATATTCGATCTCCTCAGGCTCAGGATGATACTTCAGGTAGGAATCCATGATCACCTTATGAATAAACCCAACCGGGCCGTCCCAGTAATCTTCCGGCTGCGCCTCCGACAGCGCGACATGGAAGGTAAAGTTGGGATGGTCTTCGGCAATCTGTTCGAACTCCTCCACGTAAAATAACTCCTTGAGTGATCTTCCTCCGTACCAGAACGACGCCTTTCGTTTTGAATGCTTGGTCTTGAACAGGTCAAAAATATGGGAACGCATGGGAGCCATCCCTGCACCGCCCCCGATAAACATCATTTCCCGGTTGGTATCCTTGATGAAGAACTCCCCGTAAGGACCTGAGATTGTCACCTTGTCGCCCGGTTTCCTGGAAAATATGAATGATGAACAGATACCCGGGTTGACCTTCATGAAGGTACAAGTCTTGCTGTCCCATGGTGGCGATGCAATCCGGATATTGAGCATGATGATTTTGTCTTCCGATGGCTGGTTGGCCATGGAGTAGGCACGGAACACCGGTTCAGGGTTCTTCATCTTCAGGTCCCACATCTTGTATTTGTCCCAGTCATCAATGTATGCCTGTTCAACAAAGATATCCTTGTAGTCTACCTCACATTTGGGGACATCGATCTGCACGTACCCGCCCGACTGAAATTCAATGGTATCCCCTTCCGGCAGTTTTACCACAAATTCCTTGATGTAGGTAGCCACATTCCGGTTCGACACCACTTCGCACTCCCATTTCCGGATGCCGAACACTTCGGGTGGTATTTCGATCTTCATGTCTTCCCGAACCTTGACCTGGCAGGCCAACCTCCAGTTGTTCTGCTGCTCTTTGCGGGTGAAATAACCGACTTCTGTCGGCAGGATGCTACCGCCGCCATCCGTCACCTGGCATTTGCACAGGGCACATGTTCCTCCTCCGCCACAGGCAGAAGGCAGGAATATTTCATTGGTGGAGAGGGTGGTCAGCAGGGTGGATCCCGGGCTGACTCCCAAATCTCTTTCCCCGTTGATGATCAGCCTGACTTCACCCTGGGGGGTCAGTTTTTTCCTGGCATAGAGTAACATGGCGACCAGTAAGAGCAACACGGCGAGAAATACGACGATGCCCGATAAAACAATACCTCCGATACTGATTTGCAGAATCATATCTTTTTTGTTGAGCGTGCTTAGAATTTAATTCCCATAAACATCATGAATGCAATCCCCATCAATCCGGTGATGATAAAGGTGATTCCCAGTCCCCTGAGGGGAGCCGGCACATTCGAATAACGTATTTTTTCCCGGATGGCTGCGATGCCCACGATGGCGATCAGCCAGCCAATTCCGGATCCCAATCCGAATGACGTGGCTTCAGCAATGGATTGGTACTCCCTCTCCTGCATGAACAGTGAACCGCCCAGGATGGCACAGTTCACGGCGATCAGCGGCAGGAATATTCCCAGCGAATTATAGAGGGCCGGCGAAAATTTCTCGATGACCATCTCTACCAACTGGACCATAGAAGCGATCACAGCGATGAAAATGATGAAGGCGAGAAAGTCGAGGCTGACATCGGAAAAGGAGGGGTCGAGCCAGGCCAGGGCGCCGGGGCCCAGCAGGTATTCATAGATCAGGTAGTTGACCGGAACGGTGATACCCATCACGAAAATGACGGCAATTCCAAGGCCGGCTGAGGTCTTCACGGTCTTCGAAACGGCAAGGTAGGAACACATGCCGAGGAAGTAGGCGAAGATCATATTGTCGATAAAGATGGACTTGACGAATATGTTGGTAATTTCTTGCATGATCAGATTACTTGAACAGGTTCACACTATTTGTCTTCAATGAGTTCGCGGACCTTGGTACGCTGGATCCAGATGATCACACCCACCACGATGAGTGCCATCGGAGGCAGGATCATCATGCCGTTGTTTTCATATCCAATCTTGTACAGACCGAGTTTTTCCATGATTGGAAAGCCCCAAACTGAACCTGACCCCAGAAGCTCCCTTATAAAGCCAACCACAATGAGAATCAAGCCATAACCAAGACCATTGCCGATGCCATCGAGGAATGAGGGCCATGGTTTGTTGACCATTCCAAAAGCTTCGAACCTTCCCATGATGATGCAGTTGGTGATGATCAAGCCCACAAACACCGACAACTGCTTACTGACGTTGAAAGCATAGGCTTTCAGGAACTGGTCGACGAGGATGACCAGGGTGGCGATCACTACCAGCTGGACGATGATCCGGATCCTGGGGGCAATGCTCTTCCGCATGAGCGATATCAAAAGGTTTCCCACGCCTGTGACGAAGGTAACGGAAATAGCCATGACAACCGCCGGCTCCAGTTTGGCCGTTACAGCCAGGGCAGAGCAGATGCCCAGCACCTGCATGGTGATCGGATTTTCCCGGTTCAGGGGTGCGCTTATCAACTTTCGGTTCTTCGGAGAGAACCAGGGATCCCGCTCTTTTACTTCCGTACTCATTTGTCGATATTGTTTTTAATGTAAGAAATGTAATTTTCAAGACAGTTGTTCAGCATATCAGTAACCCCATTACTTGTAATGGTACCACCTGAAATGGCATCCACTCCGTGATCCTGCTTTGCTGGGGCCAGAGTAGACACCCCACCCTTCACCACTTTAATCGAAACGAAATTGCCGGCATCGTCAAACACCGTTTTACCAATAAACTGGTCCGAAAACGCTTTCAACGATATTTCAGCCCCCAACCCAGGTGTCTCTTTGTCGTGAGAGAACTGGGCTCCGATGATCTCGTTAAAGTCGGGACCGAATGCAATGTTCCCGTAAAGCGGCCCCCAGAGGCCGACCCCACGCAATGGGACGATGTATAGTGTATCTCCCTCAATCTCTGCGATGAAAAAGGGACTCAAAAACGGAGTTCCCATCTTCTTGTTGTACAGTTCCTTTTTCATGTCGATGCTGAACGGCCTCACATTGCCCTGCACCAGTGTTCCATCCCTGAACAAACTGGCCACCTGGCCATTCTGGTCAATGGCAGCTTCTGTCCTAAAATACTTTTTGTACAACTCCTCGGCATTTTCAGGAGTTGCAGTGATATTCACGGCAGCAAGGATCCCCTGGATCTTGGCAATGGTCATGTTTTCTTCCTGTTTTGGCTGAAGAAGCATAGCCGTAAGTGACAGCAGAACCGCCACAACGACCACCATGACCGTCGAATAGATGAAAATATATCGGTTTGTAAACATTCGGTAATTGCTTTATACAGTTTTTCAATCAGATGTTGACATGAGCTTTCTGCCACCGTTTTCGTCGCTTGCTTATATTCGCCTGAATAACGTAATGGTCAATAAGCGGGGCAAAGACATTCATGAAAAGGATGGCCATCATCATGCCTTCGGGGTAGGCGGGATTAAATACCCTCACCATGATGGCAAAGAAGCCTATCAGGAATCCGTAGATATACTTTCCTTTTGTGGTCTGAGTGGCTGTGACCGGGTCCGTGGCCATGTAAACAGCCCCGAAGGCAAAGCCTCCCATCACAAGCTGTTTCCATGCCGGGACCATCATGTAGTCGTTGATGGCTACCAGGTTGAAGATCAGCCCCATCACAATCCCGCCAACCACCACAGATAGCATGATACGCCAGCTGCCAACACCGGTGATAATCAGGATCAGGGCCCCAATGAGGATGGCCAGTTTGGAGGTTTCACCGATGGAGCCCGGGATGAATCCCAGGAACATGTCCATCGGGTTGGGGATCTTGTGTACCTCTCCCACCATGGCATCACCGAGCGGAGTTGCTCCTGAAAAGGCATCCGGCTTGTCCGCGATCCATACCTTGTCGCCCGAGATGTCCTTCGGGTAGGCAAAGAAAAGAAAAGCCCTGGCCGTCAGTGCCGGGTTGAGGATGTTCATGCCGGTGCCACCAAAGACCTCTTTTCCGAAGATCACGGCAAACGCAGTGGATACGGCTACCATCCAGAGAGGCACATCGGGAGGCATGATCAGCGGGATCAGCATTCCGGTCACAAGGAATCCTTCATTGACCTCATGGCCACGTGCCTGGGCAAAAGCGAATTCAATGGCAAGTCCGGTCACATACGATACGATGATGATGGGCAAAACCTGGAGAAAGCCAAACCAGAAGTTCTGCCAGAGGGTAGCTTCGATGTCGTTGGCGAGGAAATGCTCGAAGCCAACATTCCACATTCCGAACAACAACGGGGGGATCAGGGCGATCACCACAACGCTCATGGTTCTCTTCATGTCAACCGCATCCCGTATGTGGCTCCCCTTGAAGGTCACCTTGTCGGGGACGAAGAGGAACGACTCGAATGCTTCAAAGGTTGAATGAAGCTTTTCAAGCTTTCCTCCTTTTTCAAAATGGGGTTTTACCTTGTCGAGATATCTTCTCAGTCCTTTCATTCCAGTAGGTGGTTTGTATATTGATGACTAGGTGGTTTCTATCCGCAGAAAATCAAGCCCTTTCCGTACGATTGACTGGATCTCCGTTTTGGAGGTATCAATGAATTCAACCAGGGAGAAATCTTCGTGGTCTATCTCGTAGATGCCCAGGTTCTCCATGAGGTCGATGTCTTCCACCATAATTGCTTTGATCAGTTGCATCGGGTAAATATCGAATGGAAACACCTTCTCGTATTTCCCGGTCATAACGAAAGCACGTTCTCCTCCGTGGATGTTTGTATCGAGTTTGTATTTCTTTTTGGGAAACAAAGGGGCGAAGAACTGGCTGTAGAAACTGAACTTATCAAACCCGGGCCAAGCCCATCCGAAGAACTCGGAATAGTCGCCTTCGGGGATCACTGTTATCTGGGAATCGTAGAACCCTGCGTATCCATCCGGGGTGATCCTGGATCCGGTAAGTACGTTTCCGCTGATATATCTTGGACTCCCGCCAAACCTGTTTCCACTGATCATGTCGAGAATACAGGCCCCGTTCAATGTCTTGTAATAGGCAGGATTCAGGATCATCGAGCCGGTAAGGGCATACAGTTTTGTGGCATCGTATTTTCCGGTCAGGAATAGCCTGCCTATCATCAAAACTTCCTGGGGCCGGAGGTACCAGATCACATCCCCTTTGTTGATCGGATCCAGCCTGCTTACCTGTGTGCTCACATTCCCGGTCGGGTGCGGCCCGGAGAACCGGTTTATCTCCACACCTTTGGTTTCAAGGAAAACCCGGGAAGTGGAAGGGGCGTCAAATACGTTCAGGTGTACCTTTCCGGAAGTCAGTTTTCTCAGTGCGTCAATACCGGTCTGAAATGCTTCGGCCTGCCCTTCAACAATAAAGTTGTAGTCGGGAGCCAGGGGGGCGGTATCGAAGGCAGGGATGAAAATGGCTTTGGGATTGTCGGCCGGGTTGGCAATGGTACTGAAAGGCCGTTGCCTGATAAGAGGCCAGAGTCCGCATTGAAGGAGCTTTTCCGCTACCTGTTCCCGCGACATACTGTTGGGGTCGGCTTTCCCGAAATTGACGTATTCGATTTTGTCATCCGCTTCAACGATGATCTCCAGCAGCAATCTTTTCTCCCCTCTGCGGATCTCCTGGACCTTTCCGCTAACCGGAGAGGTAAAAAGTATCTGGTCCCTGAATTTGTCATGATACAGCGGCGTTCCGGCTTTTACTTCATCGCCTTCCTGGACAAGGACTTTCGGGAAAAGGCCGATAAAATCGATGGGTTTGGAGGCAATCAACCGGGGGGAAATGGGGACGACAGTTTTTGAAGCTTCTCCAACAAGGTGAATATCAAGGCCTTTTTTAACCTTAATGGTTGCAGACATCATAAGTATATATCTAAATAAAAGAGGGTGCAATGTTACGAAAAAAACAGTTAAACGGGATAAAATTGATGCGGTTTTTACCCCGGGCTGACCAGTTAACCCAGGTGGAGGATTTTATTCAGCCTTGCCGGATCCATGTAAACGTGCTCTGTAACGGAGCTTCCACAGGAAGTATTGATCTGACTATAACAGGAGGCACTCCAGGTTTTAATTATCTGTGGAGCACCAATGACAGCACAGAAGATATATCCGGACTGCCGGCCGGCTCCTACACTGTGACGGTAACCGATTTCAACCAATGCAGTGGGACATTATCCGTTCTCATAACAGAACAGCCGGCTTTCTTACCAACCCTCACTGGCGCTTCCCCTGTTTGCGCCGGGTCGACAGGAAATGTCTATTTCACGGAATCCGGCATGGTGAATTATACCTGGACAGTCTCTTCAGCAGGGACCATCACGGCAAGCGGTTATCTGCATGCATTCATTACAACCCAGTGCATTCCTTGCAGTTCATTGAGTCCTGAAAGTTCAAATCCAATAGGATCCGGAGAGGTCCCCGGAGAAGAACCTGAACCAAAAAATTCTGATAACAATGCTTTCCGGGTTTATCCCAATCCTTCCGGGGGAACCTTCACAGTAGCTAAGACAGGAGAATTTCTTCAACAGGATTTCAATATATCTATTTACACCCTTTTCGGGAAGGAAATACACTCAGAAAAGATTTCCGGGGAATCAAAGCATGATTTTATTCTTGGCAACATCCCGTCCGGAATTTATATCCTGAAAGTGTTCGCAGGTGAACAAACTTATACCTTCAAACTGATTATCAACAGATAACCTTCTCACTCAAACTCGATTAATTAGAAAACAAATCAAAAGAACACTAACGAACACCTTTTGTATCAACCGGCAGGAGGCTTTCCGGTTATACAATAGTTAATTCCTTCTTGACATCCCAAGATGATTCCTGATAAAAAGGAGTCTTCTCACAAGTTAAGGCAGCTTTTTATGCGCCAAGGCTTCCAAAGGATCGGGACACGCGGGCAGACTCCGCTACTGCTGTCACTGCCGGGTATAACTTTTCTTTTTAATTTCGCAGGGAGTCTCTGAGAATTCCTGCCATGGTCCAAAAAAAACCGGACAATATAACCCTTTCTGTCAGTGCTACTGAAAAAATGCCGGTTCTGTTTATCGGCCACGGAAGCCCGATGAATGCTATTGAAGAGAACAACTTTGTGGAAGGATGGAGAGGTATTGGGGCCACGCTGCCTGAACCGGCAGCCATTCTGTGTATCTCTGCTCACTGGGAAACGCGGGGAGTCCGTGTCACTGCCATGCATCAGCCACGGACTATACACGATTTCGGAGGATTCCCCCGGGAGCTTTATGCAGTTCAATATCCTGCCCCGGGAAGTCCGGAACTTGCAGAAGCTATTATCGACCTTGCCGGTGAGAACCGTATTACGACGGATTTCGAATGGGGACTTGATCATGGATGCTGGAGTGTGCTGAAAAGGATCTTCCCGGATGCTGATATCCCTGTCGTACAATTAAGCCTTGATCGCACACAGCCTGCCGGGTTCCATTATAACCTTGCCCGGAAGCTTACCCCGCTACGCCGGAAAGGGATCCTGATCCTCGCCAGCGGGAACATGGTTCATAACCTGGCCCTGGTGGCCTGGGACCGGGTGGATCAGCGCGGTTTCGGCTACGACTGGGCCATCGAAGCCAATGAGAAGATGAAATCGTTTATCCGGGCAAAGGATCATCGTTCGCTGATCGGCTACCAGTCGCAGGGAAAAGCATTTGACCTGGCTATTCCGACGCCGGAACATTTTCTGCCTCTGCTTTACGCGCTGGCCCTGCAGGAAGATCAGGATACGGTCGAGATCTTCAATGACAAGGCCTTGATGGGTTCGCTGACCATGACATCTCTTAAAATCAAATGACAAAATAGAAAAATGACAAATCAACCTCAACGCCGGGATAATGGTAACTGACAGAAAGGTTCGTATAAAACCTGCTCCTGCAAGGGTCAGGGTAGTTGTAATGGCCATCATAAACCTGGCCTTTGCCTGTTCCCTCATATCCCAGGAAAATAAGCCCGTCTATACCGGGAATAATTTTGAAATTATCAGTCCGGGTGCGACACCTGAAGAGATTATCCGGAAAGCCGCCGGCATCAGCCCCTCGGCCAACCAGCTTGAATGGCAGCGGAATGAGTTTATCGGCTTTTTTCACTTCGGGATAAACACGTTTACCGACAGGGAGTGGGGAGACGGGAGTGAAGATCCTGAACTGTTCAATCCATCCGGACTGAACGCCAGGCAGTGGGTCAGGGTGACGCGGAATGCCGGGATGAAGCTGGTGATCATCACTGCCAAACACCATGATGGTTTCTGCCTCTGGCCATCAAAATACACCAGCCATTCGGTTGCCTCAAGTCCATGGAAAAAAGGGAACGGTGATGTGGTTGGCGAGGTGGCATCCGCCTGCCGGGAATATGGATTGAAGTTTGGATTTTACCTGTCGCCATGGGACAGGCATGAGGCTTCGTACGGGGATTCGGAACGATACAACGAATTTTTCCTGAACCAGCTCAGGGAGTTGCTCACGCAGTACGGAGAAGTCTCAGAAGTTTGGTTTGACGGCGCCTGTGCGGAGGGACCTGACGGGAGGATGCAGGTGTACGACTGGATGTCGTATTACGCAATGGTCAGGGAGCTACAGCCAGGAGCGGTGATCGCTATCCGCGGGCCGGATGTACGCTGGGTGGGAACGGAATCAGGCTATGGAAGGTCCACCGAATGGAGCGTCCTTCCCGATGTGGTCAAAACGCCCGATCCATTGGAGGCTTCCATGCATCACTTTTCCCCGGATAATGCTTTTATCCCCGTGGACCGGACCGCTGAAGACCTGGGGAGCCGGGAGAAGCTGAAAGGAGCCCGAACCCTTGCCTGGTATCCCGCCGAAACGGATGTTTCGATCAGGCCCGGCTGGTTCTACCATACATCAGACGACAGCCTGGTAAAATCGCCTGAACAGCTGGTCGACATCTATTTTCATTCTGTTGGGATGAACTCTGTCCTGTTGCTGAATATCCCTCCCGACAAGCGGGGCCGGATCCATGCTGCCGACATCCGAAGCCTCAGGGGAATGAAAAAGATCCTGGATGAGACCTTCCGGCCCAACCTCCTGGAAAGGGCTGCGGTAAAGTCATACAACGGACTGATGGAGTATACCCTGCCACAAGCCGTGACGTTCGACGTAGCCCTGGTTCAGGAGGACATCAGAGCGGGCCAGCGGATTGAAAGGTTCCATCTCGAGGCCTTTGACGGAAACGCTTGGAAAACATTCTCTACCGGTACTACAGTTGGCTACAAACGGCTTCTCCGTTTTCACACGGTTACTTCACAAAAAATACGGTTTATCCCCGACGAATCCAGGTCTGAACCGACCATCCTGCAGGTTGGCCTGTACAAACAACCATAGAATAGACCAGGATCCGTGCTGTCGTTCCATCTATCGCAGCAAACTTTCTTTGGTATTATTTAGAATAAGTATTAATTAAAATAGTATTTTTGCACAATTGTACCCGTATGAAGATGTAAACCGTGTTGAACAACGGGTAATGAACTTTATTCATTGTAAAATTTTTAAAGTATATAGTATGACTGAAAAAAAAATCATAGCTGTAATGGGAGCCACCGGAGCACAGGGTGGTGGCCTTGTCCGTGCGATCCTGCAGGACAAAAACAGTCCGTTCACCGTTCGCGCGATAACGCGTAACGTGAACAGTGATAAAGCCCGCGCACTGGCGGAGATGGGAGCGGAAGTGGTATTTGCAGACCTCGATGATCATGCCAGCCTTGAAAATGCTTTTACCGGAGCATATGGCGCCTTCTGTATCACCTTTTTCTGGGAGCATTTTTCCGCTGAGAAAGAGAAAGCAGATGCCAAAGCCATGGCCGAGACGCTCAAGAAAGCCGGAGTAAAGCACGTAATCTGGTCGACGCTGGAAGACACCAGAAAATTCATCCCGCTCACCGACAACCGGATGCCAACCCTTCTTGGGGGATACAAGGTTCCGCACTTCGATGCAAAAGAGGAGGCGAACGAATTTTTTATCTCCGGCGGCGTTCCGACCACTTTCCTCTACACTGCTTTTTATTGGGAGAATTTCATCTTTTTCGGAGCCGGACCGCAAAAAGGACCCGACGGAAAACTTTACCTGACCATGCCCATGGGGGATGCCCGGCTTCCAGGTATTGCATCTGAGGATATCGGTAAAGTTGCTTACGCCATTTTCAGGGAGGGGCCCGGTATGATCGGCAAGAAGGTATATATCGCCGGCGAACACCTGAATGGGAAGCAAATGGCTGAAGCTCTATCGAAAGCAACTGGGAATGAGATCAATTACCACGATGTGGATCCGGATATCTACCGTGGCTTCGGTTTCCCGGGTGCCGATGAGATGGGCAACATGTTCCAGTTCAAACGCGACTTCAACGACTATTACTGCGGGATACGAGACTTGAATTATGTTCGTAAGCTAAATCCGGAACTCCTGACATTTGATCAGTGGCTGAAACAGAATGCCTCCAGGATCCCGGTCGAGGGATAAACTTTATATGATGGTAATAGCTGTTTCTTGTTACTTTTGAAATCAAATTTGTAACGGATGAAAATTATTACCACTGCGATCCTGTTGGGAATAACCCTTCTGGCGGTTCCTGTTTTTAGCTATTTTTTTGGCACTGCCCTTGAGCCGGAGGAATGGATGGCATTGAATATGCTGATCATACTCCTGCTGATTGTCATTGCATACACGTTTATTGTTGGTGAACTTACCGGCAACAACAGCCAGGTAGATAAGTTATGGAGCATACTGCCCGTCGTTTACTCCTGGATTGTTGCCGGTTATGGCGATTATTCACCGCGGCTTGTTCTGATGAGCACCCTTGTGACAATATGGGGCATCAGGCTTACAATGAATTTTGCCATGAAAGGTGCTTACCAGTGGCGGTTTTGGGCTGGTGAAGAGGATTACCGCTGGCTGGTGTTAAGGCAGAAGCCAGAATTTCAACCGCGATGGAGATGGACTCTCTTTAACCTGCTCTTTATCTCAGGGTACCAGAATATCCTGATTCTGCTATTTACCCTGCCAACCATAATAGCACTTCAGAACAATGCCGTGCCGTTGGGACTTTTGGACTACATCGCAGCAGGACTGATGCTGCTTTTCGTTGCTTTCGAAACAATGGCCGACATTCAGCAATGGAACTTTCAAAGCAAAAAACTGGCCGCAATCAGAACCGGCCAGGAGTTGAAGGGAGACTATAAAAAGGGGTTCCTTGACAAGGGTCTCTGGGCTCTCAGCCGCCATCCGAATTACTTTGCCGAACAAGCCATCTGGGTCTGTTTTTACCTCTTCAGCGTTGCGGCAGGAGGAGAGTGGTTTAACTGGAGTGTTTCCGGGTCCCTTTTGCTGATCGTGTTATTCCAGGGGAGTTCAAGCTTCAGCGAGGAGATCAGCGCAAGCAAATATCCTTCGTATAAAGAGTATCAGAAAACCGTATCCCGGTTTTTTCCTTTTCGTTTCTGATTTCCTCGGTTGCCAGGAATTTGCAGTTTTCCGTTCTATCAGCACCGGTGATGTTGATCTTTATAACCGTACGTATTTTTATTTCATCCTCCTTTGAGTCGGCCTTATCAGGCTGGTAATCTCCCGTCCATCTGCCTCTTCACCATCCACTCAGGATATTCCGTCACTAATGCGCTGACCTGGTCCAGCCAGTTCATCTCATCCTCTGATAATTGCAAATTTGTAGAGGCAATGTTATCAAGCAACTGGCCGGTCCTTTTCGCCCCAATGATGATGCTTGTCACGGCCGGTTTTCGAAGCATCCATGCCAGCGCCACCTGTGCAACTGAAACAGTGTACCGTCCGGCAATCTCAGCCATCACATCGATGATCTGGTAAGCTCCCTCCTTGTTTAACGGTGGGAAATCGAATTCATCCCGGCGGCTTTCACCGGCTTTTTGCCTGTCGCGGGAATATTTACCCGTCAGGAATCCGCCGGCAAGAGGACTCCACGGCATCAGCCCCAGCCTTTCGCTGAGGGCCATGGGAACGATTTCCCGTTCGATGTCGCGGCCGGCAATGGAATAATAATTTTGCAATGCCACGAACTTCGTCCAGCCCATTTTATCAGCAAAGTCATTGGCTTTCACAACCATCCAGGCAGGATGGTTGCTTATCCCAAGGTACCTGACCTTACCTGCCCTCACCACCTCTTCCAACCCGCGCATGGTCTCTTCCAGCGGAGTAACCGGGTCAACTCCATGAATATAGAGCAGGTCGATGTGCGACATCCCCAGCCGGATCAGACTGTCATTGACGGAATCGATGATGTGGCCCCGCGATAATCCTACCTGGTTAGCTCCGGGCCCCATCCTTGCCCTCACTTTCGTTGCAAGGAAAATTTGTTGCCTGCTGATTCCGAGTGATTGCAGAGCTTGTCCTGTCATGATTTCCGACAGGCCTTCTGAATAAACATTGGCAGTGTCAATGAAATTGATTCCATGCTCGATCGCCTTTTTGACCAGTTGATCGACTTCTTCCTGCGGCAATGCTCCGATGGTTGTCCAGAATCCTTTACCACCAAATGTCATTGCCCCAAGACAGAGTTCCGAAACGAGGATGCCTGTGTTCCCTAATAAATTGTACTTCATGTTGTTGTGTTTTCATTAAGTGTAATACATTGAACCCGTTGAGAAATTGGCAACTAAATTCGCGACAACCGAAAGTACTAATTCTCCGTGACTAATTTTTCTATATTTTTGCGCGTAAATTAACATCCTCTTCTAAACCCAGCTCAACATTATGAAAAGATTGACCTCCTTCAACCATCCATTGTCATTTTTCCTGGTGAGTACCATCGTATTTTTATCATTCTCATTATCATCCTCTGCCCAGTACCAGGATGATCCGAGCCGCGACCGGATCCCGTGGGAATTGCTGAATATCCAGCCGAATAACACTGATGCCCCTCTTTCCACTGTCATGACGATAAACAATTATGACAACTTCAATCTCGGTGTAGACTTCGGTGAAAGCAACATTGCCGAGAATCCGCAGGTTCCTGCCTGGTTTTTCACTGCTTACAATACCAACGACGCGCATCATTCCGAGAACGGGATCGACTGGGCTGACACAAGCCCTTCATTCGGCGCTACCATGCAGGGGGATCCCGTGGTAACTTATGACAGCCTCGGCAACCTATTCTACCAGAATATGTACGGCCCTTCATCCATCCAGGGGGTTAAGGTGATGAAATCCACCAACAACGGAGCCACCTGGGGCCCTTCTGTCACGGCTGTCGCAGGGGTTGACAAAAACTGGATGGCCTGCGATCAGACCAGCGGACCTTATGCAAATTACGTGTATGTTTGCATGACCGCCGGTTCTGGAGGGAATTTCGCCCGCAGCACCGATCATGGTGCTACGTTTACTACGACCTTCACCCCTTCCACACAAAGCATTCCCGGAATGATGGTCTGCGTAGGCCCTTACAACAATATCCAGGGCGGTGCGGTCTACGTCGTGACAAACAGCGGAAGCGCTTTCGCCTCTACCTATACCTTTTACCAGTCTCAGGATGGCGGTGCAACATTTTCCCAGATGTCGGCGCAGCAGTTTTCAGGCTATGTCGGCACCAATGTCGGAGGAAGAAATTCTGTCGAGAACATGCGTACCCGTCCGTACCCGATGATTGCCGCCGACAACAGCTATGGACCAAAACGAGGCAGGTTTTATTGTGTTTACGCCTCAAACGATCCTCCCGGAAACGGGAACAAACCGGATATCTGGTCCCGTTATTCCGACGATGGAGGGGCCACGTGGTCGTCAGCGATCCTTGTCAATGATGATTTGAACCCTCAAAGCCACCACCAGTGGCACCCGGCCATCTGGTGCGACAAGCAAACCGGGAGGCTTTATGCCATGTGGATGGATACCCGTGATTGCCCCACCAGTGACAGCGCCCTGATCTATGCCTCATACTCTGATAATGGTGGTGTTACCTGGGCAGCCAACCAGGCTGTTTCCAACCAGAAGATGAAGATTAACTGCTCCACATGCGGCGGTGGCGGTACACCCAGGTACCAGGGTGATTACAATGGGATCGTATCCAATAAAAAAGTGGGAATGGCCGGATGGACAGACTTCCGGCAGGGTTCTTTCATGAGCGTAACGTCCTATTTTCCTGATTTTGCCATGTCGGTCAACCATACTTCAGACACCCTCTATGTGAGCAGCGACAGCACCGATTTCATTGTCAGCATTCCCGGGGTGAAGCTATACTCTGATACGGTTGTCCTGTCAGGCCAGATAACCCCCGCTCCTGCATCAGGAAGTATCACCTTCACCTACCCGCAGGGAAACACGATCACCTCATTCCCGGGTTCCAAAATTGTAAGGCTAAAACTTACCGGCAACGTCCCTGCATCAACTTACCAGGCGCATTTTTTTGCCAAAGGGCCTAACGGAACGCCGGCGCACCAGCGGAATGCCACTATCACGGTTATCGTGCCTGTCGGACTTAACGTCTCCGTAACCGCCACACCGTCTGTCGTTTGTACAGGAGGCTCAACGCAACTGCAGGCGTTTGCCAGCGGAGGAACCCCGGCCTACAGCTACCTGTGGACATCCAACCCTCCCGGCTTTACCTCCGCCCAGGTCAGTCCCACTGCATCCCCTGCTGTCAACACCTGGTATATCTGCAAGGTTACCGACAATACAGCCGCATTTGACAAAGACAGTGTTCTTGTTACCATGGCTACCCTCCCTGCAACTCCGGGAGCCATAACAGGAAACGTGACGCCATGTCAGACCTCCACCACCAGTTACAGCATCGCAGCCGTAACGGGTGCAACCACCTATAACTGGACCGTTCCCACCGGTTCCACGATCCTTTCAGGGCAGAACACTACCTCCATTTCCGTCCTCTGGGGAGGGACCTCCGGAAGCGTTACAGTTACAGCAGGGAACAGTTGCGGGAACAGTCCGGCCAGCCAGCTTGCCGTGACAGTTTCTCCGGTACCTTCGGCCCCGGGCACCATCACAGGCAGTGCAACGCCATGTGAGGCCGCCACCATCACTTACAGCATTGCATCCGTTCCGGGTGCCACATCTTATACCTGGACGGTACCTGCGGGAGCAACCATTTTTTCGGGACAGGGCACCACTTCCATATCCGTTCTCTGGGGTGCGATATCAGGTAACGTGGCTGTTACCGCTGCAAATACCTGTGGCAACGGACCGGCAAGCCAGCTTGTTGTGACTGTCACCCCACTTCCGTTGATGCCTGGCACGATTAACGGACCGTCGAATGCCTGCGAGAATGCAACGGTTTCCTTCAGCGTTGTGCCTGTTGCAGGGATAACCAACAACTGGACAGTGCCTCCGGATGCAACCATTACATTCGGACAGGGAACCGCTGCCATTACCGTGCTTTGGGGTAGCACAGCAGGTACAGTCAGCGTAGATGCTCAGAATAGTTGCGGAACAAGTTCTCCCAGTTCACTGGCTGTAGGGATCGAGACCCTGCCCGGTGCCGCCCAGGCGATATCAGGCCCCGACACAGTTTGCCAGGGTGAAGGCGGTTACCAGTATAGCATTCCGGCTATTCCGAATGCCACAAGTTATGTATGGACATTGCCTCCGGGGGCAAGCATCACACAGGGCCAGGGGACAAACACGATCGAGGTTTATTTCAGCGATTCCGCACTGTCCGGTAACCTTTTATCGGCCGGGAGCAACAGTTGCGGTATTGGAAATGAGAGTTCGAAATACATAGATGTGATGGTGTGCACAGGGGTTGATGAGAACCAGCTCCGTTCACGAATCTTGATCAGCCCCAACCCGGTCAGTGACCTGTTATCGGTTTCCATCAAAGGACCGGAGAAACAGATCCGGATGAGTATCATGGACATTAGAGGCAAGATCGTTTATGAAGAATCTTTCGACAATCTTCCTGAAGAATTTACGCAACAAATTGACGTTAGCGGATTTGCAAAGGGACTTTACCTGATCAGACTCACCAGTGATACCCGGGTCTTTAACGGGAAGTTTATTGTGGAGTGACGAAGTACTTTTTCTGATGAAATGGGTATCTTTGCCTGAAACCTGCGGGATTATGGAAAGATTGATCTATGTCAACAAAACCCTTGAAAAAGGATTGGGGATCTTTGCAGCCAGAGATATCCGGAAAGACGAAATCATCAGCGAATTCAAAGGCCCGCGTGTTAAAATCGAACGGTTGGAGGATCTTCCGCAGGAGGTGCTGGAACATCTGTTCAATGTTGGAGTAGATGAATACCTCGTGACTTTTGAGCCGGAGGTTCGTACCAACCACTCCTGCAATCCTAACGCCGGGATCATCAATGACGTACAATTAATTGCCATGCGGGGCATCAAAAAAAACGAAGAAATCACCTTCGATTATTCGATGATCATCGCCGACGAGTGGGTCATGGAATGCCGGTGCGGAACGCCGGAATGCCGAAAGTTCATAGGGAAGTACAGGGATCTGACTGCAGAGCTGAAAAAAAAATATGAGAACTATTCACCCGGCTGGATTAAAAACACCTGAGGAGGAACCCTGTAAGCGGCATCCCTTGTGAAATATTGTGGTGGTCAGTTTTTCTGTTTATGATCATAGAAGGTCAACTTTACCACCAGGTTCTTTCCGGGGACACGAATCTCTGCCCCGGTCATATAAT
>Ga0172369_10003819_pt1 | contig 19571 bp, 19 predicted proteins | sample LakKiv25m_FD_114539 | JGI IMG/M metagenome (GOLD analysis project Ga0172369, IMG submission 114539) | Freshwater microbial communities from Kabuno Bay, South-Kivu, Congo - kab_022012_11.25m | ecosystem: Environmental > Aquatic > Freshwater > Lake | place: Democratic Republic of the Congo...
ATCGATCTTCGCGTTCAGCTCTCGCCGCATCTTCCGCAGCTCCGAGGAAAAACTCAGACTCCCGATCGCCTTCCCGTATGCCTTCTGCAGTCTCGTCTTCGCCATATTGTTGATTCAACCATCCCTTCCCGCGCAATGCAAGAATAAATCGGAAAATAAAGCGCGGGGCCGCCCCTGCAAAAAGGACAGCCCCGCGCTCAATGAGTGCGTGTAGCGCGGAGCCCAACTGTCAGGAATTCGCTTTTTTCTTATCCCGATGTGCCTGTATAAAAGGCAAAGAGAAGAAAACTACACACAGAATGAGAAGGATAAGGCTCGCGGGGCGCGTAAAGAATACTCCGAAGCCCCCCATAATCACCGCTCTTCTGAAACTCGCCTCGGCGAGATTCCCAAGAACGAGGCCAAGGACAATGGGTGCCATCGGAAAACCATAACGTTTAAGTAGCCATCCGGCAACACCAAAACCAAGGCACACAAATACATCGAATAGCGAATTTTTAACCGCGAAGCTCCCTACGACCGCGATCGAGATAATGAGTGGAATAAGAAGCTGTTGCGGAATGAGTGTTACTTTGACCCAAAGCCTGCTTCCAAGAAGTCCAACGAATAGCATGATAATATTTGCAACCAACATGCTCGCGAAAAGCCCATAGACGAGATCAGGTTGTTGTGAAAAGAGCATAGGACCAGGAACAAGATCGTGAATCATCAAAGCGCTGATGAGGACCGCGGTCGAAGCGCTGCCTGGAATTCCAAGTGTTAAGAGAGGAACCATCGCTCCACCAACTGAGGCGCTGTTCGCTGCTTCAGAAGCCGCGACGCCTTCCGGATTCCCTTGACCGAAGGTTTCTGGTGTCTTGCTCGTACGCTTGGCTAAATCGTAGCTGAGAAATGAGGCGATAGCAGAACCCGCGCCTGGGAATATGCCTATCACCGTACCCAACACCGAGGATTGGATCGTTACTCTCTTCAGTTTCCAATAATCTCGTATTTTAGGCCACTCTCCCTCTGCTTTTGCGCCTTTGAGTGTACCACTCGTATTCGGAAGCTTTGTTTCAAGCCTTTCGAACACTTCGCTCAATGCGAAGAGACCGATCAGCGCAGGAATGAAATTAAAACCGTCAAATAGCTCGATCGCGCCGAAAGTGAACCGTTTGACTCCCGAAATTGGGTCGAGACCAATCGTGCTAAGAAGGAGGCCCAGCAACGCCATCGCGAACGCCTTTATACCATTTTTACCACCGAGAGAAGCAACACTTGTGAGCCCAAGCAACGCAAGTGAAAAATACTCGGCTGGGTGCATTTTCACCGCAACCGCCGCAAGTGGCTTTGAAAAAAGTATGAGTATGATGATACCAATGAACCCGCCAACTACCGAAGCGACGAGTGAAACACCAAGTCCCCAGCCAGCTTTCCCCTGACGGGCAAGAGGATATCCGTCGAACGCCGTCGCGATCGCGGAAGGAGTACCAGGGGTATTGATAGTAACCGCGGTAATCGATCCTCCGTAATTTGAAGCTAAATATACTGCGGTGAGCATGATAAGAGAGATGCTGGCTGGCATGCGAAAGGTGAAGGGGAGCATGAGCGCTACACCCATAGAAGGAGAAAGGCCAGGCATCGCGCCGACCCATATTCCGAATACAACACCGGCGGTGATAGCCAAAATTGGAATAATACCGAATAGACTGCTAAAACCCTGAATTAAATGATTCACCATATCCATATGAAGTACTCCTTAGATTGGATCATGGGACGCGCCTTGATATGCGGGCGGTCACTACAGGTTGAGTAGGAAACCCTGTGGAAAGGAGACGAAAAAAAGCCTGTAGAACAAGATATAATTGAAGGCGATCCATCCAATCGAAATGAGCATGATAATAAACCACCGGCGATAATGGAGCATAAGAATGCTAGCAACAAGAAATATAAAACTGGCTATAAAAAACCCAAGAAGCGGCATGACCGCTACGTAGATAATAGACGCGGTTATATATAAAAGAGGCAACTTGAATGATCCGCTCTCTGGATCTCTAGACTCTTTTTTTCGAAGTATATTTATGAGCAGATACACACAGCATGCGAGGATGCCGAATATCCATAGCCGTGGGAGCATTGCCGCGGTGACTTGTCCTGATTTTCGAAAACTATACGTGATCAGCAAGAATACGATCGAAATATATATCAACGCAAAGATTACCAGGGTTTGCCCCCTGTATTCTTTCGGCATCGCTTTTTTAATCGCGAATCCGCTTAGAAACAGGTAGCCTATAAAGACAATTATGATAAACAACAACCCCTGAGGGGTATTCATGGAATTTCCCAATTGTGCGAGAGAACTCATAAAAAAGTAACCCCTTTCGCTGCAAACAACATGCGGTGGTGTGTGCAGGTTATTGCTCCATGCCACCACCGCGATTGTCGTACACTTTTCCCTTACGGTTTTAAGAATTTCTTCATATCTACCATATCATTTTTAATCATGGCATTGAATTTGTCCGCCCGATAGTGTACGAGCTGCATTCCATTCTTTTCAAAAAAAGCCTTCCAATCTGGATCATTGGTGATCTTGTCGAATAGCGCGTCATACCACGCCACAATATCGGCCGGCGTTCCTTTCTTAACCGTAAAACCTCGCCACATCGACTCCTCGTCCATTCCCGGAACGCCGGATTCCTTTAAGGTTGGAACATTTGGGAATTGAGACAAACGCTCAGGAGCGGCGATCGCAATCATTTTAAGATCTGGTTTCCCTGATATATCAGCTGGATTGCCGACATATACCTGCCCCTGGCCACCAATCACTGCTGCCATCGCCTGCGCACCGCTGTCAAACGGTACAAATTTACCAGAAATACCTGTCATTTCCCAGAATTTATACGTTTCATATTCATCGATTCCCGGAGGCGCGATCCATATTTGGTTTCCTGGTTTGGCCTTCGCATCGGCAATTACATCCTGGATCGTTTTATACTTCGATTTTGTGCTCACGATGATTGCCTCAGGATCGGAGACCATAAGTGACATCCAATCCAGCGTAAACGGATCCATCGTCGAATCTGTGCTGATGAGGTTTCCGATATTCGAGCGCGTTACCGCAAACAGCGTGTAACCATCGGCTGGCTGCGAGAGTACATACTCCCATGCAACAAGACCGCCAGCACCAGCCTTATTCTCGACCACCATCGTGGCATTGGTGTATTTCGCCGCGATCTGTACCATCTTGCGTGCGGTGATATCGATAAGTCCGCCTGGAGCCGTATATACGATCAGATGGATCGGTTTACTAGGGAATGTTCCCTTCGATTGAGCGCCTACCGTGAAGACTGCCGAAAACGATATAAGAATCATGCACGCGATCACAATCCTTTTCATATTTTATTCCTCCTCCTTGAGGTTACGCTTCAAGACCAACGACGCGCTTCGCGGCTCTCAGATAGTTCGTGTTTGGAAGCTGCGCGATTCCAAGGCTCTCGACAACTTGTTTCATACCAGCATAATTCTCGCTCTCAACGCACGCCGATTCAACAAGCGCGCCATTGAACCAGACTTGCGCATATTCGCAGATTATTCCATCGATCGTAAATCCAAAGCGCAATTTTTCCACCGACACAGGAACGAGATCGGGGTGTTTCCGTGCCATCTCGATGAATTCTTCTATTGTATAGCTATCCTTATCTAGTTTCATTTCTGCTTTAAGATGAGATAGAATCGTCATAAGATCCTCGCGCTTCACAGGGAATTGGAATTTGCCGCGCGGCTGGAATATCTCGTAGCCTTCTGGGGTTTCTCCAACCTTCGTCTTGATGTCGAGAAGGCCATCCCTCACTTTCACATTCGCCTCATTCGTGTTCACCGAGAGGAAATAGGTCTCTTTTGGCATCCTTCGCTTCTGAAAGAGAACTGTTTTTCCGTTCCATATCTTCTCTGTGACAATATCGATGATGCTTTGTCCAAACACACGGAATTCCGCACGTGGAACTATTTTCGCCGCTTCCTCGGCCGAGGTCGCAACATTCTTCGCAAATGGATCAGCCATGTTTCCCTCCTCAATACGATGTTGTTCGTTGTAGACTGATCACATTATCTACCTGATTTATAAATTTTACTAATAAATAGATTTTATCTTATCGATAAAAAAGTTTGATAATTCAAAAACCATTTTTTAACCTACAATATTCCTTGCATCAAAGTCTGAAAGGTAAAGCTGAAAATTCCCAAGGAGGATCCAATGAGCAAAGGCAACATGACACTGAGCGCTTTCTTGAAGTCTGTCCGAACGCGGATTGTCACAGGTTCGAAACTGTGCGTCATTATGGGCAATGAGGCAGCCGACCTCGATTCAATGGTTTCAGCAGTCGTTTATGCGTGGTACAAAACGTCGATCGCCACTGAGGACTCGATAGTCTATGTCCCGCTCATACCAATTCCGCGAGAAGATTTTAGACTTCGAACTGAGGCGGTTTATCTCTTCGCTCAATCAAAAATAGTCGAAAAGGATCTTCTCTTTATTGAAGACATCGATCTCGCGGCACTCAGCGCCGCCCAAAAATTGCGGCTGATTCTCGTCGATCACAACAAACTCGGAAAAGCATTCTCGATGTACGCGGAATCAGTGGTCGAAATCATCGACCATCATCAGGATGAGGGTCTCTCCCCTGCGGCGAAAAAGGTTATCGAACCTGTAGGCTCGGCCTCGACTCTTGTCGCAGAGTCCATTGTCCGCGACATTCCAGAGAGAATTGATGCAGAAATCGCCACACTCCTTGAGGGCACAATGTTGCTCGATACTGTGAATCTCGATCCAGAAGCAGAGCGAGTAACCGAAAAGGATTCCAAAATGGCGTCAACTCTCTTGCCAATTTCGGGAATGGCGCAAAAATCGCTCTTCGATGCGCTGCAGTTCGAAAAATTCAATGTCGCCAATCTTTCAACCGCGGATATCCTTCGCAAGGATTATAAAGAATACATGGCAGGAGCGGTGCGATACGGCATGAGTTCCGCGCTTCTCTCGCTCGATTCGTGGAAGCAAAAAGATCCAGCCCTGACAAAAGAATTCGCCGCATACGCCGCATCGAGAAAGCTTGATCTTTTAATCGTGATGAACGCTTATACTCAGCCAAAGTTCACGCGCGAACTCGTGCTCTTTGGCACCGAGCGAGGATTGGTCGGCAGACTCGCGAGTGGACTCGAGCAAGCCGATTTAGGGCTTAGCCCGCTTGCAGCACCGGCTGGGGCTGATCCAAATACCTACAAATGGTACGCCCAGGCAAATGAATCGTACTCGAGAAAGAAACTGCAGCCAGTAATTCAGACGATTCTCTCTTGAACCCTTGCCTTCGTGTAATCGAGGAAAGCCTGGAGATGGGGGTCCAGGCTTTTTGTTTTTCTGCTGACAAGATACACATAACGATATAGTTCGAGCTTCGCGACAGGCACCGCGCGGAGCCACCCCGCTTCTATTTCCTGTTTTACCGCGCTGCGGGGAAGTATCGTGACTCCCAAATTGTGACCGATCATTCGCTTGATAGCTTCTGTGTTGCTCACCTCAAATGCAATATGGACAGAGTGGCCGCTTTGGTGGAAGCGTTCTTCGACACATCGACGCGTAAGAACATCACGCTGAGGCATGATAAGAGGAATCTGCAAGAGTTCTTCAACAGAGATGCTTTCTCTGACAGAAAGTGGATGCTGCGCTGAGAGAACAGCGACAAGCTCATCTTTCTTGATAAGGATTTCATTGAAGGCGCTCGGCGCGCTATGTTCTCGCTTTCTGCCGATAAAACCAACATCTATTTGGTGATCGAATATCATTTTCTCGATGCGATTTGCTTTTTCAATTATGAATGAGAAATAAACATCCGTATTCTCTTTTAGAAAGCCGGCGAGAATATTCGGTACCAGATGAACGCCTGGCAGACTGCTCGCCCCAATGCGTAAAAAGCTCTTCTTCGGATCCATCTCCTTGGGAATTGACGCGATGATCATAGCGTAATCGCGAAGAAGGCGCTCGGCATAGGGGAGCATGATCCTTCCCGCTTCCGAGAGATGAATCTTCCTGCCTTCCTTCTCTAGGAGCTTGGTATTAAGTGTATCTTCAAGATCCCTGATCTGCGCGCTGATCGCGGGTTGTGTATAGTTGAGCTCTCGTGCTGCTTTGCTTATGCTTTTGAGTTTGGCCACCGTGTAAAAGGCCCTCAATTTGATGATATCCATAAAAAATGATTATACCTGAAAATCGGCCACCCAAGTACCCTCGGGTGGCTCATGCATACATCTCGCTCCGTAAGCGCTTCAGCGGTTCTTTCTGCTGAATTCTTCCATGAAGCCAGCGGCGGATTTCACATTCTCGACCAAGTTCGCGTTGTAGATCGAGAAACGGATGCCGCCGGTCGAGCGGTGGCCTTTGACGCCCACGATGCCCGCTGCCTTCGCCTCTTTGACGAAGGTCTCTTCCATTTCGGGAGTTTTAAGGCGGAACACCACATTCATCTGCGAGCGCGAATCCTTCTCGACCGGGCCTCGGTAGAAGCCGTCGGAACCGTCGATCGCCGAGTAGAGAATGCGCGCTTTCTCCTCGTTGATCTTCGCCATGTTGTCGAGGCCGCCGATCGTATTGAGCAGCCACTTCATCGTGAGGTTGAGGATGTAGATGGAGAAGCAGGGAGGCGTGTTGTAGAGCGAATTGTTCTCCGCGTAAGTGCGGTAGGAGAGCATCGTCGGGAGCTTCGCCTGCTCCTGCGCGAGATTGTAGAAGTCTTCGCGGATCGCGGCGAGGGTGACGCCCGAGGGACCGAGGTTTTTCTGGGCGCCGGCGTAGATGAAGGAAAATTTGTCGGCGGGGAAGGGGCGCGAGAAGATATCGCTCGACATATCGCAGACGAGAGGAACCTTGCCCACTTCAGGCCAATAGTGCCACTGCGAACCGAAGATAGTGTTGTTGCTCGTCATATGCGCGTAGGTCGAGGCCGGGTCGACTTTGATGTCGCCCTGTTTGGGAACGCGGGTGAAGGTGCCGTCGGCGTTCTCGGTGGAGATCACGTCGAACTGGCCGAAGTGCTTTGCCTCTTTGATGGCTGCCTTGCCCCAGTGGCCGGTGACGAGGTAGGTCGCCTTGCGCGCGCCAAAGAGATAGTTCATGGGAATCATGAAGAACTGGCTCGAGGCGCCGCCGGTAAGAAAGAGAATTTTCCACTCAGGGCCCATGCCGGCCAGCTTGCGGAAGAGGACCTGCGCTTCATCGTGCATCGCCTCATACTCCTTGGAGCGGTGCGACACTTCCATGACGGACATGCCCGTGCCATTCCAGTCGAGCATCTCCTCCTGGGCTTTCTGGAGGACTTCCATGGGAATCGCGGCGGGGCCCGCGTTGAAATTGATAACTCGCTTCATGATGGTTTCTCCTTTGGGATCACTTGCCCGTGTATTTCTTGAGTCTCGCGACGATCGAGTCGCCGAGGCGCAGGAGATTCTCTTCGGTTGAGGCGCCAAGGTGTGGCGTCATGAGGACATTGGGCGCGCCCATGAGCGGCGAGGCCTCGGGCGGCTCCTTGTTGTAGACGTCGGTCGCGTAGCCGGCCATCGCGCCGGTTTTAAGCGCGTCGGCGATGTCCTGCTCGATCACGACCTGACCGCGGCAGGTATTGATGAGGTAGGCGCCCTTTTTCATCTTGGCGATCGTCTTGGTGTTGATCATGCCGCGCGTTTCATCGGTGAGCGGCGTGTGGAGGCTGATATAGTCCGCTTTGGTGAACACTTCGTCGAGGCTGACGAGCGTCGCGACATCCGAGCTCGTGACGTACTTGTCGAAGGCGATGACACTCATGCCAAAGGCTTTCGCCCTCAGTGCGAGTTCGCGCCCGATGCGTCCGATGCCGATGAGGCCCAGGGTCTTGCCGTTGAGCTCGGTGCGCTCGAGCTCCTTCTTGAGCCACTTTCCTTCCTTCATCGAGGAATCCGCGCGCGCGATGTGGTTGGGCATTGCGATCATCAGCGCGAAGGCGAGCTCCGCGACCGCGAGGCTCGATGCCTCGGGCGTGTTGTCGACCGCGATTCCCTTGGCCTTGGCGTACTCGACATCGATGGTGTCGACGCCCACGCCGCCTCGGATGATGTACCGGCACTTCAGCGCCGCGTCGATCATCGCCTTGTCGACCTTCGTTTTCGACCGCACGATGAGCACCTCGGCGTCGCCGAGCCGCGACATATCAGACACCACCTCGCCGAACGGGGCGAGCCGGCCCGGCAAATCGGGAGCGAAAGCATCCGCGAGCAGTATGACCATCGGTTCCTCCTTACGATTCAAGGTTCAAATAATGATACCACGGTTGCGAAATTTGGAACAGCCGCGATTTGGATCTGGCCGCTGACGCGCTCGTGGCGGGCTCTTCCAGGCCTACGCCCGTACCATGCCGCGGGGCGTGGCAAAGCGAAACGGCGTGGTGCCTTAGCGCGGCATCGCGGCACAAGCTCGCGCTTCGCGCTTCAATCCCCCATTTTAATGCTATGCAGCGCGCCGCACCTTTCGTCGTTATTTCTGAGTTATGCGGCGAGCCTCCATGTAGAAGCGCTTCTCGGATGCCTCGCCCATCGAGAAGGTTTTACGGGGCATCACGCCGTCGCGGACCACCACGCTGAAGAACGAAGCCTTGTCGACGTGTGGTAGATAGAGCCCGATATTGCCTCGTCTTTTTCCCAGCGCCTCGGTGCTTGCCGTGCCGTGGATGTAGTCGATGCCGACCTCGGGATGCGCCTTTCGGTACGCATCGATCTGCGCCTGAATCGTCGCGACGGCGAGACTGGCGGCGGGCGCGTTGAAGGAGATGACGCCCGCGCGCTGCTCCATCACGAAGGCGAAGCGATGCGTTGAAGGGCCATCGACCGCGCCGCTTTGGCTAGAGGCGCCCGCGGTCGCGGCGGCCTCTGTGCTCGGCGCATCGCCGGCATCCGCCGAATCGACCGCCGCGAAGGCCTGCGCCGCGTCCGGCGTGTAGCGGACCTCCGCCCCGGCGCGCTCGACTTCGCTGAGAAAATCTTGACCGTCGATATTGAAGAGCACACGGTGAATGGGATGGAAGGGCAAACCCTCGTCGTAGAGGTTCACAAGCTCAACGAGCGCGTAGCGGGCAGGGTGGGACGCGACGTCCGGCCGCCCTGCGTACGAGGCCTTCGTTTCCTCCCAGATCGCCTTGGCGGTTGCGAGCGAGTGGTTCCCGTCGCCCACCGCGAAGAGCAGGACATCGTCCTCGCCATATTTTCGGCGAAACGCCTCCGGATCGGCGAGCGCCTCGAGCGCCGAGGCCACGCCTTCGAGATCGCGTTCGTCGCGCACAAACCAGCCGCGCGCGTGGCCCGAATTCTTCATGAGATCGAAGTCGTAGGCGCGCTCAAAGTACTGCTTTCTTCGGTAGAGCGGCTCGATCACGGTTCGTAGTGGATCGTCGATGAGAATCATGATGTGAGGTAGCTCGAGAGGCGCACCACGGCGTATCGCCATGCGCGGCGGCAACCGTTCGACAATGGTGCCCTCTGTCGGCCGGATCAGGCTCTTGGAGTCTGCCCCGTACCTGTAGCGCTCAAGGTCGACCGCCACCATAAGCCCGAGTCTCGGGTGCTCCTCGAAGGGCGTGCTCCGCTCGACGAGCACGAAAGCCGCGCCCTTCGGCGCGAGATACCCGCGCGAAAGATACTCAGCCATCGTCGACTGGATATTCGCGATGCGCGCCTCTTTGTCGGAATCCTCGAGGTAGCATTCCGGAAAAATGAGACGGAGCGTCGAGGGAGCCGAACCGATTTCGCGGTCCACATCCTCCCAGTACTCACGCTCCGATGAGTACTGATCGCAGGCAACCACAGCCCATTTTCTGTACTCCACACCACTGCCCGGCAGATAGATTTCGGGGACAGAGACACCTATCCGCTCAAGACGCTCGCGCGCTGTCGCCATATAAAGTCTCCTTAGTGAGATGATCGTGTAAGGATATTATTGCATAAAATATTGAATTCGTAAAGAAAACAGACGATCCGGGCACAAACTCGAAGATATTTCGCCAAGCGGCAAGACGCACTGTCGCGCCAGGATCGAGCGGCGCGCCCTCGCTTATTTCTTCGTCAATCCAAGCATCTCATCGAGGTGGTAGCGATCGCGGAGGAGCTTGAGGACGCGGCGGTACACAAAGGTCGAAACGACAAGGGCGAGCAAGAAGGCAACCGCGATGGCCCAGATGAGGGATTCGGGAGGAAGGATTTTCGCGAGGAGCACCGAGTAGAGCACCATGAGCAGCGCGAATGAGCCCGCCATAAGGGCCAGATTGCCCAGCGTGGCGCCGAGCACGAAGAGAAGGACCTTCGCCCTGTTGACCTTGGCCGCGCTCATTCACCGCGCCCCTTGCCGGGCCCGGCAGTCGGCTCGGAGGAGGCCGGCGCGTTCGGTTTGCGGAATTCGACGATGATAAGCCCGATTATCAGCAGTATTTCGCCGGTGGTAATCGCAAAGTCCGCGATGTTGAAGGTGGCGAATCGCTCCATGCCCAAAAAGCCGTACATGTTGAGCGAGACAAAATCGACGACGCCGGCAGGCCTGAAAATCCTGTCGATGAGGTTGCCGGTTCCGCCGCCCAGGATGAGGCCCATCGACCACCGCAGCAGGAGCGAGAGACGCGCGGATTTGAAATAGTAGAAGAGGACTCCGATCAGGACCACGATCGGAAACGCGATAAAGAAGAGAAAGCGCAGGACCGGCGCCGAGTTCGCGCCGATCGAGAATGCCGCCCCCGTGTTGCGCGCGTGCACGATCCACACAAAGTCGCCCCAGAAGCGCGCGAAAATTCTTCCCTCGGGAATGTGGCTCACCACGAGCGCCTTCGTGATCTGATCCGAGACGATGATGATTGCCGCAGTGATGAGCGGTGCCCAGAAAACGAGTTTTTTCATGTCAGAGCCCGGTCGGCACATCGATGAATTCGGTGGCGAGGCCGAGCTCGGCCCGCGCCTTGTCCGCCACCGCGCGCACGCCCCAGGTCTCCGTGGCGTAGTGCCCCGCCGCGATAAAGTTCATGCCGCCCTCGAGCATGTAGTGGTAAATCGAGTGCGAAGGCTCGCCGGTGATGTAGAGGTCGTAGCCTGCGGCGAGCGCCTCGAGAGACTCGAAGGGTGCCCCGCCCGACACGATCGCCACGCTGCTGATCTCGCGCTTCCCGGCCGCGATGACGGACTTTGGCGCCGAGCGGTCCGGCAAAATCTTTGAGAGCACCTCGTCGATCGAAGATGGCGCGGGCAGATTCCCCGCCCAGCCGATCGCGATGCCGTGGTAGATGCCGAAGGCCTTTCGGTCCTTCAGGCCGAGGGCGTCCGCGATCCGCGCGTTGTTGCCGACCACCGGATGCCGATCCAGGGGAAGATGACAGGCATAGAGTCCCATGTCCGCTTCGAGGAGCATCCGCACCCGCTCGCGCAGGCTTCCGGAGATCGGCTCCGCCTTGCCCCAGAACATGCCGTGGTGCACAAAGAGAAGATCAGCGCCCCAGTCCCGCGCCCGCCGAATGCTCTCCGCGCATGCGTCGACGGCGACCGCGAGCTTGGTAATCGCCTTGCCAGAACCGCAGGCCACCTGCACGCCATTGAGAGAATCATCGATCTGTCGCAGTTGTTCGATTTCCAGGAATGAACGCGCCCAAGTGTCAAATTCGGCAATTGTCATGAAATGAGTATAAAAAAAATGAACCCTTCATGGAAGGAGGCAGACCATGAAGGGTTCAAAAGCTATGTAATGTCGTTTCGCCACCGACACTCGCTTTTTGCTTTCGAATAGAATATACCACGCTCGAAATTTATCGTCAATATTTTTGTCTGCTTTATTTATGAAAAATTATGAAAACCTTGCGAAAATCTGTTATTTCGTCGCAAACTTAACAAAGTATGTCATAATCTGCGTTATTGTGCAATACGCACGCAAGCGACATTGTCCAGTCTAGAAACGACTTGCCCCTTTCCTTCGAAAGGCGCTTATGCGTTATACTGGCAGCATGATCTACTGGAACGCCGATCTCGCCGAAAAAATTGCGTGCACACGTCAGGAGATGGACACACTCCCCTCCCACATCGACCATCTCATCGAACTCGCCAAGAGCATCGATCAGTCCGGGATTCAGCCGAGCGTCAATCAGTTCAGCTCTGAAAAGGACCCGTTCCTGCGCTATGGCCTTCGGCTGATGGGCGAAGGTTTTGCCGGAGAGATTCTGGAGGAGATCCTCGCGGTGATCCTCTATGTGAGCGGCGCGAAGGGCCTGGAATTCTTGCGTCAGTGCATTGACGCAGAAGCGCTGCTCTCTATCGCGAATGGCGAGGATCAGGACACCCTTACCAGGAAGCTCCTCCCCTACTGCGGCATCGACACCGCCCTCATATCGTACGAAAAGAGGAGCCTGGACCATGCTGATTGAGCGCTTGGCCGAGATGTACGCGCACTGGGGCGACGCGGGGCCGCGAAGCGAGTCCACCCGGTACAGAGTTCAGACTATCGCATCCGTGCACCAATTTTTCCAGGCGATCGAAGATACCTCGGAGGACCGAAAGCAGCTCTTCACGCAGTCGCAGCAGTCGCGGCGCAAAGCCATGAAGCTCGCGTACATCCTCCTCGCCAGCGAGAGCGAACCGGTGGCGATACGCGACGCGTACCTGCGCTCCGGCCTTCTCTCCGAGGGACAGCGGGGAACGCGCGCGGATGTTCTCATCTGGCTCTCCGGAGCGACGGCAATCGCGCGCGGGATGCATCCCTACATCGCATTTCTCATAATGACCGCGTTTTTTGGGCCCGAAACCGCAGAAAAAGAATTCTTGTGGCTGAAAGAGAGGGCAGTCGCGACAGAGGTGAAACTCGAAGAGTACATCGTGCCCGGCGATCTCACGGATTTCATCGAAGAGGCAATTCAAGATCCTACCAAGCTTCAGCGCACCATGCGGCTCGCGGGTATGCCATTGGCCGCGTCGGCCTTCTCGGGATGCTCGCTCTATTATATAGAAAAAATCCTGGCACTCATCGGGCCCATTGGCGCCTTCATTCTCTCCGATATGATGGAATCTGCGCGCAAGAGGCTCGTGTCAGATGAGATAAGCACCGCTCAGCAGGCCTTTATCGATCTCTACTCGCAGGAGAAGGCCGAGGCATCCGAAGCCGAAAGTGGATTCAGGAACGAAGCCGAGGCGCGCGAGTTGTCCAACCTGCCAGATCCCGACCTGATAAGGACTGCGACCAATATTGTCATGGCCGCCGAGGCGAAGGTTCTCAAGACGACGCTGTCCGCGATGAGCGACAATGAAATTGCCTCGCTGCTGCGCTGCATCGAGGCGCTGGCGCACGAGCGGCTCTTGAGTCTCATCTCGCCGGGGCGTCAGAAACGAGTGCTCGGCGTGATCCAGAAGACTGGCGACAGGCCAAGCGGCTCGCTCCTCCGCGACGCGCAGCTCTTCGCGCAGAAACTCCTGGCGACCTATGCGCCGAAGAACCTCAGGCCGGGCGAAACGCTCAGCATTCCCGACGAGGTGCGCGGACTCATCTCTTCGCTCTTAAGCAGGGAGTGAGGGGAGGCGCTGATGGCAGGCGGATTCAGCGCTGCCGCATCGCGCGTGGCGTGTTCTGCGGGGGCTTGGCGCCGCTGCGCGCTGTTCGCGGCTGATTAGCGCGGCTTATTGTGACGCGGCGGCCTGTCGGCGCCGCATCGCGCGTGGCGTGTTCTGCGGGGGCTTGGCGCCGCTCACTTGTGCGGCAGCTGGCGCGCCCGCTGGGTATTCGATCCGCGCGCCGCGCGCTCATTATTTATGCAGAAGCTGGTAGCCACCTTCACTTGTGCAAAAGCTGGTGCGCCCGCTCGCTCGCCTTGACCACCGCTTTGATCAGCGTCACGCGGAGCCCGCCGTCCTCGAGTTCCATGAGGCCGTCGATAGTCGAGCCTGCCGGCGTCGTGACCTGATCCTTGAGCTTTGCGGGGTGCTCACCCGTGACGAGGACGGTCTTGGCAGCGCCGAGGACAGTCTGCGCGGCGAGTTCGATCGAGACCTCCCTGGGCAAACCCATCTTCACGCCACCATCGGCCATCGCCTCGATGATCAGGTAAACGTAAGCCGGTCCGGAGCCTGAGAGGCCCGTGACCGCGTCCATGTACTGCTCGTCGAGGACGAGCGCTCGCCCCACCGCTTCGAAGAGGCGCTTCACTTTCTGGATGCTGGAGTCGTCGGTGAAGCGGGCCGGGGCGAGCGCGGTCATGCCCTCGCCCACCGACACGCCGAGGTTGGGCATCGCGCGGATCAGGGCAACCTTCTTTGCGAAGCGGGTCTGCATCGATTCGAGGGTCACGCCTGCGGCAGTCGAAACCACCACGCTCTCCTCGGAGATGACATCGGCGATTTCCTGGAGCACATCGAAGATGGTCCGGGGCTTCACCGCGATGAGGAGAATCTCGGATTGACGGGCAACCTCACGGTTGCTGAGCACCGCGGTAACGCGGTACTTCTCTTCGAGATTCTTTCTGTGCTGCTCGGTGCGCACCGATAAAATCACATCCGATGGAGAGAGCAGCCCCTTCGCGAGCGCGCCCGATAAGATCGCCTCGCCTATTTTGCCTGCGCCAATGATGCCCAGTCTGTAGTCCATGATTCCTCCGCGACTCAATCCCGAAGCGCCGATTCGAGCACGACACCGCCTTCGGTCTTCTCATCGCGATATTTTACAATACAGGGCGCCGCGAGCGAAATGCCCGCGCGCCGCGCGTACTCACCACGGGCGGGCCTCGTGCCGGGCACCACCACCGCGCCCTCGGGCACCTCTCCGAAATACTCGGTTTCGCGCACAAGGTCGATGATCTTCGTTCCCCTGGTGATGATGACGCCAGGGGCGAGAACCGCGCGCCGCCGCACAATGATACCCTCGAAGATACCGCACATGCCGCCGATGAATGCCTCGTCCTCGACGATCACCGGGCTCGCCTGGGGCGGTTCGAGCACGCCGCCGATCTGCACTCCGGCCGAGAGGTGCACGCGCGCGCCGATGCGCGCGCAGGAGCCGACGAGGGCGTGGCTATCGACCATCGTGCCCTGGTCGACGTAGGCACCCACATTGATATAGGAGGGAGGCATGATGACGACGCCCTGCGCGAGGTGCGCGCCCCGCCGGACCGAACTGCCGCCTGGCACCATGCGGACTCCTTCCGATGCCGAAAAGTGTCTCGGCGGGAAGGCTGGCCTGTCGTAGAATCCTGAGGCCGGCCAGGGCCACTCCGCGAGCCCGCCCTTTCTGAATCCCGAGAGGATCGCCGCTTTCACCCAGGCATTGACCTTCCAGTCTCCCGTTGGCTGGCGCTCAACCACGAGTATGTCGCCCCGCTCAAGCGCGTCCAGGAAAAGGCCCCATTGCCCATCGTCGAAACTGCCACCGGCCGCAAACGCGCGCTCGAGCTCAATCGAGATTTCGCTCATTGCGCCACCCTCACGCCGAGCGCCGCAAGCGTGAAGCCCAAGAGTTCGCGGGTCGACTTCGTCGCGGGCGCCAAGGGCAGCCGCAGCGTGTCGCCGCAGAGCCCCGCCATCTTGAGGGCGGCCTTGAGCGGAATCGGGTTCGATTCAACGAAGAGCGCACCCATAAAGGGCAGGAGTTCGGCGTGCAGCCTCGCGGCCTCCTGGCGTTTCCCCGCCCGACCCGCGTCGACGAGTGCCTTGAAGCGCCTGGGCAGCAGGTTGCCAGCCACGCTGACGAGCCCCTCCGCGCCCACCGCGATCGCGGGGAGCGCCAGGCCATCGTCGCCCGAGAGCACGGTTTTGCCCGCAGGCAGGAGTCTGCATATCTCGCCGATCTGCGAGAGGTTGCCGGAGGACTCTTTGACCGCGATGACATTTTCAATCTCCCAGAGGGTGCTCAGCACTCCTGGCGTGAGGTTGAGGCCGGTTCTCCCCGGCACATTGTAGACGATGACGGGTTTGCCCCTGGCAGCCGCCGCGACTTCGCGGAAGTGGAGGCGCAAGCCCTCGGGCGTCGGCTTGTTGTAGTAGGGGACTACCACGAGCACCGCGTCGGCGCCGAGGTCGACCGCCTCGCTCGTCATGCGGACCGCCGCGGCGGTCGAGTTGGAACCGGTGCCCACCACGACGGGAATGCCGAGTTTGCGCGCCACGGACCTGCGTATGAGTTCGCGCCGCTCGTCAGACTCAACTGTCGCACCCTCTCCTGTCGAACCGAGGACGACCATGAAGTCTGTACCGCCGGATTCCTTCTCCCAGAAGGACTTGAGCATCGCGCGCGCGGTGGCGCCGGCGGAGCCGGACGCGCCCGGAAATGCCCGCTCGGCGTACTCCGCGGCCGCAGCCTCGAAGGGACGCCCGCAGAGAAAGTCGAGAAGTCGCTCAAAACCCGGATAATCGACGTTGCTCTCGCTGTCGAATGGTGTCGCGATGGCGATTCCCAAACCTTGAATACTCGAATTCACGCTGTTACTCCTTGTGGCTGCCGGCGTGCGTCGAACTTGCCGGCGCAGGCGCGCTCAGGCGAGGCGCCGCCTTCCATCACCGCTGCGCCTCGCGCCCGAAGAGCGTCGCGAGCACATCGTCCATGCCAAACAGGCCCTTTCTTCCAACCACCCATTCCACCGCCTTGAGCGCTCCCACTGCGAAAACGCGCCTGTCGCGCGCCCTGTGGACAATGCTCAGCTGCTCATGCGGCGCGTCGAACACGAGTTCGTGCACCCCCGCCTCGCTCCCCGCGCGCATCGAGGCGATGGGGATATTTTCCTTGGACCAGGAGTCGCGCCCCGACATGTTCCAGCCCAAGTAGCGCGCGGATGCGCCGACGACCGACTGCGCGAGCGCTTTCGCCGTGCCGCTCGGCGCGTCGAGCTTGGCCGAGTGGTGGTGCTCGTAGATGCCGATGTCGCCCTGGCCGTACCAGTCCGCGAAGCGCGCGAGCTGCGCGGCGATATTGCGCATGAAGGTCACCGCAAAGGAGAAATTTGGGCTCACGAGAACCGCCGTCTTCGTGCCCACGCGCGCCGCGAGGTCGGGGATGTCCCAGCCGGTCGTCGCCACCACGAGGGGGACGCCGCGCGCGATCGCCCAGTCGATGTGCGACTCGACAGCGTTGGGCGCGCTGGCGTCGATCGCGGCATCGATGGGCGTGTCGGGGATGGCGTCGCCGAGGTCGACCATCCACGCGACAGCGAAGCGGGCCGTGGCATCGGCGCCCGCAGCAGCTGAGGAGGCATCGCGAGCCGAAGCCGCAGGCGCGCCCGCTGCGGCATTGACCGCCTTCATCTCATCGACGATGGCGTTCGCGAGCTTGCCAGCCCCGAAAATCCCGATTTTCAGACTCATGCCACGCCTCCCTCAAAAAAGGCCTGGTGCAGGTTGCGCATCGCGCGTTCGGCGTCCTGCTCCTGCACGATCACGCTCAAATTGATGGCGTTCGCGCCCATGCTGATGATGTCCACCGGAATGTGATCGATGGCGACGAAGGTCGAGCGAAGCACCTCCGGCGTCTTCCGCAGCAGGTCGCCCACCACCGCGATCACCGCGCGCTCCTGCGCGATCGAGACCTTGCCGAGCTTTTCGAGATCCTGCGTGAGGGCGTCGAGCGGCGCGCCGCGGTCCAGCGACACCGAGACACAGATCTCGGAGGTGGAGACGAGGTCCACCGAGACTCCTCGGCGCCCGAAAACATCGAAGAGCTTGGCCAAAAAGCCAGCCTGCTCCGTCATCGACTCCTGGGTCACCGAGATGATCGCCACATTCCGCCGCATTGCGATCGCGACGCAGGGCCGTCCGCTCGATTCGCCCGGGCTGATGGTCGAGTACATTCCTTCGGGTTTGAAGGTGCTTCTGATAGTGACCGGTACGCCTGCGTCGAGGGCGGGACGCACCGTCGCGGGGTGGAGCACTTTCGCGCCGTAGGAGGCGAGCTCGGCCGCCTCGTCGTAGCTCAAAATCTCCACAGTCTTGGCCGAGGGCACAATGCGCGGATCGGCGGTGAGAATGCCTTCGACGTCCGTCCATATCTCGATCTCGGCAGCCTGTATCGCCGCGCCGAGGAGGCCCGCGGAGAAGTCCGAGCCGCCTCTGCCCAGCGTCGTCGTGTCCTCGGCGTCGTCCGAGCCGATGTAGCCCTGCGTGACGATGACATCGTAGGAGTCGAGGAGGGGCACAAGGTGGAGCGAGGCCGCCTTCTTGATCGACGCGGCCTTGGGGCGCGCGCTTCCGAAGCGGCTGTCGGTTTTCACGACTTTTCTGGCGTCGAGGAGGGGGCACTTCATGAAGGAAGAGACGAGGATCGACGAGAGCCGCTCTCCCGCCGAGGCGATTTCATCCATGATGCGCGGACTGAGTTCGCCGAGGAGGTCGATGCCCCGGATTCGCCGCTGCAGGCTCTCGACGATCTCCTTGATGCCGCCGATGGTATCGGGCGTCGCGACGTCGAGGGCTCGCGCGGCTTCGAGGTGGTTCTGCTCGATCTTGGAGAGGAGCTGCACCGCTCTGTCGAGGTCGTGGCGCCGCGCGGCCTCCGCCATCTCGAAGAGCGTATTCGTGATGCCCGACATCGCGGACACCACCACGACTCGCTTGCTGCCCTTTCGCGAGCCGACTATCTGGGCCACGCCTCTGATGCGCTCGGCGCTGCCCACCGACGTGCCGCCGAATTTCATGACAAGCGTGTTCATTCGCCGACTCCCGGGAGGACTCCCATCGCGAGCGCCATTTCGGCGTTGAGCACCGAGGCGCCGGCCGCGCCGCGCTCGGTGTTGTGCCCGAGCGAGATGAATTTGTAGTCGAGGATCTTGCAGGGTCTCAGGCGGCCCACCGTGATGCGCATGCCGCCGTCTTCCTCGACATCCTTGCGCGCCTGCGGCCTGTCTTCGGCGTCCGACAGGAGCATGAAGCGCGCGGGGGCGCTGGGAAGTCCAAAGGGGGCGGTCTTCGGTTCGAAATTTCTGAGGGCATCCGCGACTTCGTCGAAGCTTGCTGGCGTTTTCAGTTTCACGGAGATGGAGAGCGTGTGCCCGTCGATCACGGGGACGCGGGTGCAGGTGGCGGATACCACGAAGGGCGCGGGCACGATGGAGGCGGCGGGCTCTCTGCCGGTTTCCGCCTGGCGGGTTCTAACCGCGAATGTCCCGAGTATCTTGTTCGACTCGGACTCGACCTTCGGCTCCTCATTGCGGATAAAGGGCACCACATTCCCCACGATATCGAGCGCGGAGACGCCGGGGTAGCCCGCGCCGCTTATCGCCTGCATGCTCGTCACCATGACGGCGCTCAGGCCGAAGCGGAACTCGAGGGCCGCGAGCGGCGCGGCGAGCATCACCGTCGTGCAGTTGGGGTTCGTTACGATGGCGCCAGGCCACCCGCGCTTCGCTTTCTGGTAGGAGAGAATGCCGAAGTGTTCGGGGTTGAGTTCGGGAATGAGGAGCGGAACATCCTCGTCCATTCTGAAGGCGCTCGCGTTGGAGAACACATAGGAACCCGCCGCCGCGAAGAGCGGCTCGATCTCGCGTGCGGGCCCCGCGTCGAGCGCGGAGAACACGATAGGGGCGAATGCC
>Ga0172369_10003820_pt1 | contig 19567 bp, 16 predicted proteins | sample LakKiv25m_FD_114539 | JGI IMG/M metagenome (GOLD analysis project Ga0172369, IMG submission 114539) | Freshwater microbial communities from Kabuno Bay, South-Kivu, Congo - kab_022012_11.25m | ecosystem: Environmental > Aquatic > Freshwater > Lake | place: Democratic Republic of the Congo...
GTATTCGTTTTCCGGATCGATAATGATGACGTCGACATCCATCATCAGAAGCCGCAATGTTTCCAGCTTGACGAAGAAACTTTTACCGCCGCCGGATTTTCCCAAAATTACCGAGTTGGCATTTTCCAGGGTAAACCGGTCGAAGATAATCAATGAACCGTCATGCTGATTGAGTCCGTAAAGAACGCCCTCGTTTCTTGTGAGCGACGCGGTCGAAAACGGAAATGTCATGGCGAGCGAAGTGGAATCCATATTGCGCCAAACTCCCAATTTGTCGTAAAACATGGGCATGGTCGATTTGAAACCTTCCTCCATTTCGAGTGTCGCGGTTTTGGCAATCACCATCATCGACGAGAGTTCCGAATCGACTTGTTTGGCAACTTCGTTCAGTTCTTCCAAAGTATCGGCCGGGACAGTGATGTAAAGACCAAACTGGAAAAATCTTTCGGCGCCTTTGGCCAATTCCGCCTGAAGGGTTAAAGCATCATCAAGCGCCACCTGAACTGTCGGGTCGACCACCTTTCCCGCTTTGATATCGCTTTCGATCGTCGCCTCCATTTCGGCGATTTTCCGCTTCAATTCTTCCAGAACCGTTTTCGATTCGGACGGATAAATATACATGGAAATATATAAAGGATGATCAAAGGTGATTAAAGGATAAAGCCAGTTGGCGGAAACATAGCGCGGATAACCGACAACGTAAAGGGTCCGGTAATATTTTTCGCCGACTTTCAGGTGGTTAAAATCCACCTCGATAAACGAGGGGGCGATCAAGTCTTTAATCGAAACCGTTCCTTTGGCCAAAACATGACCGACGTTTTGCGCCGAAGCCGGAACCAGTGATGATTTTTTACCAAACACTAATATAATTTTTAATTTTTAATTTGAAATTCGAAATCAATTTGAAATGAATAAATTTGAAATTGAATCATTTGATATTAAAAATTGAAAATTTCAAATTAAAAATTTAGTTTGTCGATATGACGTCCGTATAACTCTCCACCGGCGCCAACAATCTGCCGGTTGCCGACGGGTTATATAAATTGTAAAACAACTCGGCCAGATCCTGTTTTTGCAGGACTGTCGTCCGCAAACCGATTTTAGACAACAATCTTAACAAATGATCACGTTTGGGATAGAGCGAAGTTTTTGCCCGGGAAATGACATATTCTTTATTTAATTTTTGGGTATTTATTCCAGCTGCCCCCAATTCCAAAGGCGAAAAAGGAATGGTGAAGAAAAAGCGTTTTTCCAAAACGGAATTTTTTTTCACCACGTTTTTGATGAATTCCTTATAACCGTTAAGCCTGTTTTTCAACAAATCATTGACTTGTTTGCCGATTCTCATATCCAGGTACTCAAGATATGAGGAAATGTCCATTTTTTTGGAGAGAATCAAAATTTCGACCGGAAAAGACAGGGAATTCAAAAGACCGGAATAGGCATAAATCATTGAGGTCTGTTCCTCGACCGACAAAAGCCAGAAATTGACCGCACCGACTTCGATGACGGTTGCCCCGGAATAATCTTTAAACAATAAAATATCGTCTTTAATCTCTTCTATCTCGATAAAATGCTGAGTGGAAGCTTTGATGGGTGAGGTTGGTTTGGTAACGCTCATAATAATTCTTTCGATTGAAACTCAAAAGGGGCGGAATTAACCGTCTCTACTTTTAATTTGATTGTATCAAAAAAGTAAGTTCCCTTGGGATCTTTGACTTCGAACAAATATTCGGCGGCCGGCAAAGGGTTATAAGTGGCAAACACGCCGTGAGGGTTTGTTTTCAAAAGCCTGACTGCTTTATCGGTGCCGTCTTTAACGTAAATCATAATTCCGGGAAGCGGAATTTTTTTGTTGTTTTTGACGACTCCGGTAAAAAAAGGCTGGCGCGGTTGGTCAACGACCGGCAGCGAAGATACGGACGGATTGGTTATTGGCGTCGCACCGGAAACCACCGCTTGGGGTGCCGCGGCAACGGCCGGAGGCAACGGGATTATTCCTTGTAAAACCCGTCTTTGCCTGTTATCGGCGCCGACTTTTTTCGTTTGGGATAAATAAGCATTCAGCTTCTGTTGGGATTCGATATGGGTCATGACGCGATGGGGGTCTGCCACAAAAAAAAGGTTCCCGAAGATGTTGATCGGCGGATTATTTTTCAAAAAAAAATATTGCGTTGGCGAATTCAACCTTTTGATAAAATTCCTTATCCACACCTCCATCGGCCGATCGTTGATCGGTATAAATGCCAATGCCAGACCGACACCGGCAACGATTGCGCCGGTTAAAATATTCAAAAACGGTATCGGGAACAATTTGTAGACGATAAATCCCAGTGGAAAAAAGATAACAAGATATAAAAATTGGCGCAACGTCATGAAACCTATAAGCTTGAACTCGAAGGTGGTAATTTGCCGCGGAATTGGATGCTGATCCATACTTTGAGTATAGCAGAACTAAAATTCCAATCACCAAATTCCAAGTGCTCCAAACAATATTCAATATCCAAATCACAATGCTATAAACTATTTTGGTAATTGGTTATTGGTAATTGAGATTTGTTTGGTTTTTGGAATTTGGAATTTGAGGAGTTATTATCTGTAAGTTACCGGTTTTTCCGTTTGCGAGAGAACCAAACTCATACGGCGGTTGCGGCCGTCGACTTTTTCGATGAAAGCTTTGATTTTACTGCCTAATTTAAGATCTTCTTTACCGGTTAGCTTACTCACATGGATCAAGCCTTCGATGCCCGGCGCCAGGCGGACAAAATATCCGTAGCGTTCTTTGCGGATAAGCTCACCCTCGACTTCTTTATCTTTCGGATAGCTTTTTTCGATTTCGACCCAAGGATCAGGTGTCAAGCGCTTGATCGACAAATTAAGCTTGAGGTCGTTGACGTTTTTTTCGACAACAACCACATCGACAAGCTCTGCCGGCTGAATGAAATTACCGACTTCGCTCACCTTTTCCCAGGATATTTCCGAAATGTGAATCAGGCCTTCAACCCCATCAACTTCACAGAAAATCCCGAATTCCGAACTGCCCAAAACTTTTGCCTTATATGTTTTGCCGATTTCGATATCGTTGAATTGTTTCAGCAAATCTTTTTGGGAGATTTTGAGAACGGCTGCCTTTTGGGAAACCACCAAACGGTTTTTGGTTTCGTCAACTTCCAGAATTTTCACCTTGATTCGCTGGCCGACCAATTTTTCCGGACGATTAAGGTAGTCATCCGTCAGCTGGATCTTCGGAATGACCCCGCGGATTCCCATAAAATCGATAAAAACCCCGCCTTTCCCGTATTCTCCGCAAATGACGTCGATCTCTTCTTCTTTGGTTTTTTTCTGCTGAAGGATTTCCCATTTTCCTTTTTCAAAGAATTTTTGCATGGAAACGACCGGAAAACCTTCCTTCGATTCTTCGGCAATGACACGGACTTTAACGGTATCGCCGTTTTTAAGATATGGAAAATAGGTGGCGATTTCTTTCAGTTCTTTATTGCCGAGAACGGCATAAGCTTTGGCACCGATATCGAAAAGCACATTACTGCGGGATAAGGACACGATTTTACCCTGGACGAAGTCGCCTTTGCGGAATTGGCTTAAAGAGGCTTTTTGGAGCAGTAATTCCATTGGGTTGACGTTGCCGGCATTGGTTTTACTGGTTTTAGTTTTTGTTTTTTTCGTTTTTTCTTTTTTTACCATTCATCAATTTCCTCCCTCTTCCCTTGAAGAAGATTCTGATAGTATAACAAATTTTTGGGAAATTTGGCAAGAATAGAATTTTGACTTTTGATTGCTGATCTGTGACAACGACAAACGCTTCCTTTTCCGTTTCCGATAAAGTTTCGAAACCGGCTTGATTATTTTTAATTTTTGTTCTAATGTGCATTTAGGAAATAAATCTTTGGGAAAAATGCTGATTATTTTTAGCTTTTTCATGCGAATATAATTAAGCTTATTTTTCATAAATACATCATAGCTTTCCAATTCTCCGTGCAGTCCAAAAAATTCTATGTAAGTATCACCTACTTTAAAATCGGCTGTATATTTTTTCAAACCGTAAAGCACGTTCCTTTCATGTTTTATCTTTCTTGCTGTTAACCAATCATCAATAATTTTTTCCGCCAACGAATCACACTTGTGTCCGTCATTAGCAATATATTTATTGGCAAATTTTACCGGATTAGGAATAAACCCAGCAGCAACAATTGTTTTATTCCACGTTCCAAATAATCTTCTTGACGGTTGATATATTCCCCACATTTCTTGTTTAAATGGAATTCTTTTGTTTTCCCTATAAAATTTTTGAATGCGGTCAATTATTCTTGCTTTATACTCAACATCAGAAAATTTTACTAACGCCATTTGACATTTTACCGAGCAATAAATATTTTTATTGGGAATTATTTTCTTACATGCTGGATTTAAGCAATATTTCTTAGGTGTTTTTAAAGCTCGTTCTTTATTGGAAGTTATTGCCGCACATGACTGTGAGCAAAATACTTTACCGCTTTGGGAAATTTCTTTTTCAAGCCTCTTAAAAGTTTTTGTACAGGAAGGATTTGAGCAAGAAAAAGTTTTCTGTCTGATACGCCCCAGTTTTAAACATTTAAGAGAACAGTAAGGCTTCCAATTGAATTTAATCGCTTCATTGACTCTATTTTGTGATCTTAAATATACTTTTCGACAGTAGCTGCAAGTTACTTCAACCATAACAAAGTCGGGGTGGAGGGACTTGAACCCTCGATAATCCTCCGGACCCCCAGCCCGGCGCTCTAGCCATCTGAGCTACACCCCGAAACTTTTATAAGATAATTTTACCAGAAAAATTCTTAATTTAGCTTTATTAAATTCAGGTAATGGATTATAATATTGAACTATTGGGCCCGTAGTTCAGCGGCTAGAATGCCTGGCTGGCAGTCAGGAGATCACCGGTTCAAATCCGGTCGGGTCCACAAAAAAAGAATTGATTATTTATTTTTTTATTTCAAACGCATCCATAATTTCTTTCGCTTCCTGGCGGAAGACGTCGAGGTGATCGACGCGGGAAACCGGCGGTCCTTTTTTCAAAAGCTCAAGCATTTTTTCCACTTTTTCTTCCGTCCCCTGGATAACCGTTTCCACGCCGCCGCCGACTCCGAATTCATGCGGCCTGTCATAAACATTCCTTACCCAGCCGGAAACACCCACGATTTTTGCCTGGATTTTTGTCCAAGCGCGAAAGCCGACACCGATAACATCACCTTTTATATAAACGTGAATTTGTTTCAACATAATTTACAATTCTCAATTTTCAATTTACAAATGAATTTTTAATATTGGGGTCCACCTCTCTTGCCCGTTCCAGATAATTATCCGCAATATCGTTTCTTCCTTGAACTTTATTCAGCAAATACAATCCGTAAAGCACGTCTCTTGCTTTCGGATTTTTTTGGAGCAGCTGTTCCAGATTTTTTATTTCCACTTGCCTGTCCGTCTCTTCCCGAAAAACCTCCCGGGCAATTACTACCCCATATGATTCTTCATTATTTTCCAGTTCTTTTTTGAATTCGGGCAAAGCCTTGATTTTTTTAAGAAAATCAACGGTCGACGCTTTATCGTTATTTATCACGCCGAAATATAAAGGATGAATATTTTGGGAAAAAACAATATTCAATGATAGAAAAACGACTAAAAGGAATATTGCCGCCGATGGTATAATACGGTTAATAACTCTCATTATTTTTATTATATACTTTTTCTATGGATCCTTTAGTTTATCAACCAATCATCGACCGTTTGATCACTCTCGGAATCGTCACTATTGCCTTACTGGCGGCAGCCGTTTTAACCGTTATTTTTTTTAACCTCTTCGTCGTTTACCTGAAACTGAAAAAAAGAGAGCGGATTTCTATGGAAATGCTGACTTTGGAAGTCAAACTGCAGAAAGATAACGAAATAAAAATCGACGCGGCCGAACAGATGTTTATCGCTTTCTCTTCCCTTAAAAAAAGCGGTTGGTTTTCTTTTATGGATCTTGATGATGTTTTGGCTTTTGAAATCGTCGGCCAAAAAGCCGATATCCGTTTTTATATTTCCGCCCCGGCCAGGATTATCGATTTGATAGAAAAAACGATTTACGGCTATTACCCCACCGCGGATATCAAAAAAGTCGACGAGCCCAATATTTTTTCCGAAAACGGTAAAGTTGCCTATGGCGCTTTAGTCCAAAAAGACGTGGCTTATATGCCGTTAAAAACATACCGCGAATTGCCGACGGATTCATTATCGTCCATTACTTCGGCTTTATCCAAAATGGGAGACGGTGAAGGCGCCATGGTTCAGATACTGATTCGCCCGGCTGAGGGAAAATGGAAAAAATTGGGCAAGTCTTATGTGTCTTCGACTAAAAAAAACGAGGCCAACCCGGAAAAAGCCACTTTCAAAACCGACCCCAAGACCTTGGAAAAAATCGATGACAAAAGTTCCCGTTCCGGTTTCGAGACCGTAATCCGCCTGGTTGTTTCGGCTAAAAATAGTGATATGGCTTCGGCTCACCTGAAAAATCTCAAAACGGGGTTTTCGCAGTTCAACTCCGACCTTAACGGTTTAAAAGGAACAAGAATTATTTTCAAAGGAGGCTTTATGATTGATTTTATCTATAAATTTTTTCCCGTGATCCAATTGCCTTTTTCCAAGTCCGTTTCCATCCTTTCACCCGACGAACTCGCTTCCCTTTTCCATTTTCCCAATAAAACCATCGAAACTCCCCATATCCAATGGCTAAAGGCCAAAACCGCACCCGTCGCCGCGGAAGTTCCGCACAATAACGGCACGTTTATGGGATACGGTTATTATCGCGGAGTAAAACGGCCGGTTGTCATCAGTCCGGCCGACCGGATGAGACACACATATATTATCGGAAAAACCGGCGTGGGGAAATCGGAGCTTCTTAAGGAAATGATCAAACAGGATATTAAATCCGGCTTTGGTATTTGCGTGATGGATCCGCACGGAGATTTGATCGATGACACGCTTAAGTTCATTCCTCCGGAAAGAGCCGAAGACGTCATCTATTTCGATCCCGCAGATACCGACCGGCCGATGGGATTGAATCTCCTTGAGGCGCAAACCGAAGACCAAAAACATTTTATCACGACCGCGATCATCAATCTGATGTATAAACTCTACGACCCGCAGCGTACCGGCATTATCGGCCCGCGGTTTGAACACGCGGTCAGAAACGCCATGCTGACGGTGATGTACGAACCGGGTGCCACTTTCGTTGAGGTAGTCCGCGTCCTTCAAGACCCCAAATATGTCCAGGAGCTTTTGCCCAAAGTCCAGGACCCGATTGTCCGCCGTTACTGGACAGACCAGATTGCCCAAACCTCCGACTTCCACAAATCCGAAGTTTTGGATTATATCGTTTCCAAATTCGGCCGTTTTGTCACCAATAAAACCATGCGCAACATTATCGGCCAGTCGAAATCGGCGTTTGATTTTCGGAAAGTGATGGATGAAGGAAAAATCCTATTGATTAATTTGTCCAAAGGAAAATTGGGCGAAGAAAACTCCAGTTTTTTGGGATTGGTACTCATCCCGAAAATTTTAATGTCGGCCATGAGCCGCCAGGAGGTACCGGAACATCTCCGGCGCGATTTTTACCTCTACGTCGACGAGTTTCAGAATTTTGCGACACCGGATTTTGCCGTTATTTTGTCGGAGGCAAGAAAATACCACCTTGCCCTGACGGTTGCCAACCAGTTTATCGGGCAGATGGATGAAGAAGTCAAAAACGCCGTCTTCGGCAACGTCGGCACTTTGATATCGTTTCGCGTGGGAGTAACCGATGCCTCCTATATCCAAAGGGAATTCCAGCCCACGTTCGGAGAAAACGATTTGATCAATGTCGAACGTTTCCATGCCTATATGAAAACGATTGTCGGCAACGAACCGGTACCTCCTTTTTCCGTCGACATGACAAAAGACATAGACAAGCTAAGGGCGCAGGCTAACGAAAAAATCAGTCAGGCAATCTGCCAACTTTCCCGCCTCAAATACGGCCGGCCGCGTGAACTTATTGAAGCCGAAGTCTCTCAGCGGGCCAGACTATAGGAACAATTTCCCTTAACGATTTTTTCCGCGTTCTCGGCCACCCATCGAAGAAACCCGCTGCCGGGTTTTCTCATCGGCCGCTTGTAAACCGCGTTTACTATGAGGGGCATTACCTCCGGCGGCCGCCACCCTTTGTCTTGTACGCTCATCTGCGCTTGCTAAACCGCGACGACTGTTCTTTGACATAATGATCACCTCCAATATTATAGTTCTAAAATTTATAACTTCCAATAATGAAAATAAGCTTAATCTTTCCAACTTAAAAGAAAACAATAAAGGCGTAAGAATGAAGTAAGAAAGGTAATGGAAATTTTCTGTTATAATTGAAGTTATGATATATAATGTTTTGGTTGTCGAAGATGATCGGGGTTTGCAAAAATACTTGAAGGAACTCTTGCTCGATAACGGCTATGCCGTTAAAACTGCCGCCGATGGAGTTACCGCCCTGAATATGATCAAAAAAACCCAACCCGATTTGATAATTTTGGATTTGGGCTTGCCGGACATGCGCGGTGAAAACGTTTGTACGGAAATCAGGAAAAATTATCCGGAGCTCCGGATAATCATCCTCACGGCCAAGGACAGCATTTCCGATATTGTCCAAGGGTTGAATCTGGGCGCTGACGACTATATGACCAAACCGTTTATTGCGGAAGAATTTTTGGCGCGGGTCAAAGCCCGCTTGCGCAGCCAGCAGGAAGTAAACGCCCGCCTTAAAGTCGGTAATTTGGAACTTGACGACAAAACTCTGGAAGTCAAACGTAACGGCAAATTGATCAAGCTGACTCCTCAGGAATTCAAGCTGCTCCATTATTTAATGAGCAACCAGGGAAGGATCGTGACCCGCGACATGATTTTGAACCGGTTGTGGCCATCGTCTTTCGAAATCGAAACCCGGGTAGTTGACGTTTATATGGGTTATTTAAGGAAAAAAATCGACAACAGTCATAAAAACAAGCTTCTTCATTCGGTGCGCGGCTTCGGTTACATGATCAAAGACAAATCCGTAACCGCCTGATTTATTCCAAGGGCGCGGAAAAAACCATCAGGAAATTATGCAACAGGCCACGCCCCGTCAGATTGTTTAGGAATTTTTTAAATGCTGCCATATAAATTTTACTGTAGACCGACAATGTTAAAGATCAAGGGCGGGATTCGTAAGATTTTCGTAACAATGGTAGAATAATCTTCATGGAAACCGGACGCAACGGAAGCATTGATTTTATTCGTGCCCTCGCGATCATCGTCATGATTTATCTTCATGCTTTGGCTTATTATCTGGATGAAAAAGGAGTTTATTTTCTTTGGGACATCGGCCAGTTTGCCGTCCCGTTTTTCATTTTTTGCTCGGCTTATTTGTTTTTCGTTAAGGATTTCCCAAAAAAGGACTTTGATCCATTGGCTTATATCAAAAAAAGACTTTCCCGACTCCTGATCCCCTACTATATTTTTTTGACGATTGCTTTTGCCGTTATTTATCTCACCCGGCCGAAAGAATTAACGCCCGCCTTTGCCGCCAACTCGATTCTGCTTGTAGCTGGCGTCGATATCAGCTGGCTTGTTTTGCTCTTTGTCTGTTTCACTTTCATCCTCCCCCTTCTGCGCTATTTAATCCAAAATCATTCTTTATTCTTTAATCTTTATTCTTTAATCGCTTTTTTCTCCGGCTTCTACCTTCTGGCTTTCCACTTCCGGTTTAATTATCGTCTCATTATGTGGGTCCCCTGGTCGACTATTCTTATCTACGGCTATTATTATGTAAAAAATGCCGGTAATAAAAAATTTCTTGTTTTTAACATTATCGGATCGCTCGTCGTTTTTATCCTGGGGTTTCTTTATAAGAAGTATCCTTTGCCTATGATATATTTGCAGGCAAACAAATATCCGCCGAACGCCTATTTTTTGTCGTACGGATGGTTTTTCCTGAACCTGATTTTATTGTTTGATGTAGGGCGATATCGTATTTTTTATTTCGTGAGCCGTCATTCCTATTCGCTTTTTTTCATCCAATGGTTGGTTATCTACATTCTTGTTTTTTATCATTGGCACTTCAAAGTCTCCTGGCCGATATTTTTTTTACTAATCTTAATTATATCGTTCCTGATCCAAATAGCCGTAAATTATTTAAAGAAACTGAAGCGAAATCGTTTTTTCAAACCAGCGAAGTCTTCCTGATCAAACGTAAGTAGCTTTTTGATATTGAGAGAATTTAAAACCGCCAAAATGCTGCAATCGATAAAGCCCATATCTTTCTTCCTGATCTTTCGGAATATTTCCCAAGAAGATTGCTGTAATTGCTCGTCAATGTGCACAACCTGCAAATAATCTTGATTCAACAGTTTTTTGCCTAACTGAACACCAACCGCCCTGCCCACTCTTTGAGAAACAACAGTGACGGCTTCCAAAAAAACAAAATTGGTCGTAAAAAGTTTGTAATTTGCCTGTTTGATTTTCCGCGCCAGAAGCAATGATTTTTTATGAAGACTATCGACCGGATTAATTAAGGCGACAAAATAATTCGTATCGATAAAAACTTTATTTTCCCCCATAAAGGTATTTGTCAATATTGGAAGCCAAATCTTTCGGTCCTTTTATTTTTTTTCTTTTTGCCTCTTTTGCCAAAGACAGCAACCAATCGCCGACATTTTTGTCTTTACTGTTTCCTGTTTTAATTCTCAGTTTAAACTTTAAACCCTGATCGATATATATCCTAATCATTTCGGAAAGGGATTTTTTTTCATCATAGGCTAAACGTTTTAGTTTCTCTATTTGATTTTCCGGTAGATAAATTTGCGTCCTGACCATATAACTACTTTATACATTATGATGTATGTATTGTCAAGTAGAGAAGATGTCAGTTATTTCTACCTCATTGCCAATTTCAGTCCTTCAAACCAGACAACCGTCATGAAGGTCGCAAGGAAAACAAACAGCAAATCGTTGGGGCACAAATAAACAAAGTGGAAAAACTGGCTTAAAAAGGGCAGGTAAAGAACCAATGTTAATGCAATGAGTGTCCCGCCGACAACCCACCAAACCGCGCTGTTTTTAGTGGCGATAATTTTCAAAAACGAATGACGCCAGGAGCGATTAATAAGGATGAGAACCAAATTGGTGACGACTAAAACCGCAAAAGCCAAAGTCCTGGCCTCCGCCTCACCTTTACCCTGCCATAAGGTAAAAATAAAAATTCCCGAAACGATTGCCAAAACCGAAAAACCCTGGATAGCACTGAAGATAAAAGTTTTCTCTCCAAGAAGCGGTTCTTTTAATAAGCGGGGCGGGCGCATCATTATCTCCCGCTCTTCCGGTTCGGCTTCAAAAACGGTGGAGCAGGCGGGGTCGATGATAAGTTCCAAAAAAGCGATGTGGGCCGGCAAAAGCACAAGCGGCAAATTGAACAAAACCGGAAACAATGACATACCGGCAATCGGCACGTGAACGGCAACGATATATGCCATGGCTTTTTTCAGATTATCGAAAATCCTTCGCCCCATTTTTACGCCGCCGACAATCGAAGAAAAATCATCGGTCAACAAAACCAAATCGGCCGCCTCACGGGCGACATCGGTTCCCCGCTCGCCCATGCCTAATCCGATATTGGCGGCTTTTAATGCCGGTGCATCGTTGACGCCGTCACCCGTCATCGCGACAACTTCACCATTGGCTTTTAAGGCGTTAACGATCGCCAGTTTTTGCTCGGGCACTACCCGGGCGAAAATATTCACCGTTTTTATCTTTTCCCTCAGCTGCAAATGATCCAATTTCAAAAGTTCCGGGCCGGTAATAAACTGCGCTGACGATTTTAGACCGATAGCCCTGGCAATATGCTGGGCAGTTCCCGGGTAGTCGCCGGTTATCATGATTACCCTGATCCCCGCCCGATAACATTCCTTAATCGCATCAGGCACGCCGGCGCGAACCGGGTCTTTAAAACCGATTATGCCTAAAAATTCATATTGAAAATCATGCTGCTTTTTTGGCAGATCGGTTTTGTTGAAGATTGCTTTGGCGACACCTAAAAGTCTTAATCCTTGATTGGCCAGCTCATGAACAATCATATCCAGATCTTTTTGTTCTTTTTCATCAAGATGACACAAATCGAAGATTGCCTCTGGTGCTCCTTTGGCGGCAATCACATATTCTTTTTTATCAGGTGATTCCCAAACATGGGAAAGCGATAATAAATTTTTCAGAAGCGGATATTCACGGATTAGTTTCCAATCATGATGAACGTGTTCCGTTCCTTCCAATAATTTATCGCCCTGATTTTTGATCGCTTTTTCCAAAGGATCAAACGGATCGCGCTGGCTTGCCAGAATACTAAACTCGACCAGTTCATGAAAATCTTCCGGCAAATTTTTCCCGCTGACATCGTGGAATTTTCCTTCACTGTAAAGCTTGTCCAAAACCATACGGTTCAGGGTCAATGTGCCGGTTTTGTCGACGCAAAGGACCGAGGCCGATCCCAAAGTTTCGATGGCCGCCGCTTTCCTTGTCAATATATTTTTTTTGGAAAGCCGCCAGGCACCCAGCGTCAGAAAAATAAGCAGCACGACGGAGAATTCTTCGGGAAGCATCGCCATACTCAAAGTCAAACCGGCTAAAAATCCGGACAGCCAATGACCGCGCATCAACCCGTATACGACTATGACAATAAAACAAAGGATGATACCGACGATCGCGAAATTCCTCACCAGCCGGCCGGTTTCTTTCTGGAGCAAGGTTTCTTCTTCTTTTATCGTCTCCAGGGCTTTGCCGATTTTCCCGAGCTCCGTCTTGATCCCGATTGCCTTTACCTGCGCCAATCCATGCCCCTGAATAATGAGTGTCCCCGAATAAACCATCGATCTCTTGTCTTTTCTGACGGGTAGCGATTCGCCGGTCAGCAATGATTCATCAATAAGAAGGTTGACCGGATCCAAGACAATTGCATCGGCCGGCACCCGGTCGCCTTCGCGAAGAATAATCAGGTCATCAATAACAACTTCACGTCCGGCAATCCGTTTTTGCTCGCCTTCGCGGATGACCAATGCCCGCGGACTCGACAAATCTTTCAAGGCCTCAAGCGCCCTTTCGGTTTTTCGCTCCTGATAAAAAGTGATGCCGATAACGACGATTACGAATGTCAAAAGCATCAGGGCATCTTTTGTTTCTCCCAGAAAAAAATAAATCGCGCCTGAGCCGACCAAAAGCAAAAGCATCGGCTCGCGGATCACTTCCCAAAAAATTTTAAGGAGACCGCGCCTTTTTTGCGAAGGAATTTCGTTATAGCCGTGATTTCTTAAACGCTCAATTACTTTACTCTGAGTCAAACCGGTCAAATTAGCAACATCTGCAGGCATAGTATATTCTCTAATATCAAAATTCAAATAGCAATATAACAATCTATCTACCTACTTCTGTCGCTTATTGTCCGTTGACAATGGTGAAATAATGTAATAAATAATAATTATGGAGATTAAAACGGCAAGCGCAATCAAAGCCGAAGCCATGACAAGATATTTGAACGGAAAAGGTTTGCGCGATCTTTCTTCGGAATATGGATTGTTGGTATCGGCTGCCAGAGCTTTCCCTCTCAAGTAAGCATTTCTTGACTGCTGATAACCGGCAACCAAAGCCGACGGAGTTACGGTCGCCGCCTTGGAAGGAGTAATCTGAAGAACAGGCAAAAGAGAGTCGGAATTGTTTTGGGAGACAGTCGCCGCCGCCGACGTTTCAGGCGGTTGGATTGAAACGTCTATTGCTGCCCGATTATTGCTTTGATTGGGCTCATCGGTTGTTGTCGATATTAAAACTACAGCAACCAAGACCGAAGGTGTTTCCGTCTGAGGATTAATGCTCAAATCAAAATCGGCAATGCCCGACTGGCCCGGCGCAATTTTTCCCAAAAACCACCGGTTTTCCCCGGTTTTCAAAACCGTATTGTCGGCGCTATAATTTCCCTGATTAAAATAAGCAATTTGCATGCTGATTTTGTCTCCGGGATACGCTTTGTCGGCTGCCGCTTTAATCGTCACCGCCAAATCGGGCCTGGGAAAAATGATGTTGCCGGTAAAATCACCGAAAAAATTTATCGTCGAATAAAACCAATGATTACCGGAGATATTGGTGTTTAACAGGTTAAAAATATTCAAATTGATATTGGCGTTGCCGGTTCGAATAATAGAATTTGCACCGCCGATATTGTTACCGGTATCGGCCGCCAATCGAATATCGTTAGTGATCGTTCCCTGATTGCCGTTAACGGCGGCGATCGAAAAATTATTCATCGTTGAAGGCATCTGGAACCAAAGATAAGCCTGGTGCGGTATCTGATAATAATTTCCCCACCAGCCTTGCAAATTTCCCTGCCACGTTCCAAGATTGTTAATCGTCACAAGCAGCCAATTATCGCCTGTTAAATTGTTGTTGATGTCGTTGAGGATTTGGATGGTTGTTTGGCTTGAACCGGTACTGATTGCGCCGCCAACATTGTTGCCAGTATCGGCCGAGGTTTGGATATTGTTATTTACCAAAGCATTATTGGTATTGACTACTTTCAAATCGTTAACACCCAAAGATGAAGCGATATTTTGAGTTTGGGAATCAATAAAACCCAACTCATACGGCAGAATAACATCACCATTTTGATTCTCGAAAAAATTCATTACGTTAAAAAAGCCGCAATTGCCAGAAAGATTCGTATTGACAACATTACTGATATTGGCATTAACCGAAGCATCGGCGGTTTGGATCAAACTTCCGCTGTCTGTTGCCACGTTGCCGCCGGTTGAAACATTCAAGCTAAGATTGTTGGTGACATCGGCATTGTTTTGGTTATTTGCCTGATTTACGGCCGCCGGCTGATCGGCAACAGGATTAGCCGGACACGACGGATCAATCGTTGACAAATCGACGGCGGCCGTGTTGCCGGAAAAATTATTGATAACTACCGGAATGATCTGCTGGCCGGTAATGTTGGTATTGACGTTATTATCGATCTCGGCCGATGCGGTCGCGGTTGGGGTCTGGATTTCAACGCTTGGTGGAGTCGGAGTCGCAGTGGGACCGGCAGGGTCGGTAGGCGTAGGTGTTACGCCGTCTGTCGGAGCGGGTATTTCGGTTGGCGCGGCTGCCGGTGTCGGATCGATAACATCCTGCGCTTTAACCAAAACGGATCGGCTGATCATGATTGCCAAAAGAACAAATATTAGCGGGTATTTAAATGCTTTCATAAACTCTTTATGGGAAACCCCGGGGAGATTTCCCTCCCCGGGGATGAAATAAATAAACCTCTTTCCCATCAAATAAAGTTCATCAAGCCGGACAGGAGACTCAAAATATTACCCAAGATGGTCGTATTGGAATTTCCTGTGGCCGAGAACCCTTCTGCCACGCCGGCAGACCCACCGATCACATGAGTCACTCCGACATTACTGCTACTGTAGTTGTAGCCCGTATTTGAATGCTGGAAGGACATCTGATGGGTTGCCAAGCTGTCAGTGTTGTTGACGGCAAGATTCGTCTGAGTATTTACGCCATCGTTCAGGTGTAAATGATCACCCGTATTGACGACGTCGGCAAAGTTTATACTCATCGGATCCGCCATCGAACCGACTCCGGTTAAATTCGAGTTGGCATTGGCTGCGAAATTAGCCAAAACACCTGCGTTTCCCGACATAACCGAAGCACCGCCAATATTGTCATTGGCGCCATTCCATCCGGAATCACTGCTGCCAAAGAACATCTGCCCGATTGCGGCACTGTTGCTGTTGTTGACATTGACGTTGGAGCTGTCATGGTTTACGGTGTTAACATAAACATGATCTCCGGTATTGGTTACCAATGTCGCATTCGCGACCGTATTGGCAGTGTTGGCGCCGGCCATGACTGCCGTTTCGTTACGGTTAAGGTCGGTCGAAAAGCTTGCTGCGACTCCGGCATTGCCGGTACTGACCGATGCGCCGCCAAGACCGATATTATCGTTGGCACTGTTGTGGCCGGTATCGGTATGGGCGAAAAGCATTTGTTCCACGGCTGCCGAATTACTATTGTTGACGTTTACCGACGAACCGGTCGAGACTCCGGTATTAACATGGAGATTGTCTCCTGTGTTAACGACGTCTGTCACGTTGGAACTACTCGGATCAACTCCACTGATCGCAGTCGTGTTTCTATTGGCGGTCACACCCAAACTCGCCGCGACTCCGGCAGATCCGGTCGTAATCGACGAGGCTCCACCAATGTTGCCGCTGTTGCTGTTGCCGCCGGTATTGGCTGAAGCATGAATTACCTGAGATACATCGGCGCTATTGGTGTTGTTTACCGTCACCGATGAAGTTTGGGAACTGTTGCTATTAACCGTAACGTTGTCGCCACTATTGGTGACGGCGGTCGTATTGTCGGTCGCGGCAAAAGCAGCGGCCGGAGCAAAAGTTAAAGCACCGGTTACCAGTAAAGACAATAAACCCTTTGTTATTTTTCTCATATCAATCACCTCCTTTCTTGCGAGAATTGATAATTTTTAATATATAAACCGATGATTAAAGCACTTAAACTGACCAGTAAACCCAAAATGAGCTGATCGCTGCCGGTTGTGGGTAAATTCGTGGCGAAAATACCAAGAACCTGACCTTCCGACACCGGATCAATATCGCTGCTTTCCAAAGTTGCGCTCGAAACCGGATCGTTATTGGAGCCGGTCGAAGAAGATTGGGATGAAGCGATGCTGACAACATCCGAAGATGAGGATGCCGGTGGAGGAGAAGATGGCAAAGGCTCGGCTGGGGACGGAGGCGGAGAAACCACGCTGGCCGCGGTTGCCGGACAAACCGTCGTCTGGTTTTGATTGACATCGGCGCCGGCCAAAACATTGACCGTCGCATTACCGGTCGTGATGACGCCCGCGTTGCCGCCGATGCTGATATTGCGGTTGGCATGGTTGTTGCCCGTATTGGCTACGGCGTTAACCGTTTGATTGACATTTGCCGAATTATCATTGTTTACCTGCGTTGAATTATTGTTACTGGTTTGATTATTGATATCAACATCATTACCCGTATTGGTGATATCGCTACTGCCTGATACGCCACCCGTATCGCAAACAGCGGTATTATTACTGTTGGCAGACGCCAACATGATCACATTGACCTGGGCATCGCCCGTATTGATAATTCCCGAATCGGCTCCCTGACCGATGTTGCGATCAGACGTATTTCCGCCGGTATTGGCAGTACAGGCCGATGCGGGTACTATCGTATCGGTCGATTGAAGATTCACGCCGCACATCTGGCTGATAACTGCCCGGTTGCTGTTTTCAACGATAATAAAATTGGTTTCATTCGTGCCGGCATTAAAAACCCCACGGTTACCGCTATTTGCGATAATAATCGATGCGCCGCTTCCCGGCCCGTTTCCGTTGCTGTCGCCACCCACCAAAACCACGTTACCGTTACTCGTCACCAAATAATTTGTATTGACCGAGGCATTGCCCGTCGTAATCACCCCCGCATTGCCGCCGATACTGATGTTGCGGTCGGCACGGTTATTGCCGGTATTGGCGTCGGCATTGGTAGTCTGATTGACATATGTAGTATTATTGTTTGCCAAAAGAGTCGTCATGGTCGAAGAAGCGCTTGAAGACGTACTTAAATTATCTCCGGTATTGATGACGGTCGATGACGAAGCCGCTCCGCCTCCGCCGCCGCCAACGGCTGTTTCGTTACTGTTCGTATTGGCAAAGGCTAAAGTGTTGACCGTTGCATCCCCCGTCGTAATCACCCCCGCGTTGCCGCCGATACTGATGTTGCGGCTCGCTTCATTGTTGCCGGTATTGGCGCTGGCATTAACGGTTTGATCGACGCTCGCTGAATTATTGTTGTTGACCGTCGTGTCAGCATTGCTTGAAGATGAAGTATCGGTTGACGTGTTGTTGCCGGAGTTGGTCACCTGCGAAGTCGATGAGGTCGACGGCGCCGGTTGGCTATTGATTTGACTCGTTTGACTGGTTGCCTCCTGAGTGATCGTCGACTGCAACGCCGCCCGATCGATCAATTCTTCCGCACTGCTTGGAAAATAAACCGGTAAGTAAAAAAAGAAGAGATTGAAGGCAAAAAGTGCCGCCAATATTTTCCGTGTAATTTTTTGCATACCTAAAACTTTATGGGGCCAATCTAAAGAATCAATAAGAACTGGGTAAGGGTTTAGTAATAACGATAGTTAGCTTTTGCTTTTCTGAGGCTCTAAAGTGAAGGTGTTATTCAGTCGTTAACGGCCGGAAAAAGTAATATATTCCGGCCAATCCCCACAAGACCGCCAAAAACGAAAACAACCAGCCTAAAAACGGAATGGCAAAAAGCAGGGAAACGACAACCACGCCGATAAGTGTTTTTGTTAGAATCGAATTTTTTTGCCCTGGCCAATAATTATCAACAATTATCCTGCCGATTAAAATCCCTACCAATATCCGGCTTACATAGAGGGCGATGATATAGGCGACAATGATCAACACGCTAACCGGTATGCCGATTATCGTAAATATGAGCGCAAATGCGACAACCGGAGCGATTATCGATACGACCAAACCAATCCCTAAAGATTTCCAAAAGTTGACCCGCATATCGTCGGTCGCTTTAATGATTTTTAAAGGCCATAACAAAGATAAGATCAAGGCAATTGCCAAGCCGATAACGAAAGAGCCTAAAAAATTCCTTCCGATTTGATCGGTTTCCCGTTGTCTTCGGGTAATCGGACTTTTTTCATGAGGAATGTTTTGTTTGATGGCTCCGGCAATTTTTGCGTTTCGATCGACATTCGCCTTATTGGCGCTTTCATACGTGACTTTACCTTTAATATCGGCCTGACTGCCGATACTTAAATGCTCAACATAGGTATCGAAATTCCGGCCGACTTCTCCGTTGACGTTGGCATTTTCTCCGAAATAACGCAAATCGCCGGCAGTCGATCCGTTCATGCTGAATTGTTGACCGGCAACAAGCATTTCCCCGCCCACCGCAAGGTTCGAATTGATGCTCTGGCCGGCAACCGTCACGTTGCGGCCGACCGTCCCGCCGAAAGAAAGCGTTTGGCCGGCGATTCTCAAATTACCGTCAATCTGCCCGTTGACGATAATATTCTGGCCGGCACAAATGATATCGCCGTCGACATTGCTGTTGATTTCCACGGTTTGGCCGGCGCAGTAAATATCGCCTTTTACCGGGCTGTTGACGGTGACATGCTGGCCGCTTATTATTAGGCTGCCCTCTATTGTCCGGTTTTGGGGCAAGACCAAATTATCGCCCGTGCGGACAGTAAACGCATTTGCCGGCCGAATTCGGAAAAGAAATAGAAAGGAAAATAAAATAAGAAAGAAAGTTAAGAATATTTTTATTGGGTTTTTCATATTTATATGATAGTCATTACCTTTACCATAATCAAGCCTGACATATATAATCTCAAATGATTGTCGTCAATCCGTAACAAATCTGAA